>VFQQ010005300.1_pt1 | contig 10768 bp, 12 predicted proteins | sample 3512341 | NCBI WGS metagenome assembly VFQQ01 (sample SAMN10412373, study PRJNA504923) | tailings metagenome | isolation source: Relicate 2 Philex TSF1 revegetated site | place: Philippines: Tuba, Benguet | collected 2017-08-29
GCGCATACGCAGTGTGAGGTCACGGGGGTGTGGAAAGTGCACCAACCGCCATTGCCGTGGCATGGCCTGCACACTGGCATTGTGACACGTAGGGCGGTGCTGCAAGCCGAGGACACTGTCCACCAGAGTGCGCGTGTGCACCAATCAACTGTATTCCTATTGTGCCCATTCAGACTATCGGGCCTACTCTACACGCCCTTAGCTCCGTTGTTCGGTGTCTTAGCAAGCATTGGCATAGCAAGCTGGCCCCACACCCCTGCGCCCTCCTCTGACAAAGCGAGTCCACTCGCTAGCCGCTGTGGCCGCCCTACAAGCATGCATCGTACCCACCTACCTACCTGCGAGCCAGCGATTGCAATTCCATGTTCCACACATGAGGCTGATTGGGAAGAACTTCATTTCGTACATTTCGTTTTGCGGGGAACAAGGGGGAGGGTTAGGTTGGCTTGCCGTGTGTCTGGTTGAGCATGCTGGCTCGCGGTGCTTTCCTGGTGTGCAGGCCCATGGTGTTTGCAGTACCCTGCAAGGTAAGTGCCTGCAAGGATGATTGTGTTTGCAGTACGTTGTTTTCCCCGTTACGGGCCACATAGTGTGACACACATACACACACAGCACACACTGTGTCTTCGCTCTTGTCGAAGCTTCGACCCCTTTGAAGCGAAGGGCGCTTGCACTGAATGGTACTATTCCTATTCTATGCGGTGAAAGTGCATGTCTCTTATCCTATAGTCAAGTGACAACACTCTGCTAGAGGGCGACCGGGAACAAAGACCGTAGGCAGGCACTGCAACTAATCTGCTTTGTCGTTTGCTCTTTCCTTGACCTGACATCTGTGCCGTTGATGGTCTGAGAGAGTGCGTGTGTCTGTGTGTGTGTGCCCTTGCGACATTGGTGTACGGACAACACATCATGCATTGGTACACAAGGCAGTAATTGAGGTCGGCATCATTGCGGAGCATGCATCAGACGGTGTATGTATAGCCGGGGACGTCATAAGATCAGAGTTCTGAATGGAATAAGCCGTGCTTGGTTCCGTTGTGATTGTGTGTGCGACAGTGGTGCATGTGTGTCGACGCTTTGCTATCTGGCGGCTGGTAGCCTTACACGGAGTGATGAGGGATAGCCGTGTCTTCTCATCCGTTTCGTGCCTCGCGACGAGGTGTCTTTCGCAGTCGTGTGTTTGGTCTCCTCATGCCGCTGGAGAAACAACTTCTACAGTGAAAGGGAATACTTCGGGCTGTGCAGAAGCCCTGTTGTAGAAGCAGTGTGTTTGCCCTTCCTTGGCAGGGCTCGTGAATCGACCACCTTTTCATACGGGTGTGTGGTTTTCCCTGGAATGCTTACGGGCTTCTTATACAAGCCTCTGCAAGTATGCTCTCATGTTCGCCGTTTCCCCGTTCATATGCTTTTGTCAGTCACGTTGCTGCAGCTGCCCTGCTCCCTACGTGAAGTGCACTCCTTTTCAGCTGTTTTCTGTTGTGCGTGTCAAGATCTTGATCATCTTCACTTCGGATGCTCATCATTCTTTCACAAACACAGTATTCCTTTCATGTAAGATACCCTTCTCTGCGGTCCCACACACGGAGCTCGTCACCAGCGCCCAGCCCTTGTGTTACAAGCAGCGTGTCTCATCCTGCGCTCTGTTGTCTCTCAGTCAGCTGCTCATGCACACACAGCCAGGCACATGCACATTTCAAGCCACATTCAAGCCCGAAAGCCCGTGCTCAGTTAGCGTGATGTGAGAGAACACGCAAGCAAGGCCCGCATGCTGCGGCCAGTAAGCTAAGCCACAGTACAAGGTCTCGGTCCCAGCAGCCTAAGGGTCTCAGGCCGCTACCCTGCTCAGGCCGCTACCCTCACACGTAGAAGGCTCACGCGACTCTCATCAACTCTACTTGACGAGGTCTCTACTTGACCTGGATGATGCCCGCTGCCAGTTCTTGGGACACACCCAGGCCGAAAGCTCCAGATTGAAGACTAGGGCCAGTCAAAGGCGCTCTGTTGCCTGCTGTCTACTTGACCTGGATGATGCCCGCTGCAACCAGCTTGTTGATCTTTGCCATGATCTCTGGCTGCTTGAGATGCACCTGGGCAGCCTTGGGGTTCTCCTGCACATAGAACACACATGACAGTAGCAGCGGCCACATGAGATGCCAGCAATGGTCTCTGTTGCAAGCTGGAAACGTCGCTAGCTCGTAGCTCATGCCCCATTGTGACCTTGCTCGCTGACTGCCGTGTTGGTTCAATTGCTGCCGCCCGGCTGCGCTTTGATGACGGCGGCTAAGTAGCACGCCAGGCTGAACAACTCCACACAAGTACACACACACACATAGGCACACAGCACGTACCTGGAAGTCTTTGAGTACTTGTTGCATGACAGGGTCTTTGAGGATGTTTTGAATCTCAGGGTCAGCCAGGGAGCGCGCCTGACGCTCCTTGATCTCCTCTGTACTCGCCTCGCCAGCAGCGAACCTGTGGACATACACACACACACACATGCTTACGCACATGGACATACACACAATGTTCTGCCACTGAGCACTAGGTGGCCAACAATACTAGCCAATACTGGCCGCGCACTAGCCCTGCATTAGCTGCACTTGCTCCCCTTCCCAAGGCGACTTTGCTTGCTGAGCTTGTCTGAGAGTGCATGTGGTGCAGGGGCTTGATAAGACATTGCCACCCTAATCACGACTCGTGTCATCACAATGCCACTCACCTGCCGATTGCCTCCACGCATCGCTGCGCGCCCTCCATCAACTCCTCATTGTCAGGGTCATGTGTGAGACCCGTCCTGTACGTTTCTAACGCCTTGTCGTACTCCTTCATGAAAAACTGGATGGCACCCTTGCGACTGTAGCCCTTGGCGAAGGCTGGGGACAGCTCAATGCACTTGTCTGCGGCCTGTGAGACCACACAACAGTGAGAACACGGTACAGCACTACGTCTTGTCCACGCTTGATGTATACCAAAACCTCTGACACAGAGCACAATGACAACAAGGCAAGGCGTCACTGACACAACACTGACATGCCGCGAGTCCCGTAGCTGTCGGCCTGTGTCTGTGTGTGTGTGTGTACCATAATGCCCTCTGCACGCTGCACTGACATTTCGCCTGCTCAATAGATATGTCCCTCTGTGTGTGTGTGTGTGTGTGTTGTGTGTGTGTGTGTGTACCTTGATGCCCTCTGGGTAAGCGCCTAGCTTCGTGTACGTTGCTGCGAGGTTTGAGTAGATCTTGAATGCGTCAGGGTTGACAGAGGGCGGGCCGCGTTTGAGCGCCTCCTGGTATGCGGCCACTGCTTCAGGGTACCGCTGCTCCTTGAACGCTGTGTTGCCCTTCTCCTGCACGTTTCCAACACAGCATGCCACATATCAACATGAGCATTCAAGGCAAACGGGCCATTATCAGTATACTTTGGAGCGAAGGGTTTGTAAGGCATGCAGCAGCCATTGGTGCTCTGTTCCCTGTGAGGGTAGCCATATTTGCCACTGAAGGACACAGATGCGCGTGTGTTGGACATGCGTACCTTTTCTTCGTTTGACTTGTCCATGTTGATGTACTCGGCCTCCCTCTTGTCCTTGAGTGCCTTCTCAGCCGCGTTGAGCTTGGCGAGTGTGTCTGCGTTGCGGTGCTCTGTGAGCGACTTGTTGAACACCTGGATCGCGTCCTCCAGCCTGTAACGAACAGACAACACACCGTGCACAATACGCTCTGCACAACACGGTGCTGAGCCAGATAGCCAGCCTGTGCAGGAAAGGCAAAAGCAGTGGCCGAGGCACAATACCGGAAAGGTGCGCTGGGTGGGGCCCCAAAACCTGGCCGCATGCTTTAGTTGTCAAGCGGCGATGCAACAAAGCCTCGTACAATGCACCTCGCACGGTGCCCAGCCTCATGGTAGCATGTTGTGTCATGCTGCCACTGGCTCATGGTGTATGTCATCTGTGTGGGTACACGTGTGTGTGCGCTGAGAACACTCACTTGCCCTGCTTGACCAGCGCTGATCCCTTGCGTGCCATTGCCTTTGCAATCATCTTGAAGTCAGCTCTAATCTCCCTGCCATGCTCCACTGCCTTGTCACAGTCCTCCATACACTTGTCATACTCGCCCTGCTCAAAGTACACGGCAGCCCTGCGAGTATACACACAGCGCACACAGCACACACAACACAGCATACTCAACGCTACCGCACAGGCTGTGCTACGGCACCACGCGCGTCTGCAGCTCACGCGCACACATAGTATGCAGACAGGCAGCAACGCGGCCTGTACCAACTGTCCGAAAGCGTCTCTGTGTGTGTGTGTGTGTGTGTGTGTCTGTGTGTGTGTGTGTCAGAGGCGCTTACCTGTTTGTGAGGACCTACCTCTCTCTCTCTCTCTGTGTGTGTGTGTGTGTGTGTGTGTGTGTGTGTGTGTGTGTGTGTGTGTGTGTGTCTGTGTGTGTGTGTGTGTGCGAGTCAGAGGCGCTTACCTGTTTGTGAGGAAGGATATGTCTCCGTCATACAGTTCTAACGCTTTATTGTAGTGTGAGATAGCCTCGTCAAAACGCTTCGCCTTGTACGCCTACACACGCGCACACACACACACACAAGGCATCCAAGCCACTTATAAAACAAAGCACATGCCTGCATGCCCTTCTTTCTCCCGTTTCTCGTACCCATGCGTTGATCTGTGTTACGCCAAGGTGTCTCTGCCTCCATCCCTTACCCCTCCCTCTGGATATGTGTGTCTGCGGACGGTTCAAGACATCCTCTGACACCAGCTCTCTGTGCGCGCGCGTGTTCGTGTGTGTGCGTGTGTGTGTGTGTGTGTGTCCACGCGCACCTCGTTGCCCTTCTCCTTCTCCTTCAAAGCCTCTGCCTTTTTCATCCCCTCAGGTGACTTGTCTTCCATAGGCGCATCCTTAGGCTCAGGCGCGCTGGCTGGCTGGCTGGGCTTGGCTGGCTGCGCGGCTGGGCTGGGCTTGCTGGCTGCTGCGGCGGCGGCTGGGGTGCCGTTGGAGGTGACCTCTGCTTCGCCGTCTGCGCCTGACATTGATGCATCGTCTGCGCCTGATGACATCTTTAGCCCGAGGCCCACCTCCATGAGCTGTATGACACACACACACACACACACACACACACACACACGCCCAAACATGTATAAACGCATACAGGCTTGTCAGCGCAAATGCGGTGGCGGATGCAGGCATGAATACAGTGACACACACACAACACACACACACACAAAGAGTCATACACACACTAATGCATGGTAATGAGCCCCATGGTACGTACCAGCATGAAGTTAGGGTTGTTCATGTATTTCATCATGTTGGCCTGGTTGGCCTGCAGGTCCTTAAGCATCACTTGGAAGTCAGGCTGCTGCAGCAGGGGGCGTGTGCGGGGGTCCATCATGAGACGTGCGAGAACCTCTGGCTTGGCGAAGGGGCCCTGGCCCATGGGAGGCGCGGACAGGGCTGCTTGGGCCTCGTCGAGACCGCTCTTGAGCAGCTCGCTGCTGGGGTCGTGCTTAAGACCTGCAGCCACCAACGCACCACACACGCGCTTTCTCACCCCTTCCTGCTTGTCCGCACAGTTCGCACCTGCTGTCGGACGTGACGGCTGGCTCGCCTCGCTGCTTGAGCATGCTACTTTCGCTGAACCTTGCCGGAGCTGGCAAGGTGGGCGAGTGCATCCTGGGACTGTCTACAAGGCAGTATCCTGCAGTAGCAACTGATCACGCACCGTCCTCGTATGCCTTGACTGCGTTCTCGTAGTCTTCGAGGCCGTGGTACGCTGCGCCGAGTCTGCTGTAGCCCTTGGCCCAGTCAGGCTTGATCTCCACGCACTGCAGAGCAGCAACAGTTATGGTTGGTGTAACCAAGGCTATGCGCTGCTTGGGGGCGCAGCAGGGCCTGTGCGCGACTCAGGCGCGGCTGGGGTACGCTCACAAACGCACCTTCTTTGCGCTCGCCAATGCTGCCTCATACTGCTTCAAGCTTGCCTGCAGGGCACAGGACAGGTGTGGCGGGTGCGCTTGCAGGAAAGTTCTAGGCGGCACTGATTGCGACACCCAGGCCGCGCGCGCGCGTCTGCCCTACCTCTGCCGCGGACTTGTTGCTGTAGAGAACATGGTTCTTGGGGTCTATCCCGATAGCCTCGCTGAAATGCTTGATGGCGTCCTCAAAACGCTGTTCGCTGAACGCGGCATTGCCCAGAGCCTGCAAGGCGGATCGAAGATCGCAAAGCGCGCATCTTTACCCCAACCCTTGCCTACGCAGACGTGCCATCGACTTGTGCTTACACACCAAGCAAATGCTGGGCACGCATCGCACCTTTAGGGCGTCAGCCATCCTGTCTGTGGCGAACCTTCTAGGCGCGGTCTTTCTGTGTCAGGGTCTAATGTCGTATCGTGGCGCTGTCTGTTTGCAAGCACCTGTGCCTGTGTGGCCAGTGCGTGTAAGGTCTGTCTTATGAACTCAACACGCGCAGCGGAAGTGGCGCTGAGGACTTCTAGAAAGTGTGACCGAAGACGTGACTCTTTACTTGCTCCATCGCCCCGTCGTAGCCCCCACTGCAAGCGCTGCAAGCACGCAACTCACAGAGAACGCACACAGCGCAGCCACCAGCCACAGTCCAGGAGCACACGGCAGTAGCACCGCCCTCGTGGCGCGCCCTCCTGCGCACACAGTGCAGGAGTCTCCTTTCACATCGCGGGGGGACTCACGCGAGCGGCCCTGAACGAGAGGCCGCACGGGCGCCCGCGCAGACCACAGCAGGCGCCACGCATACAGTTGTGCTGCCGCGACACCGCCACCTGTTCCGTCAGCCAGCAGCCAGCGCCAGCAGCGCCCGCAGAGCTATGGTGTGGAGCAGGGTTGTTGGGTACACCTCCCAGAGCAACGCGCGCCTTCTCACCTTCGGCGGGATATGTATGGTAGCATTTACAGCGATAGGCTTCATGTACGCGGAGCGTATGGCACCTAGGGACCTCAGTTTAGGGGAGCTGAAGAAGCGAGAGAAGAGAGGCTTGAGCGAGTGGGAGGTGCGATGTGACACACACACACACACACACACACACACACACGCAGACATACAAATGGAAACCAGCAACACATATGTTGGACATGTGCGCCATTCGTGCACAGGAGCAAGGGCACACACATACGCACGGAAGCACCCAGTATCATGTGTCATGCAGCACGTAGATTGGGCAGTGCGTGTAGATGTCAACTGCTTGTCAATCTGTGCTGTGCTTTGCAGACGTCAGCGTTAGCAAGGCAGGAGCGTGTCACTGCAATGGTCAAGGACGCTCAAGCAGGGCAGATAGGGGATCACTGGGCTAGAGCGATGAAGTGAGTTCTGTCACTCACCATGCGCATGCAGGCACACATGGGCAGCATGCCACGCATGGCACGGATGCCGCATTACGGACAGGACGGCCGTACTGCATGCTAGAGTGCATGACACAGCCTGTGCTATACAGCTTGCCTTTCACATCCAGCTTTCTCTTTTGCATGCGTAGTATGTGTCGCGGTCAAACATGTGTGCATGTGTGGAGATGCGCGTGTGGTTGCAGGGGTACACTCATGCCGCACCCTGTGGAGCAGACCAAGACGATAGCACACACAAGAGATGTATTAGCCAAGGCGAAGGAGAAAGCAGACGCACTGCAGAAACGGGGCTGGTGGAGCTTGCGGTGACAGGTTGCCTTTGTGAGCCTCTGTCAGCGAGTCGGCATTAGGTTGCTCCGGTGTTCAGGTGCTAAGAGTCTGCTTTCTGGCATGACAGCTGCTAGGCTTAGACTGGCATCTGTGCTGCTAGTGGCCTCTGTACAACAGTGATGCTATCACCTCCTTGGCTGCACCGCTTTGTCCACACCTTCAGTATGACGCATGGTATGGCACACGTAGCCTGCGTTGTTCAGTAGGTTAGCAGTATTCTATCTGTTCCCCGCTGTGCAAAAACAGTGTGATGCAGCAGCAGACCTTTCTCAACACACTCTGTCTGACCCATGCCATACATGGTATGGCACATGTAAGCTTTTGTGGCCCTGTTGAGATGTCAAGGTCATGCCTCTTCTCAGAGAAGTAGAACAGACCAGACTCACCGACTAGAACAGCGCGCTTCTGTCAAGCCGCTTACAGTTGATTAGCGCATGCTGAGTACTCAGGACGGCATGCTGAGTACTCCAGGCCACACGGTGTAGCAGCTGTGTAAGCATGTCATCAGCGCCTCTCAGCGCACACGAAGCGTGTTCATAAGCTCAGCCTCATACTCCATACTCTTTGTTAGTATCCTTCTGAGCATGATACCGCTACCTACCTAGACGCTACACACTGCAAGAATAGTCACGCTGCGTACAAAGCAGCTTTCTACGACCTTAGGCCAAAATGATACACCTGCTACGATACCAAAGCCATCGTCAGTATACAAACCACCACAGCCTTGCAAACATACGTGGGTCATCCTACAGCGAACAGAACACATTGGTGTCTTCTGAATGGGTTCAAAGTTTGGTAAGAGCACTGGTACAGGCTTGGTACAGCTGGGGCAGGCCTGCCCCTGGGAGGCCGTACTTGTGCAGTGGCCGTGCACATAATCTCTTGCCCGCAGTGGCCGTGTCTCTCAGCGCAAAGAATAGCACTGCTTGCATGTACAGACAGGACCCACCAGCTGTATGACAGCTGAGGTCTGGGGATCTCTCAGCAAAACGCTTGCTGTGTCTCTGCAGCCCTGGCTGCAGACGCGCGATGCTGACTGTCCCACCCTTGCCAAGACACGCACTGGGTGCAGGCGTGCCACTTGCGGTGTGGGTGTAGCACGAATCTACACGCGCCTACGCCCTGGTGTACTGACTACCGTTTTCACACCGTGGACGTGCTGTTGGCAGGCACGTCAACAGCAGCCGGTGTGTTGGTGTCTGCGCCCTTGGCGGGGCTGGGTGCGGTCCCTGCCACCACCACGGCAATGGCAGGCGCGACAGGTGCAGCAGCAGCCGGCTGGGCCGCACCGCCGCCCCTCCCCTCACCACCTCTGCTTGACCCGTGCTCAGCGTTTGGCGACGCGGACGCGGCCTGCGCACCACCCGCCGACCCCGCCTGCGGCGGCGGTGCGTTGCCTGCCTGCGCCTGCCTGTATGCTGGCACGTGTACGTGCACACGCGCTGCAACTACTGGTGGGGCCCCTGGCCCCTCGTCCCCGTCTGAAGGCCCCTCTGAGCCCTCATCCATGTCGTCACTGGGGATGTCATCCTCAATACTGTAGTCGTCGCAGCTGTCGACAGGGTCGTCCGCATCCGCCGCAGCGCGCGGAGGTGCCACAGCGGGCGGCGCGGAGCGCGCGGCGGCTCGCCCGTCCGCGCCGCCGGCCGCACTTGATGCGCGCGGCGTCGGCGGCACCGCGCCGCCCGCGGATGCGTGGCGAGGGGCCTGCGGCGGCGCTGCTGCCGCGGCCTGTCTCTGCTGCCTCTGCTGCTCTAGCCTCTCTCTGTTTGCAGCCGCCGCGGTGCGATGCCAGTACTCCACCTGCTCGAACACAGCTTGGATGTTCTCCTTGAGGTTGTCTTGCAGCGGACTGGGTTTGAGGCACAGCTCAATGGCGCGCCAATGCTCTCTGAGCATGTTTGGAGTCAGACTGAGCAGCCTACAAAACAGACCACCCGAGACACATACACACCAAAAACATGTTGGCCTTTCCAGGCACTTTACGACATCATGTGTCCTGTGCAGGCTAAGCACCCATGCAGCTGTTGATGAGCCGCCGCAGGCCACGCGGTTTTGAGCTATTGAGAGTACTAATACATGTGTGCATGCTCCCAGCCATACTCACGTTTGCACGGCCTTTTGGAAGCCGTTCGGGTCTTCAAGGTGCCCCATGGGTCCGCCTGGCACGATGCCCATCCGCAGGTACGTAGCCACATAGCGCCGCAGCACATGACGCAAGTCGTTGATCTCGAACAGCCCACTGATGACAAGCCATCCTTGAAACATCCTCCACATGTCCCCCCGCTTCTCCATGAGCATATCGCGAACGGTTGGCACACGCAGGTGAGCCGCTGGGCCTTCGCCAAAGAGAACATCCATGCGCGTGTCGGTGTACATGTCTCTGAAGCCGAAGAGTGCCTGGGCAGCGGTCTGCACGCAGTCGTACGCCGCGTAGTCTGCATCTGTGTCGTCACAGTCCAAAGCCTGCACAAGACACACACACACGAGCATACAAGACATCACAGCGCAGCTTTGCTGTCTACTTCTTTGGACACTTGAGGCCTTGACAACCTTGCGTTTCTGATGAGCGGTGTATGCATAAAGCACGTCTAAACATGACCAATTCATATGATCACTACCAAGCGTGCTGGCCTGTACACACGCTCAATACCCCATTACGTGCATGTGCTGATATATGTGAAGTCTTCCTTGTATGTGCTCTTGTCGCACACTCACATGCACTTCTTCCAGAAACGTCACAAGGATGCCCTCCGACAGGGTTATGTTGTTCCACGACAGCAGCTGCAGCACGTGGCACACCGCCTCGTTCTGCAGCGCCCCTGTGCCTAGGCAGACCAGCGCGTTGACCAAGGCACAGTTGTTCCAGTTGACTGAGCGCCGCGCGTGGTAGTGCATCTGGCTGACGGGGTACAAGACCATATCCAGCATGGAGTCGATGTCGTACTCGAACCTAAAGCAACGAACGCACACAATACACCACACACATGTGCAACAATGCCATGCACAGCTCATGCAACCCACTAGTATGTTACATGCATGTTGCCATGCCTCAGGCCTCCA
>VFQQ010005302.1_pt1 | contig 10767 bp, 10 predicted proteins | sample 3512341 | NCBI WGS metagenome assembly VFQQ01 (sample SAMN10412373, study PRJNA504923) | tailings metagenome | isolation source: Relicate 2 Philex TSF1 revegetated site | place: Philippines: Tuba, Benguet | collected 2017-08-29
CTTCGATTTTGATTTTGGGCAGGAAGCTCACGGCGTATTCGGCGCCGCGATAAACCTCGGTATGGCCCTTCTGGCGCCCGTACCCTTTGACTTCCGTCACCGTCATGCCCTGCAGGCCGATGTCGGTCAGATTCGACCGCACCTCCTCGAGCTTGAAGGGCTTGATGATGGCCGTGATGAGTTTCATGTGTAGCACCCCCTTGTTTTGGTCCCGCCTACGCAACGGCGCGGAACGTCCTCCGGCTTGCCACTGGCGAAAAGCCAGCACCAATCGACGGACTGATAGTCAAGAGACGTGCCAACTTTGGAGTGCGCTAAAACATTGAACTTATTGACTTTTAATACGCAATATTGCGTACGGAATATCCCTTATGCTGTGGGTAAGCATTAGGCAGTTTGCTGTCGGTGCCCATTATTTAATCAGGTACGCCGTCTGCCGTTTGCGGATCAGGCCTTCCTGTGCCGTCGAAGCAATCAGGCGGCCGTCCTGCGTGAAAAAGCTCCCCCGGCAGAACCCGCGCGCGCTCGAAGCCGTCGGACTGTCCTGGGCGTAAAGCAGCCACTCGTCGGCGCGAAACGGCCGGTGGATCCAAAGGGCGTGATCCAGGCTTGCGAGCTGAATATCGCGATCGAAGAGCAGCTTGCCGTGGGCGATGAGGGCCGTGTCGAGGAGCGTAAAGTCTGACGCGTACGCGAGGACGCACTGGTGCAGGCGCGGATCGTCCGGCAGACGTCCATTGGCCTTGAGCCAGATGTACTGCTGCGGCGGATGCGGCTCGCGGCTGAGATAGCGTTTGACGTCCACGGGACGAAGCTCGATCGGATTTTCCCGCTGCCAGTAGTTGCGCATGGCCTCCGGCAACGCATCGATCAGCTCCGCCACCCGCTCGGCGGCCGACGGCAGGGCCTCCGGCGGCGGCACCTCCGGCATGGCAGACGCATGTTCGTAGCCCTCCTCTTCCTTCTGGAAGGACACGCTCATGGCGAAGATCGCACGCCCGTGCTGAATCGCTTTGACGCGCCGGGTCGTGAAGCTGCCCCCGTCGCGGATCCGCTCGACCTCGTAGATGATCGGATGCGCCGGATCGCCCGCCAGCAGGAAGTATCCGTGCAGCGAATGCGCGGCGCGCGGCTCGTCCACGGTCCGGCCCGCCGCGACCAGCGCCTGCCCGAGCACCTGCCCCCCGTACACGCGTTGCCAGCCGTTCTGTGGACTGACACCCCGGAACAGGTTGACCTCGAGCCGTTCGAGGTCGAGCACCTCCAGCAAACCCGCCAGCGCGTGGCAGCGATGCTCTGGGCCAGCGGTCATGGAGATTCCTCTTAAAAGATGCTACCCGATCAACGGCGTGGACGATGGGCTGCGCCGGATATTGGGTCAAGGCTCCGAACTGAAGCAGACGATGGCGCAGCGCTTTGACATTGTGATTTCGGGCGGAAGCTTCGCAGGGCTCGCCTTCGCGCGCGCCCTGGCCTCGGCACTTGGCGACGACATCCGCATCGCGATTGTCGACCGTACCCCCCGCAAGGAAAACACAGCGCCGGATGCCAGGGCCTTCGCGTTGTCGGCCGGCGCCCGGCGCATGTTGAACACGCTCGGCATCTGGCAAGACATCGCGACCTCTGCACAGCCCGTCACCGAGATCGAGATCACCGACTCGAGCCTCGACGCCGGCATCCGGCCCGTCCTTCTCAAGTACGACAACCGCCTCGGCGAAGAGGGCGCGGCCGACGCCGAGCCCGCCAGCTACATCGTCCCCGCCACAGATCTCGAAGCCGCCCTCTATCGTTCGGTGGCGGATGCGCCGAACGTCAGCTTCATCGTGCCTGCCGAAATCGAAAACTTCACCGACACCGGCTCCGATGTCGCCATCACACTGCGGAACGGCGACAAGGTACACGCGGCGCTGCTCGTCGGCGCCGAGGGTCGCCGTTCGCCGTCGCGCGACGAAGCGGGCATCAAGACCGTCGGTTGGCGTTATGGTCAAACCGCGATCGTCACTACGATTGCGCACGAGCGCCCGCACAACGCCCGCGCCATCCAGCACTTCCTGCCGTCCGGACCATTCGCGATCCTGCCGCTGCCGGGCAACCGCTCCTGCCTCACCTGGACCGAGGACGCGGGCGAGGCAGTCCGCATTCTTGCGCTCGACGAGGCGGGCTTCCTTGCCGAGGTCGACACGCGCGTCGCTGGCCGACTGGGCTCTATCGAAGTCGTCGGCCCGCGCCAATCGTGGCCGCTCGAAATGCATTTGGCCCGCGCCTACGTGGCGCCGCGCTTCGCCATTCTGGGTGATGCCGCCCACGGCGTGCATCCGATCGCGGGGCAAGGTGTGAACCTCGCGTTCCGCGATGTCGCCGCGCTGAGCGAGATCGTCGTCGATACGATGCGCCTCGGTCTCGATCCGGGAAACCTCGAAAGCCTGGGCCGCTACGAGCGCTGGCGCCGGTTTGACTCAGCGCTGTCGGCCGCCGCCTTCGATGGCCTGAACCGGCTGTTTTCCAACGACCAGATGCTCGTGCGCGCCGCGCGCGACTTCGGCCTCGGGCTGGTTGATCGCCTCCCCGGCCTCAAACGCCGCTTCGTCTCCGAAGCCGCAGGCCTCACGGGCGATCTCCCGCGCCTCTTCAAATCCGAACCGCTCTGACTGAGTTCGCCCAATCCGCGAAGCCCGTGTGTCTGGATCCCGGCCTACGCCGGGATGACGGTGAGTTGGTGCGATCGAGCCGCACCAAAATGGCGTCACACCGGCGAAGGCCGGTGCCCAGACACGTTTCCAGCTAAAAACAACGACGAGCGACTAGGCGCCTTCGCCATCCTCATCCCCGGCCGCGGCCTGATCACCGGCGTCCACTTCCGCGGGCGGCGAAAGGACGATCACGCCCGCGGCCACGTCGACGCGCACGACGACGTCTTCGAGCATCGGGTAGAGCACGGTGCGCTTCTCGCCATCGGCGCGCACCTCGAGAATATCGCCAGCGCCGTAGTTCAAGACCGCGACAACCGTCCCAAGGGCCGCGCCCTCCTCCGTGACCGCACGCAAACCAACGAGATCGGCGTGGTAGTACTCGCCGTCTTCCGGCGGCGGCAGGCGCTCACGGTCCACATAGAGCGCGACGCCCTTGAGCTTCTCAGCCTGTGTCCGATCCCGCACGCCCTCGACGCGGCAGATGACGCCCTTCGCCGTGCCGCCTTCGACGGCAAGCACGAATTCCGCGTCACCCGCTTCATTGGCGAGCGGCCCGTAGTCGGCGATACCTTCCGGGTCAGCGGTGTAGCTGCGCACAAGAACCGCGCCGCGAATGCCGTGCGCACCGACAATGTGCCCCAGAAGAACCCGCCGTCCCATACCTTCTCCTGAGCTGCCCGCGCTCGCGTCATCTGTCGTCATGAGGAAACCACGTCGCGTTGTTCAGCCTGAGAGCCGGCCGACGTACCGAAGCTCGACCCTGAGCGGCGCTCCGCCGACATCCACAACCGCTGAAGACACGGGCGTGGCCGGCGGAAAGCGCCCGGAGACGTCAATGAACGCGCCTTCAGGCCCCGCTTGAAGACCTGTAAGCAGCACACCGTTCGGTGGAATGGCAAGCTGAACCTGGATCACGGCTTCGCCGCAACCCGCATCGTAACGGCAATGTCCCTTGAAGAGCCCGCCGTTCGGATCCGATCCGACGATGCGTCCGCCGCGGAGCACAGCCAGCCCATCGCCCCGCGCCGTGTCCGCTCCGCTCGAAGCCGAACAGCCGATTTCAAAGCTAAGACCGTAAATGCCGTCGGGAAGCATGGGCGCGATCGGAGGCGGATATCTCAGAGCACAAAGGTGCTACCACGGATACCGGAGCCACGATCGCGCATCGCTCCGCATCCTTAAATTTCGGCCGGCCATGGCCCAAAAAATCGAGCCTACTGGAGCCGCTCGATCCGGTTGCCGATGGCAAGGGCATACAGCCAAAGCCGCCGCTCACGTCGCGTCCAGGTATCCGTATCCGGCTTGTCGTTCATGAGGGCGGTCCCCTGAACCAGCACCTCGCTGCGCCGATCCCACCAAGCCGCCTCGGCCTGAGTGAGATTGGTCCTCAATGGCATGAAAGCGTCCCCGTTCTCTCCGCAGAGACGGCGGCCTCCAGACTGCACCGGCTGACCGACTGCCTCTGCCCCCAAAGGTTGGCCGCAACCCCCAAAACGTGGCGGCCACTGCAAAGCTATGACAATTCGCGAAGCCCTTCGACACCCATGCGGGTAGGCGCACAACAAGTTTGAACTGTGATGCGGATTTGCAGCATCGCGGACTCTCGGAAGCGGCTGCGCCCTCCCCAAAAGACTGCAGGCACCGGGCAGAACGCCCGATGCCTGCAGAAAAAGATCGTCGCGAAGTTAGGTACCTTACGCGTCGCCGCCGGCGGCAGCGGCAGCAGCGTCCTCGGCCGCCTTGGCCTTGGCCGCAGCGCGCTCCTGCGCCTTCTTCTTCGGCTTTGCCTTGTCCGGGTTGTTGCGCGCTTCGCGCTTCAGGAGACCGGCGCCGTCGAACAGGCGCTCCACGCGGTCCGTCGGCTGCGCGCCAACCGAGAGCCAGTGCTTGCAGCGATCGAGGTCGAGCTTGACGCGGTCGGCGCTGTCCTTCGGCAGCATCGGGTTGAACGTGCCGATCTGCTCGATGTAGCGGCCGTCGCGGGGCGAGGCGCTGTGCGCAACGACGACGTAGTAGTAGGGACGCTTCTTGGCGCCGCCGCGCGAAAGACGGATCCTGGCTGACATGGGTGAAGTCCTTTCTGATCTGAAGTTGTCTGGCGGCGCGCCGCCTGGTTTCAAGTTTGGTCCTGCTATTTCTTCTTCCCCGGAGGTCCGGGGAATTTCGGGAATGACCCGCCGAGACCCGGCAAGCCACCACCGCCAAGTCCCGGGAGACGCGGAACACCTCCGCCGCCTCCCAGTCCCGACAATCCTTTCGGCAGCCCGCCTTTCGGCAACACGTCCTTGAGATCGGACGGCAGCTGCTCCAACGCCTTCGGATCGAGCTTCGCGAGCTCGCCCTGCATCTCGGCGAGCTCGGCTTCCGACGGCCCGCCGCCGCCACCCATGCCGAACATGCGCGCCATCATTCCGCGGTTCTTGCCCATCGCGCGCATCATGTCGGCCATCTGCCGGTGCTGCTTGAGGAGCTTGTTGACGTCCTCGACGCGCGTGCCGGAGCCGGCCGCGATGCGCCGCTTACGCTTGGCATCCAGAACCTTCGGCGCGCGGCGCTCCTTCGGCGTCATCGACGAAATGATCGCGCGCTGCTTCTTGAGATCCTTTTCGAGACCCGCCTCGTTGATCTGCGACTTGATCTTGCCGACGCCCGGCAGCATGCCGAGCACGCCACCCATGCCGCCGATCTTCTCCATCTGCTTGAGCTGCTCGGCGAGATCCTCGAGGTCGAACTCGCCCTTCTTCATCTTCTGGGCGATCGACTTCGCCTTCTCGACGTCGATCGTCTGCGCAGCCTTCTCGACCAAGCCGACGATGTCGCCCATGCCAAGAATGCGGCCCGCGATGCGCTGCGGATCGAAATCCTCGAGCGCATCCCACTTCTCGCCCGTACCGAGCAGCTTGATCGGCTTGCCCGTGACGGCGCGCATCGAAAGCGCGGCACCGCCGCGTCCGTCGCCGTCCGCGCGCGTCAGAACCGTGCCGGTGATGCTGAGACGGCTGTCGAACGCCTTCGCGGTGTTGACGGCGTCCTGGCCGGTGAGGCTGTCGAGCACGAGCAGCACTTCGTGCGGCTGCGTCGCCGCTTTGACTTCCGCGACCTCGTTCATCAGCTCTTCGTCGAGCGTGATGCGGCCGGCGGTGTCGAGCAACACGACGTCATAGCCGCCGAGACGCGCGGCTTCCATCGCGCGCTTGGCAATCTGAAGCGGAGTCTGCCCAGCGATGATCGGCAGCGTCGCGACTTCAGTCTGCTCGCCGAGCACGCGAAGCTGCTCCTGCGCCGCTGGACGCCGCGTGTCGAGCGACGCCATCAGCACTTTCTTCTTGTCGCGGGTCTTGAGGCGCCACGCGATCTTGGCCGTGGTCGTTGTCTTGCCGGAGCCCTGCAGGCCCGCCATCAGGATCGCGACTGGAGGCGCGGCGTGAAGATTGATCGGCTCGGCTTCCGACCCGAGCGTCCGCACCAGTTCGTCGTTGACGATCTTGACGACCATCTGGCCGGGCGTGACCGACCGCAGGACTTCCTGTCCGATGGCCTTCGCCTTCACGCGCTCGATGAAGTCGCGCACGACGTCGAGCGCGACGTCCGCCTCGATCAGCGAACGGCGCACCTCGCGCATGGCTTCCGAAACGTCGCTTTCCGACAGCGCACCGCGCTTGGTGAGCTTATCGAAAACTTGCCCCAGCCGGTCTGAGAGCGATTGAAACATCGAATCCCTTATGCCAAACGCTGAACGCACCCGAGGGCGCGACGCGCTGTCGGGTGTGGACCCCCCTGCCTCCCAGCCACAAACGTGCGGGCCATGTGCAGGGCGGCGGCTCTGAAGATCAGCGCCGTCTGAATTTGCGGGCACCATCTCCGATCGCCCGCCCCCTGTCAACGTCTGGGGTCGAAAATCGAGGAAATCGAAGCGCCTGCGGGCCTTGATGCGCCTGAAGCCGGACCGCCGCGACGCCATGTCGCCAGAGTTTCTGCCAAAAATGTGGGCGTCTCGGTCCTATGGATTGCCCGCGCGGGCACGACGAACCATAATTCTGCGCCGATCTAAGCCCAGGGAACGTGGGCCAAATAGGCCAAAGACGACGGGGGAGACAACTTGATGCTGCAACGGCGCGTGCTTCGCACGGTGACGTGCCTGGCCCTTGGGGCCGGCCTCATGGCGGGCGGTTGCGCCTCGAGTGCCCCCTTCAGCAAGGCGAACGACTTCGATCGCACGTTCATCAGTGCAGCCCAGACCTGGGACCTCAACAAAGACGGAACCGTAACGTGTGACGAGTGGGTGCAATACGTCACGCAGTCCTTTCGCGAGGCCGACGTAAACGGCGACGGCGCCCTCGACGCCGAGGAATGGAAGAAGCTGATCGCCAACGACCGCCTCTTCGAGATCGCCAACATGAGCTACTACGACGCCAACGGCGATGGCCGCGTCACGCTCGAGGAGATGACCGGCAAGCAGAACATTGCCTTCAAACTCCTCGACCGGAACGGCGACTGCCAGATTGACCGCACCGAGGCCGTCCAGGTGCACGGCGTCGACAAGGTCAAGGCGAAGGAAATCGATCAGACGATCCCGGGCCGATAAACGCGGAGCCTTCTGCCTACTTCGGCGCCATGCGCACGATGCGCCCATTGGCGTCGTCCGTCACCAGATAGACGGCGCCGTCCGGACCCTGTTTCACGTCGCGCACGCGCTCGCCGATGTCATCGGCCAGAACCTCGTGCGCAACCACCTCGCCATCCTTCATGACGAGGCGCTGCACCTGCATGTACTTGAGGGCGCCGACGAGGAAGTTGCCCTTCCACTTTGGAAACAGATCGCCCGTGTAGAGCAAGAGCGCCGACGTCGCGATCGACGGAGTCCAGTAGTACACCGGCTGTTCGAGCCCAGGCTTCGACGTAATGCCCTCGCCGACCGCCGCGCCGGAATACTCCTTGCCGTAGATGATAATGGGCCAGCCGTAGTTCTTGCCGGCCTCGGGATGGTTGAGCTCGTCGCCGCCCTGCGGACCATGCTCGAGCGTCCAAAGCTGACCGGTCGCCGGATCCAGCACCGCGCCCTGGACGTTGCGGTGTCCGATCGACCAGACCTTCGGATCCCAGCCGTCCTTCTTCGGATTGCCGTCGGCCGGCTCCCCGTCCTTGGTGATGCGAACGATCTTGCCGATGTGGTTCGCGGGGTTCTGCGCTTCCTTGCGCGCCGTGTTGCGCTCGCCCAGCGTGACGAACAGCGAGCCGTCCTGCGCGAAGACCAGGCGCGAACCGAAATGGTAGCCGCTCTTGTACGCTGGCTCCTGGCGGAAAATGACCTTGAGATCTGTGAGTTCGCCGCCGTCGGCACTCGGCACGAGCTTGGCGCGCGCGACGCTCGTCCCGTTCTTCCCCTCTTCGCGTGGCTCCGAATAGGAGAAGTAGATCAAGCCGCTCTCCGCGAAATCGGGCGCAAGAGCAACGTCCAGCAAGCCGGCCTGATTCTCGGCCACGACCTCCGGCACGCCCTTGATGGGTGCGCCGATCTTGCCGTCCTTCTCGACGATCCGGAGACGTCCCGGCTTTTCGGTGACGAGCATCCGCCCGTCCGGCAGGAATTCGAGCGCCCAGGGATTTTCCAACCCCTTCGCAACCGTCGTCAGCTCGATCGGAGTTTTCGGCGCTTCGGGAGCGTTGGTCTGCGCAGCGGAAACCGGCGTGGCCGCAAGAAACAGGAGAGGGGCTGCGAAACCCATGCGTCGGCTCATGAAAACCTCATTTACGTTGATCGTAGGTATCGCGGAGTTATTTAGGCCGTGATGGGCAATTGCCGAGGGGACCTAAGTATTTTGCCGCGCCCGAATAAGGCCTTCGGCCATCAATTGTCTTTTAGCCGAGCTTCGCCCATATAGTCGCGTCATGAACGCTCCTACCCCCCTCCGCTATGTCAAGATGAACGGCCTCGGAAACGAGATTGTCGTGCTCGACTTGCGCCGTGGCGGGGGGCCGCTGAAGCCGGGCGAAGTCAAGGCCGTCGCCGACAATCCGGCGACCAGTTTCGACCAGATGATGGTGCTCTATCCGCCGAAGACACCGGACACCGAGGCCTTCGTCCTCATCTATAATACGGACGGCTCGGAATCGTCGGCGTGCGGCAACGGCACGCGCTGCATCGGGTGGCTCGAGCAGACCCTGACCGGCAAATCTGACCTGCGCTTCGAAACGCGCGCTGGCCTTCTCGCCGTTCGCGTCAAGGACAAGGACGCGATCACGGTCGACATGGGCGAGCCGCGCTTCGGCTGGCAGGACATTCCGCTCTCGGAGGAGTTCTACGACACGCGCGCAATTGAGCTGCAGATCGGGCCCATCGATAAGCCCATCCTGCATTCTCCCTCGGTTGTAAACGTCGGCAATCCGCACGTTGTCTTTTGGACCGACAAGCCCGTCAGCGCCTACGATCTTGGACGCTTCGGCCCCCTGATCGAGAACCACCCCCTTTTTCCCGAGCGGGTGAACGTCACCCTCGCCGAGGTCACCTCGCGCACTGCCATCACGATCCGGACCTGGGAGCGCGGCGCCGGCCTGACGCAAGCCTGCGGCACGGCGGCGTGCGCCACGGCCGTTTCGGCGATGCGCAAGAACCTGACCGATCGCAAGGTGACAGTCACCCTACCGGGCGGGCCGCTCGTCATTGAGTGGTTGAGCAACAACCATATTCTCATGACCGGCCCCGTGGAGCTTGAGCACGAAGGGAACTTGACCATCGGAACGGACGCTGCGGCTAAGGAGCAGCCCCGCCTTGTCCCCCAAGAGCGTTTGCCCTAATCAGCCCGGTGAACCCACGTGCCAAGGTCGCGAACAACGTGATGTCCGAACCGCTCATTGTTACGCTTGGCTGTCGGCTGAACGCCTACGAATCCGAGGTGATGCGCCGCCACGCCGCCGCGGCGGGCCTCGACGACTGCGTGATCGTCAACACGTGTGCCGTCACCGGCGAAGCCGTCAGCCAGGCCAGGCAGACCATTCGCAAACTGCGTCGCGAGCACCCGACCGCACGCCTGATCGTGACCGGCTGCGCCGCCCAGATCGAGCCCGAGCGCTTCGCCGAAATGGAGGGCGTCGATCACGTCATCGGAAACGCGGAGAAACTCGAACCGCAAACCTTCCGCTCCCTGTCGACGGACGCACTCGAGCGCGTCGCCGTCAACGACATCATGAGCGTGAAGGAAACCGCGCTGCATATGATCGACGGCTTTGGATCGCATGCACGCGCCTACGTTCAAATCCAGAATGGTTGCGATCATCGCTGCACCTTCTGCATCATTCCCATGGGCCGCGGTCCGTCGCGCTCCGTCGCGGCCGGCGAGGTGATCGCGCAGGTCCGCAAGCTCGTCGAAACCGGCTACTCCGAAATCGTGCTGACCGGCGTCGACATCACCTCCTACGGCGCCGATCTGCCGGGACGCGCGTCGCTCGGACGGCTCGTCAAACAAGTTCTGACCCACGTCCCCGAGCTGCGCCGTTTGCGCCTCTCGTCCATCGATCAGGTTGAAACCGACGAGCATCTCCTTGACGCGATCGCGACGGAGTCCCGGTTGATGCCGCACCTGCATCTTTCCATGCAGGCGGGCGACGACATGATTTTGAAGCGCATGAAGCGCCGCCATCTTCGCGAAGATGCCATCCGCTTCTGCGACGAGGTTCGCCGCTTGCGGCCGGACGTGGTGTTCGGTGCGGACCTTATAGCTGGCTTCCCGACCGAGACGGACGCTATGTTCGAGAACACGCTCGATCTCGTCGAGCAGTGCGGCCTCACCTATCTGCATGTGTTCCCGTTCTCGCCACGCAAAGGGACGCCGGCCGCGCGCATGCCTCAAGTCCATGGCACCGCCATCAAGGAACGCGCAGCCCGTCTGCGCGCAGCGGGAGAGCGTACGCATGCGCGCTATCTCGACAGCCTCGAAGGCCGGCGCTCCGAGATCCTCGTGGAACACGGCGGCGTCGGACGCACACCGCACTTCGCCGAGGTGCGGCTGGATCGCAAGGCGCCTGTCGGAACGATCAGGTGGGCGACACTCGGCCACCATGATGGACGCCGCCTCAACGG
>VFQQ010005306.1_pt1 | contig 10759 bp, 15 predicted proteins | sample 3512341 | NCBI WGS metagenome assembly VFQQ01 (sample SAMN10412373, study PRJNA504923) | tailings metagenome | isolation source: Relicate 2 Philex TSF1 revegetated site | place: Philippines: Tuba, Benguet | collected 2017-08-29
ACACACACACACACACACACACACACACACACACACACACAGCCACCCACACTATGCACTGACCTGTCTTGGTCTCTTGAGTGCCTCAGTGATAGCAGACTGACTGATGTCTGTGAAGGTGATGCGCTCTACACTCTTCTTGGCTAGCAGGCTCTGTCCATGTGACACACACACACACACATACATGCCGTCATGCAGGGCCCTTCGGCAAGCCTACTTTTTTCTGCGGTAAAGATGCAATTCGTAATGTCCTGTGCGTGTGTGAACGCCTACCTTGAGCTCCTGTGCCAGGTGCCAGCTGATCGCCTCTCCCTCTCTGTCTGGGTCTGTGGCAAATATGACCTGTCCATGAGACACACAGACACATCGTGCGACGCGTGGGTCATGGTCACCGCAGTACCAGAAAAGTGTCAGGTAGGGTACGTCTGTGTTCTCCATAGTTACCTTGTCTGCGGGCTTGACAGCGTCTCGTATGGCCTGGAGCCTGCAAGCAAACACACTCACATTCACACCCCCATAATCTGCGTGAACTAGCAAGCTGACAGCTGTGTCCTCTCAAACTGTTGTCTGTGTCTATGCACCGTGGTCTTGCCCAATCTATCTATGCTCTGCACTGCGCTGTGAGATACACTGTGTGTCCCTGTGTCATTGGTGTGCTAGGTTAAACTATGCTGTGATGTTGTGTGTGTGTGTGTGTATGTCGTGGTCTTGCCCTTGCCGGCACTCTGATTGGAGACTGCCATGCAACCCTTCGGGCCACGATGCGTGCATGTGGGATGCACTTTGATCTAGAATGTGTGCGCGTGTGTGTGTGTGTGTGTGTCATACCGTGGTCTTGCCCTTGCTGGCACCTCCCACTCCATAGCGAACCCAGCCTCTGGTTTCACACTGCCCTGCTTGCTGACCAGATCACGCACATGGCCGAAGCTGGGCAGAACCTGTGTCGACAGTCACAGGAGGACAGTCTTTTCAACATTAGGACGGCGCCATCACGTGGCCGCGTGCGTTGATGTTTGAAGCCCCGGCTGATGTTTGAAGCTAGCTGAGACCCTGGGGACCTCCAATCACGCTGCGCGGATTGAGCACCGGCAGTCACCCTGCACGGGCCTCGGTGCGTGCGTGCTGATATGCGTGGGCGAGGACGCAAGAGCACATACCTGGTACCCACTGCCAAGGAACTTCTGAATCTTGGTGGCCTTGGTAGGGCTCTCCACAACCATCACCTTGCTGGCTGCCTGGCAAAGCAGCTGGACATGGCGCGGCCAGGCGCACCTATGAGCACAAAGGCCACGAGCGCTGCTTTGGAGTCAGCACTTGAGACTGGCACGTGTGCGTAGTTTCCGTGATGGCGGGCTGATGTCGGATGGTCCGTCGCCTTCTGGCGAGCCTGTGGGCATCTGAAGAAGTACCTGCGCTCTCACCATCTGTGCAGAAGAGGTTGGCTGTGGCTGAGCGGCGCTGTGGAGTGGCTGTGGGAGCTGGCAAGGTGGCCGCGCCATAGCCCTCGATCCGTCATCCTTGCTTTACGCCTGTGAATGCCACGTTATGCTAACAGAGGCCATTGGCGCTTCCAGGCGAATGGCCCGCAGCCGCGAAGACGGGTACTGAGGCAGCGGACGCGTTGTCTAAGGAAGACGAGCGGACCCGACGACTGCCGGTCCAGCGTGGCGTGTGTGAGTGTGACCAGCGAGTTCCTCGCCTACACGCTGTTCTGTTGTGTTGATACTACAGTTATTCTGAGTTACATCAATACCATCGCTGTACAGTGCTCAACCCAGCATCGCCAGTCACCCACCACCCACTCCCCTGCGCACAGTGCACGTGCGTACCAGTATGGCTTCCTCATTCGCACATCTGCAGTGCATGAACCATCCAGTGGGTAGCAGGACAGCGAGGAGGAGGGAGTGCAGGTGAGTTGCGTGGAACTAAATGTGAGGTCCGCGAGGCACCTGTGCACCACCCACGCCCTGCGCGCTGGCCTCAGCAGCGCACGCCTGGCTACTCACGCCCACAGCCCTCTGCAAAGGCCTGAGGCTACACACCCTTGAGCGCAGCGGTAGAGAGAGCAGTAGCCCACTGCTAGTAGCACCAGAATTGCCTAAAGGACCTCCGGTCTTTCACACACGCGCAGGCACAGAGCTGCACCCGCCTTGCGACCGTCCGAGTTGAGGTCTACATCCACAGCCAATGAGACAGCCTCCACGCCCACGACATCATTTCACCACGGTGCGCACTCGGTCTACGCAGCCTCTTTCCTCAACAGCAGCTGCAGCGTGTCGGACACGCCAGTGAAGCAGAGCCAAACTCTGACTCGTGCAGCAGGCTGACAGCGATTGTGTCTTGCCCCGTGCACACTGTGCAGGCATCACATACACGAGCTATGAGGTCAATACATTCATGGTCAAGTTCAATACAACAGGTATGTCACGCTGATACAACGGGTGTGTTTTGCTAGCGTGCCGTGCGTGCTCCGCAGTATGCACGTCTGCAAGCAGACTAGCCATACACGAGTGGTACTCACAAGAAGAGCATGCAGCAAGGAACTCATGCGCGGGCGTGTGTGTACGCAGGTGTACGTGTGCTGGTCGACCCCTGGTTTGTGGGCGACCTGACTTTCGCTGAGCAGGTGCACTCACCCTTACAACCGTCGCAACCGCAAACACTACATGGCAGGTACAGCACGGCCGTCAAGAACAGAGTTGTCGTGACTGAGTTCTCGTTCGCTGTGTGTGTGGTTGTCCTGCAGACCTGGTTATACAAGGGGTCTAAGAAGTTGATAGGTAGACAAGTCAAGGTTGACCTGGACCAAGTAGCGTCAGAAACGGATGTACTGCTCCTCACACAGGTGGGACACAGCCTGTATACGGTAGCTTTTGAGCCATGACAGCTCATGTGGCAGTACACGGACCACATGCACGTAGAGGCCCTATTGGAAACCTGTGTACAGTAGATAGGACAGCCGTTACCGGTACACTGTAACGGCTAGTAACACTGCATGCGAAGGAACGTAAAACAGTCGTTTCTTTGCAGCCCAGCGTGTGCATGTGCTTGCAGTGTGTTGACCTGTCTCCCATGTGTGTACATGCCTTCCATATGTGTGCCTTGTATGCCTGCAGGGTCTGGATGACCACACACACATGCCCACACTCAGACAGTTTCCCAAGCACGTGCCAGTGGTGGCCCAGCCAGAGGCAGCAGAGAAGATCAAAGGCCTAGGGTTCAAGAACGTACGTGTGTTAGACCACGGGCAAAGCGTGGACGTGGGGAAACTGCGGCTCACAGGTAGGTGACCCACAGGCTGACCAGAGCTATGCACTGTGTTGTGAAGCCCCCTCGTTTAGCCAGGTTGAGAGCGATGGCTGCTCAAGACACACTGGGTAAACAATCAACGCCATCCTGTCAGGTATCAAAGCCTGATCATTGCACCAGGTTCAAGGCTAGGTTGCTAAGGACTGACTTCATAAGCTCGTAAGCTTCCCACTCACAGGTCCATCATCGTAGCCCGCTGTGTATGCATGTTTGTGTGTGTGTGATTGTGGGTGTGTATAGGCTCAGGCCAGTATGTGTGTGTGTGTGTGTTTTATTGTGGGTGTGTATAGGCTCAGGCCAGTATTTGTACTCGTGTTTGTTTTAGCCGGTGCTCAGATCCTTTCATCGTGTGCACGATTGCCTCACTGTGTGTGTGTGTGTATGTGTCCCTGCCCATGATGCAGGTACCGTTGGTGCGTTAGTTGGCCCTCCCTGGAGCAAACGTCAGTTGGGAGTTGTGTTCAGGGAGATGGTTTCAGACAGCCCGCTCAAGAAGGCCACCTCACTCTATTTTGAATCACACTGTGACTTTGACGAAAACTCAGTGCGTGGCATTGGACAGGTGGGCTGGATTGCACATGCATTGCTGCATGAGACCGCCCATGTAGCAGCAGAAACGGCTATGCTAGACTCGCAAGCGCATGTGTGTGTCTGTGTGTGTGTGTGTGATGTTCAGAGAGCCATAGTCCACTGTAGTCAGAACATGGTGTGTGTGTATGTGTGTGCATGTGTGTGTATGTGTGTGTGTAGGTTGATGTTGTGGTTAGTCCAGTCAATACAGCACTGTTAGGTGTGGGCGCAGCTGCATACCCGCTGACCATGGGAGACATCAACCTGACAAAACTACTCAGGATCTTGAAGCCCAAGGTACGCACACACACACATATACACGCACGCACAAACACACTCTCTCACACAAACACACACAAACATACACGAGCGCGCCCACATCCTTTTCATGCATGTGGCATTAAACCCTGTCCCTTGTGATCCAACAGGCATGGCCAAGACTCACGTGTGCGTGTGTGTGTGTGTGTGTGTGTGTCAGGTGCTTATCCCCCTGAAGAACAGTGACATCGAGCACCAAGGTCCCCTCACAGCCATCATGCAGATGCGAGGCGAGTTCGAGGGTGTGTACCAGATGCTAGAAAAGGACGGGCTAGGGGACATACGTGTCGAGTTCCCTGCGCCACCAGGGGAGGCTCTGGCAATTGCATTGTAAGGCGAGGATGTGCATGAATCTATGTCTGCAAAAGGTGGTGTGAGTACATAGTTACGCGAGCTTGGACACCATGGCGAATTGACATGACACTTTGGGCCCCTGGTGCTGCCCTCGGTGCAGTTTCTTGTGCTGAGCGTGTGAGGGAGAGTTGCGAGACTTTGAGGTGTACTTGGCTGGGCCGCCAGATGTATTTAGTAGCCTGGTGGTTCGCCTATACAGCGCAGGAGTGCATTCTTATGATTTTGGCTTCCCTCATGCAGGGTTGCTGGTCTACTGTTTTGCGTTGCTGGGGCTTGTGTGTAAGGTCTGCGTTCATACGTTACGCGTGCTATGCATGTGCTACAGCCTACAGTGCCCCGGCGGGTAGTAGTACTGGCTTCTGCTCACTCCTGCTGAGCTCTTGTAGTTGAAGCAGACTTGAACAGAGCACCTCTACGCGCCCAGTCAGACCGACGCGCAAGCCCGATGCCCTCCCCACTGGCAGCTTGGCTCCTGCTCGCCGCAGCGCTCACCTTAGGTGCGCGGTGCTGTGCCTCGCAGTTACCATAGCAAGCAGAGCAGCAGGCTGGGCAGCAGGGAAGGGCGCGCTGAGAGGGAAGGAGAGCTTCCGCTGACCTGTGCGCAGGTTTTGAGGTCCGCGCACAGACAACCGAGCAGGATGCCGTAGCTCGCTGCGCAGCGCTCCAGTACAGCAAGCTCCCTGTGCTGAAAGGTGCGGACAGCAGCGCAGTGCTCAAGACGGGGCGCAAGCAGCTTGCACAGTCCGAGTCTCACGGCTTGCATAAGTTGTCCATACGTGCCTCTCTCGCCCTGCGCAGAGCGTGACCTCCAGGCAGGGCTCTCTGTTTTGCCCGACCAGGAGGACCTGTGCGCCTGGAAGGGTTCATTGCCTGAGGACCTCGCTCCGTTCAAGCATATCAAAGTAAGACACGCGGACGTGCAGTACAGCTTACTGCGCAGGCGTACTGCGCAGGCCAAAAGCGCAATACTGCTGAGCGTTGGTATACTTGGCACGATGTGCAGGTATGGCGGATTGAGGCATCCAAGCAGCAGCGGTCCCTAGACATTCGTGTGTGCACAGAGGTGAGGCGCATGGCGACTAGAACGTCTACAAGCAGAATACAAATGTCAGACACTGCAGGCATTTCAAGTGCGCGCCCGGTAGGTGTAAGAGGTCTGTGTGCGTGCGTGCGTGTGTGTGTATGTGTGTGTGTGTGCGTGTTTGTGTGCCCCTTGCATGCAGGCCTACGCTACCTGGCAGCCCATACTACGGACGTATCTAGCTGATGGCCAGTGTCACTTTCATTTCAAAGAAACCCTGGTACGTACACAATCCCATTCACGGATACACAAGCCCGTACCCACCACCGTACCCTTAGAAGACGGGCAAATAGAAGACGGGCCTGGCTGTCTCACAGTGGTGTGTGTGTGCTCACGGTGGTGTGTGTGTGTGTGTGTGTGTGTGTGTGTGTGTGTGTGTGTGTGTGTGTGTATGCACAGATGGACCCAGGCTTGCAGATAGGAGGCAGCGTCTGCCCACACGCACGCAGCGCAGCGCTGGGAGAGCTGCTGCAGCCCGACAAAGCATGTGAGCGCTGCGTCAGACCCTCCCATCGTATGCATGCATTGTGCACGTTGCACGCATAACGCACAGGCCTCACTGCAGTGTCTGTGTGTTTTCACTTCAGGCCGTGTGTGTGTGCAGCTTGCCTGAGCATGCTTGGCTGTACTTACGTGCTCGCGCGCTTGCAGATTTCTTGGTTATCACAGCTGATCTCAGCACAGGGTTGAGCCCGGTGAGTGTGATCTCACAGTCAGCACAGATAGGCATGAGCACAGTGGCCGCAACGCGGTGTGTTGCAGTCAATGTGTGTCCGTCAAGGGAAGCGCTCATTGATGCAGGCTAGGCGGTCAGCTGAGCGATGATCGACAGTGCGGCCCTGTGTACGTGTTTGCTTGTTTGCAGTGTGGCGTTGTCAGGGGAGCAGTGCGCGCACAGACATCCTACCTGCCAATGGAAGCATGACAGCCACAAGCTAATCCTTACGGGATGCGGAGAAGTCTGGCTTGTGATATGCGCAGGGTGGGTGCAGGAGAATATGACCCTAGTGAACCTGGCTGAGGGCAGACTTCCCTTCTTGCTGATTCGTGCCTTGTACAGACAAACTCAGTGTTCATCTATATGCTCCTCATTATATACGTGCACTACACTACTTTGACATGAATGTGAAGGCGGACTCACAGGCATAAGCATAAGGTTGGCTTGGCAAAGTGCAAAGGCACGCAGAAGGACAGGGTGGCGTGCGTGCGCGCACATGTCTTGTCTGTCATCACGTCTCAACGAGGGTGACGTCTCGTGTTGTGCTGACTAGTTCTCTTTGGCCAACATACGCGTGTGCTTTCATCGTCTGCTGGGTTCCACATTCTTGCTCTCTGTCATTCATCCATGCAGTTCTCGTTCATCATGTGTGTGACCCATTGCTGTATCCTGGTCCTCTCACTCTCTAGTCCCACAGTACTTTGCTGATGTGTAACTACGGCGATACAGTGTGTGCTATCTGTGCGTGCGGTAATGTGTAACTACTGCGATGCAAAGTGTGTGTGAGGCTCGTGTAGATCACGCCTCGCTTGTGTCCAGCGCCAGTGTGTTGTCAGTGTGCTGCGCCGCGCTGCCAGTGCTGCCCGCCAGTGACGAGCCGCCTGTGGACTGGGTGGGCTTCTTGCGTGAGGACACGAGACGCTCGCACACAGACTGCACCTGAGCGATGCGGCCTCGCAGTAGCGGGTTGTCAAGACGAACCTAACAAAGCGCGCGCACACACACGCACACAACTCAGCTCAGTCCTAGCTCGCCCTGGGCTCCAAATGTATGCAGCGCCCGCGTTTGCCTCTAGCTGTAAAGTGTGGGAACACACATACTCGTGTGTGCAAGGAGGCGTAAACAGGCGTACATGCGTGTGGGTGTAGCTTACCTGGCGGTTGCGCAGAACAGCAGTCTGCACGCGCACTTGTAGGATGTCCAGCTGCGCTTGCTTGACTTGCAGCAGCATCTGCAGCACACACGACATGCCAGAGACAGTCACAGAGAAGCAGCAAAAAACACACCTTGCAGCAGGGATAGCAGGTAAGCATGTGGGATTAAGAATAGAAGGCATGGGTATGCAAGAGAACATGGATGTGCAATGCTGCCAGACTCACCGTCTCGAGCTTGTGCATGCAGTTGGAGCGGTCCAGCAGGGCCGCAGGGAACTCTCTGTTGTCATCATCACCATCTGGCTCCATCAGCGCACCCACACCCATTGTCACGTCCGCTGCGGCGATCACGCTGCGCGGCGTGACCGCCGCAGGCGCCGCCATGTCGACGTCGCCTGCGAGGCGCTGTGCGGCGGTGCTGGGTGTGGCCGGTGCCGGGGTGGCGGCGTGTGTAGCTGGTGGGCGAGGCACCTGCAGTGGGTCCGTGTTGCGCCCGGCCGCTGCTGTCTCTGTGAGTGCTGACCCGGTGAGACTAGCGGCGCTAGCAGCTGGCGCGCGTGCAGCTGGTGACGCCGCAGGGCTGGGTGCCGCGGGGCGTGCGTCAGGCCTGTCAGCCATAGTGACGTCACCACTCAGCAGCAGGGCCACACGTGCACGCTGTGCGGCACCCGCAGCCGCGTGGGCCGCGTCCTGCTGCCCTGTGCCTCCAGCAGCAGGATCAACGGCAGCCGGCACGGCCGGGCCCGACGCTGCCGCCGCCTTTGCAGCCGGGCTGGCTGGTCTGCGCGGCGGCACAGCCTGGGCCGTGGGCGACGCTCGCAGAAGTGCGACACCGGCACGGGCATGATTGCCGGCACCCGGCACTGGCGAGGCCGCACCCGCAGCCTGCGCAGGGCTCGCGCCAAGCGCGGCCAGGGCGGCTGCAGGTGGCATGGGGCTGACTTGTTGACCATGTGGCGTGGGCTGCGTGGCTGGTGAGGCACGCGGGGAGGCCAGTGCCAGCGTTGCTGGAGTAGCCCGTGGCGACTCTGCGGCGGCGACTGTGGCTTTCATAGCCGCTGGGGACGCAACAGCCGATGCCAACACGTTGACCTGGCCTCCAGCAGCTGCGGACGACGCCGCGCGCACCGCTCGCTCGGCCGCGGATGGTGAGCCTGCCGCGGCCGGCACGGTAGGTGGCGTGGTGGGTCTGGCCAGGGCTGCAGGCAGCGGGGACGGGGCATTGGTAGTGGCTGTGACACTGGCGGGCTTGGCAGGCGCTGCGAGGCCCAGTGTGAGCGCTGGCAGCTTGGGCAGCAGCTTGGCACCCACGCCGCCGCCGATGAGCACACTTGTGCCACCACCGAGGACCGTCATGGGCTGCAGCAGTGGCGTCTTGGCCGAGGCCTGCGTGGTGCCGAGGGTGGGGTTTGGAGTGATGCCGAGCACGGGAGCAGCAGGCTCGGCTGGTGCCTTCGGGGCTGCACCAGCTGCCACAGCCACGCCGCTGGGCTGCAGGCCCAGTAGCTGCGCTGGTGGCTGCGCAGGCGGTGGTGCGACTGGGAGGGCGGGTGCTGTGGCTGTGGCTGCGGCGCCGGCACCGGCAGCGGGGTCCGCCAGTAGCGTGGCCCTGGAGGTAGATGGGGAGGCCAGAACGTGCGTGCGGGCTGCCTTGTCACTGTGTGCGTCTGCGGGGTCGGGGGCGTCTGTTGAGGTGCTCTTGCGCTTGGCGGGGACGGCAGGGCTGCCTGCTGCCGGTGTTGCTGCTGCGCCTGCCGTGATGCCCATGGGCACGGGCACGGCTGCTGGCGCGGCTACGTTTGTGGTGGCCTGGCATGCCGGGGAGGCACCCGCGTCTGGCGGCAGCAGTGCCTGGCCGTTGGCCTGTGCCCCGCCCACAGCCGTGGCCTCGCACACGAACGGGGGGCCAGCCGCCGCCGGTGCCGCGGCTTCGCCGGTAGGCTGTGCTGTGAGGGTAGTGAGTGGGGTGGCATGGTCGTGTGTGGCGTTCTGCACTGCAACCACCAATGCCGCGGACGCCGTGGCTGCAGGGTGGGTCTCGACGGGCTCGTGAGCGGTGTTGGCGGCTACTGGTGCGGGCTGTGGCTCTGGCGGGGTCGTGGCGTCAGCCGCGCCAGTGTCCTGCGTGATGTCTGCAGGTGCCGCGGGCTGCTCCATCACCGCGTCGGGCTGCTCCGTTGCGTCGCTTGCGTCAGGCATATCCGCCGCGGGAGGGGTGAGCTGTGGCACGGGCTCTGGTGGCGCGTCATCGTGTATTGTCTGCAGTGGCGATGGAGCGGGGCGCAGGGGCTGGGCGGCGGGTCCTGTGGGTGCGATGTCGTCATCTTCGTTGTCACTGAGGACCATACGCGCTGCGCACAGACAGAGTAGACAACCGCAAGGTGAGGCGCAGTACGCAACGCATGCAAGGGAACCGCGGCGCAGGGCTACACAGGTGCGCGCGCGCGCGGCTAAACACGGGTGCGCAGTGGTCCGGCGCATTGTGACAGCGCGCTCACGGCAGGCGCACGCTGCAAGGGCGCTGTCCACCTGGTGAAAGCAGCTGCTCATACCTCTGCCGGAGCTGGGGAGTGGGGGCTTGGTCTTGGGGTCTGCGGGCTTGGTGGGCTTGGGAGGCGCGAGGTCGTCATCGTCATCATCCTCGATGGCAAAGCCCGCGAAGAAGTCCTCCTCTTCTGCAAGGTGGTCCACAGCAACAAGCGTGGGGCGCTTGCAACGCTGCGGGCCTGTGAGTCCGCGCAGCGAGTGCGTTGCAACATGCGTTGTGCTACTGCGCGTGTGCGCCTCACCGTCAAGTGCACCAAACTTCAGCGGCTTGGATGGGCCTTTCTGACTGGGAGCCTGGCTACCTCCAGACTGCCTGCACAGTGTAAGAAAGGTGCAGAAGCTGAGCATTGGGCAAGTGCGTGATCACCCATTTGAACGGAGGCAGGCACCTTGCTGCGCTCTGCGGGACTCTACCAACCTTGCTGCTGCTGTACCACTGCCTTTGCCTGCAGCAGCTGAGCCTGAGGCGTGCTGGGCGCCGTTGGTGGGCTGCTTGAGGAACACCAGGGCATCCTCCTCGTCTGCAGACACAGGCGCACAGCCCATCCTGTCTCAAGGCCTTGAGCTCCCCAAGCTGCTCTGCACTCGTACGTGGTCTACTAGCTGCGTTCTGCTGCACTCATACCATCGCCAAAGGCCACCATGGTCTCCTAAGTACTGCTGGGCTGACAGGTGCGTGATCACTTTGTCTCTGGAAAGTAGCCAAGG
>VFQQ010005307.1_pt1 | contig 10757 bp, 21 predicted proteins | sample 3512341 | NCBI WGS metagenome assembly VFQQ01 (sample SAMN10412373, study PRJNA504923) | tailings metagenome | isolation source: Relicate 2 Philex TSF1 revegetated site | place: Philippines: Tuba, Benguet | collected 2017-08-29
GCCACCTGGGGGCGTGTAGTCGCCTCGCACGACAGACATGTAACAGCCAGCCAGCCAGCCATGCAGCGCCGCTGCCAAACCGGGTGGCTGAGCCGCTGGAAGGCCGCCCCCGCCAGCTGGCGGCGGTGCACAAGCTCGGCGTCCATGCTACCTGGGCCACCTGGGGGCGTGTAGTCGCCTCGTACGGCAGACATGTGCCAGCCAGCCATGGGACGCAACCTCCTCAGGCGTAAAGGCACGTGCATGTATGCCTTCAAGCTGCCTAGCTGTTCCGCCTGCTGGCGACTGTACGTGCGACATGTCTGGGGACCTCCACGGCGGGGCCAACTGCCGCCGCTGCTGCACAGTGGGGGGACTCTGCTGCCGCCCCTAAATTTTGGGCAAGACATGATGTTTGACCCAGTTAGCACTCGTGGTGCAGGGAATTACTGTTTAACCTTGTTCTATATGTTATTAGGGACCTACCAAGCCTTTGGCTGTGCTGCAGCGCAAGTGTATTGATGGTCAAAGTTGGTCTGCCGTCGGCGGTGGACGCTCCAGCGCCGCTGCAGGCGACCAACCGCCACCAACAGTTTGTGGGCCAAATGCCCCTCTTGCCACAACCCCTTGTCAATTATGGCTTGAAACGACTAATGGAAAGCTCCTACAAAAGAAAATTGCCAGAAAACGTTGAAAAAGGCCCCAACTGCCATCATTTTCGCTCCAAACGACGTCAAACAAGGCTGCATCCGGCGGCTGGTTTGACTGCCACCGCACTCTTAATCCAGGTCAAGAACCATTTGGGTTAACCAAACAACACCTCAAGAACATGAATATCTGGTTGGTTTGCTGGATTAAGAGTGCTAAATGGGTCAAACATCATGTCCTGGCCAGGTGGGTGGTGGCGCATGAGTCCCCCCACTGTGCCGCTGCTGCCGCCACCGCTGTTGCTGCCTATTGGGGGCTGCCCTTGGAGGCTGCACAAAAGTTGGCTGCACGAAAGATCGACAGTCGTGCTGAAGAGCACGGGGGATGTGCTGCGGAGCACAGTTGGGGGCTGCATGGCACTCGACGTTCATGCACATATGCCTCCCCGTCTCCTTGCTGGGCATGCGCTGCTGCCTGGGCGGGTGGCAGTTCCGGCGGCGGCTCTGCTGGTAGCGGCTCCTCTGGCGGCTGATCACCACCCAGCATGTTGCATAAGTGGCGCACTAGTGTGTTAGATGGGTGCCCTCACTTCGGACTTGTTGAATTGCCCTTTTACCCCAGGGCATAAGAAGGCAGATGGTGACTCACATCAGTGCCTCCTGTGCTTCGCCTCTCAGCTGGCTCGTTGCGCAGTGAGTCTTGCAGGCCACACGCTTGAGATTTCAGATGCCAAACCCTGGCAGAGGCACCGTGACTGTTTGGGTTTGGGCTGTGACTGTTGCCGCATCTGCTGCCGCTTTTTCGCACACCATAGCCGCCAGCGCGCTGCACTCAACCTTGCCGAGCCAAGCAAACACAGCATCAAGTTGAAGGTCTACGGCGCTTACTGCCAGCTCACTTTCCACCCAAACATACTCGTCTATAGTGATTGGCGCGACAAACGGCTCAGGCGTAAACGGTTGTGTTGCAGCAAATTTGTTAACAGACCGTGCACAAGCACGAGCGGAAGCAAGGAGGGATGTTTTGGCATTTCACATTTCCTCAGCACATACTCTTGTCGCTTTCCAACTCAGACAGCAAAGTGGGGGCAGACCGCTCGGCGCTAGCTGCCCAGCTAGCGGCTGTCCTCCGGGAACAGCCGCAGCACGGCCGCCACTGCTTTGCGGAGGCGCGCATCGTGCCGTGACAGCGTCGAGGAGGCCTTGATCTTCAGCTGCCGCTCTCCGCAGGCCTGCTGAATGGCCGGCACCACCAGGTGCACCTTGCAGGAGCGGCCGATGCCGCTCGGCTCATCCCACCACGCCCACTTGGCGGCCTTGTCGCCCAGGGAGGCAATCTGCACCTCGAAGGCCTCTGCAGCAGGGTAGACGTGAGCAGGTAGGCATGAGGCTTTTATGGTTGTGCGCACAGCATTGCATCCCTTCTCATCAAACAGGAGGCAGCAGCCAGTCAGCTCAAGCAATTGAGGTAGCATGTATGCGCACAACGTTGTGTCGACCACACCTCAGCACTGGCCGCTTGATTGCAACATCAGCAGGTGCACCCTCGCCTTTCCTCCGCTGCCCCACCCCACTCACTGCGGTGCTCCCCCACCGACTGCAGCACCAGGGCCAGGAAGTCCCGCTTCTCGGGCAGGACAGCCATCAGCGCTGTGCCATGCTGCCCCAAGCGGCCCAGGTGCCTGCGCAGGTGCACATCCAGCCACTGGCCCCATTCTGCCTCAGTGGTGGGCCTGGCCATGCTGGCGGCGTTGGGCACCACTGCTGCGCCACCTCCAGCCGCTCCACCCGCTGCTGCTGCCGCCCCTGCCGGCGCTCCAGCTCCATCCGCCGCTGCCCCTGCAGCGCCGCCAGCGGGTGCCTCATCCGCGGCCTCCGCCGCTGCACCTGCGGCCTCAGCCCCGCCAGCGGGCGCCTGGCCTGCAGCTGCTGCCGCCGCACCCGCTGCCGCCGCTGGTTCAGCTGCTGCGCCAGCCGGCTCGCCCCCTGCTGCTGCCGCCGCCTCAGCAGCCAGCCCTCCCTCAGCTGGTGCTGCCTCCGCTGCTGCATTTGCATCAGCAGCAGCTGGCTCGCCAGCCACGGCCGCCTCTGCCCCTGCACCTGCCTCAGCAGCTGCATCCGTCTCGGCCTGCAGTGCATGGTAAGATGAGCACCAGTGGGGCATACTGTTAAGCAGCAAGGCGAGCCCACCAAGTCGTACCCGCAGGAACCTCTCGGCTGGGCAATGCGAAGTTGAGCAAGCAGAGCAAGCTACAACGGCATTGCTGCCTACAGAACCCACCTCCAGCTCCGCGATGCCCGCCGCAGCGCCAGCAGCAGCAGCAGCAGCAGCGGCAGCAGCAGCAGGGCCGCTCTCAGCTGTGCGCTCCACGTCCACAGCAGCAGACTGGCTGCTGGCGCTGCTGTCCGCCGACGCCTGCCGGCTGGTGCCCGCCTGTTTGGAGAAAAGGGTGGGATGCAGGGCTGAACGAAATCAGCGGTTGATGGTTGATGAGAGCGAACAGCTAAAATAACAATGAGTGCTGCAGCATCGGCTCCCTCCACCCAACATTCACCGGGCTCATGCTATGACATCAGGTCCTCCAGTCAGCCCTCCCTGCAGCACAACAGCCCTTCTCACCTGGCCATCTGATCCAGTGGCAGCGCTGCCTGCCGATGCAGCCCCGCTGTGCTGCCGCAGCAGCTGGCTGGTGCTGGCCTGGACGGAATGGGAAGGTAGAGTGGGCAGGGCAATCAACTGGCTGCCGCAGGGGGCATGCCGGCAGCTGTAAAGCTGAGCTTGCAAGCTGGCAGCAAAGTACTTGCCAGTGGCCAGCTTGCTCTGCACACCCATCAGCAGCTGCATTGCTCACACTCAGCTCGCCCTTTACCTGCTGGCTGGAGCCCGAAGCAGAGCTGCTGGGTGCCGCTGCACTGGCCGCCGCCTAGGCCTCCGAGCGCTGCTGCCCGCTGATGGCCTGCTGGTGGAACAGGGGCCAAGCCAATCACACAGACTCAAACACGGGCGCTCTTCAAAGGAGCAAAGGCCGCAGATTCTGCACGGCAGCATCGGACAAGCGCCACAGGGCAGTGCACTGCCCGCCATGCGGTCAACTGCCAATGAATGTTCAACGCAGCAGGCAGGCCAGCAGGCCATTCGTGCCTGAGCACCCGCGGTTGCAGCTGCAGCCTCCGCCTCGCTGGGCTCCCCGCCCGCGCGCGCCTGCTGGGAAGGTGGGAGAAGAAGACCACAGCTCAAGGCACAGGCTACAGGATAGGTGCCAAATGAGCGCAGTTGACACGAACCTGCACATGCGCACTGTGGCAAGGCAGCCTGCAATGCTGCTACTGCCTCCGCACCTGCGCCCAGGTCTCGCGTGCTGCGGTGGTGAGCGCCGCACCACCAGCCGCAGCTGCAGCCGTCTGCTAGGTCAGCAATGGGGAGCCGCAGGTCAGCAATGGGGCACCGCAGGTTTTAAACCAGGGCCAAGTGGCATGGCATGAGGTTGCCACAGCAGCATCGGTTCGCAAGCCAGCTGAAACGCGCGGCACAGTGTGCAGGGCAAGATTCCGCACAACAGGGTTGCCTGTTGCAGCGCAATGTGCTGGGGCAACCATGTTGCCAGACAAAGCATAGGAAAAGCTGGCAACCTGCCCACTCGCACTTCTGCGCTTGCCTCGCTGGCGGCACCAGTTGCAGCGCTGGAGGCCGGTGCGCCTGCCGCAGCGGTGCCCTCCTGCAATGCAGCGGCCAGAGGCGCGGAACACTGGACTTACACGTTGCATAAGAGGGTGCAGTGCACGACCGCAGGCTGCAGCGGAGGAGGCAGAGGCCAGGCCTGTGAAAATGGTCGCACATGCTGCATAGAGCGCCGATGCAGCTGCACAATGTTTGATTTGGCTGCACAGCGGGCTAGAAAATGCTGGCTGCAATCAAGCTGTGTTCCTGCAGCTGCCTACGTCAAATGCCCTGCCTGCCACACACTGCCAAGAGGAGATGCAATGCATATGAGGTGCACAAACACGATTTGCGCGTACCCGCAAGCGCCGCTCCTCGCTCAGCTGCGACTCCAGCCGCTCCTTCTGCAGATGGAAAGAAGGTACAAGCTGCATTGAAGGCAGGAAGCTTGCTCCAAGGCTACAGCGCCTCAGGTGCTCCTGCAACTTGCCTGCTCCCCATTGCTACACTGCACCTCCGTTGACCTGAGAGCATGCAGCAGCCACAGCCCAATGCAACACACGTGGGATCAGCAAGGATGCGCCGCTCACCTGCTCCTGCAGCTGGCGTTTGTCAGCCTCCAGCTCCGCCACACGGCTGGCCTGCAGCCAACCAGGCAAGGGGGACGTTGACGAGTAGCAGTGCACCAGGGAGACACATGCTTGTGTTGTGATGGCATAGAAGCACACAGATCAGGACAGTAACACCGTGTGCACCCAACAACTGGTCTGCTTCCCGGAGGTGTGCCTCACCTTGTCGGCATGGGTACGAGCAGCACCCTCAGCTCGTGCGACATCACACACGGACAGCCAGGCCCCGCCCCTCACCTGCTGCTGCAGCTGGCGCTTGTCAGCCTCCAGCTCCGCCACGCGGCTGGCCTGCGGCAAACCAGGCGTGGAGGGCGGAAATGCATCACGAAACACCTGTGCACAGTTTCCAGTGCACAGTTTGTGAGCCAAGTTGACAATAACCCAGCCTGCATGATCATGTGCTGGTTCGTCCAAACAACAATTCCAGCTAGCACCACTGTGGCACACCCAGCCAACCACCCACAACCTGGAAGAAGAAGGCATGCGTGCACCCCCTGCAACTTGCCTGCTCCTCGTTGCGGCGCTGCAGCTCGTCGGTATGGGCACGGGCGGCAGCCTCGACTGCAGCCAGCTGCGCCCCCAGCTCTGCAGGCAGAAGTGCAGAAGCCAAGCATGAGGCCACTTTACGGCTGCACAGTGTGACGTTGTGCAGCAGCTTTGAGCCTGAGGATGCGCCCGCCTGCAAAGAAGCCACAACTGCTGGCAGCTGCCATCAAGCTGATCTGTGATGCAGCCACTCTACAAAACACCAGCCCACCGCACCTTTGAGGCGCTGCTCCGCAGCCTCACGCTGCTGCACTGCCTCCTCAGCCGCCGCCTGTGCCGCCGCCAGCTCCTGAGCGGCCCGGGCCGCACTGCTCCCGCCGGCCGCCTGCTGCTGGTTGCTCCTCACCAGCCCGCCTGCCCCGCCAGCGGCAGCGCCGGCCGCTGGCGGGACGCCTGCAGCCCCGCCACCCGGCTGGCCGGCCTCCTCCTGCGGCAAGAAGGCACAGCTTTGAAAGTTGGCCATGCGTGCTGGGTGCTCAGGGATGAGGCAGGCGCAGAATGATGCTGACAGGTGTACAAAGCTGCAGTTGCGCAGTCATACAGTGCTGTTAGCATGCGCGTTATGGTAGCAAGCCGGAGGTGGCCATGCCGTACCTCGATTGCGTACAGCTTGGCAATAGCTTGGCAATGCTGCAATGCAACATGCACGCTGCATCCAGACCCATGATGACGCCAATCATGCAGCTCACCTGATCTCCTGGCAAAAGCACCACTGCTGCGTCTAACAGGAAGGCCGCGGCTTCATCCCAATCCTCCGGCGATGGGTCATCCCCAGGCGCACGTTCCTCCGCTTCGCCGCCTCGCAGCACAAAGGCAATGGTTCCCATGCACGCACTGATGTCACAGCAGGTGCGGCGGGATGGCCTGTTGCCAGCGGCGGCTGGCAGCGTCATCGCCTGCAGGACAGGGTGCCACAGTGTGGGTAGCGGAGTTGGGAGTCATTCGGCGGAGGCACGAAGATGGACATCTCCAGCAGCCGCGCTCCATTTCCATTTCCGTTTCCATGCTAGCAGAATGCTGCTTTCTATTCAATGCCGCTAACTGAGTGCAACACAAATGACCAATGTAGTCCACTGAGTGCTCACCGGGTTGCCGCCCGCCGCCATCAGGCTGCGCAGCTGCTCTTGCAGGCGCTGAACATGGGTCTGGGCTGCCATGCACTGCTTCTGCTTGTCATCAAGTTTCGCTTCGGCGTCCAGGGCACGGCATAGCAAGGACTCCACTTGCTGGACCAGGTGAGGGGGACAGGACACAGAAAGAATCTGAAATAGAGGCCGGCCTGCTGCATCGCCTGAGTTTTAGATAACTTCGGACATTCTGCGCAGCAAGTCACCTACAATCGCAGATGCAACAGCGGGGCACGCTGCTGCTTACCAGACTCAGCGATTCCACAGCCCGCTCTGACATGCTACGAACCATAAGGGGGTGGACAGAGAGGGGCAGTGTGGACAGCTGAGCGGGTAAGTGAGTGCTGCAGCATGGCAGGGCACCTCAATTCAATTGAAAAAGAGCTGTGCTCATGCCTCCTGCGGGCGCCATGCACACCTGCTCTTGCTTCACAGCCGTTGCCTGCAGGAGGGCACATTGGCAACGCCTTTATTTGAAGGTCTGGTTAAATCAGCAGAGGCCCTTCTCAACGCTGCAACTGGCGGTTTGCAGCGGCGGCGGCAACTGCAGTTCGGTGGCGGCGGCAGCGGCGGCGGCGGCCGCCGCCCCGAGGGCCGCCAGGGCCCAGCAAGCGGGTGAACTGATCCCTCCCACCTCTCAACGCCAAGAGGGACGCAGATGGACGACCAGGGCAGCGCTGGCAGGGCCTCGGCCTTCAAACACGCTGCAGGCTGCAGGGTGGGCGGCGCCTGGCAGCGCAGCCAGCGCTCTGCCTCTCCTGAGGCGAGTCACCCGCTGGGGCAGGCGCTGTGGGGCGCCCTGCCGCCCAAAGCCGGGTCCCAAAGGCGCAGCCGTGCAATCGAGCCGGCTGCTGGTCGTCAGCAAGGTTCACGCACGAGCCGGCGCGATCAAACAGCAATGAGCACCGCCGCCGCCGCCGCCCAGCGCATCACGGCGCTGCGGCCCGCAAGCGCCTCGCCGCCACCCACCAAACTGCCGGCCCGCCTCTGGCCGTGCCGCCACAGCCGCTGCAGCGCTGGCGCGCAGGCTTGGGAGAGGTGCATCGCACATGTGCATGACCGACTCCACCTGCCCCACTTCAACTGCACTCCAGCAGCAGAATCTGGGCCGGCAACGCACCTGCGAAGCCGGCAGGAGGCAACCTGCGTCTGGTGGCAGCAGAAGTTGAGGAGGCGCTGCGACTGGCTGGGCTGCCAAGTCAGTCCACGGCAGAGCAGATGTGTCCTGACTGGACAGGGCGCTTTACATGTGCAGTGCAAGAAACAGCATTAGTTTGTGGGTGCTGAGAAGCAGCAGAACACAGTACCAGCAAACATAACAAGCAGCTGAGGCAGCACTAGTCGTCTCACCAAGGCAAGCACGGCAGATTGAGGCAGACATGGGAGGTGCGGAGATTCTAGAAGAGCTTATGCGGTGCACTGGCTGCAGACATCACAGTAGCATGGCAGCGATGCAGCAGGCATGCAGGACGAAGCAGGGGACAGGAACGCCGGCAGGCGCTGTGTCAACAGCCTCACAGCATTCGGCAGCGCCTCACTGCTGCGCAGCCGCCCCAGCCGCAGCCGCCCGCTCCGCCTGCAGGCGCCGGCACTCCACCTTGTGCTGCCGCCAGTGCACGCGGCTGCACTCCACGCTGCAGTAGCGCACTGAGCGGCAGCCGCCGCAGGGGCGCAGGCCGGTGGTGGCGCCGCAGCCGGGGGCGGCGCACATGCGTCGCGGGCAGTGCACTGAGCGGTGGGCCCATCAGGCATGCTCCATGTTATAGGCTCTGACCAACAACATGCTGCACAAGCCACAGGCAGCAGCAGCACTCTTCCCACTCAGCTCATTCCTGCTGCCCACCTGCTGGCTGGAGCGTGGAGCAGTGTCACTGCTTGCCGCTGCACCGGCCGCAGCCTCTGAGCGCTGCTGCCCGCTGATGACCTGCAGGATGTTGAGAAGGAGAGAAAGATGGCAGAACATATCACTCGCATCATCACACGGGTGCTTTCTGAGCTGTGAGGCTAGTGCCCAGCGCATGCAAGGGGCAACGCGCCTCTTGTGCAGCGCAGGGCAGTGCACTATGCACGCGACAAGGCAGCTGCCCAAATGACGCCCATTCGCAGGCATTCAGCCCTCAGTCCTGCACGCTCCACCCGCACCTGAGCGCCCGCTCTCGCGGCAGCAGGAGCACCCGCAGTTGCTGCTGCAGCCGCCGCCCCGCTGGGCCACCCGCCGGCAGGCACCTGCTGGGAAGGAGGGAGAGGAGTGCAGAGAGCACAGGGTAGGTGCTAGGAAGAGCGCGATTCACAGGGGCCTGCACGTACGCACTTTGACATGCCAGCCTGCGATGCTGGCCCCGCGTCCGCACCTCTGCCCCGGTGTGGCGCGCCGCAGTGTTGAGCGCCGCAGCGTCAGCCGCAGTGCCAGCCATCTGCTGGTTGGCAGGACCGCATAAGAAGAAGGGTCAGCGATGGAACCACAGCTATCAAGAACCGGGGCCATGTGGCATGGCACGAAGCTCCGCACACCCCGTTGCCAGTGCACCACTCGATTCCAGGCAATGCACTGCCCACAGAGCCGGTTCGCAAAGCACTTGGCCAAGCGCTACAGTATGCAGCGCAATGCTCCGCACAATAGTGTTGCCTGTGCAGCACAACATGCCAGGGCAACCAAGTCAATGAGGGCAGTGCACAAGCTGTCCGCCCTCCGCCGCACCAGTGCGCTTGCCTGGCTGCTCGCGCCAGCTGTGCCGCTCGACGCCAACGCGCCCCCGGTTCCCTGCTGCTGCGCAGCAATCAAATGGGGGTAAGCATGGGGATAGATGCAGTGCACTAGAGGTGCAACGCGCAAGCGCATTCAACATACAGTATTCCCATGGTTTTAAAATGGGCCAGGGCCTGGCACTCTCTTGCACACCTGCTCCTCTCCCGCCCCTGCTGCCGAAGCTTCACCAGATGCGGAGGGACCTCCCAGCACGGCTTGTCTAACAGCTTGGCACCAACCGCGAAGGGCCCAACTTCATGCACTGTTGCGCTGCCCAGCTGCAAGAATAACAAGCTGTCTTGCTACCTGCCACTTACCTGCCGGCCTCCCCCGCTGTCAGCAGCGCCTGGCGCTGGCGCACCGCCTGCAGCCCCGCCACCCGGCTGGCCTTCCTCCTCCTGTAGCAAGGTGCAGGGGCTTGTAGATGAGGCCGGTGCACTGCCACGAATGCGTGATCTTAACTGCCGTATGTTTTATGCAACCATGCCATGACCGCAAACCGGAAGGCGGCAAGGCCACGGAATCCCTGACCCATGATTGCACCTGGAAAATTACCTGGTCGTCTGGCAGCCGTGGTTCCAGCTCATACAGAAATGGAACCATCTGGCGGAGGAACACGTCTAGTTGCACATCCTCCTCTGTGCTGCTTTCCACCTCAAGCGCACTTTCAAAACCGCGACGGATGTGGCGGCAGGCGCTGCGAGATGGCACGTTTATGAATGGCAGCCAGCATTCGCGCCTCTGCAAAGTAGGAGGGTGAAGGCAGTCGAGCGGCCCGATGTGGGAAAAGAGGACTTCAGCAGCCGTGCAGCAAGTCACATGTGGTGTGTGATCATCAAGGCAGCCTGGTTGCAGCAGAAACCACTAATGCAGCAGGCTGAGTTCATGCAATTGCCACTTTTTGCCAACCAGTGGGTGCTCACCAGGTGGCCGCCGGTCAAAAGCAGGACTTCCAGCTGCCGCTGCAGGCGCCGGGCCTCGGCCTTGGCCTCCCTGCGCCGCTGCCGCTTGTGCTCAGCCACTGCCTCGGCCGCTATGCGCCGCTGCCGCTCGTCCTCAGCTGCTGCAACAGCTGCTGATGCAGCTGCCTCGGCCGCCATGCGCTGCTGCCGCTCATACTCGACGCTCTGCCGGTAGCATTCCAAGTTCTCCACTTCCTGGACAGAAAAGGGGCCCCTCCACAATGCAGTTGGGAGCATATTAGATAGTGCTGTTTCAATTTGACTTTTAGCAGTCATGTAAAGCTCTTTTTACCATCTGTCACGAGCACAGATGCTCAGGCGCATTTCACAAGCCGGCACCTGAGCGTCTGCCTCGGCGGCAGCAGGAGCACCCGCGGTTGAAGCGGCAGCCGCCGCCTCGCTGGGCTGCCCGCCGGCAGGCACCTGCTGGGAAGGAGGGAGAGGAGTGCAGAGAGCACAGGGT
>VFQQ010005308.1_pt1 | contig 10757 bp, 6 predicted proteins | sample 3512341 | NCBI WGS metagenome assembly VFQQ01 (sample SAMN10412373, study PRJNA504923) | tailings metagenome | isolation source: Relicate 2 Philex TSF1 revegetated site | place: Philippines: Tuba, Benguet | collected 2017-08-29
CAAGGTCGTCTTCTACCTCGGCGATGACGAGCGCTTCGACTATGTCTACAAGTTCGTGACGGCCGGAACCTACAATCCGGACGACCGCGCGGCCAATCTGGACCTTCTCGACGATGGGACCCTCTATGTGGCGAAGTTCGCCGAGGACGGCGCGTTCGAGTGGCTGCCGCTCGTTCACGGAACGGGGCCGCTGACCGCCGAAAACGGTTTCGACAGCCAGGCTGACATCGCCATCGAGACGCGCAAGGCTGCAGATCTACTCGGCGCGACGCCGATGGACCGGCCGGAAGACGTCCAGCCGAACGCCGCGAACGGCAAGGTCTACGTGATGCTGACCAACAACACGCGCCGCGAGGCGGAGCAGGTCGACGCCGCCAATCCGCGCGCCAAGAACGCCTTCGGCCACATCATCGAGCTTGCCGAGGACGGTGGCGACTTCACCGCGACCAAGGGCCGCTGGGAGGTTCTCCTGAAATGCGGCGATCCGTCCGTTGCGGAGGTAGGCGCATCCTTCTCCACGGACACGACCGCCAATGGCTGGTTCGGCATGCCCGACAACTGTGCCATCGACGCCGCCGGCCGCCTCTGGGTCTCGACCGATGGCAATGGCCCCAAGGCCACGGGCCGCACGGACGGCCTCTGGGCGGTCGACACCGAAGGCGAGGCGCGGGCGACCTCGAAGCTGTTCTACCGCGTGCCAGTTGGCGCCGAGCTTTGCGGGCCGCTCTTCACGCCGGACGACACGACGGCTTTCGTGGCTGTTCAGCATCCCGGTGACGAGGGCGAGAACTGGGCGCCGTTCGGCCGGCCCTCCTACTACGAGGATCCCTCGACCCGCTGGCCGGACTTCGACGCCAACATGCCGGTGCGGCCCTCGGTCGTCGCCATCACCCGCCAGGGTGGCGGCAAGATCGCATCCTGATCCCTGCTCCATCGAGCGCGGCGCCGGCTTTCGCCCGGCGCCGTTGCTCGTGGTGCAGGAGGCCGCCTTACTTGCTGAAGGCAGGACCGATCGTGATGAGGCCGACCGCCACGATCGCCAGAACGATCCCGACATTCTGGACGGCCGTCAGGCGCTCTCCGAACCAGGCCAGCGCGATCACGTTCACGGCGACGAGCTGGATGACGGCCGAGAGACTGAAGGCCGACGACATGCCGAACTCGCGCACCAGTCGCAGCATGATGAGATTTCCCGCCGAATAGAGCGCCAGCGTCAGCAGCAGCTTGCCCAGGCCGGGCGAAAGCGCCCAGGCCTTCGCGGCCGTCGCCGCGAGCAGAAAGATCACCGTCGAGGCGGCAAGCTGGGCAAGTCCGGAAAAGCTCACGCGACATCCTCCTGAGCGAGATACCGCTCTCCGCCGGCTGTGGCTCGCCGTCAAGGGGCTGCCGAGCGGGACAAAGCGCGATCGCTTGAAAGCTCTTTCCAGTGGACCCCCACCCTTACCCTCCCCACAAGGGGGAGGGCGTCGTGAACGTCGCGCCGCTGTTTGGCAGCAACAGCGCCAGGACACTCGGGGCTGACGACTCCCTCCCCCTTGTGGGGAGGGTATGGGTGGAGTGACAGCTCGGCGACCCGTTAAAGTGATTGCCCTGAAGCACGACGCCCGTGGTTCACCCTCGGAGACCCTTCCGGCATCCGCATCGACAGCAGCATCACGCGGTCCGTGCAGGTCGATTCGGAGCGCGCGCCGCGCTCCGAACGATCGGGCTCGCCTACGCCGGGACCGGCGCGTTCTCCCGCACGAGGCCCTTCTTCTTCAGCGCCGCCCAGAACTCGGCCGGGATCGGGTGCTCGATAAGCGCGATGTTCTCGTCCAGATGCGTCCTGGTGCGCGTTCCGGGGATGTTGGTGGGGATCGCCGGGTGCGCCAGCACGAACTGCAGGGCCGCCGCCTTCAGTGGCACGTCGTGCGCCTTGCAGACAGTCTCGATCTTGGCGACGCGCTCGAGGATTTCCGGCCCGGCCTCGCTGTAGTTGTAGTGCGCGCCCTTGACCGCGCCGGTCGCCAGGATGCCGCTGTTGAAGCCGCCGCCCAGCACGATGGCGACGTCGCGTTCCTCGCAAAGCGGAAGGAACGTGTCGAGCGCATCCTGCTCCAGCAGCGTGTAGCGCCCGGCCAGCAGGAAGCAGTCGAAATCGCGTTCGCGCAGCGCCGCTTCGCAGACCTGCCATTCGTTGCACCCCACGCCGATCGCCTTGACGAGTCCCTCGGACCGCAGCTTCTCCAGCGCCTTGTAGCCGCTGTCCATGGCTGTGCGGAAATGCTGCTTCTGCAGTTCCGGTCCGTGGCTGAACACGTCGATGTCGTGGATGAACAGGATGTCGACGCGCGACTGGCCGAGCCGCTGCAGGCTGTCCTCGAAGGAGCGCATGCAGCCGTCGTAGCTGTAGTCGTGGTCGATCTCGAAGGGTGGCATGTCGACCCAGAAGAAGGAGGTCAGCCCGCCTTCCGGCACCGGCTTCAGCTTCCGCCCGACCTTGGTGGAGAGCACGTAGTCGTTACGGGGGTAGGCGCGAAGGCTTTCGCCCAGCCGGTGCTCGGAAAGCCCATGGCCATACATCGGCGCGGTGTCGAAATAGCGCAGGCCGGCGTCCCACGCCCCGCTGATCACCTCGCGCGCATCTTCTTCGGGCACGCGACGGAACTGGTTGCCGAGGGGCGCGGTGCCGAATCCCATTGCCGTGACTTCGAGGCCGCTGCGGCCGAACCGTCGCTTGGCGTTCGCCTTCATGGAAAGTTCCTCCCTATTTGATGAACGCGTATTTGGAGCGGTCGATGGTGAGCGAGACCGCCAGGATGATGACGAAGCCCTTGACGATGTCCTGGGTGAAACTGTTCACCTCCGTCACATCCATGCCGTTGGTCAGGATCGCGATGACGAGCACGCCGAGGAATGTGCGGTGCGGGCCGCCGATGCCTCCGGAGAGTGCCGTTCCACCCATCACCACGGCGGCGATGGAATTGAGCAGCAGGCTGCCGCCGGCCGTCGGCGTTCCCGCGCCCACCTGCCCCGTCAGCATGACGCCGGCAAGCCCGCAGATCGCGCCGGAGAGCACGAAGGCCAGCACCTTGTAGAAGGTGACCGGCACGCCGGCGTGGGAGGCCACAATCTCCCCGCCGCCGAGCGCGTAGAGGTAACGCCCGAGCTTGGTGCGGAAGGCGACCACGGTGAGGATCGCGGTTGCGAGCAGCGCGAACCAGATGACGTTCGGCACGCCAAGCACGTAGGACCCGTTCACGAGGTCGGGCAGGGTGCCGTCCATGAACAGAATCGACTGTCCGCGCGAAATCTGGTTCGCCACGCCTGAAAGCACAGACAGCATGCCGAGCGTCACCAGGAACGAAGGCACCTTGAGCTGCGTGACCAGAAGCCCGTTCACCAGCCCCACGAAGCCGCCGACGCCGATGCCGACCAGCGTCGCCCCGAGCACGCCGAACCGGTCGACGGACATCGCCACGAGAATGCCGGTCAGCGTCACGAGGGCCCCGACGGACAGGTCGATCGATCCGATCAGGATCACGATCGTGCCGGCCAGCGCCACCATCAGCAGCACCGACGACTGGCGTCCGATGTTGAGCGCGTTCGCCGACGAGAAGAAGAGCGGATTGACCCAGGTGAAATAGGCGATGAGCACGATGATCGCCACGATAGGCAGGATGATCGTACGCAGATCGATGTCGGATGTCGCCTTGGCGGCGGTTGCCGGCTGTGCAGCCATGGTGCCTCGTCCAGTCTGTCTAGAGCATCGCCGAAACCACGTCGACCTCGCGTGGCTTGGCATGTTTCGGTGCGTCGACCATCGCCGAGACCTGGCCGTTGCGCAGCACCATGATCCGGTTCGACAGGCCGATGAGTTCCGGCAGATTGTCGGAGACCAGGAGAACGGCGCCGCCCTTTTCGGCGATGTCGCGCATCAGCGAATAGATGTCTTCCTTGGCGCCGACATCGAGACCGCGCCCCGGATCGTCGAGGACGAGGATGTCGACGCCGTGCGCCAGCCATTTGGCGAAGACGACCTTCTGCTGGTTGCCGCCGGACAGGGTCCGGCAGGCGACGTTCGGCCCGGGCGCGCGCACGCGCAGCCGCTTGATCCATTCGACCGTCAGCGCGCGGCTGCGCGAAGGGGAGATCATTCCGAGGAAGCCGAGGGCGATCTGCTTCAGGTTCGGCAGCGTCAGGTTCCAGTCGATCGTGTCGGTGCCGATGATGCCCGCGATGCTGCGTTCGGCCGGCACGAAACCGATGCCGTGGCGGATCGCGTCGCGGCGCGACCCTCGGGTCAACGTGGCGCTGCCAACCGCCACCTCGCCCTCGCTCTGCGCTTCCGCGCCGGCGATGATCTTGGCCAGCGTCGACTTGCCCGAGCCGAGAACGCCGGCGACGCCGAGGATCTCGCCCTCTCTCAGGTCGAGCGACACGCCCTGCAGATGGCCCGGCTTCGCGATCTCCTTGGCGCTGAGCACGATCCGCTCGCCCGGCTCGCGCTGGATCGCCTCTCGATAGTATTCGGCATTGCGCTGGCGGCCGACGATGAGCTCGTGAAGGCCGGTCTCGTCGATGGACTCGATCGGGCGCTGGTCGACGACCTGCCCGTCCTTCAGCGCCACGACTTCGTCGCAGGCCGCGAAGACGTCCGCCAGGCGGTGGGACACGAGCACGAAGGAGGCGCGGGCGCGCCAGCGCTTGATGCCGTCGAAAAGCTTCGCCGCCTCGTTGTCGGAAAGGGCGCTCGTTGGCTCGTCGAGCAGGATGATCGGCTCGACCGGATAGACGCGTGCGAGCGCGAAGGCCTTGCCGATCTCGACGAGCTGCCGCTGGCCGAAGGAGAGCGAGCCGGTCAGCGCGGTCGCGCTCACGTCGATCTCCAGCTCGTCGAGCACGGCGCGTGCTTCCGCGATCATCGCCTTGCGGTTCAGCGCGCCCGCGAAGGAGAATTTCTCCTCCCGACCGAGAAAGATGTTCTCGAATACGGGGATCGTCGAAATCAGCCCCTGTTCCTGGAAGACGGTGGCCACGCCGCGCCGCGCCGCCTCGGTCGGATGTCCGAAGCCCACCGCCTCGCCATTGATGGCGATCGTGCCGGCATCCGGTCGCACGGTGCCGTTGATGATGGAAAGCAGCGTCGACTTGCCGGCGCCATTTTCGCCGACGAGACCGAGCATCTGGTTGCGGCGCAAGGTGAAACTGACCCCGGACAACGCCTTGGTGCCGGGGTAGCTCTTCGATATGTCCCTGAGTTCCAGCGCCGGCGCTGCGGCCGGCTGGCCGCCCGGTTTTTCCGGGCGGCCGAGGGTCGTCTGCGTCACTTGAACGGGCCGGTCTTGTAGTGGTCGGCGTAGAGCTGGGTGACGGCCTCGAACTCTTCCTTCCAGTTCGGTTCCGCGTAGGCGGCGTTGAGCTTGTCCTGCCCGTCCTGCCCGGCCCACTGCAGGGCGGGATCGATCGGGAAGATGTTGTTCTGCGGGTCCCAGGTCTCCGGGTTCAGCGTCCGGCTCATCTTCGCCCAGTCGAACGGCAGTTCCGCGCTCTTGTAGATCTTCTCGTCGATCGAGGCGGCGGTCTCGGCCGTCGCCGTGAGCGATCCGGTGTAGATCAGGCGCTCGGGAAGCCGCGGCTTCCAGCCGTTGAGGGCGTCGAAGAGCATCACCGCCGCGAATCCGGCCTGGTAGGGCGGCAGCGAGGTGTTGGTGGCGACGAACTGCTCGCCCTTGGCCACTTCGCTCAGGCCTTCGGAAAGCCCGTCGATGCCGGCGACCTTGACGCTGGTCATGCCGCGCTCCTTGAGCACCGACAGCGCGCCGAGCGCCATGGAGTCGTTCTGTGCGAACACGCCCTTCATGTTCGGGTAGGCCGTGACCATCGACAGCATGACCGTGCGCGCCTTCTCGCGCACCCAGTCGCCGCGCAGCCCGCCGACGACCTTGATGCCGGGGAATTCGGCGGCGGCCTTCATCATGCCGGCCGTGCGGGCGTCGTCGGTCGGTGTCGCGAGACCCTTGATGTGAACGACCTCGCCCTCGCCGCCGATCGATTCGAACAGCGCCTTGCCGACCTGGTAGCCGGCTTCGGCCGAGTTGGCGGTCTGGTAGGAGATGAAGTAGTCGCCGACGTCGGAAGGCGTGAACCAGGCCGGAATTTCCCAAAGCGCGGCGTAGTAGATCTGGTTTTCCTGACAGAGCTTGGCGATCATCGGCACCTCGCCGGCGGCGACGACCGTGTTGATCAGCATGTTGACGCCCTGCGTCGGCAGACCGCGCACCTGGCTGATTTCGCGGGCGGCGTCGTTGTCGTGGTAGAGTTCGGTGGATTCGATTTCCAGGGCCGATGCCGTTGCCTGGAAGCCCTTGATGAAGGCTGCCCAGTAGTCGTTCGCCAGCGTGGCGACGCTGGTGGCGATCTTGCCCTTCGTTTGCGCGAAAGCCGGGTTGGCGAAGCCGCCCAGCGCGGACGCCATCGGCACCGCGATGCCGGCCGCGGACGCGAGCTGCATGAACACGCGGCGCGTCAGCGGGTTCTGGATGGTCGGTATTGTCTTGACGATCAGGTCTTCCCGAGACATGCGATCCTCCCTTGGATTGTCTCACGATCAGTGACAATCGATTGCATGAACATGCGTCGAAATCTTGCTGAGAGTTTCTCAGAACGATCATGGCCAAGGCGCGACGTCCGTCGCGCCTTTCCCGGTCCTGCGAAACTTGCGGAGATGGAACCCTTCCTCCAGAGGCCGTCCACAACGCACAACAATCGATTGCAAAGCATTGCTCACGCCGCTCCGTTCGTCAATACGAAAGCGCAGTGAAACGCACTCCGGCAGGATGCGGCCAGGCGACCACACTTTTCGGCGTATGATAACGCTCTTTGGGCATGTCTGCGACATACGCCTGCCGGGTAGCGAGGAGGGGTCTCAGCCCCCGTTGCCGAGGATAATGTCCAGGATCGACGACTCGCGTGGCCGGGACTCGCCCACATTGGCAGGCGGCACGGGGTGGTCGATCGACGCGGTCGGCACATGATCCGTGGACTGCAGTTGCGGCGAAGGCTGCGCCATTTCCGGCAACGGCGCCCCGCGCTCCGGCAGCGGCGCGCCAGGGCCCGGCGGTTCCGGCAGGGGAAGCACGATCTCCGGTGTTCCGGCTTCCGGGTCGTTGTCGGGAAGCTGCCGCCAGTCGCCGGGCAGCGCAACGATGCTCTCGCCCTCATGCGCCGCCGTCATGAATGCCTGCCACGCCACGGTGGGCAACGCGCCGCCCGTGGCGCCCTTGCGCATCGGCCGGCCGTCGTCATTGCCGAACCAGACGCCGGTGGTCAGATGCGCGGTATAGCCGACGAACCAGGCATCCCGCGAGTTCTGCGTGGTGCCGGTCTTGCCCGCCGCAGGCCAGCCGAAGCCGGCCTTGCGGCCGGTGCCCTCCGAAACGGTTGCCGCCATCATCGTGTTCATCATGCCGACGATCTCGGGCCCGATCACGCGCGGCGCCTTGCCCGGCGGACGCGCATAGATGAGAGACCCGGACGCGTCTGTGACGCGATTGACGAAATGAATCTCGGGCCGAAAACCGCCATTGGCGAACGGCACATAGGCTGCCGTCAGTTCCAGCGGCGTCACCTCCGAGGTGCCGAGCGAGAGCGAACTGTTGGCAGCCAGCGCGGACCCGATCCCCAGTCGCTGTGCGGCCTCGATCACAGATCCGATACCGACCTCGCGGGCGAGTCGCGCTGCGACCGAATTGAGCGATTTGGCGAGCGCGGTCGTAAGCGTCACCCGCCCGTAGTACTTGCCGTCGTAGTTCTCCGGCTTCCATTTTCCGATCCGGATGGGGGCGTCGTTGCGTACAGAGTCAGGACGGGCTCCCTGCTCCAGCGCGGCAAGGAATACGAATGGCTTGAAGGCCGATCCCGGCTGGCGGCGTGCCTCGGCCGCCCGGTCGAACTGGCTGTCGGCATAGTCGTAGCCGCCGACCATGGCCCTGACGCCGCCCTCGTTGTCGATCGCCACGAGCGCGCCCTGGCTGACGTCGAGCGTATCCCGGTTCTCGTCGATCAACTGCCGGATCGAGGCTTCCGCCAGGTGCTGGAGATGGAGGTCCACGGTGGTCTCGACCACGATGTCGGAGCGGATTTCCCCGACAAGGCTGCGAAGCTCTTCCACGATCCTGTCGGCCACGTAGTTCTCTGAGCCCGTCCAGGAAGCCGATACGCGGTGCGTCGCGGCGTTGACGGCGCCCGACAACTCATCGTCGCCGATCATGCCTTCCTCGCGCATCGCTCCCAGTACGAGCTTCGCTCGCGCCTCGGCCGCCTTCGGGTCGCGCGCCGGCGAAAGCTTCGACGGGGCTTTCAGCAGGCCGGCGAGGAGAGCTGCTTCCGACAGGGAAACGTCTCGCGCCGACTTGCCGAAATAGCGTCGCGACGCCGCCTCGACGCCATAGGCTCCGGAGCCGAAGTAGACGCGGTTCAGATACATTTCGAGGATCTGGTCCTTGGAATGCCTGTGCTCCAGCCAGAGCGCCATCAGCACTTCCTGGACCTTGCGCTCGATGGTCCGCTCCGGCGTCAGGAAGAGGTTCTTGGCGAGCTGCTGGGTGAGTGTGGAACCCCCTTGCGTGAATTCCCGCTGGAGCGCGTTCTGCACCATCGCCCGTCCGAGCCCGATCGGGTCGATGCCGAAATGCGAGTAGAATCGCCGGTCCTCGATCGCCATGACGGCCTGCGGAATGTAGGGCGACATCTCGTGCAGGCCGATCGCCTCGCCGCCGGTCATGCCGCGATTGGCGAGCAGGTCGCCGTCGGCCGAGACGATCCGGACGTTGGGCGGCCGGTCGGGAACCGTCCAGTCGGCGACGCTGGGCATCTGCGCGCCGTACCAGACGATCAGGCCCGCCAGTCCGATGCCCGCCCAGATCGACAGCACGACACACCAGTAGGCGAGGCGGCCCAGGCCGAAGCCCCGCCGCCGGCGGCGAAGCCTTCGGTCGTCGCGAGCATCGCTCCTGCGAGCCCGTCCTGGATCGGGGCGGACTTCGCGCGTCACGGGAGCCTTCCCCCCCGCGGATCGCCTCTGCGCCCCGGATGGCAGGATGCGATCACCCGCATCGACCGAGAACGCCGATTCGTCGCGTCGCGACCCGCCGTCGAAAGTCGGCTCTATCCGCGTGCCACTTCGCCTTGCCATGTCGTGCCGAGCGACGTCCCGTTGGAAGAACCGTTCGACTGAAAACTAAATGCGGCGATTTAAGGGGGTGTAAACGGTCGCGGACGCAGCCGGGTCAATCGCTTGGCCGTTTACGGCGGACCAGCCAGCCTCCGCCTCCTGTGACAATGCGCGCTTCGTCGCCGGAGCCCAGGGCCTTGACCCATGTCAACGCACGGGGCGCCTGACCATGCGAACCGTGGTGCGCAACGAGGCGCGGCAGCACCAATGACCGACAGTCTGATCGAGATCTTTTCCGCCCCGGTGCCTCGCTATACGAGCTATCCGAGTGCGCCGCACTTCCATGCCGGGATCTCGGCCGATACCTATCGCGAATGGCTGGCTGACCTGGCGCCGGGGACGTCCCTGTCCCTTTACGTTCACATCCCGTTCTGCGACCGGCTCTGCTGGTTCTGCGCGTGCCACACCAAGCAGACGCGGTCCTACGCTCCCGTGCACCGCTACGTGGAGGCGTTCCTGGGGGAGATCGCGACGGTCGGCTCGCTCATCCGCGGTGCTGAGGTCGGCACGCTGCATTTCGGCGGCGGCTCCCCCACACTTCTGACGGGCCTCGACCTGTTGCGGATCGGCGATGCGATCCGCGGCGCGTTCCGCATGCGCGACGGCGCCGAGATCAGCATCGAGATCGACCCCAGTGATATGGACGACGAGCGCTGCCGGGCTCTGGCCGAGCTCGGCGTGACGCGCGCCAGTCTCGGGGTCCAGGACTTCGACCCCCGCGTCCAGGAGGCGATCAACAGACCGCAGAGCGTCGACCTGACGCGCAGCGTCGTGGAAGGCATCAGGGCGGCCGGTGTGAAGTCCGTCAACATGGACGTGCTTTACGGTCTTCCGCACCAGACGACCACGTCGGTCGAGGCGACCGTGGCCGACGTCCTGTCCATGTCGCCCGACCGGATCGCTCTCTACGGCTATGCGCATGTGCCGTGGTTCAAGCGGCACCAGACCATGATCGACGCTGCCGCGCTGCCGGACGCGCGCAACCGCCATGCCCAGTCCACGACGGCCGCGGCGCGCATCGCGGCCGCCGGATACGTTCCGGTCGGCCTCGATCATTTCGCCAGGCCGACCGACGCCATGGCCGAGGCATCTGCCAGCGGCGCGCTGAGGCGCAACTTCCAGGGCTACACGGTTGACGAGGCCGACGCGCTGATCGGCCTCGGCGCTTCGTCCATCGGCCGCCTTCCGCAAGGTTACGTCCAGAACCAGCCGGCAACCGCGGGCTACGAGCGGGCGGTGTCGAATGGCGGCCTGGCCGTCATCCGAGGCATCAGGCTCAGCGGCGACGACCGAGCCAGAGCCTTCGTCATCGAGCGGTTGATGTGCGATTTCAGCCTGTCGCGCGCCGAACTGACGGAACGCTTCGGCCTCGACGCAAGCGCGATCCTCAGCGAGGCGGATCAGGTTGCTGCGGGCGACCGGCACGGCGTCTTCCGGCGGGAAGGGGATCGTTATCGGATCGACGCCAGGGCGCGGCCCTTCGTTCGATCGATAGCCTCTCGCTTCGACACATACCTGAACAACGGCGCGGCGCGTCACTCGG
>VFQQ010005311.1_pt1:0-2500 | contig 10749 bp, 17 predicted proteins | sample 3512341 | NCBI WGS metagenome assembly VFQQ01 (sample SAMN10412373, study PRJNA504923) | tailings metagenome | isolation source: Relicate 2 Philex TSF1 revegetated site | place: Philippines: Tuba, Benguet | collected 2017-08-29
ATTACAGAGGAGGCAAGCTAGTCAGTATCCAAGCAACCTCTACCGCAAGGATACAGGGCTGACACACCAGCCACGCAACGTGTGGTGCAGCTTAGAAGCCAGTGAAGCCCTTGCTGCCGCTCTGGCCCGCTGGGATCACCCTGAGCACGTTGAAGCGCACTGTCTTGGACAGAGGCCTGCAAGCACAATGCAACACGAACAACACAGTTGAGATCTCGGCCCTGAGACACAACCAGACACCCTCCCAGCTACGATTAAGACCGAATCAGCATCTAGTTTTGCAGACAACCACGATGGGGCCCGCAGCTATCACAGTTTACTGCAACAGGCACAACACCCACGCCCAAGTTCCTTGGGCCTGAACAACTCAACGCTGACACAAGCTGCACTGATAGATTCTGTGCGGACACTAGTAGCTACGAGGACACATTGCATGGCTCGCTGGTAATGCCCGCCTGCCCATACGCTGCCGGTGATTTGAGCAAAGCATTATACAACCTAGCACGACATGTCTGGACATTGCTGCACAGGATGCATGCTCGCCATAGAGCCATGTGAAGGCTCATGACAGCTACCAAAAGAAAGACACCACTGTAAGAACCACGCTGTCATCAGGCCATGCGCTGCACCACTACCACCCAAACCACAAAGACGCCACTGCAATCAGAGATGCACAACGCTCTCGGTGCTCGCGGGCGCTCGTCACAGCTCTCACCTGCACTGGCCAATGACGACCTTGTCGCCCTCCTTGCAGCGGAAAGCTGGGGACAAGTGAGCAGACACGTTGGTATGTCTCTTCTCGTATCTGCACGGCCACGACAAACACAGATATGGCTTATGTAAGAGATGGGTTTCTACGTGATCTGTACGGCCCCTTGCGTGCGCAGGACCCCGACGCTTGCCCATCAGGTCCGGACCTATGGCTGTGCACGCTGCCGCGATGTAGGCACACTATGTCACAGCCAGGTGGTCAGCAGCCCAAAGCCTGCAGCTGTTGCACGCATCTGTCAGCTGCAATGGAGGACTGCGAGGCTAGCACTGCGCTGTTCCCCGCTGCACAACTACTGCTTCTGAAAAGGGGTAAGCGCAACACGGCGCCCCCGCGTGCAGGCTGCAGCTGAAGCTCGCTCGTCCGACCTCTGTTAGCTCATACTCGGCAGGGACTGCAAACTGTTCGTGTCACCGGCCAACTGCGGCCCTGCTGTGTTGCATTGCTGCCAGGCGCGGGTCGTGCCAAACTGCTGTGTTCGCGATTCCGCTGCCTCAGGGCTGAGGGCGCTGCGCTGACACCGGTCCACGCGTTGCGTACTGCTCGCTGGCTAGGCGCCTGCTTAGCCGTGCTACTTGGGAGGCTGCTGGTGTCTGCTTTGCCGCCGGGCCTGTGCGCGCGCTGTGCCTGTGCTGCCGTGGGCGTGCCCTGCTACCTGCTGATCCCTTCCCGCGCACCTGGCATACTTCTTCACGTAGTGCAGATAGTCTCTCCGCACGACGATGGTGCGCATCATCTTGGTGGACTGGACAACACCTGCACCCCGAGCCCACAGCCGACACCTCTGTCAGCTGGCGCCCAAAACCCTGCCTGCGCTGTCTGCCTGGCTCCCTGCTGCAGCCTGTTGCTTACCAGTGAGGATACGGCCACGGATGGACACATTGCCAGTGAATGGGCACTTCTTGTCGATGTAGTGACCTGCACGCACGACGGGAGCTCGAGCTCTCAGTCCCAATCGCGCATGCTGCGTCCCTTACTGTCGCTGTCTGAGAGACTACTCACCCTCAATGGCCTCCCTGGGCGTCTTGAAGTTAAGGCCGACGTTCTTGTGGAAGCGGTGTCCGCTCTTGCCTGGCGCCTTCTTCTCCTTGCTCTTGAAGCATCCGGTCACGCCGACCTGCTTCTGGAAAGCCCTCTCAGTCTGCGCATGGGGGAAAGCAGGACTTAAGATCTTGGCCGCAGTACGCTGTTTGGGGCTCCCGACTGCGCAGAACTGCTACCAACCTGGTCAGCCATCTTGCCGGACGAGACACGAGGAGAAAAGGACGATCCAGGGCCCATGCGCGAGAAAGGCCTGAAGCAAAAGTAACGGTGAAGCGTTTCTTGGGACTTGGGGCCAGGCTCGCGCGCTTCCTGCTGCTTCTGGGCTGGTCTGTGACCTGCTGCAGTGCCTTTGACACCTTCTGGCTGAGCATGCGCCGTTGAGAGACGCCACACCGTGCAGAACTTTACACAAGACCCTTACGCACTACCAACGCAACAGCAAGTCATTCTATCAGCAGCAAAGCAATGCAACGCAGTCATTCAATGTCTGATGGGCGGCGTCCGCGCGCACAGGGCAGGACAAACGCGGCCACAGAGCGCGGCAGTGATGGCACAATCCCGTCATGTTTATGGCTTGCGCCAGCCCAGCACTCCCTTCGCCCACGCCGACAGGCGCTTGCCAGCCTCCATGATAGAGAAGGAAGGCGCCGGCTGCGGGCACAACAGCAGAGACACACGCGGTAGCAA
>VFQQ010005311.1_pt1:7500-10749 | contig 10749 bp, 17 predicted proteins | sample 3512341 | NCBI WGS metagenome assembly VFQQ01 (sample SAMN10412373, study PRJNA504923) | tailings metagenome | isolation source: Relicate 2 Philex TSF1 revegetated site | place: Philippines: Tuba, Benguet | collected 2017-08-29
TCACACAGCGCCGGGCCACGCTCTGACCCCCGTCGTTCGTCAGGGCCCTGTGCTGTCCATCTCAGTGGGATGGCTTGCGTGGGTAGGGAGACTTGCGCCATTTCTGCATTGCGCACCTGATGTCCTGAGGACGGCGCCCTGGGCAATGGCGGGGTCCGCCGGCCCACCTGTGCGTCCGGGCTACTGGCTGCGAGCTTGCTGATACGAGCATGGCTCCTGTAGCGGCTGACAGCGCTGGTCAGCGAGTAAGCCAGAAGGGGGCGGGTCAGCTGGGGTGTGGGCACGTGCCTCGAGCTGCGTGCGCGATTCACGTTGATGCGCTGTGTGCACACCTCGCTGATCCGCTGGCGCTGGATGCTGTAACCGATGCTCGTAACAGGCGAGGGCGAGCTTTCATACACACGCGTTACATACGCGTTGATTACATACGCAACTGCGCGTACACATAACGCACCAAGAGCCTCGAGCTGGGTGCGCGACTCAGGCTGTGGTGTGCTAAGCCTGACGTGCATGCCTACGGCCTGGTGCTTGCCAGCACGCTGACGAGGAGCCCCTCACAGTTATATGTAACCCCATTACACACATGGTTGATCAATGCAGCAACAAGACACTTCCGCTCATACTTCTCGGCATTCAGACAAACAGACGACTCAAAGCTTCATGTGCTCATCATAAGCAAGAACATCAGCTCCAATGGATGCTAAGCATGTATCCCCGCGGAAGGCAGGCATGTTGCCAAACAGCTGCCAAACAATACTAGTATGTAAAGACGGTGCCGACAGTGACGGTGCAAAGCATGTAACACCAAGACTCTTCCCTCTTCGGTGCGATGGGGAAGGCCATTAACGTTACTGCCTGTCACAGAAAACAACGCGGCGTCAGCGCTTCAAGCAGCGCCGAGCGCGGCGCCGGCGGGCGCGGCCCCCTCGCAGGCTGCGATCGCTGCGACGGTCCCGGCGATGTCCTTCACGCCGAGGATGGCGTAGAAGGCGGCTGCGTCGGCACTGGTGGTGTCATCCTGGTCCAGGACTGTGAACTGCACACACACACACACACACACACAGCCAGCAATGTCATCACTCCGTGCTCTCGCAAGGCCCGGACTACCGACTGTGCATCCTCGCACATCGCACACACCCGTGCGCACTAGGTGCCGGTATAGCATGCGCCCTCCAGGCGTTTACTCATCTAGTCCGCCCATGTCATGTGTGTGTGTGTATGTGTGTGTCTGTGGGTGCCCATCTGTGTGTGCGCGTATGCATGCATGTGTGTGTGCCTGTATAAAGTCTCTCACCCTCAGGTTGCCCCTGTTCTGTCTCAAGGTGTTCGACACTTCCAGCACCTTAGTCTTCTCCTTCATACCAGTGTGACCACCGTGCCACACGTACAGGGTGTGGGATTGAGGGTCATCGAGCACGTAGGAGGCGTTGTTGCACAGGGAGGCAGCACGGACCTGGACCTCAGTCACCTGCGGAGAGCAGACATCACCACCCAGACACACAGCAGGCTTTTTTCGCATGCTGGCAGCTCGCCTACAGTGGCAAGGCAGCCACGCTGTATATAGTGTGCGCTGTACATGAGCCCGCGTGAGCGCGTGAAGGGAGCAAAGACATTGGCGTGTCTGGTCTGTGTGTGTGTGTGTATGTGTGTGCCCTTGGGCTTACATGCTGTTACCATTGCTAGAACAGGAACGCAGGAAGCGAAGACCCAGGCATGTCTGGTAGAGGTGTGCATGTGCTTGCGCGCTAGCGACAGAGAACATGATCTACTCTTGCTCACCTGTGGGAGCTTGCCAGCACCAGGGCTCTTCACGATGAACATCTTTGCAGAGCCTGTGGGCTCGTTGGTCACGTGATGCAGTGTGGATGCCACACCGCCGCTCTGGAGCGTTATGCCTTGTGGGAACAGCTGCAGGCATACACATGAGTGGTATACAATCTTGCACACAGGAGTACAGCGATGGCCCTGCGTACCGGTGCGTAGCTACGTATCTGCTCCTTTATAGATGGCCGGTGGTGCACGCTGCACAGGTGGGGTGCATGTGTTGTACAGACCACAGTGTGTGCTGGGGGTGTCGTACCTGCTTGAACTCGGGAGTCTCTTCGCCCTGCTGGATGCGAACCTGCACGGGGCTACCTCCCAGGGCATCATCGATGTCACGGGCCAGGATGGCAGAGTAACCCAGCTCATCCACGCTGGACTCCTTGCCCTGCCAGAAGTAGATGGTCCTCTTCACGCCAGCGTCGCTCTTCACAGAGTGGAGCACAATCTGTGGGCACAGTGCAAGCCGGTAACAGTGACTGTGCGTGGCTCGGAAAGAAGACCTTACAGGGCCGCGCCAGGCGCAGTGCGTAATGCTATTGCTATAAAGCTGTGCTGGGTAGGCGGATGCGCCATCGGGCTGCGTCGTGCTGGCGAGCCAGGGGTGTGTGCAGAGGTTCACCCGGGATGCCCGATTTCCCCATCGCAGCGCACATTGGCTCCGATGCCTGCTCAATCCGCATTCTTACTCACATAGGAATCACCAGTCCTGAAGACTCCATGATCAGAGGGTGGGAGAGGGTAAAGGAGTCCACCCGAGACGTTGAACACCTGGATTGCACCTCCAGTGTCCACGCGCTTCACAACGTCTGCTACGCTTAGGCCAGTCATCTTGCTGCTTGGTCTGGGGATGGGATGGGCTGGGGGGGAACCAAACGATGAACTCAGCAAGTTCCAACTGCTTGGCAGATTCATCCCGGTGAAAGTGGCGAGCTGCAGCGTCGCTGCCTGTCCCTTTGTCTCCTATGCACAGTTCAGCAGTGTACACAAGGAGTGTGGCATACGCTTTATTACACTGTCTGAGCTACAGAGGTCAATACGCTACGCCCACACGCTTTCAGCTCTGCGTCATCCACGGGTGCTGCAGCACTTGCTGTGCTGTCAGCCGCTTGTTCGTGTATCTGTTGAGCATCCCTTGCACGAGGTCCTTGGCAGAATCTGCGCAGAGCACAGCACGACAAACGAGCCACCACTCACTCTGCGCACCCAAGGCACACACCCTGTGCGCGTCCCATGCACAGCAACGCTGGCTACCGGCTTACGCAACGTGTGCGCACTCTTTGTCAGTGTGAATGTGTGTGTGTGTGTGTGTGTGTGTGTGTGTGTATGCGCGCGTCGTCTGGCGCTACAGACTCAACCTGTACGGTCAATGCCTATTACCATACCTGATATGCTGGGCCACGGCTGGCTAGTCAGGTCCAGCTGCTT
>VFQQ010005312.1_pt1 | contig 10748 bp, 12 predicted proteins | sample 3512341 | NCBI WGS metagenome assembly VFQQ01 (sample SAMN10412373, study PRJNA504923) | tailings metagenome | isolation source: Relicate 2 Philex TSF1 revegetated site | place: Philippines: Tuba, Benguet | collected 2017-08-29
AAAGGCGAAGGAGACGCCGGGCCATCTGCGGGTCGACGTTACCGGTCGGCTCGTCGGCAAGCAGCAGCTCGGGCTTGCCGATCACCGCGCGCGCGATCGCGGCGCGCTGCTTCTCACCGCCCGAGAGGACCGAGGGGTAGCCGTGCATCCGGTCACCGAGCCCGACCCACTGCAGCAGGTCCGTTACGTCTTCCTTATAGTCGTCGACACGTTTGCCGATCACTCGCAGCGGCAGCGCCACGTTCTCCCAGGTGGTCAGATGTTCGAGCAGCCGGAAATCCTGGAACACAATGCCGATCCGGCGCCTCAAGGGGGCACGCTTGCTCGTCGTAATACGGCTCACATCCTGGCCGAAAAGCTGGATCTGGCCGTGCGTCGGATGCAGCGACATGAAAAGCAACCGCAGAAGCGACGTCTTTCCGGCACCCGATGGCCCGGTCAGGAAGTGGAACGAACCGGGCCGGAGGTGGAAGTTCACCTCCGAAAGGATTTCAGGGCCTCGATCGTATTTGAGGCCGACATTCGTCAATCGTATCACGGACGACTCGCTCCGGGATTGAGCTTGCAGAGTTACGCCTTATGCTCGCGCGCCTATATGCGGGAAGGCGAGCGGAGTATCAATCGGTTACGAATATGGCGGCGGCATGTACAAACATCCCTGCTTCCCCGTTCACGACACTGGCCGCGCCGCCTTGCGCTCAGGCACGGATCACTTGATACCTTGAGTAGGACTGCGCAGGATGCTTCGGCAGAACCCCGGACTGGCCGGGACCCGTGGTCTAAAGGCATGATTTCGAGGGGTTTTCAGATTTCGGGCCCGCGTGGGGCAATCGCGTACGACAGGACCGGCAAGGAACCGACATGACGGAAGAAAGAGCCGCCGCATCTGAAGTCGAGGTCATCTACTCCGCGGACAGCATTGCCGCACGCCTGGATGAGCTCGCACGGGAAATCTCGGGCCGCAAGCTCGAACGGCTTCTCGTCGTCGCAGTCCTCAAGGGTAGCTTCGTCTTTGCCGCCGATCTCATCCGCGCGCTCCACCGCACGGGCCTCGAGCCTGAGGTGGACTTCCTGACGCTCTCCAGCTACCGCAAAAGCAAGACCTCGTCCGGCAAGGTCGAGATCCTGCGCGATCTGGATCTCAGCGTCGACGACCGCAACGTGCTCCTGATCGACGACGTGCTCGACTCCGGCCGCACCTTGGTCTTCGCCAAAGACCTGATTTCGGCTCGCGGAGCGAAAGAGATCCTGACCTGCGTGTTGATCGACAAGAAGGTTCCGCGCGCCGTCGACGTCAAGGCGGACTTCAGCGCCTTCGAAGGCAAGGACGAGTTTGTCGTCGGCTACGGCATGGACGTCGCGCATCGCTATCGCGAGCTGCCGTTCGTCGGCCGTATGGCGCGGGACTGAACGTGATGGGGCGTGTCGGCATGCACTGTGGAGGGCACGGAGTAGGATGAAAGCGGCCGGCGATCCGCCGGTCAGGAGTTTTGGGAGAACGGGATGGCGCACATTCTTCTGGCCGACGACGACGAGGCGACGCGTGATCTCGTCAAACGCGCCCTTGCGTCGGACGGACACAACGTCGAGCTGACGCAAGACGGCACCGAAGCCCTCGACACCCTCACCTCCGCCCCGGAGAAATTCGATCTTCTGGTCTCCGATGTGCACATGCCGGGGATCGACGGCATTGACCTCGCCCGCCGCGCAATCGCCAGCGCGCCGCACTTGAAACTCTTGCTGATGTCGGGCTTCGCCGAGGAGCTCGATCGCGCAAAAGCGCTCAATTCGCCGAACCTGGGCGTCATCACCAAGCCGTTCACACTCGAGCAGATCCGCGCCGCCGTCCGCACGCTGCTGGGGTAAACAGATCTGGGTGTCTAGCGGCACCTCACAGCGCGTTCTTGCGCTGCTGAATCATCATGTAGGTATCGCTCGTGTGCTCCGAGAGCTGGAACCAAAGGTAGTCCTCGGCGCGCACCGCGGTCATGGCTTCGTACGTTTTCTTGAACTGCGGGTTCTTGGCTGAAATCTCGGCGTAAGCCTCGTTCGACGCCTTGAAGCAGGCGTCCAGCACCGGCTCCGAGAATGGCCTCAGGATCGCGCCCGCCTTGACGAGGCGGCGTAGCGCGGCCGGATTTTGCATGTCGTACCGCGCCATCATGATCGTGTTGGCCGTTTGCGCAGCGCCCCGGATGACGGCCTGATACGCCTTCGGCAGGCTGTTCCACTTCTCGAGGTTGATGAAGAAGTGGAGCATGGCCTGGCCTTCCCACCAGCCCGGATAGTAGTAGTTGCGCGCCACGCGGTAGAAGCCGAGCTTCTCGTCGTCATAGGGACCGACCCACTCGGCCGCATCGATGGTGCCCTTTTCCAGCGCGGCATAAATATCGCCGCCCGCGATCTGCTGCGGCACCGCTCCGAGCCGTGACATGATCGCGCCGCCGAAGCCGCCGATGCGGATCTTGAGCCCCTTCCAGTCCTCGGGCGAATGGATCTCCTTGCGATACCAGCCGCCCATCTGCGAGCCCGTGTTGCCACCGGGCAGGGCATAAATGTTGTAGCGCTGATAGAACTCGTTCATGAGGTTGATGCCGCCGCCCTCGTACATCCAGGCGTTCTGCATGCGGCAGTTGAGGCCGAACGGCACGCAGGTCGCCAGCGCAAACGTCGGGTCCTTGCCCCAGTAGTAGTAGGACGCCGTATGCGCCATCTCGACCGTCCCGTCCGAGACGGCGTCCGCGGCCTGGAGGCCGCCGACGATCTCGCCGGCCGCGAACACCTGAATGGCGAACTTACCGTCGGTCATTTCGCTGACGGACTTGGCGAAGACATCTGAAGCGCCATGAATGGTGTCGAGCGATTTCGGAAAGCTCGAGGTCAGCCGCCACGAGAGCTTGGGCATGCTTTCGACCACCGCCGGGGCCGTCGTCGGCTGGTCACATGCGGCCAATGTCACCGCCGCGCCTCCCGCGCCCGCAACCGTCAGGAATTTACGGCGATTGAGTTTCGTCATCTAAGTCCCCTGCCCGCTTCGGCGGGCGGACTATAGACGGGGTGACCTTCCGATGTCAGCCGTATCGGAAAGCGAAAACGCGCGAGGCTGTTGCGCTCTTAGCGCCACCAAGTAGGGTTTGAGCGCGGCATCGTGACCGCCCCAGGACGAGACGGCCCATGAAGGATGAAATTGCGGGTGTGCTGTTGGCCGGCGGGCTGAGCCGGCGCATGGGCGGAGGCGATAAAGCGCTGCTGAATGTGGGGGGCCGCCCCCTGATTCAGCACGTCGCTGAGGGCTTGGCACCGCAGGTCTGCGCTCTCATCGTCAACGCCAACGGCGACCCCTCACGCTTCGCGTTCCTCGGACTTCCGGTCGTGCCGGACGAGACCTCGGACTTTCCGGGACCCCTCGCTGGAGCGCTGGCTGCACTCCATTGGTTCGAGCGGAAGCGTCCCGGCACACGCGCGGTCGTCAGCGTATCGGCCGATGCCCCCTTCGTTCCCTCCGATCTTGTGCAACGGCTCGACGAAGCCCTGACCGGTCATCCGAACGCACGTGTAGCCGTCGCCCAATCGCGAGAGCGGCGGCATCACGTGATCGGACTCTGGCGCATCGAAGCCGCGGACGCCATCGAAGCGGCCCTCGCGCGCGGCGAGCGCAAAGTCGAAACTATGGTCGATGCCTTGAATGCCGTAGCCGTTTCGTTTCCCGACCTCGACATCGGCGGACAAACGATCGACCCATTCTTCAACGTCAATACTCCCGAAGACCTCGCCATCGCGGAAAGCACACTCCAACAACACGCGGGGCCGTCACCATGACCGAGCGGGCCCCCTTCGTTGTCGGCGTCGCAGGCTGGAAGAACTCCGGCAAGACCACACTTGTCGAGCGGCTCGTCAAAGCGCTCACCGCGCGCGGCTTCACCGTGTCCACCGTCAAGCACAGCCATCACGATGTAGCCTTCGAGAAGGACGGCACCGACAGCGCGCGCCATCGCGACGCCGGTGCGCATGAGGTGGCGGTCGTTTCACCAAAACGCTGGGCAGTGCTCGGCGAGCGGCCGAACGGAATCGAACCAACATTGGCGGATGTGCTCGCCCACTTGGGGCCTGCGGACATCGTCATCGTCGAAGGCTACAAACACGAGCCGATCAAGAAGATCGAAGTCCGCCGAACCGGGCAAGGTCCGGGCGCTCCGCTGGCAGGAAGCGATCCCGCCGTTTTCGCCATCGCCTCCGATCATGACATCCGCATCGCGCGCGTGCCGGTCTTCACAATCGACGACATTGAGGGTCTCGTCGGCATTCTGCTCACGGCCGGCGCCCTTCCCGAGCGCAAGGACGCTTCATGAGCGCCGTGCGAGGTAGGAGCCTCATGATTTTGGCGTCCTCCCTCGCAATCTGCGGCGGCGCATGGGCGAAGGACCCCGTGCTGAAAGCGGGACGCGATCCATCCGGCACAGCCATCGCCGCAATCGCCGATGGATTCGACTACACACGCGTTGATATTGCGAAAGTCCTGGCGCGCGACGGCGAAGGAGAGGCCATCGCCTGGGATGCGGTCGATGGCGACCATCGTCCCTTCGCCAGCGACGGAACTGGCACAGAAGCTGTGGCGTCCGCTACGGCACGCGGTGGCATTCGCGCCGTTATTATTCGTGTCGCCCCGCAAGATCCCGCTTCGCTCGCCCAAGGCATCGGATTCGCGATGAGCACACCGGCGAAGATCGTGCTCTCACCCCTCTCCGCGCAAAACCGCTCTCGACTTGAAGTCCTCAAAGCCGCTGCCGACCGCTTTTCTGAGGCGCTGTTCCTCTCCTCGGCCCCGAGCCTCACTGACGACGAGAAGAAGACAGGCGAAAGCCTTCCCAATCTCCTGCTGCTCGACTCCAAGGATGACGAGCTTGTAGCCGCAAAGGCTATCGCCCGCGCGCTCGGACGCGGACAAGCACCGTTGGCTGGATCGACCGGTGCCGAGCTGAAAACCGCGTTCTTAGCGCGCTTGGAGGCGCAGCCGCCCGCGGGCTGCGAACCAGAGAGCGCTCGCAAACCCAACTAGCAGAAGCGAAACCGGGACTCCGATGCTCGCAGTTTCGCGCACCGCTTCAGTTTCGGGCTGTTCGACAGGCTCATCCGGAATGCGAAAGAGCCGCGCGCGCTGCGGGACAGCGGGTGCACTCGGTGGTCCTGCCAGAGCAGTTTCGGAGTTGCGCTCGAAAAAGCCATGCGGCCCGACGATCGAATGAAAAAAATGGAGCGTGGCCACGACTGCGGCCACGCTCCCCACCTTCCCCCAAAACTGCCGTCCCATGATCCAGCCTCCCGCGAGAGGCCGCTGTTCCTTAACGGAAGAACACGAGCGTCTTCTCGACCGTCTGCCAGACACCCCAAGCAAGCGGCACGCCAACCAGCGTCCAGAACAACACGGCCTTTGCGTCGAGCCCGCCCTTGCCGATTCCGAACGATCCCGTCGTCTCTGTGGTGGCAGCCGATCTCAACTTTGCCTGCTCCGCGGCGACTTCCGAGTCGCTCATGTGCCATTTCGGATCGACCGGGCGCACGAGAAGGTTAGCGATAAATCCGACCACGAGCATTCCGGCCAGGATATAGAAGATTTGGCCGTAGAGCTTGTCGGGCGCGATGCCCTCCGCGTACCGCGTATCGTGCAGATAGTTGACGACCACCGGCCCGAGAATGCCAGCTGTCGACCAGGCCGTCAGCAGCCGCCCGTGAATGGCGCCCACGAACTGCGTGCCGAAGATGTCCGCCAGATACGCCGGGATCGTCGCGAAGCCACCGCCATACATCGACGCAATGACGCAGAAGCAGGCGACGAACAGCGCCAGGATCTTCCAGTCCGCGGCCTGCGCCGCGAGAATGTAGAGCGCAGCACCCAGCGTGAAGAAGATGAAGTAGGTGAGCTTGCGGCCAAGCTTGTCCGACGACGACGCCCACGCGATACGGCCGAAAATGTTGAACAGCGAGATGAGCCCGACGAACCCTGCGCCAACCGCCGCCGCCGCCGCCGCCAGCGCCGCGTCCTTCTTGAGGTCGAGATAGCCCAGCGCATCTTGGCCCACGAGCGCACCCGCGAAGGTTTCCTGCAGCATCGGCGAGGCCGCGCCGATGATGCCGATGCCGGCCGAAACGTTCATGCAGAGCACGAGCCAGAGCAGCCAGAACTGCGGGGTCTTGTGCGCATTGTCGAGATGGACGTGGTTAGAGGTGATCATCGCGTGACTGTTCGTCGGCGGCGTCCAACCTTCCGGCTTCCAGCCCGCGGGCGGCAGCCGATAGCGGAACGAGCCGATCAGCATGAAAACCGAGTAGATCGCTGCCATCGTGACGAACGTCTGCCAGACGCCGGGTTCCGTCGGCGTCTTGAACACATGATCCATCAGGAGAGTCGCGAGCGGCGAACCGATCATCGCGCCGCCGCCGAAGCCCATGATCGCCATGCCCGTGGCCATGCCGCGCCGGTCGGGGAACCATTTGATGAGCGTTGAAACCGGCGAGATATAGCCGAGGCCGAGGCCGATGCCGCCGATGACGCCCGAGCCGAGCCACATCAGCCACAACTGATGTGTGTAGACGCCGAGAGCCGCGATCAGGAGACCGCCGCACCAGCAGAGCGTCGAGACGAGACCCGCCTTGCGCGGCCCGGCGCGCTCGAGCCAACCGCCCCAGATCGCCGCCGAGACGCCGAGCAGCACGAAGAAGAACGTGTACATCCAGCCGAGGTCGAACTGGCTCCAGTTGCAGTCCGTCGCGAACAACGCGCGCGCCGTTCCTGCCGCCTTCTCACCGAACGTCACGGCACCGGCCGAGCACTCGGGAAGCGCCTTGCCGTCGGCGCCGATGAGCGCACCCTGCAGTGGCTTCCAGAACACCGAGAAGCCGTACGCCATGCCGATGCAGAGGTGGATGCAGAGCGCCGCCGGTGGCACCATCCATCGATTGAAACCCGGCTTGGCGACAATCGCCTCCCGGTCGAGCCAACCGGGCTGTGTCCCGATAGCCGCATTGCTGGTGGTCGCCATCTGCGTTCCCTTCCCCCGAAATCCTTGACTTAACCCTTGTTTATTGGGCGTTTGCGCTAAGCAGTATCGCGCGCAAGCTTATGACACAAGTACGGATGGGCTTGATGTCGCTGGGAACCTCGCTACCTTACGAGTCTGAAGATCCGCGAATGACACAACGGTGACACGGCCCCTCCATCGTCCGATGGCGGACCGCAGCTCACCGGAGCGGACGGTGATTTGGACGAGATATGACCCTCACGGCACCGACAGGCTTTGGCGAAGGCCACCCGGCCCCCGCACCCGCACTTGTCGACCCATTCGGTCGGCACGTGAGCTACTTGCGCGTCTCGGTGACGGACCGCTGCGACTTCCGCTGCGTCTATTGCATGAGCGAACACATGTCCTTCTTGCCCAAGAAGGATTTGCTGACGCTTGAGGAGCTGGATCGCCTCTGCTCTGCTTTTGTTGCCAAGGGTGTCAGGAAATTGCGCATCACGGGCGGCGAGCCGCTCGTGCGCAAGAACATTATGTCGCTCTTCAAGTCGCTCTCGCGTCACCGCGAGTCCGGGCGCCTCGACGAGCTGACATTAACCACCAACGGCAGCCAGCTCGAAAAATATGCGGGCGACCTCAAGGCGTCCGGAGTCGAGCGCATCAATGTCTCCATCGACACGCTCGACCCGGCAAAATTCAAAACCATCACCCGTTGGGGCGATCTCGCGACCGTCCTGAAAGGTGTCGAGGCTGCGAAGCGCGCCGGCATCTCGATCAAGCTCAACGCCGTGGCGCTCAAAGGGGTCAACGAGGACGAGGTCGACGACCTGATCCGCTTCGCCCATGGCGAAGGCCATGACCTGACCCTGATCGAAACCATGCCGCTGGGCGACATCGAAGGGGACCGCACTGACCAGTACCTCCCGCTCTCGATCGTTCGCGCCCGCCTGCTCGACCGCTGGACGCTGGAAGACATTCCGTTCCGCACCGGCGGCCCGGCGCGCTATGTGCGCATCAAGGAGACCGGCGGCCGTCTCGGCTTCATCACGCCGATGACGCACAACTTCTGCGAAAGCTGCAACCGCGTGCGCGTCACCTGCACCGGCACGCTCTATATGTGCCTTGGCCAGGAAGATGCCGCGGACCTGCGCGCCCCTCTCAGGGCGAGCCCGGACAACGGACTGCTGTTCGAAGCCATCGACGCGGCCATCGCCCGTAAGCCGAAGGGACACGATTTCGTCATCGACCGGCGTCAGCAGAAGCCCGCAGTCGCGCGGCACATGAGCGTGACCGGAGGCTGACACAAAGAGAGACGGCAACCGGGGAGGGGGGCATGTCGAGGGGTCTTCTGCGTTACGCCCGCCTGTCGCGTCGCCAGCTCATCACATTCGCCCTGGCTTCCGCCGCGATCAACGGCGTGATCACCGCCTCCGTCGGCGCATGGCTGGCGCAGACCTATTCGGCCTACCAGAGCCGCCGCCAGGCTATCGAAACCATCGCCCATCTGGTCTACGAGCGCCGCACCCGCGCCGGCATGGTCGCGTCCGCCATTCGCCGCAATGCCGACCTCGAGGAGGTGCGGCACCGCAAGCAGGCCTATGACGAAGCCTACGTCGACTGGAACAAGAACGTGATGCTAAACCTGTTTGCGATCCGCGAGGCGGCAGGCGATCTCAAGTTCTCGGCGCTTGAACCGGTCTTCGAGGATCACCTGATCGCGTCTATGGCGGATGTGGATCGCTGCGTGACGAAGGCCTACGACGCGCGCATCGCCAATCAGGACGGCAAGGCCGTGCTCGAGACATGCCGCATGGCCGAGCTGCACCAGTACGTGCTCGACTGCGGCGCCACCTTCACCAACGAGCTTTATAAGCTGACGCGGCTGACGTTCATTCCGTTCAGCGGCGAGTTCGCGGAAACAAAGGCGCTGGCGGAAACACGCATTCGCGATGCCTGCGTCAAGGGTGCCGTACCTTCGGCCCCGCCGCCCCAACCAGCGCCGGCCACGCCGCCGGTCGTTTCCACACCGACTCCTGTAGCGCCGGAACCGACACCGGTGGCAGCACAGCCACCTGCCGCTCCCGCTACTGATGCACCCACCAAATAAGCGGCGGGACGGCGAGGAACAGAACGTAGAGCCCGTAGACGTCGAGCGCGTAGCGGAGCGAAAGCACCACGCGCGCAGGTCGATCGGTTGCGGTTTCATCGAGCTTCGCGAACAGGAAGTCGATGCGGTCGTGATTGACGGGGCACGTGCGCAGCGCCTCGTTGTAGCGCCGGCGGAACGCTTGCACCTCCTGCACATCCGTAGGACGCGCGATCCGAAGCTCTTGCGCGAGCTCCGCAACGGCAAGCGCGCAATTCTGCAAGTGGTGCGCTTTCATCTTGTAGTCGTTCATCGCTTCAAGCAGGCCGAGCATCAGCGTGAACACCGACGACACGAGCTGCACGAACGTCATGAGCCGGTTGGCGGCGTCGTCGATCTGCCCGACGTAGACGGCCTGCCACACGGCCAACCCCACGAAGTAGAGCGCCACCATCGATTGCGTGAAAAGCGAGACGGCCTGCTTCGTCTCGAGCCGCGCCGCCGCGTTGAACCGCGCGGCCTTGACGAGGCGCATCGTCTGCACGAGCTGATCGGCAGCGCGCGTATCGGGCGGCACCACCGACAAGCGCGTGCGCTCCGTGCCCGGTGCGTCGCGTTGCGGATGCGCGATGGCCACGCCGCTACCGCGCTCGGACCGTGTCACGTCGAAGGCAGGGGTCATCGGCGCCGCATCCTGCGAAAATTCGCGAGAAGGGACCGATTACCTGATTCGCGAAAATCCCGCCGCGGCCTGTGGGTTACGGATCATCGCAATAGTGTAGGAGGATCGAGGGGATCGCGGCCTACTGGCGGGCCGTCTGCATGGTGTCGGCACCCGGCGGCGTGACCGCGAGGTAACGCCCGGCCACGCCAATGATCGACCCGGCGACCACAAGCGCCATCATCCATCCGAACGTATTGAGCAGGAACGCATGCAAGCGTCCGCGCCGAGCCTCCCGCAACCACGGTGGCGGCGAGACCACCCCGTGTGAAGGCTCTCGGCGTACGGCTGTAGCTTTGACCTGGTCCGCAAAGTAGGCAACGCGCGGCGAGGAGAGCGGCGGGCGCGCCTCCTCCTGCAACGGAGGTGGCGTATAGGGAGCACCGCTCTGTGCGACTCGCTCGATTGGGCGACGCGTCTCAGGCGTTTCAGCCTCCGCCCCTTCCCCAAGACCGGCATCGGAAAGTGCGGCCTTCAGCGAACGTTTTGGAACGCGCGACGCGGCGCGGCTGCGATCGCCGGAGCGCCAAGCTCTTTCCATCCAACCTTCGGTGACCGCCATGAGGGGCCTCACACGCACACATTCCGCCCGATTGCGATTATGATAAGAACCAAGGCATCGGGTCAATCTCGCTGCACAACCCGCGAGCCGGACCTAGGTTCGCTTCACATTCCACTTTGGGGGAACTTTTCGCATGCTTCCGTTAATTCTCGGCCTACTGCTCTTCTTCGCCATCCACCTGGTGCCGACCTCCCCCGGCATGCGCCAGGGCTTGGTCGAGCGTTTCGGCGAGCCGGCTTACAAGATCGCATTTTCCGTTATTTCGTTCATCGCTTTCGCATTGATTGTGCTGGGTTATCACAAGCTGCAAGTCATGCCGGGCAAGAACCCGGTGCTGTGGGACCCGCCGTCGTGGACGCGCCACAT
>VFQQ010005313.1_pt1 | contig 10741 bp, 10 predicted proteins | sample 3512341 | NCBI WGS metagenome assembly VFQQ01 (sample SAMN10412373, study PRJNA504923) | tailings metagenome | isolation source: Relicate 2 Philex TSF1 revegetated site | place: Philippines: Tuba, Benguet | collected 2017-08-29
GCGCTGCGCCGCGACCGCGTCGAGACCGAAGCCGATTTCCCGAATGACGTGGCCGAGTTGCAGCGACTGCTGGGCCCCGCCCAACCGGGACAGCGCCTGATCGCGAATCCCGGCGCCGGCACCAACGTGCCGATCTGGCTGCTGGGCTCGAGCCTGTTCTCGGCGCAACTGGCGGCCGAGCGCGGCCTGCCCTACGCCTTCGCTTCGCACTTCGCGCCACGCCTGCTGATGCAGGCGCTGGACATCTACCGCCGCCAGTTCCAGCCCTCGGCCACGCTGGACAAGCCGTACGCCGTCGTCGGTGTGCCGGTGATCGCCGCCCCCACCGACGCCGAAGCCGAATTCCTGGCCAGCAGCACCTACCAGCGCGTGCTGGGCATCCTCACCGGCCGCCGCGGCCTGCTGCCGCCGCCGGTGGACCGCTTCATGGAGCGCCTGCACCCGCAGGAGCGCGCCGGCATCGCCGACTTCCTGGCGCTGGCCGTGATCGGTGGGCCCGAGGGCGTGCGCGAAGGCCTCACCTCGCTGGCGCAGGCCACCGAAGCCGACGAGTTCATGATCGTGACCGACCTGTACGACCCGGCGCTGCGCCTGCGCTCGTTGACGATCACGGCCGAGGCGATGGCCGCACAGGCCACCGCGCAACTCGCCTGAATCAGACCCCGCCCTTGCTTCGCACCAGATTCATGATCTGGCCGGCATCCAGCGTCGCGGCCTTCTGCTGGATCTGAGGCAGGTACTGCGCCTGCATCTGCTTGGCCGGGCCGAGCAGGTCCTGGAAGGTCTGCTTCAGCAGCTCGGTGCTCATCACCCGCCCACCGGCGTAGTAGCGCTTGGCCACCTGACCCAGCGCGTAGGTGGTGGCGAACGAGAACGCCATACCGGTGGCCGCGCGGCCGATGCCCCCCACGGTGCGCCCGGCCGCCTTGCCCAGCAGGCCACCGAGCAGCTTGCGGCCGAACTGCTCCAGGTACTGCGAGGTCAGGCCCACGCCCACGGCCGCGATGAACTCGCGGATGTGGCCCTGATCCAGTTCCACGCCATGGGCCTTGCCGATGGCGTAGACCATCTTCACTTGCAGCGGGATGATGGCCATCGAAGCCCAGGACTGCGGCAGCAGTTCGAGCGCACCGTTGAGCAACGCGTAATTGAGGATGGACTTGTCCAGCTCGGCATGCAGCGCCTGCGTGGGTGCGGGCATCGCCACGGCGGCGGTGGCCACGGGAACCGCCGCGGGCACCGCCACCTCGGCGGCCTGCACCACCGCATCGGCCTCGCGTTCGAAGGCGGCGGCCTCGGTGGCGTCGAGCTTCAGGCGCGCCTTCAGGTCGGAGAGGAAGGCGCTTTCGGCCGGGCTCTGGCGACCATCCGCATCGCACACGCACACCGCCATCTCGTAGGCCAGTTGACGCTGCCCCGCGTCCTGCAGGCCCGCCACCGCGTCGTTCAGCGACACGCGCTTGAGCAGCACGTCCTGGTAGAGCCGGGTCAGGCCCGCACCGCCGGCCTCGTGGCCGAGGGTGTCGGCCATCTGCCGGATCGACTCACGCTCGGCATCGGCCTTGTTGCCATCGGCAAAGGCGGCCAGCAGGGCAATGGAGAGGATGGATTGTTGTTCCTGAGGAGACATGTCGGAGGTGTTCCTTGAAGATGTCGATCGGTGTGATCGGGTCGATTGAAAGAGTCTGGGCACCGGAGGGGAGTTCCGGCCCAATCCCCGCTTAAGTCTGCGCCAAAGCCCAAGCCCGATAATCGCCCGATGCGCTTCCTCATCGACTTCTTTCCCATCGCCCTGTTCGTGGCGGCCTACAAGATGGCCGACATCTACACCGCCACCGCCGTGCTGATGGCCGCCACCGTCGTGCAGACCGGCCTGATCTACGCCATTGACCGTCGCTTGCAGACCTTGCACAAAGTCACATTGGCACTGGTGCTGGTGTTCGGCGCCCTCACCCTCTTCCTGCAGGACGAGCGCTTCATCAAATGGAAGCCCACGGTGCTGTACGCGAGCATGGCCATCGTGCTGGCCGCCGCCCTGTGGATCTGGAAGAAGAATTTCCTGCAGATCCTGCTGGGCAGCCAGCTCAAGCTCCCCGAGCCGGTGTGGGCGCGGCTCACCGTGGCCTGGATCGGCTATTTCCTGTTCATGGCGGCCATCAACGGCTACGTGGCGGCCTACTTCTCCACCGAGTTCTGGGTCGAGTTCAAGCTCTGGGGCTACATCTTCCCGGTGGTCTTCATCCTCGGCCAGGGCCTCTACATCTCGCGTTACCTCAAGGAAGACGCGGTGGAAAAATCATGACCGAAGCCACCGTGCCCACCGCATCGGCCATCGAGTCGCGCCTGCGCGAGGCGCTGTCGCCCACGCAGCTCGAGGTGATCGATGAAAGCGCGGCCCATGCAGGGCACTCGGGGGCCAACGGCCTGGGGTATGGCACCCATTTCCGGGTGCGCATCGGCGGGCCTGCCTTCGCCGGGCAGAGCCGGGTTGCGCAGCACCGCCTTGTGTATGATGCGCTGCAAAAATTCACCGACGCAGGCCTGCACGCCCTGGCCATCGAGATCAGGGCTTGAGACCCGGAACCACCGCTACGTTCTGATACCTGTTCGCTGAACCCCACTGCGCGGGACAGCTCCAATCTTTTTTCATCCGAGGAACACCATGAAATTCTCCCTGTCGGCCCTGACTGCGGCCGTGCTGATCACGACCGCCACCCTGGCATCGGCCCAGAACGTGGCCATCGTCAACGGCAAGCCGGTGCCGGTGGCGCGCCTGAACGTGCTGGCCGAGCAGATCGCTGCCACCGGGCGACCCGTGGATGAAACGATCCGCGAGCAGCTCAAGGAAGAAGTGGTGCTGCGCGAGGTCTTCATGCAGGAAGCGCAGAAGCGCGGCGTGGCCTCCAGCGCAGAGTTCAAGAACCAGATGGCACTGGCGCGCGAGACCATCATGATCCGCGCCCTGTTTGCCGACTTCCAGAAGAAGAACCCGGTGACCGACGCCGACCTCAAGGCCGAGTACGACCAGCTCGTGGCGGCCAACAGCGGCAAGGAATACCGCGCCCGCCACATCCTGGTGGAAAAGGAAGACGAGGCCAAGGCCATCATCAAGTCGCTCAAGGGCGGCGCCAAGTTCGAGGACATCGCCAAGAAGCAGTCCAAGGACGCCGGCTCCGGCGCCAACGGCGGCGACCTGGACTGGGCCGCAGCCTCCAGCTATGTGCCCGAGTTCTCGGAGGCCATGATCAAGCTGGAAAAAGGCCAGCTCACCCAGGAACCGGTGAAGAGCCAGTTCGGCTGGCACGTCATCCGCGTGGACGATGTGCGCCAGGCCGAGTTGCCGAAGTTCGAAGACATCCGGCCGCAGATCGCCCAGCAGATGCAGCAGCAGAAGCTGCAGGAATTCCAGAAGAACCTGCGCGACAAGGCGAAGATCCAGTAAGGCGATGCGCCTGACAAAAAAGCGCGGCCAGGCCGCGCTTTTTTTTCGTCACAACACGCGCGTGACCAACCAGATCAAACCCAGCAACACCGGCTGGTGCAGCAGGTAATACGACAGGCTCCAGCGCCCGAGGGTGATGAGCCCGCGCCGCACGCCGGTGGCGGCGGCGTCGGCCACGCCCAGCCAGGCGGGCCGATGCGCCAGGGCCCACTGCCCGGTCGCCATCCCCCACCAGACCACGCCCATCCAGGGCAGCAGCGGCACGTAGTCCTCGGTGATGGGCTTGCGGTTGATGAAGCCCAGCCCGTTGAGCGAGCGCGAGTTGAACACCTCCAGGGCCGGCCAGGCGGCCATGGCGGCCGGCGCGGCGAACGGCAACGCGATCACCGCCGCACCCAGCGGCCAGCGCCAGGCGCCCCAGCCGGCCGTGACGCGGGCCAGGATCAGCATCACGGCGATGCCGTGCAGCACACCGAAATAGATGAAGCTCCTGGGGAACACCAGCAGTGAACCGGCCGTGACCAGCAGCGCCGCACCGGCCACCTGCAGCCAGCGCCGCCAGAAACGCGCCCAGGGCTGGCCCTGGTGCAGCGCCACCGCCTGCGAGAGCCCGGCGGTGAAGAGGAACAGGCTCACGATCGCGTTGCGCTGCCAGATCCAGAACGGGTCGCGGTAGAAGTCCTCGCGGATGAGGCCGAAGAAGTTCAGGTCGAAGCAGAAGTGGTAGGCCGTCATCCACAGCATGGCGGCCGCCCGCAGCAGGTCGATGCGGTCCAGGCGCTGCGTCATGGGTATCACGTGCCCGAGCGCTGGATGTCCAGCAACAGCCGGGCCAGGGCCTCGGGTTCGCTCACCATGGGGTCGTGCCCCGTGGCCATCTCCAGCACCCGCCAGCCCGGTTCCTTGCGCACGCGCTCGCGCGAGGGCGCGATGGTGGCCAGTGCGGGCGAGTTGCAGTCGATGAAGGTGCGCGGCACGGCGGCCACGCGCGCGCCGTCGAAGTCCAGCGGCTGCTGGTAGACGCGAAAGGGTTGCGGCGTCTGGCGCCGGTTCACCCAGTCGCGGTCGGCGCCCTCGAGGCCGAAGACCTTGGCATCCGGTGGCGGGAAGCTCAGGCCGCCACTGGGTTTGGAAGCGTCGATGCGGGCCTGTTTCGTCTCGGCCGAGTGGGGGCTGCTCCAGCTGTCGCCGGGGGACGGCACGACGGCGTCGAGGTAGACCAGGTGGGTGAGCGCGCCAGGGCGCTCGCGCAGCAGGCGGTCGGCCGCACCGGTGACCACCATGCCCGCGTAGCTGTGGCCCACCAGCACCAGGCGCTGCAGTTCCTCGGCCTCGATCAGGCCCACCACGTCCTGGATGTGTGTATGGAGGTCCACCGCCGGGCTCAGCAGGTGAGCGCGCTCCCCAACCCCGGTGAGGGTGACGGCGTGCGTCTCCACGCCGGCGTCGCGCAACAAGGGCAGCACACGCCGCCAGCACCAGGCGCCGTGCCAGGCGCCATGGACGAGCACGATGGCGGTGTGGGAGGCGGCTGGGGTGGTGGCGTTCATGGACGTTCTCCTGGAGGCATGGGCATTCGACGGCCATTCTGCCCTGATCCACCTGCCCGAAAGTCCCTACCGCCCCTGCCCCTCTGCACGGTCGGCACCCGTGGGCATCTGCGTGTAGGGCGACATCATGTCGCCGTGGCCGAGGATCTCGGCGCCTCTTTGCCCCAGGTCGGTCAGCGCCTGCGCAGCCGGGTTGAGGCCGTAGTCGGTGGCGGGCCCGGGGTTCTCCGGCAGCGCGGACGCCTGTTGCTGTTCGCGCAGGAACCAGGCGCTGGTGCTGCCGATCATGGCGTGGCGCGTGGTGGTGGCGTAGAGCGCCAGCGTGTCGCGCACCAGCTCGTGGTGGGCCTGCCGGTTGTCCCTGGCGTTCTTCAGGTTGTTGATGTAGCGCGCGAGGTTGGACGCGCGCGCGGCCACGCCCACCATTTCGATGGCGCGGTCGGTGATGGCCTTGGCGTTGAGCAGCACGAAGGGCCCCGGGTTGCTCCAGATGTTGGCGTCGAGCGCGGCCGCGGTCTGGACGAGCTTGGCCCAGTTCTTCATCGCCGAGTACATGCCGTTGGAGAAACTCCAGATCCCTTCCGAGAGGTTCCAGTAGTTGAGCGAATACGCCACCTCGGACTGCACGCGGTGGTCCTGCGTGGCCTTGCTCATGATGGCCGCCGCCAGGTGCGCGTTGTACTGGCCCCGGCCCGCCACCGCCACCATGGGGCCGCAACCGAGGCGGTGCGACACCTGCGCCGCGCTCACGTCGCGGCTGGGCTGACCCAGCGTCCCGAGCGGGGCCATCAGCGCCTCGTCGGGCAGCATCTGCAGCGTGTAGGCCACCGCCCCGGGCGCGGCGATGCGCGCGAGGCCCTCGCACACGTCCAGCATGCCGTCGTAGTCCGCCGTCAACAGGGTCTTCAACGCGACCGGTGCGGCGCGCGGATCGTTGCCGGGACCGATGGCGCGGTCGTTCACCAGGGCCACGAACCGGCTTTCACCGGCCGCGATGACGGGATCCACCGTGTAGCGCATGCGCAGGCCCCCGGCCTCGGGCATGCCCAGCGTCAGGTAGGGCAACTGCCCGGTGCTGGGGCGGCCGCTGCAGGACTCTCGCCCGTCGGACGTGGCCGCGGGACACGGAAAGCGGCGGTGGACGGCCACGAAAGCCTGCAGCGCCGCGTCGGCGCGCTGGAGATGGACGCGGGCCTGGGTCCGGCTCTCGCGCAGGCGGGTGCCGCTGACGGTCTGCCACAGCATCGTCGCTGCCACGCCCATGATGACCATGGCCACCGCCGCCTCCACCAGCGACAGCCCACGCTGGGCGCCGCGCCGCGCCGGCCCGGATCGATGGGGTGCAGGTGTCTTCATGGCAGCAGCCCCTTGTCCTGCAGCGCGTTCACGCGCTGCAGATGCCGCTGGAAGTCGTTCGCGCGCCGGTCCACCAGCGTCCTGGCATCCCCGAGCCGCACATAGGCTTCATCCAGCGTGGCTTGCGCCCGCGCGGCCCGCTCCAGGGAGTAGTCGATGAGCGACGCCCAGCGCGCTGCCTCGAACGAGAACCCCGCCACGTTGGCAGCCACCTTGAAGGCACCCAGGGGCGTGGTGGCCCCGGTCAGCTTGGTGGCCACGAGGTTCCAGGTGCTGACGGCGAGCCGCGCCATGGCGTTGACCACCCGCCATTCGTGGTTGAGCAGGGAGTCCTGGGCGTCGCGCACAGCGAGCTCGCGCAGAGACACGTCCAGCATCGCGAGCTTGCGCAGGTCCGAGGCCAGCGCGGCGGCCTTCACTTCCGTGGCCAGGCCGGCGAAGGCCGGGGCACAGCCCAGCCGGTCCACGAACTCGAGGTAGCCGGTGGCGCGCGTGTGGCCGCCACCGGCCGAAGCCGCCGTTGCGCGAGTGTCCTGGAACCGGAACCCCACGGCGTTGCCCGAAGCGCGGTCGACCGCCTCGACCTGCTGCACGCCCAGCGCCAGCCGGGGCCTGGCGCCGCCGGCAAAGCTGGCCTGTTCCCGCTGGACGACCTGCATGCACAGGTCAAAACCGTTGAACGCGGTGCGCGCCGCCACGGCGTTGCCCAGCAGCGCCAGGGGATCGGCCCGGTAGATGGCGGCCGGCTCGGCGGCCAGCGACCGGTCCACCACGTAGCGGATGCTTCGCGGCGGCTCGGTGCCGAGCACCTGCGCGGGCAGCCAGCCTTCCCAGTGGTCCGGCCCCAGCGTGGACGGCACGGCGTCCTCCGGCATGGGCAGGCGGTGATCCCGCAGCGCCATGCCGTACAGGGCGTCCTCGGCGCGCTGCAGCGTGTCGCGCGCCTGCTCGCCTCGCTGTTTGCCCTCGACGAGCGCGAGCGTCTTCCAGAACCCGACGGCCATCAACCCCACGATCGCCACCACCACCACCGACTCCAGCAGGCTCCAGCCCGCCTGACGTGTGCGCGACACCGCTTTCATGGCTGCCCCAGGTCCACGGTGGTCAGGGGCGGCAGATGGGCCGAGAGGCCCGCCTCGTGCGCCATGGCCAGCATGCCGAGGGCCCCCTGCCAGACCGGCTGCTCGATGGCGTCACGGGACATGTTCCTGAAGGCCTGGACCTGCCCGGCACGGATGGCCAGGGTGCCGGCGTTGCGTGCGGTGTCGACCGCCGACAGTGCCACGCCGGACAAGGCCTTGGACATGCCCCCCACGTGCACCGGCACGAACGACCACAGGGCGGGGTTGGAAGAGGCGATGCCTTTTTTCTTCGCGTTGTTGAACAGGTTGTAGATGCCGTTGGACAGGTCGGCCATCGAGTCCACGAGGTAGAAGCCGTCGGAGATCACGCCCAGCGTGTTGATGTCCGCATTGAGGTTCCCTCGCTCGACGTTGGCCTGCTGGATCGACAGGGCGGCATCGACCCAGGTCGAGGCTGCTGCGAGCGCGTCCAGGGAAGCGCTGGCATCGCTGCAACGTGCCGTGTCGACCACCTCGCCCCGCGTGCGCAGGGACACGCGGTCGCGGTACACCAGGTCGACGGGACGGCGCGGCGATTCGAAGCCCGGCTGCGCGAAGTCCGCATTGATCCCCGACGCGGCCTCGGACGCACCCAGCGCTGCCACCGCGATGCCGTACGCGACCCCTTGCGTGTCTGCCGCACTCCACAGCCGCGCGCAGACGTCCATGGTGCCGACAATGTCCGTCGGATAAGCCGCAGGGCGCTCGCCCGGCGAGAACACCGGCTGGTACAGGGCGGCGCTCAGGGCCAGATCGCCGCGGTCCCCGACCGCACCCCGGTCCACCAGGTAACGCAAGGCCATGCCTGCCGGGGCGGGCGAACCGCTGCTGCCGGCGGTGGCCAGCAGGCTGCCCACGGGCAACCAGCCCTTGCCGGCGCCGCTGCTGCAATCCTCGTGGCCGGCGCGTGAGGTCGCCGGGCACGGCAGCCGCCCCTGGATAGCGACAAAGGCCTGCACCGCGTCATGCGCCCAGGACATGGCGTGGCGCTGCGCCTGGGCCTCGGTCTGCGCCTGCTGGGAGCGGTAGAGGAGAAAGCTCCCCAGCGCGACCCCGGCGATGGCCACCGTGAGCAGCGACAAAGCGATGGCCGCCACACCCCGTTGCCGGCGAGCGGAGAAGCGGGAATAGGTCTTTAGTTTTCGCATGGGCAGCAAGTCTGCGTGCCCATCGTGAAAACGCCGTGTCGAAGATGTGAAACCTGGATGACACCCACCCGTGTTCCAGACGCCACCGCGTTCAGCGGTGCGCCACGAGTTCGAAGACGTCGCGTTCGTTCTCTGCGCCTGAGGCCACGATGAGCCGGCGCTGCATCTTCACGTAGCGCTTGACCTCGGGCGCGTACCAGATGAGGTAGTGGATGCGCACCGGTTCCACCTGCATCGATCCGGCGCCGCCGCTGGGTTGGCGGTTGCTGGTGACCTCGACCTTGTAAGCGTTGAAGCGCCCTGCCGGCACCGTGACGGCCTCCTGCCCGACGACGCGGGCCTCGGAATACCACTGCCCCCACTGGCCGTCGACGCTGGGCGTGGCAAAACCGCGCTGCGTGCCCAGGCCAGCGAGATCGGCGAAGGCTCCGAGGTAAGGGCTGAACTCGTTGCCCAGCAAGCCCCAGGTCACGAAACCTGGCGCGCTGGCGGGCAGGTTGCGAACCTCACCGGGCACCCCGCTGGCCGCGTCGGCGCGCAGGCTGTCGGTGACCTGGCCCCCGGCAACGGCCTGCACGCCGATGACCACCGTGCGCCTGGGGCTGGTCGGCCATTTGCCGCTGGTGCTGTAGGTCCAGGTTTCACCGGCTCGGGGCAGCCGCGCGTCCGCCGGGGGGGTGCGCGCGGGCTCGGGCGTGGCAGCAGGCGGCGTGGCGGCCACGCGCGCGGGTGCGACCGCCGCAGCCGCGGGCCGGCTCACCGTGGCCGAGCGGGCTGGCGCCACCGTGGTGTCCGGCGCAGGGGCCGCCGCCACGGCCACCGGCGGTGGCTGGGTGGCGATGGGGGTGGTCGCGGGCTTCGAAGGCTCCTCGCGCTTGGCGGCACCCGCACTCAGGATGGGCCTGCCAGGTGCTTCGGCCTCGCGCTCTGCCGATGACCGGGGCATGGCCCACCACCAGCCCGCCGCGACGGCGGCGATGGCCACGGCCAGAGCCGCCAGCCATCGACGCCGTGGCGCGGGCTCCGGCGACGGCACGGGCGCGGCCACCGGGGTTGCCCCGCCGGGAAGCATGGCCTCCAGCGCGCGGATGAGTTCGGCGGTGGACGCCTCCCACTGCTTGTGGTTGACCTCGATGGCCTGGCGGCGCGCCAGCGGGCGCAGGTCTTCGGGCAGCGCTTCGGCGCGCGGCATCAGGGCGCCGCCCACCAGCACGGGCACCACGCGGATGTCGCGCTGCAGGGCGGTGACGGTTTCCAGCCGGATGAAGTCGTGTGGATCGTCGAGCCGGCGGCGGCCGGCCGCGTCCCTGGTGTCGAGCCATTCGTCGCCGATGACGACGATGAGCACGCGGCAGGAACCCACCGCGTTCTCGATGGCGGTCACGAAGTCGGTGCCGAGCTCGATGCCCTCCACATCCATGAACACGCGGCCGGCACCGAAGTGGGCGGCCAGGCGGTCGTACAGGCGCCCGGCGTAGCCCGCCGAGTCGTCGCGCCGGTAGCTGATGAAGATGCCATCCATGCGGCCAGACCCCTTTCGCCACCGCCAGCGGTGCGGGGTGGCCGGGTCATTCTAGGCGTGCACCCCCGTGGGTGCCACACCCGAAAAAGGTGAGAAATACCGAAGGATCAGGCGGCTTTGCCGCCACCGCCGCGCAGGCGCTTGAGCAGGCTGACCACCACGACCACCACCGCACCCGCCACCAGGCCGGCGATGCCGCCCGCCAGGCTCGCGGCGAGTGAGCCGATCCAGCCCAGCGTGGCGGCAAATGCCTCGATGCCATGGCCCAGCGCCGGAATGCCGTGCACCAGGATGCCGCCGCCCACCAGGAACATCGCGGCGGTGCCGAGCACCGACAGCGTCTTCATCAGCCACGGCGCGGCCACCAGGATGCCGCGCCCGAGCGACTGCTTCCAGCGGGCGGCCTGCTGGTTGAGGTACAGGCCCAGGTCGTCGAGCTTGACGATGCCGGCCACCAGGCCGTAGACGCCCACGGTCATGATCAGCGAGATGCCCACCAGCACCGCCACGCGCTGGCCCATGCTGGCCGCGGCCACCGTGCCCAGCGTGATGACGATGATCTCGGCCGAGAGGATGAAATCGGTGCGCACCGCGCCCTTGAT
>VFQQ010005314.1_pt1 | contig 10741 bp, 22 predicted proteins | sample 3512341 | NCBI WGS metagenome assembly VFQQ01 (sample SAMN10412373, study PRJNA504923) | tailings metagenome | isolation source: Relicate 2 Philex TSF1 revegetated site | place: Philippines: Tuba, Benguet | collected 2017-08-29
GTGTGTGTGTGTGTGTGTGTGTGTGTGTCTGTGTGTCTGTGTGTGTGTGTGTGTGGCACTCACCGTGTTGTTGACATATGCAGGGTCCCAGGGTGCGATGTGTTCAAAGTTGAATGCAGACTGACGTGCCCCAGGACTGCGTAGTCTAGGACTAGCCCAGTTAACATACGCCCTGTATAGCATGTTGGCCTTGTCACCCATAGCGCCTATGCACAACACACACACACACACACACACACGCACGCACACACACACACACACCCACACACACACACAGAGGTCAACACCATACATGAGCAGCAAGCAACAGCCCTGCGTGTTCTCTGCCTCTTCACATGCTGCAATTACGCTGGTCACATAGCTTGCCTATGTCCCTCAGTTTGCAAAGGAGGGCTTGGTATGTGCCAGCAGAGCAGCGACACTGCATCTACGTGTGTGCGTGTGTGTGTGTGTGTGTGTGTGTCACATCTTACCTGCAAAGTACAGTGGCACGTGTGTGTGTGTGTGTGTGTGTGTGTGTGTCACATCTCACCTGCAAAGTACAGTGGCACGTATGTGTGTGTGTGTGTGTGTGTGTGTCACATCTCACCTGCAAAGTACAGTGGTACGTGTCCTAGCAGTCCACTCCGTCTCCACGCCTCCTCTATCAGTATCAACAGCTCCTGTGCCCTGCCCACTGCCATCACTGGGATAAGCACCTTGCCACCACCCTGAACACAACGCAACACCTGCATGACACACACACACATACGCGCATACACATACGCGCGCGTGCCCACAACGACGTGAAGAAAGCGCGATTGTGTGTTGAAGGCAGACTGAATTGCATGTGCGCACATGCACACCCTCATTCTTTATCTCTTCCGTGCGCAAAGAGTGTGGATGAAAGAAACCAGACGACGTCAAAAGAGCGCCTGTGTGTGTTGAAGGCAGGCTGGGTCGTGTGTGTATGTGTGTGTGTGTCTCACACCTCCGTGACGAGGTCTCTCTCCCTCGCCCTCTTGCTATCTCTCAGTGTAGTAGCGTATGTGGCCTCACTGATGAGCAGGTCAGGACGTAAGCGTGACACAGCTGCCGAGCCTAGGTGACGGTCCGCTGACGTGTTGTAGTCACCTGGTGTGTGTGTGTGTGTGTGTGTGTGTGTGTGTGTGTGTGTGGCAACAAAACAATGGACACAATTGTCTCTTGTTGCATGGTAAGGACGCACGAAGCAAACTCGTCAAGCCATGAGAGCACAAGCTTTTGCTGCACCTGCAATGTGTTGTGCTGTAATGTGTCCACATGTGTGCAGATGGCAAGACAGCACGGTAGTCTCACCTGTGTACAGGATGGTACGACCGTGCATGTTGATGTGTATCTGTGCTGCGCCTAACACGTGTCCCGCGTACAGCGCAGTGATGACTACACCTGGCACTACCTGCACACACACACATACACACACGCGCGCGTGCGCGCACATTCAAACACAGACACACACACATGCATGCATGTCAGAAGTGCGCACATAGGGGACACCGCTGTGCTCCTTTGGGGTGGTGCACGTATCAAGTGTCCGGTGAGAAATGCTGACATCGCATGTGTGCCTCACCTGTGTAGCTGCATTGAGGTCAATGCCTATCACTTGCTGCATGCACTGGGCGATGTCCTGGCGCGTGTACCACTCCTTGCCTCCCTGACGCTCGGTCATCACCTGTGTGCACACCCACACACCCACACACATACACACACATGTTCTGGCCTGTGATGCTACCTTGACAAGCGATGTTCTAGGTAGCGTGCATGCGCTAACAGAGCGCGCGCACACACACACACACACACACACACACACACACGCACGCACATTACAGTGCAGCACAAACCTTGTGGTAGTCCTCCAGCATAATGGGCATGATTGCCTTTGTGGGATGAGTGGCGTACACGGGACCTTGGTACCCTAGCGTCTGCGCACGCAGCGAGAAATGCATCAACACACACGCCATCTCTGCGCGACGCTGAGGTGCCTGCTGACCTCCTGTGTCAGTGCAGCTAGTGGAAGGAATGGAAAGAGACTGGTGGCCAGGGTAGTGCTTGCCTGCGTGAGGTAGGGCAGCGCCGCGCAGTGGTCGAGGTGGAAGTGCGTGATGACCACTGCTGTAATCATCTCGGTGAGCCGCTCGTGAAAGGGCAAGAGCTTAAAGTCTGGAAACCTGAGCGCAAGCAAGCAGGGCGGGCAAGAGCGCTGCTGCAAAGCATGTCTGCTGCGCACAGGGACAGAGCTGGTGAGACCCGTGCCCCCGTACCTGCGGGCGTCCCTGAACCCCACGTGCATCCCGCAGTCAACCATGATGTAAGTGTCGTCCACATGAAGCACCACACAGCTGCGGCCGACCTCGTGCCCAGCTCCTGCGGCAAGCGCGCACCATCTCGCCAAGGCTGTCCGCGGCCGTGCGCGCGGACGTATCCTTGCGCTGTTCACCTCCCTTGCAGCAACTCACCCAAGACCAGGGCGCTGATGTCTTGCTGGCGCGCCATCACAAAGCGCGCTTCTATGGCCTGCTAGGCTCGAGTGCGCGGGTGCGCGGATGGACACGCGCGCCCGCCGCTGGCAACCTTCAAGCCATCACATTGGGTGCAGTCATGTCCAGGCTTAAACTATTGCATTGTCCTGTCTAGCTTGGCAGGCTGAGAGGCAGCCCGGCCTGCTCTATTTCATGTTTTTGGAACCACGGTTTCGCTGTACTGCTTGCGTATGCTTACTTCAGTAGTGTGGCTGAGCTACTGAGCTCCACTGCCGCACAGCCTTGCTTGCTCTTTCGCACCGCACGGTTGAGGTACCGTTTTGCCCTGTACTGTTTGCGTATGGTGGGTGCTTACATGACAGCTTACTTGTACTTACCCTGTCCTTTACCTGTGCATACGCTAGTATCCATGCAGTACGCCTAGCCCACGACCTGCTCTTAACCTGTGTGCCGCGCTGGCTGTGATACGCCTGACGTTTGCAACGCTGCACCAGCTGCACCAGTTTGCAACGCTGCACCAGCTGCATGCCTGCCTCCTACGATGCCCCGCGCGCTGAGCTGCGGCTGCGCCGTCGCTGACCCCTGCCTAATGACCAAAGAAGACACGGGAACGTGTGAGGATATCCGTTACAGGAAGCACATGTACCGCGTAAGCTAGCAGACCTAGTTCTTGTAGCCACGGCTCTTTCTGCGGCCACGGGCCTTCTCGAACTTGCGGCCCTCGGCGCGCACGTAGGGCTTGGCGCTGGAGCCGGGCACACCTGCATATACAGGGCACAACATGGCAATGCAACATTGAGACCTCCGATTTGCACCACGACACGTACCAGCACACACATGGCAGCAGCCCACAGTCAGCACGACTTGTGCAGCATGCTGTTGAGCAGCTCCGCAGAGAACAACAGAGCACTACTGGGTACTAATCAGTTTAGTAATCCAAGCAAGGCTCATTGTCACCAGGCTTGCAAAAAGAAGCACAGCCCTGAGTACTGTGTGTCCCTTCTGCAGGCCCAATGATGATGAGCCAAGCACAGCAGCCTGCCATCCCAAAACATATGCACGACATGCATGCTGCTCGTTGTGCTGCCTGCAACTCTCACCTGGAGCACCGAAGTGCTTGACGGCCTCACGCTGGCTGCGTGGACCGCGCAGCAGGACGCAGTCCTTGCCTGTTGGCCGCTCAAGAGCCAACTGGTCGAAGGTCAAGGCCTCACCGCCAGCCTGCAGTGTACAAGGCAGCCACACGTACAACATGTCGCTACTCGCACTTACAGAAGGCTGTTGCTGTTCCCAAAGCTGTCAACTACAGGTGGCCCACGAGCGTGCCGAGGTATGACGGTGGCTCGCGAAGCGCATCTTGCCCTGAAAGCCGCGCACAGCTGTCTGCTGCCATGGCGCATGCCTGCATCCTGCTGCACACTGCATTGCTGCCTGCTGGATACATCTGGTGCGTGCTGCGTATCTGCATCCCTGGGCAGCCCTCCCTGTCCCCTCGTCTGCAGGCAGGGCTGCCCAGGGACGAAGATACGCATCACTGCCTCTAGGCTGCTGCATCACTGCCCGCTAGTGCATCTGGCTCTAGAATCTGGCTCAGAGATGGCCTCAGCGGCGCTGCTGTATCCACCCTCGCTGGTCTGTCTGTCCTGGTAACCCCGCGCTGCATCCAGCTGGCCCCGCGCAAGGGGTTGCGTAGTGCGACACTGTGAAGACTACCGTGCATCTAGCCGCTGCGCTGCTCAGCTGCTGCGCCCGCATTTACTGCAGGTGGCTAACAATCCTGCTGCGGCGCTTCCACGGCCATCCTGCTGGGCACTGGCGCACCTGCGTGCTGGTGTGCCTGCCCACCCCATCCCCGGGCCCTGTGAGCACTCACCTTGACAATGCGGGCCCTGGCTGTCTCTGTGAAGCGCAGAGCGCAGACACGGATCTTGGGCACGTCAAACAGACGCACATCGTCTGTGACTGTGGCCACCACGACGGCGATCTTGCCCGCCTGCATGCCAAACCCAAGCCGCCGCGAGGGATTAGACCCTGGCTCTAGACAAAGCTGCTTTGCTGAGTGTTCATTAGCTGGCTGCGCTGCTGCAGGGGACTCGCCTTGCCCTCCATGAACTTGGCGAGCTTGGAGAGCGAGAGGGGCGCTCTGTTGGTCTTCGACTGGAAGAGTCTCTTGAGGACGACCTTGTTGAACTTGCTGTCTGTGCGTCTAACCAGGAACTGGTAGAGCTGCGAAGCGCATGGGCACGCAGTTGCCGACCATCAGCGCGGATGCACACAAGCTCATTGCTCTGTTCTCTTCTGAACGATCATAGTCGATCTAATGGAGAAAGCTGCCCAGAAGGGGCCAAGCGCAGTACGCGAGACTGACCTTCACCAGCAGGCGGAGGTACACATTGTCGCTCTTGGGAGCGGTGCGGTGCACCTTCTTGTTGCGGCCGCCCGCTACGAGGTCGATACCCTGCAAAAGCAGCGCCCAGCAAGGGTTTGAGACCACTCCCAGGCGTCCCTGTGCACTGCTCCTGTCCTGCACTCTGCTTACCATGATGCAGGCCTCCTCAACAGCAGCTGACAGAGGCTGAAAGAGGGAGAGGCAGGCGCAGGAGGCGGGCAAGTGCAGGCAGCAGTAACGCGAGACGTTTCAGCCGTCGGCACCAACCCCAGACGCCCCCACGACGCCGCTTGAGGCTCAGTCTGTGCTCCTTCGCGCGTCTCAGGAACAGGTTGCTGCCTCCGGCCCCCATCAACCCCTCACGCAGCTTAGAACAGGCGCGATGAAGCTCTTGACGCACAATATGCTGGCCTGCCACATCAAAGGCGTCAAGAACAACTTCCCACTGTTGATAGAGGCAGCCAAGGTAGAAACGCAAGACGCGGATTACAATCCAGGTGCGCGCTGGCTGCCCGCGGGCATCCCGCGAACGCGCAGACTCAGGCACGCGCAGACAACTCGAGCAGACCCCCTTCACAACTGCTCGCTTGTCCGCCGCAGACTTCTTGCGGCACATTTTCCCTAGAATACAGTGGCCAGCATTTCTTCAAGGAGCCGAGAGCGTGAGTGCGCGGACACACAGTCCCGCGGGACACATCCGCAGCATCTGCACGCCAGCGCACCTGCGCCAGCACGATGCTTAGGAAAGCTCCACGCTGCAGCTAGGGATCTAGAACGTGGCACGTCTTGGCCGCTCATTGTGTATACTCGTGTGTGCTTGGGGGTACCCTGCAGTTAGGGTGTCGGGAAGGCTTACCAGAAGAGGTCACGCAAGACATGTTGCAAGACAGCGGCTTCCTGCAGAAGTTCCATCATGCACTCTTAGAGGTGAGACCAGTATGCAGATGCGAGCTGTAAGGCAGCACTGCACAGATAGATTACAAGCAGCACAGATAGAGCGCAAACATAAACAAGAGCAGAGAGGCTGCGCACATGAGCAAGCCGTGAGCACCCTTCCGCCAGGGTGTGGAAAGGCACTGCGCACGCCGCATGACCTGTTTGCGTGCACCCGCAGGTGACGTTGATAGAAGGCAACCTGGTCTGTCCAGAGACAGGCCGCAAGTTCCCAGTAGCCAAGGGCATCCCAAACATGTTGCTGAACGAGGATGAAACATAAGGGTAGCAGCAGGGTAGCTGAACAGACAGTGACCAGTACCTGACATTATGCAGCGTTCGTGTGTAGCCTGTCGCATGCATGACACTATGTAGGGCTTACTGTTTCAGCCCTGCCATGAAGACGCCTGTCATGCTGCCAACGCGAGACATGTCATGCACATTTGCTGGCTGTGTCATGCAACAACACTTGCCCCCTCTCTCCCCTACACACACACACACACACACACACACGCACATATGCAATTGCTGTACCCTGCTGGAGTAGCTTGTAGGTGACAGAAGTTTTGTATCTGCAGTTTAGTATTGCTGTGTGTTGCTCGACTGATATCCCATGCTGTACAATTCACACGCTGTAACGATCTCATACAGCTTTACATGTGCCACGCAGCAGAGCACCTAGGAGGGCGGCAATATCGCAGCTTGCGCACGTCAGCGCAGACCACCTAGTCCAGCACAGACCCTTGCACGTTTGCAACTGTCTAGTCGTAAAGTGGGTATCTATTCTATCAGCAATGCGAAGTACTGATCTACGGCGGCAAACGGTCACTAATCTACACCCCTGTTTCTTAAAGTTACGAGTCTCCACTCCCTGCAGCATTGTTGCCTGCGCCCGCGGCAAAGGGGCAAACCATGTCATACTGTACATGCATGCGCCATCACACCTACGCTCCACGCAAATGCGCCCAAAAGAATGAGACTACGCCGCATAGTCATGCTCACTTTTGCATACCATATGCGAGCACATGCGAATTGCTTGGAGCGCCGAAGCAAATCCTATCAACGGGCTGGATGTCGTTCAATCACCGCATGCATGCAATCCACTGTTTGTTATTGTTTCTGGGTCTTTTTGAACTCTTCTAAAGACTCTGCATACACGCTTGATATATGCTTGGACACGTCCTTAAGGTCTTGACAAGCTGACCGCAGTGCTTGAGCAGCCGACACACCACCTGCAAAGCACGAGTAGACAGCGCACCCCTTACTTGCCGGCGGGTGAAATGCAGACATGTGTTTCTGAGGCGCGTCAAGCAGTGCCTGCAGTGCGCTTGGCGATGCGTGGCTGCTGACCAGAGACAGCACATCGTACCTGTTGTTTGCACGCGGACGTTTACCACGTCCTCTGACGGGTGTGGCATGCTATACCCGCAGAAAGACACCTCAGGGCTGCGTCACGCCACAACAACCACAGACGGCATCGCGTCATGCGCCCAAGGCGCGGCGGCGTGCACTGCAAAACGCTGGGCGCAGACTGTGTCTTACTTCTTGTTCAGAAAGAAGCGGAGTGAATTCGCCAGCGTGTGGTCTTCATTCTCTATGCTGAACGTGTAGCCGAAGAAGTCTGCAGGCGCGGATGCGCCCTGTGGTTGCTGCATCCTGCGTCGGCGGCAGAGCCGCGGAGGGCCGTGCGGCGGAAGCTTGGGCCCTTCCCTGCAGAAGGAGTGCGCGCGGCGGGTGGCAGTAGGCAGCGTTGTACAGCCTGCGGGCGACGTTCAGGGAGCACGGCAATGGTCGTCTCCCCCACCAGACTTTCTACCGACTTTCTGCGAGCCCTCTTGCTCTCGCCTGCCCCTTCCCAGTCCTCTTTCGGGTTGCTATCATTCCTTCTACACCTGTATACGCACCCACGAATCATATGAGCGCATAGCGTGCGTGGTTTAGGCCACGTAGAAGCCATGGCTGGAGAGGACAAGGGCGTGCCCCTGAACGGGGCCACCTTTGATGCAGACCTCTACGGTGGAGGGGACCGCCAGGGGTACACGAAGGAGCTGGTGGACCCTGATGAGGCTGAAGATCAACTCGACGACCTGTAAGTGCAGGGTTTGTCAGGCCAGCGTGCACGCACGAGGCAAGCTCGCTAGGCTCTTGGAAGTCAGTTGGAGCTTGTGATGCGTTTGTGCGCAGGCAAAGGCGTCAGATGGCTATCAAGGCAGCGCAGCGGCACGACCTCCCTGAGCCTGACGCCGAAGACGGGCCTGGTGTGGGTGGTCTAGGCTTCCAGAAGCCTGGCTCCATCTACGATCGTGAAGATGACTACCGCAGGAGGCGCCTGCAGCGTGCGCTGTCGCCTAGCAGGAACGACGCCTACGCGCAGGGAGACGCCACCCCTGACGCGCGGGTGCGCACGTACGCAGACGTGATGCGTGAGCAGCAGCTGCAGCGTGAGATGGACAACACCATGCGCAACATTGCAGACAAGAAGCGCAAGGAGGCTGAGGCCGCTGCGGCGTTGCAAGGGGCTCAGGCCCAGGTGGCCGCAGCGCCAGCACAGCCTGAGAGAAAGCGCCGTCGCTGGGACACTGCCGAGCCAGTCGTCGAGTGAGTGTCACAGACATACACCATGGGCCTTGCAGTAGCAGCAGGCCAAACGTAGCGAGGCAGCAGGCTCGTGCAAGGTCCCCGCGCAGAGTACTGCACTCTGTGCCTGCAGTGGCCGTCTGCGTGCAGCTCACACGTGACAAACCTTGCTTTGCGCTGTTTGCCTACACGCAGGAAGAAGTCTTCAGAGTGGGATGCAGTGGAGGCTACGCCAGCAGTGGGCTCGCGCTGGGACGCGACTCCAGGGTTAGGTGGTGCCACTCCTGCGTGGGACGGGGGCGCCACGCCTGGTTTGGGTGGCAGCCGCTGGGACGCTACCCCTGGACCTGCAGGGGGCGGGGGTTCTAGTAGCCGACGCAACAGATGGGACGACGCCACTCCAGCACAACAGGTACGCACCATGTGATCATCACGTTGCTTACGTGCACCCTAATCCAGACATTACTGTGGCCTGCATCTGTGCTGTCTAGTCGTGTACTGCTAGTCACCTGCTGTGCTGCTCGGGTCACCTGCTGTGCTGTCAAACAGCTCGTGTGTGTGCTTGTATCAACATGCATGCGCGTGTGTGTGTACACAGGGTGGTGCCACACCCGGGTGGGCGGGCGGTGAGACCCCAGCAGCGGACGGTAAGAAGGGCAGGTCTAGGTGGGATGAGACACCTGCCAACGCACCTGGGGCTACGCCTGCTATGGGGGCGGGAGTCACACCAGGGTTTTTCTCAGGTGCGTGCGTGTGCATGTGTCTGTGTTTTGCACGCCGCTTGTGACCCTGCCCACAGTCATCGCTGCACCGCATGCAGGCATTAGTCCTGCGCTGTGCGTCCTTGTGTATGCTTGCCCACACAGTGTGTGTTTGTGTGTATGTGTGTGTGTGTGTGTCCGTTGTCAGCAGGTGCCACGCCAGCTGGTGGGCTCGGCATGGAGACCCCCGCCACTGCAGCCCTCCAGCGCATCCAGCAGCAGGTGCCCATGACCCCCGAGCAGTACACAGAGATGCGTAATCAACGTGAGATGTTTGAACGTAACAAGCCTCTCACTGATGAGGACCTGGACGCACTGCTGCCTGGGGAGAAGGATGGGTACAAGGTGAGGGTCTGCATTCAGTGTGGGTGTGTGTGTGTTTTCACGCATGCTTTACTATGACCAGCGAGAGGGGCCTGGGAAGGGCCGTTCATTCTCAAGCCACTTGTCTTCGGATAGCTGGTGGCTTTGCGCGTGGGCGGGACTTCTAAGGCCCTGTGTGACTCCCATGTGCTCACTGACTGTTCTGCTGCTGTACTCTAGTGACGTGGGCATGTGCGTGTGTGTCGTTGTGTGCCCTCTCTCGCTCACAGATCATGCCTGTCCCCGCCAGCTACAAGCCCATCCTCGACCCCACCCGCAAGCTGATGGCCACCCCCACCCCTGCCTTCACACCCTTCTACGCTATCCCTGAAGAGGACGATCAGTTGAAACAGGCGCTGGCAGGGGCCGCACCTGAGGGGCTGCCTGAGCTCAAACCTGAGGATATGCAGTTCTTCAAGGACCTGCTCAAGGTAAGTTGTCAGTTATAAGAGATCTGTGCTGAGTGCTGAGTGTTTGTCTGTACAGCTTTAACACGTAGTTTGGCTCGGTATGTGACCACGCTGTATGAGGTTACGAGCTGCTTGGGCCCGTGGCAGGCATTGGGTTGCGGGCGTAGGTGTCAGTATGTGTCCTGCAAAGCTGCTGATGAGATTGCAGATGTTTGGGGCCATGTACACGCAAGCAGGCGCACTGTCATGCCTGTGTGTGTGTGTGTGTGTGTGTGCGCCATTACAGGACGTTGATGAGGCAGAGCTGAGCATAGAGGAGGCCAAACAGCGGAAGATCATGAAGCTGCTGCTAAAGGTTAAAAACGGCACACCGCCACAGCGTAAGGCAGCGCTACGACAGCTCACAGACAAGGCGAGGGACTTTGGCGCAGGACCACTGTTTGATCAGATTCTACCCCTGCGGGTGAGCGACAGACATGGTACACACTCACACACATAAGGCACAGGCTGTCATGTGCACACAAAAGTCTGTGCGAAGTGCAGTGCTTTTCTGTCTGCCAGTGCTTTCCTCATGCCTCACCCCCGAGGAGTGGGCAAAAAGCTGACAGTCAGCGTAGCACTGCACCACATCACCACTGCATCTTGCGATCTGTACGTGTGCTTGGTGCCAAGGTACGTGCCTTGTGTATCTGTGTGTCTGTGTGTGTGTGTGTGTGTGTATGTGTGTGTGTGTACACAGATGCAACCCACCCTAGAGGATCAGGAGCGTCACTTGTTAGTCAAGGTGATTGACCGTATCCTGTACAAGCT
>VFQQ010005315.1_pt1 | contig 10739 bp, 3 predicted proteins | sample 3512341 | NCBI WGS metagenome assembly VFQQ01 (sample SAMN10412373, study PRJNA504923) | tailings metagenome | isolation source: Relicate 2 Philex TSF1 revegetated site | place: Philippines: Tuba, Benguet | collected 2017-08-29
TTGGCGACTTGTCGTCACCGTCCGCAATCACTTCCAGCGTGCCCTGCAGCGGGTTCGCAGCATCAAGCCGCAGGCGATAGGCCCGACCGTACTTGGTACGGCTGTAGTCGGCATTTACACCGGTGTTGTTCTGACCCGTCGCAACGAAGTAGATCTCGCGGTTGTTCTCCGCCGAGCCCTTGCGATAGTCCACGTCCTCGACGCGCGCAAACCGAATGGCATTGAGCGTGGCGCCGGCCTGATTGATCTGACGGCCCGTCAGCGTCTTCTGGTTCTGGATCTGACGGAACTGCACGGGATACGACTGGCCGACCACCATGTCCCGCTCACGCGTATTGTTGTCGCTGCGCGCAAGCACGTACAGGTTGCCGTTGTCGAGATCTCCCACGGTGTTCGACAGGTACATGGCCACCTGGCCACCCTCAGCGCCGGAGTCATCGTCGCCAATGATGACGACGGTGCGATTCGGATAGGCCACCTTGGGAAGCGGCACGGCGTTTTCGGTATTGAAGCGACCGAACGCCGAGAGGTACCGTGGCGTGTTCGCCGGGCCCGATGGATCGACGGCCAGAATCTCCGACTCTTCGCTGCTCTCGCCGGCGGTGAGGAAGGCGCTGAAGCCATGCTCCTCAACCGTGGCGAGGGTGGCCGAGCAGAGGCGGTAACGGCCAGCGGTGGAGTTCACCACATAGTCGCCGCTGATGGGCTTGAGATCCCTGTCGAAGCGGATGCGCGAGACGGCGAAGTTGTCCTCGTGATTGACCAGTGCGGTGAACGAGCCGTCGGTGTTGCGAATGAAGCCGGCGCCATCCGCCGACCCGCCGAAAACGAAGGACGGCGAACCGGAGAGCTGGTCGTCGGAGCTGATGAGGCTGTAGATCTCCACACCCGGTACGAGCGACTTGAGCAGCGCCGGCGTGACCGACTGGTTTCTGAGGGCCACCGGCGTCGGTGCCGGCGTCGGTGTGGCCGGGCTGTCGTTGTCGTCGCCGCAAGCGGCAAGCGCCAGCCCGCTCATGGCCGTGAGGAGCGACGTGCGAAGGAAGGTGGAGCGCATCGGTTGACCTGATGTTCGACGTGAAGGGGACACGGGGAATGCCGTGCACGCGTCACGTACGCCGAGCCGTGTGACGGATCCCCCCGCGGCCGGTCACAGGGTGGTCAAGGTGTGGTCGCAGTTCATGAAGCGGCACGGGCCGCGAAGTTCTCCCGAAGTCGCCGACCTGATCCGTTCCACATGTTGTGGAATGCATGAGAATGTCAGGGAAACCCGTTTGCGCATCCCTGGTACGGATCGCAGTGTCAAAGGAAAGCGGAACGTCGTGCCTGCGGGTTCCGCTGGTGTGCACCGTGCGGCCGCCTGCGAGGCGGCGTGGAGGATTCCATGGCGGTTGTGCTCCCACTCCCTGACGCAGCGCTCGTCGACCGATTTGCACATGGCGACGAGAACGCGCTTATCGCGCTGTACCGTCAGGAATACGACGGCCTGCTGGCGATGGCCAAAGAGGCGCTTGGCGCCGATCTCGCGGCGTATCGCGGCAAGATCGCGCATGCGGCCATGCTGGATACCTGGGCGGCGCGTGAACGCTTTGAAAGTCCACTGTCCATATCTGCCTTCCTCGAGGAAGCGGTGCGGCAGGAGGCCCATGCGCAGCAGCGCAAGCATGCGGCGCTGCATCACCGACCGGGCGTCACGTCGTCCTCACACCTGACGGTGCCGGATGTGGACACCGCGGTGCGGGCGCTCATGGACGCGTTGCACACACCGGTCGATCATGAGGCCGCCGTGCGTGAAGCGCGTGATGCGCAGCGTGTGCATGCCCGCGAGCACGTCGAGCGTGTGGTGGATCGTCCGCGCTGGATGCTGTATGTCGGATTCGCAGCGGTGGCCCTCGTCGTTCTCTTCTTCGGGCAGCGCATGCTCGACGTGATGAGCCGCGAGTCGGCGCTCGATGCGGCGCTGACCAGCACGGACGCGCAGGTGCTGTCCTCGGGCAACGGGCAGCGTGGAGCGCTCACACTGCGCGACGGCACGCGGGCCATGCTGGGATCGGCCACACGGCTCCGTGTTCCCTCTGCCTTCGGCAATACACTGCGCACCATCAGTCTCGAGGGCACCGCCACCTTCACGCCAACGCCGGCGGCATCACATCCGCGCGGACTGCCGTTTGCCGTACGGGCCGGGGCGACGACACTGACCGCGCAGGGCACGGTGTTCAGCGTGCGTCACTTCCCGGGCGAGGATGGCAGTGTGCTGTCCGTGGCCGAGGGCGCCGTGGAGCTACGGCATCGGGCAAACGGCAGCACGCTCCGGGTGGAAGCGGGTCAGGCCGTAAGATTTACCGAAGCAGGCGTCATCACGCCGCTGGATGTCAGCGCGCGGGACGTGGCCCTTGCGTGGACACGGGACAGCATTGTGTTCAATGCCACACCGCTGCGCCTGGTGCTGCCGGAGCTCGTGCGCTGGTATGGCATGAACGCCACCATCGCCGACAGCAGCCTGCTCGACCGACCCGTTACCATGCGCATCCCGCTCACCTCGAGTGGTGAGGCGACGGATGCGCTGACCCGAGCGGCCGGACTGGCCATCCAGTTCGGCAAGAACGACCGGATCGAGTTTGTGGCGGCACCGCCAAAGGTCGAGGCGGTGAAGCGTCGATAGCCGCCGCGTCGGCCTGCTGCACTCCCGCCTGGGCGGTGGGTCTCGCAAGGGAGACCCACCGCCCGTTCCATTGTGTGGATAATCGCCTTTTTAACGAGGCACGGACCGAGTTCGTCAGTAGCAGACGGAAACCGGCAAACGGTCCCACGCACTCATGCGTATGTGCACGTCCGGCTCCTGTTTCGCACGTATCCCGGATGGTGCGAACCGGTCACCCCTTCATTCCTGAACATCTCCCGCATGCGTTTTTCATATTCGGTCCTCCTTGCGGGGGGCCTGCTTGCCTTCGCTCCCAATGCCATGCTGGCCCAATCAGCCGGTCCGCCGGGTGGCCCGCCAGGTGGTCCGCCGGGTGGCCCGCCGGGTGGCCCCGCCGCCGTGGCGCGACCTGGTGGGGCGGGTGGTCGGCCCAGTGCCCCCGCCCTCGAAGTGCTTCCGGACAGCCTGCTGCAGCAATCCCTGCGGGTGTTTCTCGACTGCCAGGGTGGCGTGCGCGGCTGCGACCGCACCTTCTTCGTCCAGGAAATGGGCTTCGTGAACTGGGTGCGTGACCGCTTCGACAGCGACGTGCACCTGCTGTTGACCAGCCTCAACGCCGGCAACGGTGGTCGCCAGATCACGGTCAACTTCCTTGGACAGAAGCAGTACACCGGCAAGACCGACACGCTGGTGGTGACCACACTGCCCAACGACGCCGACGACGTGGTGCGGCGCGATCTGCTGCGCACCTTCCAGTTGGGCCTGGCGCCGTACATCGCGCGCACTCCCATCGCGACACGCATGCGCGTGGGGCTCGCGCCCGGTCTTGTGGCCCCATCGCTCAACGCCAAGGCGGTGAAGGACCGCTGGAACCTCTGGCTCTACCGCGTGGACGGCAACATCAATGCCTCCGGTGAGCAGCTCGTACGCACCACGAATCTCTCCACCAGTCTTTCGGCCGCCCGGACCACCGAGAAGTGGAAGATCAATCTCGGTGCCACCGGCAGCTACAACGAGCGCGACTTCAAGATTCTGCAGAACAACCCCAACACGCCGGGTGTGCGCGACACGACGTCGGTGGTGGTGCTGCAGCGGGCATCCAACACGAACGCATTGTTCGGCCGCACGCTGAACGACCACTGGACGGCGGGCGTGAAGGTCTCGGCGGGCTTCAGCGAAGTGCTCAATCAGAAGTTCTCGGCTCGCGTATCCCCGGCCCTCGAGTACAACTACTTCCCGTGGCAGGAAGCAACGCGGCGGCAGCTCACGGCGCTCTATTACGTGGGCCCGAACTACTACCAGTATTACCGCCGCACGATCTTCAATCGCGAGGAGGAGACGCGCTTCAATCACACACTGCTGCTCTCGCTCAATCAGCGGCAGAAGTGGGGCAACACCAACCTCACGCTGGAAGGCGCGCAATACCTGCATGATCTGAACCGCAATCACGTCACCCTGTCTGGCTTCGTGGACCTGCGCCTGGGCCGCGGCTTCAGTCTCAACATGCGAGGCTCGGCGTCGCGTGTGCGCGATCAGATCTACATTGCCGGCGCGGCGCTGTCGGAAAGCGACATTCTCACCCAGCGCCAGCAGCTGCAAACGAACTTCCGTTACAACTTCAACGTGGGCATGGGCTACACCTTCGGCTCGATCTACAACACCATCGTCAACCAGCGCTTCGGCAATCTGGGTGAACTGGGCCGCCGCTTCGGCTTCTTCGGCGGCTGATCAGACGGGTTGTGGCAGGACGAGACGGGCGGCAGCCTCCGGTGAGAGCTGCCGCCCGTTTGCATACGCCTCCGCGAACGCGGCACCAAGAGCCTCGCGCGTCCACACCAGCCGCGCCTCGCGGTCGGTGGTCTCGAAGCTGGGCAGAATGACGCCCACGCGCTCACGCCACGCATCCACCGCTCCGAACAGGCGGGCCGCCGCCATCGCATCACCGCGCAGTGCCGCCACGCCGGCCAGGCCATCGAGATCCAGCGCCAGTCCCCAGCCGTCGTGCAGGCGCACATGCATGGTGAAGGCGTCCTGAAAATGCGCCACGGCGTCGTCCACGCGCGCCTCGAGCAGATCGAGTGTACCAAGGAACGCCAGTGCGTGTGCGTGCGCAATGCCATGACCGACGCGTGCCCCGAACTCCACATTGGCTTCCTGAATGCGGCGCGCCTCCTCGTAGCGGCCCTGGGCGCGTGCCGTGAGCCCCGACCAGGAGTAGATGACGTTCTGCAGAACGCTGGGCGCCATGGTGTCGGCCATGCGCTGCGCTTCGGCCAGCACATCGCGCGCCTCACGCAGGCGGCCAAGCATCAACAGCACCGCACCGCTCCACGCCTTGCCCCAGGCCTCGTACCAGGTATCTCCGAGCTGATGGAACTGGTCAATGGCAATGCGCATGTGGGTGATGGCGGTCTCCCACGAACCACTCGCCAGCCCGAAGAAACCGGACGCCAGCCAACCGCGGGCCGTGAGCCGGGGATTGCGTCGCGGATCACGCGCCAGCGCCGTCGTGACGAAACGAATGCCATCCCCATACTGCGCCGTGCCCAACCACCCCGCCGCACCGTGCAGATACCAGAACAACACCGAGATGGTGCGGAGCCCGATATTGCCGCGGTCGTTGGCTTCGGGATCACCATGCGTGGCCCACAGCAGCGCCGCACGAATGTTGTCGTGTTCGCGCACCATCTGATGCATGACACCAGGCTTGATCTCACCACCTTGCAGATGCCACTCGTTGCCTTCGGCGAGGTGCATTACCCACGTGGCGTGCCGGCACTCGTAGCTGTCCAACTCCCCAGCCTCCACCAGTCGCTCCAGTCCGTACTGCCGCACCGTTTCGAGCAGGCGATAACGTGTTCCGGTGCCCTCGGCCCGGGCCAGCACCAGTGACTTGTCCACCAGCGACGACACGGCATCGAGGATATCCGATGCATCGAGTGTCGATTCGTCCGGGACGGGGCGCCCGACATCATCCGCATCGGCGCATACCACTTCCGCCGCCGCCAGTGTAAAGCCGCCGGCGAACACGGACAGGCGCCGCAGCAGCACGCGTTCCCGTTCACTGAGCAGCGCATGGCTCCATTCCATGGTGCCGCGCAGCGTACGATGACGCGGCAGCGCCGTTCGCGTGCCGCCGGTGAGCAGCCGGAACGCATCGTCCAGCCGGTCGCGAATCTGCGAGGGCGAGAGCATGCGTGCGCGCGCGGCCGCGAGTTCGATGGCGAGGGGCAATCCATCGAGACGCGCACAGATCTCATCGACAACCGGAATATCGACATCCTGCAGCTGCCACGCGGGCTGAGCCAGTTGTGCACGCTGCACGAACAGTTCGCGCGCATGTTCCCGCGACAACTCCGGTACCAGCCAGGCGCGCTCACCAACGATGCCCAGGGCTTCGCGGCTGGTGGCCAGGATGCGCAACCCGGCGCAGCGATGCAGCAACCGCTCCACCGCAACAGCAATGGCATCCAGCAGATGCTCGCAGTTGTCGAGCACCAGCAGGATCTCGCGCGTCCCGATGGCATCGATCAGCACATCGAGCCGATCGCGCCCGGGCGCCTCCGGAATGCGCATGGCGGCAGCAATCTGCGCCGGCACGTGAAGCGGATCTGCCGACGTGGAGAAATCCACCCAGATGGCGCGCTGCGCGGCACCGACGGCAGCGGCAAGACGCGTTTTACCACTGCCACCGGCTCCGGTGAGCGTCACGAGACGTGATTCGATCAGCAACGCCGAAACGGCATCCTGGTCCCGGTCACGCCCCACGAGCGCCGTCAGTGGCATGGGCGGCGCAGTGGTTTCACGCACGACGTCAAAGAATCGCGGACCACTCAGCTGCTCACCGTCACGCAACACCGCCACCACCTCTGCCATGGACGCGGGCCGACCATCGGGGAGCTTGTGCAGCAACTGCGTGAGCAGTCCCTGCAACGCGGGGGTCACCCCATCCGGCCAGCCGTTCGCTGGCGACGGCTCCGTGTGCAGCACCGCGTGGATGAGTGACGCCGGTGACTCACCAGCGAACGGCCGCGTACCGGTCAGCATCTCGAAGAGCGTGACACCCAGTGCCCACAGGTCGGCACGATGATCGGCGCGCTCCCCGCGCAACTGCTCCGGCGCCAGATACGCGAGGGTGCCGAGCACGGCGCCGGTGCGTGTGGCATCGTAACCCGGCAGGCTGGCAATACCGAAGTCGGCCAGGCGCGCATTGCCGGCGCTGTCAAAGAGGACATTGGCCGGCTTCACATCACGGTGCACGACACCGCGCTGATGCGCTGCGTCGAGCGCCGAGGCCACCTGGCCCGCAATGCGCACCGCGTCCTCCACCGGCAGCGCGCCGCCGTCGAGCCGCTGGGCCAGTGAGCCCCCGGCGCAGTACGCCATGGCCAGAAACAAGCGACCATCGCTGTGCATGCCGACATCGTACACACTGGCCACATGCGGATGGTCGAGAGAGGCTGCCGCACGGGCTTCCACGAGAAAGCGCGACCGCATGAGCGTGCGCTGTTCGCGGGCAGAGGTGGTGGAGTCCTCGTCCACACGCGGAAGAAACTTGAGTGCGACCGCGCGTGCGAGCCGGTCATCGTGCGCCAACCACACCGTGCCCATGCCGCCGCGGCCGATTTCGCGCACGAGACGATACGGACCGATGGTGAGAGCGGTGGACTCGGTCCCGTCACTTGTGGCGTACGCCTGCGCCAGCGCCGGATCGGACTGTGCCGACGCCGCCCGCGCGCCCGGTGCAAGCGTGAACAGCCCGAGGAAGTCGCCACCGCCCTCGTCAATGTCCAGCAATGCGCGCACCTCGCGCGCCACCAGCGGTGCATCGACGTCGAGCGCGGAGAGCCGTGCCAGACGCGCGGCCATGGGCAGTTCGGACAGTTCACCGAACAGCGAGGCCACCTGCGCCAGGGTGCTCTGGGCGTCCGCAGACGTCATGTGAGCACCGCGGTGATGGCGGCATCGGGCGACAAGGCCCGTCCCTCCGCATAGTGCGCGTCGAACGTCGCAGAGCCGAGCGCAGACCGCGCCTGCGATTCATACTGCGCACGCAATGGCGCAGCGAAGGCCGGCATGGCAATGCCGATGCGTCGGCGCCAGGCGTCCACTGCGCCCAGCAACCGCGCCGTCTGCATGAAATGCCCGCGCGCCGCCGTTACCCCGCACAGGCCATCGAGATCGAGCGCCAACCCCCAGCCGTCCAGCAACTCGTAATGCATGGAATACGAGCGACGGAAGTTCTGCTCGGCATCATCAATGCGCCCCTCCAGCAGATTGATCGCGCCAAGAAAGGCCTCGGCATGTGCACTGCTCGTCGTGTGTCCGATCTCGTACCCGAGGCGACAGTTGGTCTCCTGCATCTCCCGTGCCGTGCGCAGGTCGCCACGCGCGGCGGCCAACAGACCACGCCACGACGCAGTGGCCGTATGCACAATGGATGGTGGAAATGGCAGCACCGTCTGCCAGGCGCGTTCGGCGATCTGCCACCCCTCATCGACCTTGCCGCGCATGAGGCACACCGCCGCGTACCAGGTGTCCACCCAGATGCGGGTCAGCACATCGTGACTGTCCATGCACAACTGGCGCGCGTCGGTGAGTGCCGCTGCGGCACTCTCCCATGCGCCGGATGCCAGGCCAAGAAGTCCCAGCGACGTGAGTGCCTCGGCGCGAAGCGACGGCGCGCACGTTGCGCCACGGGCCAATGCGCGCACGGTGAATCCACTGACCTCTCCATATCGCGCCGTGCCCACCCACGCAGCCGACGAGTGCCAGTACCAGAACAGGGCCGCCGCGAAACGCAGCGCGAGTTCCGCACGGTCCGGTGGCCCCACCACATCATCTACGGTCCAGTTGACTGCCGTCCGGAAGTTGTCATTCTCGACGATGATGCGCGCCATCAGTCCCGGCGTATGCTCGCCGCCCACGAACTTCGGCGCCATCTCCTCGGCGAGCGCCAGATAGGCGCGCGCATGACGTTCCCGGACAAGTTCCGCTTCGCCGGCTTCGTCCAGCCGCTCCAAGGCATACTGCCGCACGGTCTCGAGCAGACGGAAGCGTGGAATGTCGCGCACTTCGTAGGCCACCACCAGCGACTTGTCCACCAGCGACAGTACGCTCTCCTGTACGGCATCAGGCGTGAGAATGGGCCAGTGATCGGCGGCGACATCGCTGCTGTCCGGCGCCCCACCCGCCACGGATGCGGCAAAGTCGAGACGAAAACCACCCGTGAACACGGCCAGACGTCTCAACACGATGCGGTCGCGCAGTTCGAGCAGATCGTGGCTCCACTCCATCGTGCCCCGCAGGGTGCGCTGGCGCGGCAGTGCCGTCCTCGACCCCGAGGAAAGCAACTGGAAGACATCGCTCAATCGTGCGCGGATCTCCGGCACCGGCATGGCGCGGACTCGCGCAGCGGCAAGTTCGATGGCCAACGGCATGCCATCGAGTCGCGCGCAGATCTCGTCCACGATTGGCCGCAGCTCCGACGTGAGCTCGAACGTGGCGTGTGCTGCGCGTGCGCGCTGTGCAAACAGCGAGCGGGCATCGGTTTCGTTGAGCCCCGGCGTGAACCAGGCATGCTCACCGCCCACATTGAGCACCTCCCGGCTGGTGGCCAGCACGTGCACCGACGGACAGGTCGCAAGCAGACCATCGATCAGCGACGCCACGCCATCCAACACATGCTCGCAGTTGTCCACCACCAGCAGCAACGGCTCTGGACCGATCACCTGTCGAATGACATCCAGCTGTGAACCATCACTGCGCTCTGGCGCTCGCAAGGTGGCCGCCACCTGCGTACCCACGAGCGCGCTTTCGGCTATGCCTGTGAGGTCCACCCACGCACAGCGTCCATCCGCGAACCGGTTGCTGACAAGGCAGCGGCTGGCCACCGCCGCCGCGAGCCGGGTCTTGCCGCTGCCTCCGGCTCCGGTGACGGTGACCAGACGCTCGGCGTGCACCAGTCTGGCCAGTTCTTCGACATCGCGCTCGCGGCCAAGAAACGTCGTCAGGTGCGACGGCGGCGGCGTGAAACGCGTCCAGGTGCGCTGGGTGGGCACACCGAGAGCGCGACCTTCACGCAGGGCCTGTTCCACTGCGAGCGCCGAAGCCGGTCGCCGGCGTGGGTCCTTGTCGAGCAGTTGCTGCACGAGCGTCGCCAGCGCAGCCGGTACCGTTGGCACACAATCGGTCAGGGGCGTCGGATCCGTGTGCAGCACCGCATGCATGAGACTGGCCATCGAATCACCGGTGAACGGACGCAGTCCGCTCAGGCATTCGTACATGGTCACCCCCAACGCCCAGAGATCGGCAGCGGAATCCGCGCGTTCCCCCCGCAGTTGCTCGGGGGCGAGGTACGCCAGTGTGCCCTGCACGGAACCACTGCGGGTGGCTTCGTGGCCGGGAAGACTGGCTATGCCGAAGTCGGCCAGGCGCACGCGTCCCCAGGCATCGAAGAGCACGTTGGCAGGCTTCACATCGCGATGCACGACGCCCTGCTGGTGCGCCGCATGCAGCGCCGCTGCCACCTGTGTGGCCACTTCCACGCTATCGTCCACACTCAACGCGCCGCTCTGCAAACGATGGGCGAGCGAGCCGCCTGCACAGTAGGCCATGGCGATGAACAACTGCCCGGCCGCATCGGCCCCCACGTCAAACACGCTGGCAACGTGCGGATGATCGATGGCCGCCGCCGCTCGGGCTTCCACCAGAAAGCGGGTGCGCTGCAACGCGCGCGTCGAGCGATTCGGTGTATCGCCATCGTCGTGAATGCGCGCAGTACCAGGAAGAAACTTGAGCGCCACGTCGCGCGCGAGACGGTGATCGCGGGCCAGCCAGACGCTGCCCATGCCACCTCGGCCCAACTCGCGCAGCAAGCGATACGGCCCCACCTGCACCGACGGCGCGAGAGCAGACACCGGCTCGGGGGTGGTCCAGGTGGCGCCACCGCGCGTCACACCCTGCGAGGCATCGTCTCGCGTGGCACCCGTCAGGGCAAAAGTGAACAGACCGAGAAAGTCATGACGATTGGCGTCGATGTCGAGCAGCGCGCGCAGTTCGCGCGCAACCTCCGGCGCCTCGATGTCGAGCACACGCA
>VFQQ010005316.1_pt1 | contig 10734 bp, 11 predicted proteins | sample 3512341 | NCBI WGS metagenome assembly VFQQ01 (sample SAMN10412373, study PRJNA504923) | tailings metagenome | isolation source: Relicate 2 Philex TSF1 revegetated site | place: Philippines: Tuba, Benguet | collected 2017-08-29
CGTCGAAATCCACCGGCAGCAGGATGGCCTGCGGGCACAGCTTGGCGGCCTTCATGAGGCCCATGGCCGAGCCGACGCCGAACTGGCGCGCCGCGTAGGTGGCGGTGGTGGCCACGCCGCGGCCCACGTAGTGCTCCAGCCGGGGAAAGAACTCGGGCGGAATGTGGGCGAGGTCATCGGCGCCCCATTCGCGCTCGGGATAGGCCTCGCGCAGCCGGGCGAACATCTCTTCCTCGCGCCGCCGGCCACCGCCGATCACCACCGGCAGGCCCTTGAGCTGCGGGTAGCGCAACAGCTCGACCGACGCGAAGAACGCGTCCATGTCGAGGTGGGCAATGCGCCGGGGCAGCTCGGGATTCGGGGAGGCGGGTTCGGTCACGCGGCAAGCATAGCGCCGGCCGGTCAGCGGCGCAGTGCCGCGTTGACCTGCAGCAGGCCGTCGCCGAACGACTCGTCGCGACCCGAGGGCCCCAGGTCGCGCGCGGTTTCGCGCAGGCGCCGCGTGGCCGCCGTGGCGCTCTGGCCGGGATGCGTGGCCAGCCAGCGCGCCACCGCACCCGAGGCGTAGGCGCTGGCGTACGAGGTGCCGCTCACGTAGCGGGCGCCCACCGCGCCGGCGGCCGAGGTGGCGGCGGGCACCCAGATCTGCACCCCGGGTGCGGCGGCCGACACGTAGCCGCCACGGTTCGCCAGGTCGTAGAGCTGGCCCTGCACATCCACCGCGGTCACGGCCAGCATGCCGGCGTGGGTGGCGGCGTAGGCCGCCGGGTAGGCCGGTGGTGCGCCGTTGCCCTGGTTGCCCGCTGCGGCGATCACGGGCACGTCTCGCCGCATCAGTTCGTCCACCGTGATGCCCAGGTTCACGTCGGGTCGACCCGCCAGGCTCATGTTGATGGCCTGCACCCGGTGGCCCAGCAGCCAGTCCACCCCCTGGATGAGGCGGTAGCTGTTGGTGATGGACTTGTCGCCGCGCGCGGCCATCACCTCGGCCGCGTACACCCGCACCTGGGGCGCCACGCGGGCCACCAGGCTGGCGATGGCGGTGCCGTGCTCGGGTGAAGCCGGCACGTCGGGCTGCCGGGCCGAGGCGTCGTTGATGAACGGGCGGCGCGTCAGCGTGGCCTGCCGGAGCCAGTCGGTGTTCTCCACCCGGGTGTCCAGCAGGCCGATGCGCGCACCGGTGCCCTGCGCCGAAGGGGCCGGCGGCGGCGGCAGGTCCAGCATGCGCAGCGCGTACTCGCGCCCTTCGGCATCGGACTGCGCCTGGTACAGGTGGTTGAGGTCCACGCTCACCTGCGCAAAGCGCTGCCGCCATGGCAGCAGCCGCTCCAGCGCGGCGGCGTGGTCGGGGAACTGGAACAGGGCCAGGTCCCAGCCGAGGGTGCGCAGCCGCGCCGTGGCCACCGGCACGATGGACTCGGCCTGTAGCGTGGCCAGCACCTGGCGCGTGACGCGGAAATCGCGCGACAGGATCAGCACCTGGCCGGGCTCGACCTCGTGGACCTGGGATGTCGTGGGAAGCGGGACCGTCACGGGCGGTGGCGGGGTGCGCACCGGTGGCGCTACGCGCCAGTCGCCGCCGCGTGCGCCGCCGCTCGATCCGCGGCCACCGGCGGTCTGCGCCCATGAGGTGCCGGCCCACAGGGCCTGGCACATCACCAGCAGGAGCAGCAGGGTGCGCACGGTCATTCCCCGGTGGCGGGCGCGGCGCTTTCGAACACCCCACCGGCCTCGTTGATGAGGCGCTGCGCGAGTGCGCGCGCGTTGTGCGGCCCGTCGCCATCGGCCACGCGCAAGGTGTAGATGCCCAGCGCACTTGGGCCATCGACGATGGTCGCGTTGAAACGCCGCAGGGCTTCGCGCCACTGCGGCTCGGTCACCTCGGCGCGCAGCGTCACGTGCAGCAGCGTGCCCGCCGCCACGCCTTGCACCGCCGGCTTGCCACCGGCGGCTTCGAAGCCGGACCCCTGCTGCATCAGCGAGCCGATCAGCACGGCCTGCGCCACCATCAGCACACAGGCTGTCGCCAGCACCGGGCCGAAGTTCGCCTGCAGCCAGTCGCGCAGGCGCTCGGTCCAGCCGGGCGACGCGACCGGGGCCGGCCGTTGGGTGCGGGCGGCGATGCGCCGCTCCAGCGTCGACCATCCCAGGTCGCCCGTGGGCAGGGCGTCGAGCGGATCGGTCTGCACGGTGTGGCGCAAGGTCTGCAGCCAACGCAGTTCGTGTTGCAGGTCGGGGTGGCGCGCCAGGCCTGCTTCCAGCCGGGCGCGCAACTCGGGCGCCAGCGTGTCGTTGGCCGCCAGCGGCAACCACTCGCGCAGCTGCTGGCGCTCGGCGTCCATCGGTTGCTGCTCAGCCATGGCCTGCTCCGGCAAAGGGACCGTTGACGTCCTTGAAGAGCCGCTGCAGGCACTCCTTCATCTTGCGGCGCGCGTGGAACAGGCGTGTCTTCACGGTGTTCTCGGGGCAGGCCTGCACCTGCGCGATGTCGGCCAGCGGCAGGTCTTCGTAGAGCGCGAGGTGCAAGGCCTCGCGCTGGTCCTCGGGCAGCTTGCCGGCGCAGTGCGCGATCATGTCGCGGTGCTCACGCTGGGCCACGCGCTCGAAGCCTTCGGGCGCGTCGGATTCCGCATCGCTGCCGCCTTCGGCTTCCTCGTCCAGCGACTCATGGCGGTGGCGGTAACGCTCGCGCAGCTTGTCCAGCAGCTTGTGGCGGGCGATGCCCAGCACCCAGGTGCGGATGCTGGACTGGCCGGAGAAACGGCTGGCGTGGGTCCACACCTCGTAGAGCGTTTCCACCACCACCTCCTCGGCCTGTACCGGATCGCTCAGGCGGCGCATGGCGAACTGGTAGGTGGCGGGCGCGAGGGCCTTGTAGAAGCGCTTCATGGCTTGCGCGTCCTGATCGATGATCGCATCAAGATCGGCTCGGAGATCGGACTCGTCCTGGCGCGATGAGGCGTGCATGCGGAAGCAGTATAGGACCGCCCTGCGGCGCGGCAAGGGGCTTTCATCGGGACCTCATCAAAACGAGGGACCCACGCAGGACGAGCGCTGCGCGTTGTTGTTCTCGAAGCGCTCGGCCACCTGCTGGTCGGGGTCGGCGGTGATGACGAAGTTGCATTGCGCGCTGGAGCCGGCGGAGTAACAACCCGGCGGGATGGGCACGCGCTTGACCACGTTCGCCTGGGGCGCCAGCGGCGCCACCGCCACGTTCACCACCCGGACCTGCTGGGTCTGGGGGTTGGTGAACTGCACACGCACCTGGCTGGCGGGGGCGGCCACCGTGCCGCGGTTGAACACCTCGAAGTACACGCGCCGGGCCGGGCCGCCCTGGCCGTCGTGTCCGCCGCAGAACTCTACATAGGGGTAGCCGCGTGGCGACCCGGCTTCCTCGGGGGAGCCGTAGTGCCGGTAGATGAACAGGTCGGGCTTCTCGTTCGAGGCCAGCGCAGACGGACCCGCAGGCAGGGCCGGGGTGTGGGCGGTGGCCTGGGCGCGCACGCCCTGGCTGGTGGCGGCGGCGAGGCACAGCATCAGCAGCAGGCGGCGGGCGTTCAAGGTGGTGGTGTTGACGGCGACGGTGTTCATGGCGGGCTCCTGTTCGTGGATGGGGGTCGATGGGCGTCGGGTCCGTGCCCTGACGCCCGCTGAGTCGCGCCAGCCGCGGCGGCGGTTCAATCTTTTTTTCTTTGAACCTCCACCGCGGCTGGCGCGACTCAGCGGGCACCTCGTCACCCCCAGGAGCTCCTCATGAACACCGCGCTCATCACGTCTTCCCTGGTGCTGTCGGCCGTGCTGCTGCAGGGCTGCGCCTACCGCAGCCACGCCGACAACGTCTACGCCGACGCCGACACCCAGCGGGCCCACAGCATCACCATGGCCACGGTCACCGCCGTGCGGGTGGTCACCATCGAACGTGCCCCCACGGGGGTCGGTGGGGCTGCCGGCGCCCATGTGGGCCTGGCGCTGGGCGGTTTTGCCGGCAAGGGCTACGGCCAGGGCAGCTTCGTCGGCTCGGTGCTCGCCAGCGTGGCGGGCGACCTGGCGGGCCAGGCCATCGAAAGCCGGGTGGCGCGCCTGCCGGGCCTGGAAATCAGCATGCGGCTGGACGATGGCCAGCAGATCTCGCTGGTGCAGGCCGCCGACGAGCCCTTCAAGAAGGGCGACCGGGTGCGCGTGCTGAGCGCTGAAGGCAGGAGCCGCGTGTCGCGCTGAATTTCCTTTGAACCGATCCCGATCTGGCACCGACTCAGTCGGGCCACGCGGCCACAACGACCGGTGGTGAAACCCAACCACCTCCAGGAGATCACCATGAAAACCCGCTCCCGCCCCGTCCTTTCGACCCTTCTGCTGCTGGCGCTGCTCGGCGCCGGCAGCGCCAGCCTGCACGCCCAGCGCAGCGCGCCCCGGCCGCTGACCCACTGCAACTGGGGCGACTTCGGTTGCAGCAACCCGCCGCCGGCCGGCCAGGTCGGCACGGTCCACGCACTGCCCAAGCCCTTGCTTGCCGCACCCGGCGGCAACGCCCGCCAGGCCTGCGATCCGGTGTTGTCCTCGCCCGGCGAATGCTGGACGAACTGCAAGACGGAAGACGACATCACGATCTGCGACATCGTCAAGGCGCCTGCCCGGCCCGGTCGCTGACCCACCCACCGAGCACTTCAGGAGACTTCCATGAAACACGTTCCCATCGTTCCCCATCTGGTCGCCGCTGGCGTGCTCGGCCTTTGCGCCCACGCCGCCCAGGCTGGCATGTCCACGCCCAACCACGAGAGCTTCGAGTCCATCCAGGTGACCAGTGGCCAGACGGCCACCGTCAACGCCGCCTCCGCCATCCGCGTGCGCTCCAACGGCAGCGAATACACGCAGGCCGAAGGCAGCCACGTGACCTACCTGGTCGGCGGCTCGGTCAAGGTCAGCGCCAACAAGTGGCGCGTGTTCAACGTGCAACTCGGCATTGGCGCGCTCGCGGTCATGAACAACGGCACCCGCCTCGATGCGCAGGGCAACGGCCACCTCGAGAACTTCGGCAGCTTCCACAGCGTGGGGGTGAACCAGTACCCGAAGAAGCACTACTCGATCAAGGACTACCCGGTGAAAGTGCCACTGGGTGCTTCGGGCCTGGGCCATTTCGCGGTGCAGCGCTGCAACGCCAACAAGCTGGGCCTGCAGCAGCAGGGTGTGAGCACCATCGCCATCTTCAACCAGTCGCGCACGATCTCGATCCCCGTGGCCTTTCATTTCGCCGCCCAGGTGAACGACAAGGACAAGGAAGAAGAACACAGCAACGAGGGCGCGTTGGGTCATGGCGCCGGCAGCATCCCGCTGGATGCGCGCTACTGGCGCCAGGCCACGCTGTGGCAGAACGTCAACGTGGTGTGCGAGAAGGCACCCGACCTGCCGGTGGCCGCCCCCAAGGACCCGACGCCCATTCCCGCCGGCCCGGGCAACGTCACCATCGCACGCGGCGTGACGCAGTCGTTCCTGACGCTGCTGGAGAAGAACAAGCCCGCCGGCGCCTGCGGCGTGAAGCTCTCGGGGGTCATCGAGACCAACCTGCCGAACACCACCGTGACCTACGCCTACCGCAATCACAAGGGGGTGGAGACGCCCTCGCGCACGCGCAAGACCGACCACTCCAGCACGGTCATGTTCGTCGACGAGGTGGACTTCGCCCAGAACCAGAACAGCGGCTCGACGCTGACCACGCCGGTGGCCACGCCCACGCCCGGCAACCCGGGCAGCACACTGGCACCCAATGCCTCCGACAAGCCCTACAGCGGCTGGTACCAGATGGTTGGCAAGAACTTCAGCTTCAAGTCGAACATGGCCGAGTACAACTTCGACTGCCAGGCCAAGCCTCCCGGTGGGTTCAAGGCACCTGGTGCGGTGCCGGCGGGCGTGGTGCGCCTGAATGCCCCCGTGCTGCGCACCGCCCCGGTGGTCCAGCCGCCGCCCGCGCGCGCCGTACGGCCCGCGTCCAGCCTCGTGGCGAAACCCGTCGCCAAGGCTCAGATGGCGCGCTGAATCGGTCGGCGCATCCTGCTGCCTAGGTCGGGAAGGTACCGGGCAGCAGGATGCTCTTGTCCACGTTCTCGATGTTGGTGTGGCCGCAGAACGCCATGGTCAGGTCGAGTTCGCGGTGGATGATCTCCAGGCACTTGGCCACGCCGGCTTCACCCATCGCGCCCAGGCCGTACAGGAAAGGCCGGCCGATGTAGACGCCACGTGCGCCGAGGGCGCGGGCCTTGAGCACGTCCTGCCCGCTGCGGATGCCGCCGTCCATGTGGACCTCGATCTGTCCACCCACGGCGTCCACGATCGCCGGCAGCGCCGCGATGCTGCTTTGTGCCCCATCGAGCTGGCGGCCACCGTGGTTGCTCACGATCACCGCATCGGCGCCGGTGGCCGCGGCCAGCTTCGCGTCTTCCACGTCCAGGATGCCCTTGAGGATGAGCTTGCCGCCCCAGCGCTTCTTGATCCACTCCACGTCGCCCCAGTTGAGTGCCGGGTCGAACTGCTTGGCCGTCCACTCGCCCAGGCTGCTCATGTCGGCGACGCCACTCACGTGGCCCACGATGTTGCCGAACTGGCGCCGTTTGGTGCCCAGCATGCCCAGCGCCCAGCGCGGCTTGCTGGCGATGTTGATCATGTTGGCCAGCGTCAGCTTCGGGGGAGCCGAGAGGCCGTTCTTCAGGTCCTTGTGGCGCTGGCCGATGATCTGCAGGTCCAGCGTGAGCACCAGGGCGCCGCAGTTCGCGGCCTTGGCGCGGTCGATCAGGCGCTCGATGAAGGCGCGGTCCTTCATCACGTAGAGCTGGAACCAGAAACCGTCGCCGGCGTTGTGCGCCACGTCTTCGATGGAGCAGATGCTCATGGTCGAGAGGGTGAACGGAATGCCCATGGCCTTCGCGGCGCGCGCCGCCAGGATCTCGCCGTCGGCGTGCTGCATGCCGGTGAGGCCCGTCGGGGCGATCGCCACCGGCATGGCCACCGACTGGTCCACCATGGTGCTGCGTGTGCTGCGGTTCTCCATGTTCACCGCCACGCGCTGGCGCAGCTTGATCTTCTGGAAGTCGTCGGCGTTGGCGCGGTAGGTGCCCTCGGTCCACGAGCCCGAATCGGCGTAGTCGTAGAACATGCGCGGAACCCGCTGCTGGGCGAGCACGCGAAGGTCTTCCACGGTGGTGATGACGGTCATTCGGGAGTCTCCGGAATAGGTGTTGTCGGGGTCGCTGGCACGCATGTTAGCGGCCCGCTCCTGAAAAGGCGCGTGAAAGCGGGACGCTGGTGATTGAAAAAAATGGCACGGTAACGGGCCCGGCGGCCGGACAGGAGGTGGAACCCGCGCGCCAGGCGCAGAATCCCAGGGTCATGAAATTCCAACGGATGCTCCTGGCCTGCCTTCTGGCGCTGCCCTGCCTGGCCCACCCGGCCGAGGTGTACCGCTGGGTGGACGACTTCGGCCGCTGGGTCTATGGCACCGAGGTGCCGGAGCGCCACCGCCACCGCGCCGAGCCCGCCAGCGCCCCGCTGCCTCGGGGCACCAACGCCTGCGAGGCGCGCTGGCACCGCTACCTGGCCAGCGCGGCCTGTTTCGACCAGTACCGGGTGGTCCGCGGCGGGCTCAAGCCCGAGGCCTACCAGCGCTGCACCGAGGTGCCGCAGCCCGAGCCCTGCACCTGAGGCGGCGGCAGACCCCCGCTCACTGCGCGGTGATGCCCTGCTCGCGGATCACCTTGCCCCACTCGGTGGACTCGCGCACGATGTCGGCGGCCAGCGGCGCGGCCGGCATGTAGGCCGGCACCGCGCCCTGCTGCGCCGCGACCTGAGCGATGTCCGGCGCCTCCATGACGGTGCGCAGGGCGTCGCTGAGCTTGTCCACGATGGCCGCGGGCGTGCCGGCGGGCGCCAGCACGTACAGGCGCGGCACGGCGGAGAAGCCGGGCAGCGCGTCGGACAGCGGCGCAATGTCCTCGCCGCCGGCCAGCTTCACCGGGTTCATCACGGCCAGCGCGCGCAGCTTGCCCGCGCGCGCCTGCGCGATGGCCGAGGTGGCGCTGACCACGCCGATCGGCACCTGGCCGCTCATCACGTCGGGCACGATCTGCGCCGCGCCGCGGTAAGGGATGTGCACCACGTAGGCGCCGGTCTGTCCCTTGAGCATCTCGAAGCCCAGGTGGTGCACCGTGCCCACGCCCGAGGTGGCGTAGGAGTAGCGGCCCGGGTTGTCCTTGAGCAGCTTCACGAACTCGGCCGGCGTCTTTGCGGGCACGTCGTTGTTCACCACGATCACCAGCGGCAGCGTGAACACGCTGGCCACCGGCGTGAAGGCCTTGACCGGGTCGAAGCTCATGCGCGGCTGCAGGTGCTGCGCGATCAGCAGCGAGCTGTCGCCCAGCATCAGCGTGTAGCCGTCGGGCGCGGCGCGCGAGACCGTCTCGCCGGCGATCAGGCCCGCTGCGCCGGTGCGGTTCTCCACCACCACCTGCTGGCCCAGCACGGTCGACAGGCGCGGCGCGATCAGCCGGGCCATGGCGTCGACGCCGCCGCCGGCCGAATAGCCGACCATCAGGCGCACGGGCTTGGACGGATAGGCCTGGGCCCAGGCGCCACCGGTGGCGGCGGCCAGGGCCAGCACCAGCGCGCTGCGCCGGCTGATCGATGAAACGGGGTTGGAATGGGGCATGGATGTCTCCTGTTGTGGTTTCGTCGCGGATCTCAGGCCTTGCCGGCACCCCGGGAGCCCGGACGCCGGGCGAGCTCGGCGAGCCGCTCGGGGTTGGGCTTGAAACCCAGGCCGGGTGTTTCGGGCAGGCGCAGCACACCGTGTTCGGGCCTGGGCAGGTCGTCGAAGACCAGTTCGCAGCATTGCACCGCCACCGAGTGGTATTCCACCAGCGAGCCATTGGCCAGGCCCGCGTGCAGGTGCATGTTGTGGTGCGGCCAGGCGCCGCCGTTGGCCAGGCGTGTGTTGAAGGCCGCGGCCATGCCGGCGATGCGGTTGCATTGCGTGAAGCCGCCGGTGATGCAGGCATTGGGCTGCACCACGTCCACCGCCTGGGCCACCAGCAGGTCGCGAAAGCGCGAGGCCAGGCCTTCGTTCTGGCCGGCGGCCAGCGGGATCGAGGTCTTGGCGCGAAGCTTCGCCAGGTTGGGAATGTCGTTCTGCGACACCGGTTCCTCGAAGAAGCTGATGTCGTAAGGCTCCACCTTCTTTGCCAGGGACAGGGCGTGGAAGTAGTCGAGGCTGCAGTTGGCGTCGATGTAGATCTGCACGTCCGGCCCGATGGCCTCGCGCACCGCGCGGATGCGCTGCACGTCTTCCGCGATCACCTGGTCCAGCGACCGGGGCTCGTCGCGCCGCTGCAGCGCGTGGTGCCCAACCGTCATCTTCAGGCGCGAGAAGCCGCGGCCCACCCATTCGCGCGCGGCGGCGGCGAGTTCGTCGCGGTCGAAGAAGTTGAAGCCGAAGGTGGCGTACACCGGCACCTCGGCGCGCGCGCCGCCCAGCAGGCGCCAGCAGGGCTCGCCCAGCGCCTGGCCCTTGATGTCCCAGAGCGCGAGGTCGATGGCGGCGATGGCGTGGCTGGCGTAGCCCGACTGGCCGCGCGGCGTGAGCAGCCAGTACAGGCGTTCCCAGATCTGCTCGTGGCGCATCGGGTCCATGCCGAGCAGGTGGTGGGCGGCGATGTCGTTGACGATGCTGCCGATCACCTCCTCTTCGGTGATGGCCGTCATGCCGGTGCCGACCAGGCCGGTGTCGGTCTCGATGGTCACGATGCACACCGACAGGCTGGTGGTCTTGCTGCCGTTGCCCAGGGGCACGGTCACGGGCAGGTTCAGCGGCGTGGCGCTGACGCGGACGATCTTCATGGGGTCTCCTGCGCCAGCGGTGCGCCGGCGCCTGTGTTCTGGGGGTCTGCAGGCAGTGTAGGAACGGTGCCGGCCGCGCCGCAATGGCGTGCGGCAAAGGCGGCTTTCGCGTTTCGCGAAAGCCGCTTCAACGGGTGAGGGCGCGGATCAGCGTGAGGGCGGCGGGCGCCGAAGGCGCATCGACCCGCGTGGCGATGTGGTGCGTGCGCTGCGCCCACGGGTCCGACAGCGGCACGGCCGACAGCGGCAGGTGCGCCAACTGGGGCGCGATGGCCTGCAGCGGCAGCACGCCCACCCCCAGCCCGGCGGCCACCATGCGGCAGACGGCGTCGAAGCCGCGCATGCGCATGCGCACGTGGAGCGGGCGGCCCGCGTCGGCCGCCGAGGTCACCAGGCGGTTGGAGAGCGCGGTGCCGTCGTGCAGCGTGATGAAGGGCTCGTCCAGCGCGTCGACCAGGCGCAGCCGGCGCCGGCTGGCAAGCCGGTGCGAGCGCGGCGTGAGCAGCACCAGCGTGTCGCTGAAGAAGGGCGTGAACGCGAGGCCGGCCGGCGGCACGGGCAGGTCCACCACGCCGAAGTCGGCGCGCCCTTCGATCAGCGCGAGCGGGATTTCCGGACTGCCGCGTTCCTCGAGATCGATGCGGATCAGCGGATGGTCCTTCGCGAAGCGCGCCAGCCTTTGCGGCAGCACCTCCAGCAGCGCCGAGGTGTTGGCCAGCACGCGCACGTGGCCCTGCAGCCCCTCGCTGTAGCCGCGCAGGTGCTGGGCCAGCCGGTCGGCATCGGTGAGCAGGGCGCGACTGCGCTGCACCAGCATCTGGCCCGCCGGCGTGAGCTGCACGCCGCGCGACGAGC
>VFQQ010005318.1_pt1 | contig 10732 bp, 10 predicted proteins | sample 3512341 | NCBI WGS metagenome assembly VFQQ01 (sample SAMN10412373, study PRJNA504923) | tailings metagenome | isolation source: Relicate 2 Philex TSF1 revegetated site | place: Philippines: Tuba, Benguet | collected 2017-08-29
ACGAGGCGGCGCTCGGCCAGGGCGTTCTCGACGCCTATGCCAAGAAGAACCTGCGCTACTCGCAGGTCGCGCCGATCTCCATGTTCGAGGAGAAGAACACCCGCAACAACCTGCCCGCGCAGATCGAGGTCTATGCGGAGGGCGAGGATGCCTACAAGTTCCTGTTCATGGCCAAGGGCGGCGGCTCCGCCAACAAGAGCTTCCTGTTCCAGGCGCCGCCCTCGATCCTGACCCATGACAGGATGATCAAGTTCCTGCACGAGAAGATCCTGACCCTCGGCACCGCCGCCTGCCCGCCCTACCACCTCGCCATCGTCATCGGCGGCCTCTCCGCCGAGCACACGATGAAGACCGCGAAGCTCGCCTCGGCCCGCTATCTCGACGGCCTGCCGACGGCGGGCTCCGAATTCGCCCACGCTTTCCGCGATGTCGCCATGGAGGAGGAGGTCCACAAGCTGACCCAGGCCATGGGCGTCGGCGCGCAGTTCGGCGGCAAGTATTTCTGCCATGACGTGCGGGTCATCCGCATGCCGCGCCACGGCGCCTCCCTGCCGATCGCCATCGCGGTGTCCTGCTCGGCGGACCGGCAGGCGCTCGGCAAGATCACCCGCGACGGCGTGTTCCTGGAGGAACTGGAGCATCACCCCGCCCAGTACCTGCCCGAGATCGACGAGGGCGCCCTTGGCGGCGACGTCGTGAAGATCGACCTGACGCGCCCGATGTCGGAGATCCTCGAGACCCTCTCGCGCCATCCCATCAAGACGCGCGTCTCGCTGTCGGGGCCGATGATCGTCGCCCGCGACGCCGCTCACGCCAAGATCCGCGAGCGGCTCGACCGCGGCGAGCCCATGCCCGCCTATTTCAAGGACCATCCGGTCTATTACGCCGGCCCGGCCAAGACGCCCGAGGGCTATGCCTCCGGCTCGTTCGGCCCGACCACGGCCGGCCGCATGGACGGCTTCGTCGACCAGTTCCAGGGCGCCGGCGGCTCCATGGTCATGCTCGCCAAGGGCAACCGCTCGCGCGAGGTGCGCGAGGCCTGCGCCAAGCATGGGGGCTTCTATCTCGGTTCGATCGGCGGCCCGGCCGCCCGCCTCGCCCAGGACTGCATCCGCAAGGTCGAGGTGCTGGAATATCCCGAACTCGGCATGGAGGCGATCTGGAGGATCGAGGTCGAGGACTTCCCGGCCTTCATCGTCGTCGACGACAAGGGCAACGACTTCTTCAAGGAACTCAATCTCGGCTGACGTGTTCTGAACGGCGAAGGGATCGGCTGGCGCCTGTTACCGAACGGAAACATGGCGCCTTCCGACTCGAAATCCCGAGGAAACGGTCGGGGTGCATTCATGGCACCAGACCCAAGGGGCTTTCGCCATGAGCACCGCCAACCCGACCTTCTCCACCGCCAAGGCTTCGGCCGCCGACGCCCACACGCTCGCGCTGATCGCGTCTTCGCTGGTTGCGGCCACGGCCATCGCCTTCATCGCGATGGTGGTCACTGCCTGGCCGGCGAAAGCGTCGGAGCGGATCCAGATGGCCGCCCTGCCCTCGGCGCTGATCCAGAACGAGGCGATGGCGCCGGCTCCCGTCCGCCTTGCCCCGGCGCTGCCGCGCAGCGAAACCCCGGCCGTGGCCCCTGAGGCCGCTCCGACCCGCACCGCCGCGCTCGGCACGCTGCCGATGCCGGCTCAGCCGTGCACCGACGCGCTGGCCGCCGCCGAGGCCGAGATGAACGACACGCTCGCCAAGGTCGAGGCCCTGTCGGAAGCCGACATGGGCGCCCAGTGCTCGGCCTTCCGCGTCCACATGAGCTCTCTGCAGCGCGCCGCCTCCACCGTCGATCGCTGCGTCGCGGGCCAGGACCGCCGCACCAAGGCCGGCTTCATCCGCCAGTCGATGGCGGAATGGCGCGGCGTGGTCGCCAATGGCTGCCGCTGATCCGCTTTCCCGTTTCCAAGCATGACCTCCAACCTGCTTGTCCTTGCGCTGGCGACCCTGTCGCCGGCGCTTTTTCTTGTCCCGCGGGAAGCCGCGGCCTCGCCGCGCACCGAAGCGTCCTGTGCGCGTGACCTTGCCGCCACCCAGACGAGCCTGCGCCAGACCCTCGAGCGCCTGAACCGGACGCGCAGCCAGCCGGCAGCGCAGCGCTGCGCAACCTTCCGCAGCCACGTCCAGGTCATGCGCGCGGCAGCCGCCGTGTTCGATCGCTGCACGACCGGCCGGCACCGCCAGGAGAATGTCGGCCAGATGATGGGCTCCATCGCCGATTGGCGCGAGATCATCCAGCGCAACTGCCGCTAGCTCTCGAACAACAGGTCGCGCACGGTCTCGCCGACATGGGCCAGCGCCGAAAGTGCCGCCTTGAGCCGCGCCTGTTCCGTGCGCGCGAGGATCGCGGGGTCCACCCTGCTGCCCGGCGGGATGCCGGCGGCGAGGTCGGCGAACTGCTGGCGCAGCACCGCGTCCAGCAGCACGCCGTGGGCCTCGATCCATTGTTCGACGTCCTCGGCCCCGCCGATGGCGCGCTCGCGCAGGGCCACGAGCCGCTCGCGCGTCGAGCGGGCACGGATGTCGTGGCGCAGCGCCAGGCAGCGCGCGCCGGCGACCACCGGAAACAGGCCGCATTTCTTCAGGTCGATCCGGCCGCCATCGGTCCGGAAGCCGCCGAAGAAGGTCAGCGGCGAGGCCAGTTCGCCGATCTGGTCGGCGAGCAGCTTGGCCAGCAGCGGCGCCCGTCGCGCCGCGCGGAAGGCCTCGTCCGCCAGTTCCGCCGCAAGGCCCGCGTCGCCATGGACCGCGCGGAAATCGTAGAAGATGTCGACCGCGAGCAGGTCTTCCGGCCGGGTCCGCCCGACCCAGCCATCGATGCGCCGCCGCCAGTCGTCGAGCGAGCCGCGGAAGGCCGGGTTGCGCGCCATGACGCCCCCCTTGCAGAAGGCGATTCCCGCTGAATCCAGCGCCGTCGCCATGATCTCGCCGAACCGCCCGAACCAACGGTCGGCCGCCTCGGGGTCGGCCGCGACCGCCGTGACCAGCGCATTGTCCTGGTCGGCGGCGAGCAGGCTTTCGCCCCGGCCGACCGATCCGAGCACAAGCACCGCGTAGGACACGGGAGCCGGCCCGAGGCCTTCCGCCACCATCGTCGCCTCGGCGTCGCGCGCCGCCCGCGCCGTGACCGCGGCGATCTCGTCGCTGACGACGGCCGCGACCTGCCGGGCCGGCACCTCCTCGTCGATCAGCCGGCGCGCGACCGCCGGCATGCGCGCGAAGGCGGCGGCGAGTTCGGCGGGTCCGCTCGCCGCCTCGACCGCGTCGCCGAGCGACAGCGCGTCGCTGGCGCGCACCTTGAGCAGGTCGCGCGCGGTCAGCGCCCCGACGATGCGCCCGCCCGCGTCGGCGACCGCGAGGTGGCGGATCTTCAGCCGGTCCATGCGGCCGATGGCCCGGTAGAGGAAATCCTCCTCGCCGATCGCCTGGAGCGGCCGCGAGGCAAACTCCGAGACCGGCAGGTCCATGAGGCTCGCGCCCCCGCGCGCGATCGCGCGCATGACGTCGCGCTCGGTCAGGATCGCCGTCTCGTCCAGGCGCAACCCGGCTTCGCCCGACACGAAAACCGAGGAAATGCGCCTCTCCGCCATCAGACGCGCCGCTGCGATCAGGCTTGTCGCCGGGGCGACCGCCACCGGCGGCCGGCCGATGATGTCGCGGGCGCGGTGGCGGAACGGGAAGGCGTCGATCCGCTTGACGGCCTCGTTGCCTGGCGTCACCGGCACGGCCTTCGGCTCGTCCCAGCCCGCGCCCGCCAGACGGTCCAGCGAGCGCGTCAGGCGCGCGCAGGCCTCGCCCGCCTCCGCGACCGTGCGCACCCCCTGCGCCTTCAGGTGCGGCAGCAGCGCGACGAACAGCTCGGCGGCAAGCCGGGCATCGGCCACGGCATCGTGGCGCACCGTCCGGTCGACCGCGATGCCGAGGCGCGCCGCCAGGACCTCCAGCGAAAACCCCGGCAGCGTCGGGAAGCAGACCTCGCCCAGCAGCCGCGTGTCGAGCGCGGGCGGCGGCGTGAAGGCGAGGCCCGCGAGCCGACACTCCCGCCGCAGCAGGGCCAGGTCGAAGCCGAGGTTGTGCCCGATCAGCGGCCGCCCCGCACGCCAGGCCTCGAAGGCGGCGAAAGCCTCGGCGAAGGATCCGGCCCCCGTCACGTCGGCATCGCCGATGCCGTGGATGGCCGTGACCGCCGCCGGGATCGGCACGCCGGGATCGACGAGGCGGGCGAAGGCAGCGCCGGCATCGACCACGCCATGCCGGATGCCCACTGCGCCGATCTGCACGATCCGCGCCTTCAGCGGGTCGAGCCCCGTCGTCTCGGTATCGAGGACGACGGCATCGACGGCAATCAGCGGGCGCACGGCCTCTGTCGGCATGGCGGCAGGCTAGACCGGCTCCGGCCGGGTCGCGAGTCAGGCCTTTACCTGTTCCTTGACCGCCTCGATCAGCTGCTTCAGCGAGAACGGCTTCGCCAGGAACGCGAATTCCTGGCCTTCCGGCAGGTCGTTCTTGAACGCCTCCTCGGCGTAGCCGGAGACGAAGATCACCTTGATGTCCGGATTGGTCTTGCGCAGTTCCCCTAGCAGTGTCGGTCCGTTCATCTCGGGCATCACCACGTCGGACACCACGAGATCGACCTGTCCGCCGTGCTCGGCCATGACCTCCAGCGCCTCGACGCCGGACCCTGCCTCCAGCACCGTGTAGCCGCGCGACGCGAGGGCCCGAGAGGCGAAGGCCCTCACCGCCTCCTCGTCCTCGACCAGCAGGATCGTGCCGGCGCCGGTATCGTCGCGCGGCGGCATCGCCTGAGGTGGCGGTGCCGGCGTCTCCGGCGGCTTCTCGGCGGGAGGAGTGGCCCCGGCTTCAGCGTCGGCCGGCCCATCGCCGGCCACGAGCATGGCCGCAGGGGCCGCGGGCGTTGCCGATGCCCCGGGCACAGCGACCGGCGCTGCCGGCGGCGCCGGGCGCGCCTCCTCCTCGACATGACGCGGCAGGAAGATGCGGAAGGTCGTGCCCTTGCCCATCTGGCTGTCGACGAAGATGTAGCCGCCCGACTGCTTGACGATGCCGTAGACGGTCGACAGGCCGAGGCCCGTACCCTTGCCGACCTCCTTGGTCGAGAAGAACGGATCGAAGATCTTCTGCCGGATGTCCTCGGGGATGCCGGTGCCGGTATCGGTCACCTCGATCATCACGCAGTCGCTGGCCGGCATGTCCACCGGCTGGTCCTTCGACTGGTACTTGGCGATATCGGCTGCCGGTACGTTGGTGGTGCGGATCGTCAGCTTGCCACCCTCCGGCATGGCATCGCGGGCATTCACCGCGAGATTGAGGATGACCTGCTCGAGCTGGGTCACGTCGGCGCGCACCGGCCAGAGGTCGCGGCCATGCACCATGTCGAGGCCGACGCGCTCGCCCAGCGAGCGGCGCAGCAGCATGGACGTGTCGGACAGCACGTCGCCGAGCTGCACCACCAGCGGCCGCATGGTCTGCTTGCGCGAGAAGGCCAGCAGCTGGCGCACGATGCTCGCGGCCCGGTTGGCGTTCTGCTTGATCTGCATGATGTCGTTGAACGACGGGTCGGCCGGCTTGTGGTTCATCAGGAGGAGGTCGGCATGGCCGATCACCGCCTGCAGCACGTTGTTGAAGTCGTGGGCCACGCCGCCGGCGAGCTGGCCGACCGCATTCATCTTCTGCGACTGGGCGAACTGCTCCTGCAGCTGGCGCAGCTCGGTGGTCTCCACGACATAGACGATGGCCGTCTCGCCGGGCTGCTCGGGATCGTCGACGGGGGCCACGAAGAACCGCGCGAACCGGCTGCCGTCACCGCCGAGCAGGGCATCGACCGGGGTCAGGTCGCCCTTGCCCTGCGCGGCCTCGCCGATCGCCTGGACCAGCGCCTGGCGCGAGGTTTCCTTGACCACGCCGAGCAGCGAGCGCGGGCCGGTCTCGCCGGCCGGCAGGAGTTCCGCCGACATGCGCGCGAAGATCGGGTTCGAGCGGCCGACATGCCCGTCGCGGTCGACGGTCGCGATGCCGAGCGGCGAGGAGTTGAAGAACCGCGCGAAGCGCACCTCGGCCGCGCGCAGGCTATCGCCGCTGTCGGCCGAGCGGGCGCGGTTGATCACCAGGGTGCGCGACGAGCCGGGCGTGCCGTCGGCCGCGAAGGCGACCTTGTGCAGGAGGCGCACCGGCAGCGCCTCGCCGCTGCGCTTCTTCAGATCGAGGTCGAAGGTGGCCGTGCGCACCTCGCCCGGTGCCGGCGTGATCGTCCGGAGCAGCGCCGCGGCGTCCGCGGCCAGGATGTCGGCGAGTGCGAGACCGCCGGGGCCGACCTCGGCGAGGTCATGGTCGAGCCAGCCCGCCAGCGTCGCGTTCATGTAGGCAATCTCGCCCGACGGCTCCATGGAGAAGAAGCCGGCCGGCGCATGGTCGAGGAAGTCGATGGCCTTCTGCAGCGTCTCGAAGGCACTCTCCGCACTCTGCCGGTCGCGGGTGATATCCTCCACCGTCCAGACGACGGCCCGCGCCGCGCCGCGCGGCTTGACCACGCCCTCGCCCGCCATGGGCCGGACGCGCAGTCGGTACCAGCGCGCGCCCTCGGCCTCGGGCTGACGCACCTCCTCGTGGTGACGGCGGCCCTCCCGGGCGGCCTGCGACAGCCGGTAGATGGCCTCGGAAACCTCGGGTGCTCCGGTGAAGGCGCGCTCGACACCGCGCACGTCGTCCTCGCCGGTCGCCCCGGTCATGGCGAGATAGGCCGGATTGGCATAGAGGACGCGGCCCGAGGGCTCGGTGACGACCGACGCCTCCTGCGCGCTGTCCACCATCGCCTTGGTGAAGTCGTTGCGGCCGTCTTCCGTTGCGAAGCGCAGGATGCCGGCGGCATAGGCGAACAGCGAGAAGACGCCGCACACGGCCAGCGCCGCGAGCAGCGCGATCACATAAGGATAGGCGTTTTCGCGGCCGATCATCAGGAAGAACAGCGCCGCACCGACCAGCACCACCGCGACGGCCAGCACCATGATGGTCGAGCCGGAACTGTCCGACCTGTCGACCGAACGGCGCGCGCCGGCGGCCTTGGGCGCGGGGTCGATGCGGGCGTTCTTTTCGGCGAGAGCCATGGCGCGAGGTGCCGTTCCGGACTGGGGGAGAATCCCTCGGGAATCCTCCGGATAGTCGTGCCGTTTCGCGGGCCAAGAGGCAAGGCCGGCAGGCGCCTCGCCGGCGCGCCGGAACGCTATTTCAGCCCGCCCTTGAGACGCATGACGTAGCCGATCACCTCCGCGACCGCCTTGTAGTGCTCCTCCTCGATTGGCTGGTCGATCTCGACGGTCGCGTGGAGGGCACGGGCAAGCGGCACGTTCTCGACGATCGGCACGTCGTTGGCGGTGGCGAGTTCGCGGATCTTGAGCGCTATCAGGTCTGCGCCCTTGGCGACGCAGACCGGCGCAGCCATGCCGGTCTCGTATTTCAGCGCCACCGCGAAGTGGGTCGGGTTGGTGATCACGACGGTCGCCTGCGGCACCGAGGACATCATGCGCTTGCGCGCGCGCTCGCGCCTGATCTGGCGGATCTTGCCCTTGATCTCGGGGTTGCCGTCCGACTGCTTGAACTCCTCCTTGAGCTCCTGCAGCGACATCTTCTGGCGCTCGTACCAGCGCTGGTACTGGTAGACCTAGTCGGCCAGCGCGACGATCGCCATGATCGCCACCACCGCGATCAGCACGTTCATGACGATGCCGAGCGTGTGCGGCAGCAGCATCTCGACGTCCATCCGCACCAGGCTGTCGATGGCGGCGCGCTGCGGCCAGAGCACGACGAACATCACCGTGCCGACCACGCCGATCTTGGCGAGTCCCTTCAGGAAGTTGACGAAGGCATCCTTGCCGAAGATGCGCTTGAACCCGGCCAGCGGCGAGATCTTGGAGAGTTTCGGCTTCAGCCCCTCGCCCGACAGGACCAGCGGATGCTGCACCATGTTGCCGGCGACGCCCGCGATGAACAGCCCGAGAAACGGCAGGCCGAGCGCCACGACGATGGCGAGGATCAGCGAGATGAGAAGCCCCATCAGGCCGGCGCGGTCGACGGACACCATGTCGGCATTGGCCATGAGGTTCTTCAGTGGCACCGACAGGCCGCCTGCAGCGCCCGCCGACATGGTCGCGATGATCAGCGCTGCGATGAACAGCATCAGCCAGGAGACGAGGTCCTGGCTCTTGACGACATCACCCTTCTTCAGCGCGTCGTCGAGCTTCTTCTGCGTAGGGTCCTGTGTTTTCTGGTCCTTGTCGTCATTGCCCTCGGCCACGGCTCACCTCCGGTTCACCGCGATCTCGCCGAGCAGGGCTTCGAGATGGCCGGCGTAGTGGGCCATCATCACGCCGATGACGAGGAGAAGGATCAGGAAGCCGACGCCGATGGTCACCGGCATGGCGACGAAGAAGACCTGCATCTGCGGCATCAGCTTGGACAGGATGCCGAGGCCGATGTTGAAGACCAGCGCGAAAACGAGGAACGGCGCCGAGAGCTGGATCGCCACCAGGAACGCGCGGCTCAGCACGCCGGTGAGGAACTGCGCGGCATCGCCCGAGGCCGGCAGCGCGCCCGGCCGGATGATCGAGAACGAATCGGAGATGGCCGCGATCACGAGGTGATGCAGATCGGAGGCGAAGATGATGGCGATGCCGGTCAGCGTCAGGAAGGTGCCGATGACCGCGCCCTGCTGGCCCTGCGTCGGGTCGACCTGCATGGCGAAGCCGAGCCCCATGGCGTTGGCGATGACGACGCCCGCCGTCTGCAGCGCCGAGACGGCAATGCGCCCGGCCATGCCGAGCGTGAAGCCGACCGCGATCTCCATGAACAACATCAGGAACACGCCGGCGGGCCGTGCGAGATCGATGGCGTAGAGCGGCCGGTGCAGCGGAAACAGGATCATTGTCAGCAGCAGCGCGATGCCGAGCCTGACACGCATCGGCATGGCGCGTTCGCCGAGGCCGGGCATTAGGGCCATCATGGTGCCGACCCGCGCGAAAACGAGGAGAAAGACCACCATCAGTTCCGGCGAGAGCGGCACGTTCATCGGCGGCGCTCCCTCCTGGAGCCTTGTCCGGCACGCCGGATCAGACCTGATTCACCCGCCGAGAACCACCTTGCTCATGATCCGGCCCATGATCCCGGCCATCAGGTCGCCCATGAACGGCAGCGCAACCAGCATGGTCGCGAAGATCGCGAGGATCTTCGGCACGAAGACCAGCGTCTGCTCCTGGATCTGCGTCAGGGCCTGGACCAGCGAGACGGCGACGCCGATCACGAGACCCACCACCATGAGCGGGGCGGAGACGAGGATGACGGTGAGAATGCCGTCGCGGGCGACGTCGAGAATGTCGGCGGGGGTCATGACGGTCCAATAGCGTTTTCGAGCGAAGTGGCGGCCGGCTCGCGTGAAGAGAACGCGAAACAGAGAAAACCCTAGATCTGCATGCGCATGATTTCCTCGTAGGACTGCACGACCCGGTCGCGCACGGCCACGAGGGATTCGATGGCGACTTCGGTCTCGGCGACAGCGGTCACCACGTCGATGAGATCGGCGCGCCCGGCCGCCATGGCGGTGGTCCGCTGGTCGGTGGCCCGCGTCGTCCGGTCGAGCGACTGGACCGCGTTGGCCAGCATGTCGCCGAAGCCGTTGCCCTGCCCGCCGCCGGCGCGCTGGCCGCCGTTCGGCGTGAACAGCCGCGCCGCCGAGGCATAGGCGTTGGCGGCAATGGATGAGGTCGACATCGGCTCAGACCCTCAGCAGTTCGATCGTGCGCTGGATCATCCGGCGCGTGGAGGTGACGACGTTGAGGTTCGCCTCGTAGCTGCGCTGGGCCTCCCGCATGTCCATGCTCTCGACCAGCGAGTTGACGTTCGGGATCTTGACGTAGCCGCGGGCGTCCGCCGCCGGGTGGTTGGGTTCGTAGCGGGTCTGGAATTCGCCGGGCTGCTGGCGCACCGGCCCCAGATTGACGGTGGTGGCCTGCAATTCGCGGTCGAAGCTGGTGCGGAAGGTCGGCAGCTTGCGGCGGTAGGGGTCGCCGCCCGGTGTCTGTGCCGTCGACGAGGCGTTGGCGATATTCTCGGCCGAGATCCGCATCCGGCCGGCCTGCGCGCGCAGGCCGCCTGCGGCGATGCGGATCGTCTTGAGGAAGTCCATGGACATCGTTCAGCCTCCTCAGGTGCGCTTGCCGAGCGCGGTGCGGATAAGGCCAAGCGAGCGCTGGTAGAGGCCCGTGACCGCCTGGTAGTCCATCTGGTTCTGCGCGACCTTGAGCATCTCGTCCTCGAGGTTCACGCGGTTGCCGTCGGGCGTCGCCCGGACGCCGGTGTCGCGGCGCACCTCGAAATTCACCCCTTGCGCGCTGGCGACGCTGATGTGGCGGGCATTGGTCACCCGCATCGGCCCGGAGCCGGCGCCGCCCGCGATTCCCGTGCTGGCTCCCGCCGCACCCCCGCCCCTGACCATGGATTCGAAGTCCGGCGCCCGCAGATCGCGCGCCCGGTAGCGCGGCGTGTCCGCATTCGCGACATTTTCCGCCAATAGCTTCTGGCGGTCCTGGTGCCATCGCATCCGGGTCCGGAGCATGGAGAAGAGCGGCGCGTCGCTGGTCGTCATCGTTGCCTGTCCCCACCCCGATGGATAGGCAAA
>VFQQ010005319.1_pt1 | contig 10730 bp, 19 predicted proteins | sample 3512341 | NCBI WGS metagenome assembly VFQQ01 (sample SAMN10412373, study PRJNA504923) | tailings metagenome | isolation source: Relicate 2 Philex TSF1 revegetated site | place: Philippines: Tuba, Benguet | collected 2017-08-29
TTGGGCAGGCGGGCAGGCAGGCCCGCAAGAATCAGGAAGAATCAAAGAAGAAGAGAGGATCACATGGGGGCAGGGCATCAGGCAGGCAAACAGGAAAGCAAGCAGGCGGGGCTTCAGGTAAACAGGGGGGCAGGCGCAGGTGTGGTAGGTACATTCGCATTGCATTCGCGATGAGATTGGCAGGGAGGGGGGTGCGGCGGCGGCGTGTGATGCTGCCGCCGGCACGCAGGGCAGGGCAGGGGCAGGGGAGCATCTCTGCTCTCGAGTACAGCTAGCGCTAAGGGGTTCCTGGCTGGAGGCGACATCCTGCAGCTACCCATTGAGGCAGCCCTCAGGAGGGCACTGCTGCTTCGGCTGTGGGGCGGTCTGTCTTCGGCTACAATTGGTCTGGAGCCTTTCTAAGCATGCGCTTCCTACAGGGTGCACGGGGAGCAGCAGGCGTTGGGGCCATCAGCAGCTTGGCAGTTCTGCCACACACCACTGCTGCCGCAGCACATCAGCCTGAGGTGCCACCCATGCCCGCCAGTGCATCTGCACCCAGCATCCTCCCTTGCTGAAAGGACCCACCCACCCGCCCACCTTTGGGAGGTGCGGGCGCAGGTGTGTGTGCAGCAGCCCCTCCACCGCTGCATCCACGTGCGGCACCACCAGCGGAATCAGCGCCAGGCCGGCCGCCGAGGGGCCGCCGGCGCGCAGGGCGGCGGGGAGGCGCGCCATGCTGGGGCGGGACAGCAGGTGGCGGGCCGCCCAGACGGTCCTGTGGTAGGAGCGGGAGGGAGGAGGGCAGGGGAGCATGCTGGTTGGGGTGGTGCTAAGGCTGGGTGAGGAGCAGGCAGGAGGCATCGTGCAGCAGCGCACGCTGCGGGGGCCAGCGTGGGGCACGGGCATGCCACCCCACCATTCAAGGACCACAGCAGCGCCCCGCTGCCACTCCCTGTCCAACTTGATCAAGCAAATCACCCCGCTGCCCGCGCCCACCTGTTGATGAGCAGGGCGGGGATGGCCAGCGAGGCGGTGGCGTGGAAGAGTGTCGAGTCGAGGATGGCAGCCGCCACGGGCACCGCCGCGCTGTGCTGCTCCGCGATGCTGCTGGCGGCGGCGACGCCGTAGGCCGCTGGCGGCGGCAGGCAGGCGGCGCAGGCCGCTGCCACGCTCGTGGCAGTGTGCGCAAACGCGGCTGCGCCCGCTGAGGCGAGCGGCAGGTCTGGCCGGGTGCGTGGGAGGGCGGGCAGGCCGCCGCCGGCGGCAAAGGCGGGGGAGGGGGCCGCGGCGCGGGCTTGGTGGGTGCGCGAGTACGCGCGCCGCCCCTTGTCTGCGGTGTCTAGCAGGCCGTAGGCGGCCACCACGGCGTACGAGCCGAGGTAGAGGCGGCGGGAGATGAGATGCTTGAAGGCCTCACCAACATCACCTGCGGGGAGGGGTTGAGGGGTTGGGTTGGGTGTGGAGAGTGACGATAGGAATGGTGAGTGGGCTGCGAAATGTGCAAGGCGGCGGGCGGGAGAGGGTGAGACAGCGGCGGCGGCATGGGCGGCATGCCGGCGGCCAACGGCCGTGGCGGCGCTGCTGCAAGCGCATTTCGGCTGCGAATCGCCCCCTGCCACCACAAGCAAGCCATGCAGCAGGGCAGGGGTGCACAGCAAGCTGGCGGCGCCCAACGCGGCGGCGCCCAACGCGGCGGCCATCTGCGGCGTCAGACCGCCACTCACTGGTGAAGGCCGTGTACCGCAGGAGGCCATGTCTTAGGGGGTCATGCGCCTGGTGCGCCATGGTGGTGGCCGCGCACGGGGCTGGGGCCCTGCCTAGAGCGCCCTTGGGCTTGGTGCGGCGGCGCGTGGGCACCCGAGGCTGCTGGGTGAGGGCTGGTGGACGCCAGATGCTCCGATGGACGCGCAGAATACGGTGGGGAGAGCAACGGGGAGGCAGAGAGCACGTGGGCAGGGCGCCGCAGGCATCGCACCCCATGCACCCGCGGCGGAGGGCGATCACCCTGCCGTTGCAATTGGGAGATCCCGGATATTGATTCGCAACGGAAGCGGGGCGTCGGACGCAGCGTGCCGCACTTGCTCGCCGCAGGTGAGCTCCCCAGAGCGCCGCAGCCACTGCAAACCGTGCAGCAGGTGTCGCCGATGGTGGATGATCGGCACCGCCGCGCTGCCACTGCACTCGGCCCGCCGCCGCCGCTGCTGCTCCTGCCGCTGCTGCCGCTGCTGCCGTTGTCTGCTGGAGGCCTACTTGCTAACGCATGACCCCTCGTTTGCACCCTGCAGACTCACCAAATCACTCACCCCAATAATGGCCTCCGACCGCCAGGCGGTGCCGCTCGTGCGGGTGCCCAGGTGCGCGCTCTGGGCTTGCCGCCGCCGCCCAGCCTGCGGCAAGCTGCTGCACGCGAAGGCACACACATGCTACTTTGAGCTTCAGGCTGCCACTTTGTACCGTCCCTGTTCTTCAGGGAGGAGCAGTACTTTGATCGTGAGGAGGTGCTGGGCCGCGATGCCGCTTCCGTGTTCCCAACCGAATCCAAGAAGGCGGCGGCGCAGGGGGCGGGCCTGGCGGAGCTGCTGGGCGCCAACAAAAAGGTGCGCTGCTGCTGTGTGTTGATGCTTTCGGCTGTTGGGAGTGTAGTTTCAACACTGCTGGCTGCTGATGGTGCCGAGGTGTCAACTGTGCATGCGCTGCTTACCGGGGCACCAGCCCGGCACTCAGCCGGCACAATGATGTGCTCGGCAGCCTCGGCGCTGCTGGGTGCCCACGAAAAGGCGCGCTGCCTCTGGGGCGCTAAGGGATCTCTCTGTCCTGTGTGCTGCCGTGTCGCATTCAGGTGTTTTTTGTGTGCTGCTTTGTGGCGCTGAGGCGGCGACTGTGGGAATCCAGGGGGCAAGAACTGCTCCCCGGCCAGCTCTGTGCTCATCCCCTCCCCACCCTATCACCACCTCTGCCGCACACACTTTGCCGCAGTTCATCTCGGAGACGGAGCTGCAGGAGATTAAGAGTACGATGGGCCTGCGGCCAGAGGACGGCACCATCGCCGCCGACAAGCCGCTGGCAGAGGTGGGGGTTTGTGCCTGTTTCAATGTTTCTGTTTCAGCTGGCTGGGCTTCAAGTTGCTGGGGGAGGACGGCACCATCGCCGCCGACAAGCCGCTGGCAGAGGTGGGCTTCCTGCCTGCTTTCGTTTACATGCTTTGTTTTGCTGGCGTCATGTTCAGGGATCGCTGCCCTGGCTTCAGTTTGCTGTTTGGCTGGCTTTGTGCTACATGCCCGGTGTTGTTGGTATGCTGTGGCAGCTACGAGCCACGTTGGTTCCGTTGGCTGCCACGCCCGTGCTGCATGCCATGCATGCACCCACAGCAGCCGGCCCAAGTGATCGAGACTGACAACTGCTGTTTGCCGGTTGGCAGGTGCTGCGCGAGGCCAAGCAGGCACCCCCAGCCTGCTTGTGCAAACAACAAACACAACTAGCATCAACCGACCGACACATGTGGCTCTACTTGTTCAATCAACGTTTCAGGTGCTGCGCGAAGCCAAGGAGGCCAAAGAAGCGGCGTTCCAGGAGCAGTGGAAGCTGATGAAGCAGGTGCGCAAATTCTCTGATCATGTAGCAGGGCGGCCGCTGCTGACCAACTAACCGTGTGCCTCTGTCGGAAAGGAAGAGCCACAATTCTCCGGTGTGGCTGCCATACCCCGGGCACCCTGCCTGGCTTCCAGCTTGCTTCTTTGCCGCCGCTCCCTTCCTGTGCAGCCGCCTGCCTCCCCGCTTGCCTGCTGCCGCCCGCCTACTGCCTGCACCTGCCATACTAACCAACCCACGCCCCGCCTGCCCCCCCTCGCGCCACCCTCTGCAGGGCAAGAACCGGCCGCTGGATGAGGACGAGTTGGACTTTGTGGATTCCGTGGCGCAGCAGGAAGCAGAGGCGCGGCGGCGGCAGCGGGAGGAGGAGGAAGCTGAGCTGGCGGCCTTCCATGCAGCACAGCAGGCACATCAGGGCGCCGGCGCCGCAACCGCAGCGGAGGCGGAGCAGCAGCCAGCGGCGGGGGCGGGTCCGAGGGCCGGGGCGCAGCAAGAGGGCGGCGCGGCGGCGCGGGCTAGCAAGCCAGCGGCTGCGCAGCCTAAGAAGCAGCCGCTTGTCGCAGTCAAGCCCCTAGTGCGTCCCATTGTGCGGGTAAAAAGCAGCGGCGGCGAGCAGTCTGGGGCGGCAGCAGGCAGCGGCGGCAGCACGGGCGGCAACGGCGGCAGCCAGCCAGCGGCCAAGCGGCAAAAGACGGAGGAGCAGGAGGGCAGCGGCAGCGAGGGAGAGGGGCTGGCTGGGCTCCTGGGCGGCTATGGCAGCGGCAGTGACAGCGAGTGATGCTTGCGTCGCAACTGTAGCTGCTGTCCGCTGCTGTCTGTGTGAAGTCAGACTGCCGCGTTGTGTAATCGCTGGACTTCTGGAAGCAGCTTGGGACGGTCATGTGGGCAGGAGTGCTGGGCAAGCGTTGGGGCGCCCCAACAGACGCATCGGCACTGCTGAAGAAAACTGGTGCCTGTGCGTCCCAGTTTATGCCCAAAGTCAGCCAGCTGCTTCAGCACCCTCGGGGGCCAGCTGTGCAGCTGGCCAGCATGCGCTGGGCGGCCGCTCGGCACGCTGCCGCTGCGCCAGCTGTCCATGCAGGCAGGCCGCCTCCTTTCCTGCCCGCCCACAAAACGCGCGCCCTGACCTTAGATCTGCACTCTGCATCCGCTTCTAGCCCTTTGCGCAGCCTCCGCGCGCCCTTTGCCCGCCAAACGCGCCTGCAGCAACCCCACGCGGCGCTTCACCTACCAACGGCGGTCATGCTCGCGGCCTCTCTCGCAGCCCCGGCGCCTCGCCACCTCGCCATCCGACGCCGATGCGGCGCCCTGGCCGCTGCTGCTGGCGCCGGCGCCACTCCCGCCGCCGCCGGACCAGCAGCTGCTGCGCCGCTGGCCCCAACTGCTGTGCGCCCTGTTGGCGCTGCGGAGGCCCCCACCACGGCCTGGCGGCCGCCCCAGGAGACCAAGTATGCAGCAGGCTTGACTGCCGCCTTTGCCCGCTGGACGGCTGAGAATGTTGAGCGCCCGTCCTTTGCCGCTGCCCGCACCCCGGCGGTCGCCATCACTGCCGCCGCTGCCGCTACTGCTCCGCCCGCCCCTGCGGCCGTCTCAGCCATGAACAACGCAGTCAGTGCTGCGCAGCTGCCGGGGCGCGCCCCGCAGCAGCCCCAGCAGGCCGCTGGCGCTGCTGCCGCCCAGCTCGCCACCTGAGCCTAATGCTCTCTTCTCCCCACACATGCCCATGTTTGTCGCTGATTGAGCCGATTCCTGCCCACCCTGTACTTCCGGCAATCCCCACTCTGATGTACTTACTTTCTCGGTATTGCCGCCTCCCATATTTCATGCCTCTCAGAACCCCCATTCTCGCTCTCTGTGCCGCTACCGGCTGCTGCTCTTCCCCATTGTGATTGCGCTGTCCACTCTGTCCCCGCCCTTCCGTACCCGTCGCTCCCCATGCTTAACAAAGACAACCTGAAAGCATGCTGCCATGCATGCCCTCGGCCGCCGATTCTTGCCTCCATGATTTCCCATGCCGCTACGATATTTGCAGCCCTAGCTGAAATGCTGCTGCATGCAATGCTGCCGCATGCATGCCTGTGTGATACTGCTGACTCATAGTGGCAGAGCAGTGAGACAGCATTGGGAGGTGTGCCTAATGCAGGCTGTGTGGGTCAGCGGCAGCAACAGGTCTGCATGCCGGTTGAATGCAGGTTACATGCTTGCAGGCCAGCTGCTGGGAGCATTATAGGGTGCGCAGTGGTTCAAGGAAAAGAATGGCAAGGGCAAGTTGTGAATGAACGGGGGCAATATAGCAGTCTACTGTGCAAGCCGTGCCAAGCACAACAGCAAAGCAATACGCGCCAAAGCAATGCGTGGTATCAAAATGTACACCGTCAGATCTGGTTTTAGTTGGCATCAATGTCAGTGGGTAGCTCCTCAAAAGCGTCAGAGCTTAATTACTTGCTCGGCGGCAATGGCGCGCATGCCAGTGTGCGGTGTGGGACGCCAGCAGCGCTGCTCAGGCCGGGCTGGTCGGCTTGGCAGCAATCGCGCACATGTGCAGCACATGCGCCGTGCCCAGGGCAAGGAAGGTGTGGCCGCCTGCCAGCTTGACTGGTGCAGCGCTCGCCGTACCATCCGCTGCATTGTAGGCGGGATCGTACGTGCTGCCGCCGCCTGCAGGAATGGCAGTGGGTTGGGTGAGCAGTGCGTCATAGCGAAGAGGGGGCAGCCAGGCGCATTCAAGCTTGCAGGCAGTACTGTCGACCGGCCACCTTTATGTTCAGTTGCTGCTGTCTCACCGAAGCACCAGATGTTGGAATCGCCGTCCAGCGCGCAGGTTGCATCATCTGCCGTGCTGACCGCCACAAAGCTAAGGCTGCTGTCGCCCGCCCATGCCGGCTCAGTTGGTTCGGTCAGCAGGGTGCGGGGCGTCATCCCCTGGCCGTTGCCGGGCGACTCGCCCCAGCACAGCAGGGCGGAGCTGTTGAGCGTCAGCCCGCAGGTGTGGCTGTAGCCGGCTGAGATGGAGGCAAAGGCGTGCTCCCCTGCCACAGCCACCGGCTCGCTTTCAAACCCGTCCTCGTTCTGGCCGGGGGTGGCGCCGTTGCCCAGCTCGCCAAAAACGCTGCTCTGCACTCAATTGGAGGGGGCGCACTCAAAGGGCAGGTGAGAAGGGGAGTGGCGCATTAGGGCCATGTGCACAGGTGGCAGCCATGGCCTACCCGGCCGCAACACTGCCCTGCACAGCATGCGCAGAGCCTGTTTGGCTTGCCCACTCCGAGCAGCACACTCAGCCCAGCGGCTGCGCCATCAAACCCTGTAACAGGTGCCACAGCAGCCCTGCAAGTGGCTCTCACCCCCCAGCACCAAGCGCGGCTCTCATCATCCAGAGCGCAGGTGTGATACACTCCGCAGCTGAGCGACGCAAAGGTATGGTTGCCCGCCACTTCCACAGGCGTCAGGGATGCTTCGGCATCCAGGCCAGCACCCAGCTGCCCAGCGCCGTTGTTGCCTGCAGTGAGGGAGCGCAGATGATGTTGCTGCTCAAGGAAAGGCATCCTGCATGGACACAGATGCATTGTTGCTGCAGCGGCAGCTGCGTTGCCGCGTGCGTTGCCGCCGTTCAAGGGCAGGGCAGCTCGCTATGATGTGCCCAGCTGACCCTACGAGCTGTTGCTCACCCCAGCAATGAGCGCGTCCGCTGGCGTCCAGGCCGCAGGTGTGGTCATAGCCAGCGCACACAGCCTCAAGCACGTGCCCTTCAGCCGCCCGGACAGGCACGAGGGAGACGGTGCTTTGGTCCTCGCCAGACGGTGCAGTGGATCCCACGCCTGCAGGCAGCGGGCAGCAGGGGTGCATGTCTGGTCTTCTCAAGTCTCCGCAGCTCACCGCCAGCTGGATTTGTTGCGACGTATCAACAAGCTGCGGCAGCTGTTCTCGGCAGCAAGCAGGCACAGCAGGCGCAGCATGCCAGCACAGCACACAGGCGCAGCATGCCTGCACAGTGCACAAGCATCCAGCCAGCGTGACGCACCCCAGCACCAGGTTGCTCCTTCAGCGTCCAGAGCGCAGGTGTGGAAGCGGCCGCAGGTGATGGAACGGAAGGTGAGGCCACCTGATACCTCGACGGGTGTGTTTGAGCTGGTGTTGCTGCCGGTGCCCAGCTGGCCGTTCACGCCCACGCCTGCGGCGGGAGCAGGAGTGCAGGTGTGAGCTGCTGAATGCATATCCTGGTTGTCAGGATGCAGGCAGTGTAACTGCAAGACATGTGTGCCTTCAGCGCATAGGTGCCTTCAGCACACGGGCAGCAGACATGTAGCAGCCAGCCAGCCAGCAGCCCTGCATGCATCAGAGCTGCTTCCCAGCTAGCTTGATCATCTGCACTCACCCCAGCACCAGGCCTGGCCAGACGGCTATAGTGCACACGAGTGGGACATGCCAGAGCAGACTGATGCAAACGAGCGGCCGCCCGACACAACCACAGGAGTCTGGGATCCGTACGAGTCACCCTCTGCCGCAGGCATGCCGTTGCCCAGCTGGCCGTCCGCCCCCCGGCCTGCGTGAGGGCCAAGCGCAGCTGGTAAACGAACTTGAGCCACCGTGGCTAAAGCTGTAATGACTACAGAACCCATTGGGCCGCGCCTGAAAAGTGCATAGCAGGCATGCAGACGGGTGGGACCTCCATCGGGATCATCTCACCCCAGCACAGCGTCACGTTCTCAGCAGCCGCAAGCTGCACCAGCGCCAAAAAAAGCATGCCTGCGTGCCACGGGGAGGGGGAGCGCGGGTGATGCCTCTGCGCAGCAGAGTGGGCAGAGTTGCAAGCACAGTCAAGCGGCATGCCATGTGCTCACTGAAGGCCATCGTTTTGGGTGTCATCACTCTTGATGTTCCGTGTTGTGAGGAGTTCTGCTGCAAAGCATGCGGGGAGGCGCGGGGCGTCGGCAAGCGGCAGCGGCGGTGAGAGGCGGGCCGCCCCTTTCGTACAGGGCGGCGGTGCGCGTGGTATCGGCTGTTCACGCTCAGGTGCACCTTACCAGCGGCCGCAAGAGTGTCAAAGCGGACGCTTCAGTCGCCGCGGGTCACGAGGCGCGCTCAGCCGCGATCCCCCGCGAACAGCAACCTTGAAGTCAAAATACGGGCATTCACGCGTTGGGACTGGGTCCGTGCGCGAGTGCCTGCCTGCCTGCCGTGCCGCCTGCTGGGCGGCGGCGCCCTTCACAGGACAGGTGCCCTTGCCTGCTGGTGCATCATGCACTGCTGCCGTTGAGCATTAACAGCAGCGTCCATCATGTCAATTAACGCCCTTGCCGTGCTGCTGCATCACATGTGCTGCCGCCAGCCATGCACTGCCGCCAGGCTCAGCGGCGGCCCTGGCCAGCGGCACGAGAGGTCAGCTCCTACCTCTGCTGCGTCCAAGTAACAGCAGGCTGTTCCAGCTTAAATAGGTAGGAGTCGCAGCGGCGGCGGCAGTACAGACAAAACTGGCAGCATCAAGTTCGGTGCAGGGAAAAAGGTATAACCACATATGGCAAGCGCAGCAGCAGCGGCGGCAATGCGCATGTATCACTTTATGATACCACAACTTTTAATGGTGGTCTCATACGTTGGGCTTCTCTACACTGGACAGCTGGACGCATCAGGCTGTGCTGGGCGGCGTGGCGTCCAGCAGCTGGCGCAGGCGCCCCACCACCTCGTCAAACGAGGGGCGCTCCTCCGGCCGCTGCGCCCAGCACTCCCTGCGGGGATGGCGGCAGGAGCAGGTGCGTGTGCGACAGATGCTCGGTCTGCCCGCAATGATGCCAGCATACAGCGACAGCAGCGGCTTGCCGCAGCTTCTGCCGCCACGCAGATGCAACGTTAACGGCAGAACAGCACCCGCCATGATGCAAGGGCAACAGCAGCGCGCGGCACAGCAACACCTGCCCCAGCCCCCTCACCGCATCAGCTGCAGGTAGGCATCCAGGCCAGACCAGGCGGCTGTGTCGGGGCCGGGCAGCGCCTCTCGGGGCGGCACCTCCGGCCGCCCGCCTGCCATGATGGTGGCACCGACCTGAAAGAATGGGAGTGTGCAACAATGCACATGACATGCGCCGAGAAGCATACGATGCTAGCATTTTGCATTGCCCTCCAGGCTGCAACCTCCCGCCCTGCCCTACAGCTACAGCTGTGCGCACCTTGAAGGGGGACATGTCCGCAAAGCTCCAGGGCAGGCGCCAGGTCAGCAGCTCGTACAGCACCTGCACAGAGCGCAGTGCATACACATGCGCAGTGCTGGTGTCTAGTGGCCTCGCAATGCACATGTTGGTCTGTCCATCAGCACGCAGACGGCTGCCCGGCCGCATGTTTCCGCCCCGCCGCTTTCCAGCGAGCAAACCACGGCACCCTTTACCAGCCAAGGAGCCTTACCATGCCAAAGCCGTACACATCGCTGGCCGACGTGGCCCTGCCGCCCTCGAGCACCTCAGGCGCCTGCCAGGATGGGTGGCAAGGGAGGGCAAGCAATCAGCAACCGCCTTGGGGGTGCATCTGGCCGAGTTGTGGCCCGACACAGCATGCATGTGATGTGCTGGTGCTGTTGCCTCGGCAGTTCTGCCCGCTCTGCTGCCCACCCCGCCCCACAGCTGCCGCCCTGGCTAGCGCCGCTCAAGCAGCGCTCACCGCCCAGATGGGGTTGCTCAGGCCAGCGGCGGTGATGCTGCTCTCCGGCCGCGCGCCAACCAGGATCTTGGACAGGTTGAAATCTGATGTAGGGCAGGTGATCATGGCAGGCGCACTCGTTGACAGCAGCCGCATGGCCTTGTGGCCTTATCAAGTTCCGGAGTGCACAAGTAAGCAGGCAGCCTGGTTGACTGGGCAGCGCAGCACCCACCTGCCACCTTGACCCGCCATGCCTCGTCCACCAGCAGATTGGGGCTCTTGACTGCAGCAAGCAGGCACAGCATCGCATGGGATGTCGCAAGGACGGTCTAGGTAACGAGATGCCGCTGCCACCCGGTGCCATCAGGGCCTGTAGGTGCACAGCTGCTGTGCATTCAACAAGCAAGCAACAGCATGCTGCACATGCGCAACCGATGGCGGCAGCAGACACCCCCAGTCAGCAGCAGCCGGCGGCAACAGAAGACGCCAACAGCCAGCAGCCCCAGCCAGCTGCTGATAACAAATTTGCAGTCTAC
>VFQQ010005320.1_pt1 | contig 10729 bp, 5 predicted proteins | sample 3512341 | NCBI WGS metagenome assembly VFQQ01 (sample SAMN10412373, study PRJNA504923) | tailings metagenome | isolation source: Relicate 2 Philex TSF1 revegetated site | place: Philippines: Tuba, Benguet | collected 2017-08-29
GCCAACGACGCGATGTCGCTTATCGCTGCCCGGCCCGGCCTCAAGACCCCGCTCGGCGACGCCACGCATTTCATCTACCAGCAGACCTGGGCCTATAACCCCCGCCTGCCGACGGAGCGCGACAACCTCAAAGGCATGCACCGCCGCATCTCGGTCTGGAAGTGCGAGGACTTCGCCGGCCGTTGGGTCGGGCCCATCACCATCCTCGAACCCGACGCACAGGACGCGCCCGACCTGCAGTTCTACTGGCTCGTCCCGTTCCAAACGCGCACGGGCTACGGCGCCTTCCTCAACTGCCACCACACCGGCGATCAGACCATGGACGTGCAACTGGTGACCAGTGCTGACGGCTGGACCTGGACGCGTGCGCTCGACCGCCAACCGCTCATCCCCCTCGGTCCGCGCGGCAGCTTTGACTGTGGCCTGACCATGGTCGCCGCCCAACCTGTGCGCTGGCGCGATCGCGTCCTGATCTTTTACAACGGCCGCGCCACAGTGCACGACGGACGCCCCCATTTTCCCGCCGACCCATTGCCCAATCCCGTCAACGGCATCGGTCTAGCCGAGTTCTCGCCTGCATTGCTGGCCTAGGCACAGGTCTTGTTCCGTGTAGGGGCGTGGCTCGTCCACGCCCGATTGCGCAATTCCTTCCCGAACCGGGCGCGCATAAAGCGCGCCCCTACAAAGATCCCGTAGCCACGAGCGTAAGCGAGTGGATCAGCCTCCACGGTGGCCGCGTCCTTCGCAATCTACGCGCTTCAGCACTTCATCGCCGCCGCATAAGGCGCGGCCGTCAGATCAATTGCCCGGCCGGTCTTGATCGACTCGACCGCCGCCAGCACGACCGCCGTGGTGCGGCGCGCAGACTGCACCGAGACCGGCGAGGGGCCGCCCGCCGCCACCGCCGCGATGAACGGCGCATCAATCACGTCCGCGCCCTTCTCCGGCCAGGCCGGGTGTTCGGTGATTTTTTTGTCCTCGCGGGTCATGATGGAGTTGAGCCGGTTGTAGAGGCTCAGGCTGCGCGCGCCGTCGGACTGCTGCAGCGCGAACTTCGACGAATGCGGCGGCACGCCGCAGTCGCCCACGGCCACCGTCGCCACCGCGCCGTCGGCGAAGGTCAGCGTGATCGACGCCGTGTCCACGATGTCGCGCGTCGGGTGATGACGGTTGCCGCCCGCGGCATAGACTTTCACTGCCGCCGCCGGGTGCAGGTGCAGCACGGTGTCCACCATGTGGCAGCCTTGCGAGAGCACATTGCCGCCGCCCTTCACCGGGTCGTTGGCCCAAAAATCCGACGGCCAGTGGTCGTCGATCACCTGCGCCACCGTCAGCGTGGGCTTCGCCAGGAATTGTCTCGCCGCCACCACCGCGGGGAAGAAGCGCAGCTTGAAGCCGGAGGCGGCGATCACGCCGCTGCGCTCCACCGCCGCCACGATCCGGTCGCAGTCGGCGAGCGTCAGCGCCAGCGGCTTCTCCAGGAAAAAGTGCTTTCCGGCCGCCGCCGCCGCCTCGGCCAGCGGCGCGTGGGTGTCGTGCTGCGTGCAGATCCACACGGCGTCGATCTCCGGATCGGCCCAGATTTTCGCGACGTCGCCCGTGGCATAGCCCGCGCCGTATTTGGCCGCAAAATCCTGCGCGCGCTCCGGCATGATGTCCGCCACGGCGTGCAGCTTCACGCCCGGACAGGCGGAGAGAAACCGGGCGTGCTCGGCGCCGTAGCTGCCGCAGCCGATGATCGCAACACGGGGAACACGGGGGGAACTCATGGGGAGGCCGGCAGCAAACGCGGGCTCTCCGGCGGGAACAAGCCTTTTGCCGTATGACCGCTTCCGGCGTTGCTACGCCATTGCCGTCCGCAAGACTTCGCCCGCCATGATCCAGCAATTCACGGTCTCGCGGGATGACTCGGTCTATGAAGCGTTCCCCGATGTCACCCTGACGGCCGACGGCCGGCTGCTGTGCGTTTTCGCGGAATGCACCCATCACGGCAAACGCGACTGGACCCGGCTCGTCCTCGTCGAATCCGCCGACCGCGGCCGCACCTGGTCGCCCAAGCTTCCGCTCACGGCGCCGACCCAGGGCCACCCTTACTGGAACTGCCCGCGCCTCACGACCCTGCGCGACGGCCGGATCGCCATCATCGCCGACCTCATCGGCACCGACGAGCGCTCCCAGGATCATCACCTGCTGGAGAACCATCTCTTTGTCAGCAGCGACCATGGCCGCACCTGGTCGGAGCCGCGGTTGCTGCCCGCGCAGGGCATCGTGCCCGACCGGCTAGTCGTCACTCTCTCCGGCCGCTGGCTGGTGGGCTGCCACATCCGCAATCCCGCGACCGATTTTCTCGCCGTGCGGCTCTGGTATTCCGACGACGGGGGCGCGACGTGGCGCGGACCGGTGACCGTGGCGGATCAGGCCGGGTTGCACCTGTGCGAAGTGTCCATCCTCCCGGTCGAGGGCAACACCCTCGTCGCCCTGCTCCGCGAAAACTCCGGCAAGGGCTGGGACGCCTACAAGACCCTTTCCCACGACAACGGCCTCAGCTGGGGCCCGCCCGTCGCCTTCCCCATCCCCGCCTGCCACCGCCCCGTCGCGGGCTGGCTGGCCGACGGCCACGCGCTCATCACCTGCAGGCTCATGCAGGGCGGCAAGGGCTGGGTCGGCTGGTGGACACAAAACAGCCTCGCCGTGCTCACCGACAAGGCATCCCTGCTCGCACCGTCCCGCGAGGAAGCGCACACCCGCATCCGCCCGCTCGACTTCGACCGCTCGCCCGAGAGCGACACCGGCTACACCGGCTGGGTGCAGTTCCCCGACGGCGAAATCTACGTGGTGAACTACATCATGGACGACGCGCCGAAGGCGCAGATCCGCGGCTACGCCCTGCGGATGGAGGATTTTGTGTTGCCGACCACGACCCGGAATTGGCCCGCTTGAGCGAGCCTGCATGAGCCACGCCCCCCGCTACTACACGTTCTGGTCCATCAACGGCCCGCTGGAGCGCACCCGCCTGCGCCGCCAGCTCGCCGCCTTCAAGGCCGCCGGCCTGCACGGTGTGGTTTTTCACCCGCGCTTCTATCCCGGCATCCCACCCTACCTGAGCGACGACTATCTCGACCACGTCACCGACACGATCCGCCACGCGCGCGAGCTCGGCCTGCGCTTCTGGCTCTACGACGAGAACGGCTGGCCCAGCGGCACCGGCGACGGCAAGGTTTTGGCCAAGTATCCGGACAGCGGTGCCGTGCGGCTCGACCTCGGCCGCGAGCCGACACCGGCCTCGCTCGGTTCGTTCACCGCCGACGCCGCCAACCGCCTCGTCCCCGCCGGCACGCCCGGCGCGCAGACCTGGTGGCTCACGCCGCGCCGGCTCAACTACGTGGACTCGCTCAACCCCGCGGTGCTCGGCCACTTCCTTGAGCTCATCCACGAGCGCTACCGCACGGGTCTGCCGCAGGATGCCTTCGACTACATCGAGGCGATTTTCTTCGACGAGCCCGAGTCGGGCATGATCAAGGACCCGTTCCCCGATGTCGCCGGCGTGCCGTGGTCGCCCGTCATGCCGGCGCGGTTGCAGGCGCTGTGGGGCGAAGCGTGGCGGGAAAAGCTCCCGCTGCTCTTCGCCGGCGGCGACGGCGCGGCCGAGGCGCGCATCGCATTCTGGGAAAATGTCACCGACACGCTGATCGCCGGTTTCTTCGCGCCGTATCAGGCGTGGTGCGAAAAACACGGCAAGCAGTTCATCGGTCACGTGAAGGGCGAGGAGCATCCGCTCTTCCAGCTGCCGATGGTCGGCTCCTGCCACCGCATCTTCCGCCACCTGTCGATGCCGGGCATCGATGCGCTGGAGCGCTACCCGTCGCTCGACTTCTTCCCGCGCCAGGCCGGCTCGTTTGCGCGGCAGTTCGGCGCCGGCCGCGCGATGGTCGAGTGCTTCGGCGGCGCCGGCTGGGGCGCCGCGCCGGAGGATCTCGAGCGCTACCTGCTCTGGCTCGGCCGCAACGGCATCACCGATTTCGTCTTCCACCTCAGTCAATACCGGCTCGACACCCCGGCGATCACCGACTGGCCGCCGTCCGAGCCGTTGCACTTCAGTTGGCGCGAGGCCTTCCCCGCCGTGCTCGACCGCGTCGCGCACGAACTCACCGCCCGTCCGCCCGCGGCGCCCGGCACGCTCGTCGTCGCGCCGTATCGCGGGCTCATGGCCGTCTACGAACCGTGGGAGCTGATGCAGACCAACGGCCACAACGCCTCGACCTTCCCCGACACGCCCGCGAGCCGGATCAATTCCGCCTTCCTCGCCGAACTGGAAAAACTCAAGGCCGCCGGCATCCTCTACGACCTCACCGACGAACGCACGCTGGAGACCGATGGCGAACTCCTGCTCGACGGCCGCGTGCGCCTCGGCCAGGCCACCTACACGCACCTCGTCGTCGATCCCGGCGCGATCCTCCGCGGTGACTGGCCAAAGGTAAGGCGGGTTATCGCTAACCCGCCGTCATCCGCCGCATCCGCCGAACAACCCCGGCACGTTAAGGATAACGCCCCCTACCTAACGATTCCTCTCCAGTGGACCCTCCCAACGCTCCCCGAAAACGCCTGGCTGCTGGAACCGGAGCGTCTCGCACCCGCCGAGTTCACCGTCACCTTAGCAACCGCCGCCCTGCCGGCCGGCCTCTTCCTGCATTTCGCCGATGACCTCATCTCCGCTGAACTGATTTCTGGTAGAGCGGGACCTTCAGCCTTCGCCGAGGCTACGGCTGACAAGCCGGGCGGGCCGAGCCAACACACCGAAGATGGGCCGCTCGGAGATCGGCCCCTACCTCTCACCCCCGGCGAGGAAGGCCCGCTCGCCAGCCTGCCCGCGCTCGCCGCCGGCCAACACACCCTGCGCTTCCGCACCGTGCGCGGCGACATCCAGGGCAAACCCTTCGTCTGGCTGAAAGGCGCATTCACGCTGACCAGCGCCAGTCCCTTCACCCCCGGTCCCAACGGCACCCAGCGCACCGCCGGTCCCTTCACCGCCGTCACCACGTCACCCGATCCCGCCGGCGAACTCACCGCCGCCGGCCTGCCCTTCCTCGGCGAACCCGTCCGCGCGGAAAGCACCTTCACGCTGCGCCAGCCGACCTCATCCCTGCGCTTAACCGGCGTGCAGGCTGATGCGCTGCACCTCACGCTCGACGGCCGCGCCCACGGCTGGATTTGGGGACCAGACTGGACGCTGCCTCTGCCGCAACCCCTCGCCGCCGGATCACACCGCCTGCAGGTCGCGCTCGTGCCGAGCACCTACAACCACTTCGGGCCGCACCATTATTACCTCGGCGACTGGCCCGTGATCAGCCCCGGCCAGGTGCTCGGCGAAAAAAACTTCGCCGATCCCCCCGACGCCCCCGCCCGCACCCACATCCCGGAGTGGCATTTCAAACCGCTGCGGTTGCCACCGGCCCTGCAGGTTTGAGCCCATGGCCCTCCCCGCGCCGTCCCCGAATCCCTATGCCGATGCGCTGATCTGGAGCCGAGGGGCGCCCACCGCGCCGGCTCAGCGCCTCGTCTCGCCCAAAGCGACCTTGGCGGCGCGAGTCGCTCTGCCCGACTCCGACGGACCGCTCTTGGGCTGGCAGGACGCTTCGGGAGCATGGGCAACGTGCCTTGAGATCCTGTCCGCTCCGACCGGTCCAACGCTGGGGTTCACCTTGAAACTCGCCGCCGAACGCGCCCCGCTGCGGCTCGGCGTGCCGGTCGCAACCATCGGACGCCACCAACCGCACGAAATCCTGCTGCGCCACCTCGGTCACCGCTTGGAGTTTTGGGTGGACGGCGTGCTGGTGGACGAGGAGTGGCCGGCCGGTCTGCCGCTGCAGCTGCCCGGCGATCTCCACTTTTTTGGCGAGGCCGTGGACCAGGTCGCCGGCTGGGGCCAAGCCCTCGACGATGCCCGCGTGCGCCAGCTCTGCGGTGCGTTGACCGCGCCCGCCGAGCGCTATCTGGGACCGGAGCAACCGATCGGCCAAGGCTGGCGGCCGCCCGGTCATAACGTGAACGTCGGCGACTGCATGCCCTGCTGGCACGAGGGCCGGTTTCATCTGTTCTACCTGCGCGACCGGCGTCACCATGGCAGCATGTGGGGCTGCGGCGGCCACCAATGGGCGCACGCCTCGACCACCGACCTCGTCCACTGGGAACATCATCCGCTGGCGGTCGCGATTGATGACCGGACCGCTGGATCCATTTGCACCGGCTCGGTGTTCTTTCACGCCGGCGTGCATCACGCCTTTTATTCCGTGCGCCGCTTCGACGGCTCGGCCGCGCCCCTGTGCGTGTCCACCAGCCGCAACGGCGTCGATTACATCCCCGGTGGTGCGCTCGGGGCCCTGCGGGCGCCCTACGATACCGCCGCAGGACGCGATCCCGTCGTCTTCGCGCACGGCGGGCAATTCCACATGCTTGTCACCACCGCTCTGCTCGACGGCGCAGAACCGCGAGGCTGTCTCGCACACTTGGTTTCCACGGACCTCCGTCACTGGGAACAACACGAGCCCTTCTTCGTGCCCGGGCCCGACTATCCCGGCCAACCGGAGTGCGCGGATCACTTTGCGTGGAACGGCTGGCATTACCTGCTCTTCAGCATCGAGGGCGTCGCCCGCTACCGCTTCTCCCGCCACCCGCTCGGCCCCTGGACCAGACCGGCAACCGACACGCTGGACGAACCCTGCGCCCGGGTGATGAAAACGGCCGCCTTCGGTTCGGACCGCCGCCTCGGCGTGGCCTTTGTGCCCGACCGCGGCGGCTGGGGCGGCGTCATGCGTTTCCGCGAACTCGTCCAGCACCCAGACGGCACGCTCACCACCCGCTGGCCGGCAGAGCTGCCACCGCGATAGATCAACCCTCAGCGGCCATCTCAGACTCCACGTCAGAGGCAGCGATCACAGCTGACTTGACCTGCGATTTTCTCAGCTATTTTTCATTGTTATGACCACCGCCAAAATATTCCGCCGCGGTGGCAGGCAGGCCATCCGCTAGCCCCGGGCTTTCCGTTTCGAAAGCAGCGAGGTTTTGGTCGAGAAGCACGGAAACAACGTCCTGCTTAAACCGCTCCCCGCGAAAAAATTCCGCACTTTCACTGAAATTGCGCGTTACTTGGCAGGGGCCTTTCCTGCAACCGGTGAGTTTCCTGCTCCACCGGCGAGGCCAGGCGCGTCAAAGGCCTGAAGGTGCTCGCTTGGAAATGACCGGCCTCGGCCCCCGACACCCCGCGCTTGCATTCCGCCCCGGGCTCGGGCACGTTGTCCGACCTGTTCTTTGATTGGCTCGCGCCCAATCATCCGACTGTTCCCAATTTACGGGGGTGTTCCGGATTCGATCCTTGGTTGGAGTGCGCCGCTGCCGTTCGAGAGTGTTAGGCCTCTCGTTAATCCCCCTGCAAAAAAATAATAGGCAACTACGAAGAAATGCCCTTGGCCGCCTAAGTGCGGCCTCGTTGGTCCGGCGACACCTGCTAGCCGTGACCGACGTCGACAGCAGGCATAGTGGACTGAGCGACTCGCGGTCTTTCCACCGTATCTTCATCCGGGAGTTGGCTTGGGCTTAAGCGCGCGTGAACGCGTAACCCCGGCGAGATCAATCTCACGCTACAACGGTAGACGCGGTGTGCGAAGGTCAGGGACACGCGGGTTCAACTCCCGCCACCTCCATTCTTTGCTATGCAAGCCCCGTGCGGTCATCTCCACCGTGCGGGGCTTTTGCGTGTATGCGCGGGAGTCGAGCCGCGTGTTGCACGCGGGTGTCAAACTAGCCCTCCAGGCTGAACAACTCCCGCCACCTCCACCATTCTAAACCACTGACAATCAGCTTTGTTATTGAGCTAACACACACTTCTGTCAGCATTCCGGCAGAAATGAGCTTCCCGCGCACAGTTCGCTTCGAGTCAGTAAGCGTGAAGGTTTACCGCACGAAGAAGGCTGATAGCTAACCGAAACGATGCGCCTGATGGCCGAGATCGATAAGGTCATAGCCAATTACGGCGGATGGCCCGGTGCTTTTTCCATAACAAAGACCGATTCGGTCTCTACTATCCCAGCCGGACGCGCCGCGAAGTCTCCGCCGTCGCCCAACCTTGGCTTGCAGACAGAGGAAGAGTTACCCTTCGGATAGCCCCATGAAACTGAGCCGTCACTTTCAATTAGGCGCATCTCAGCACGAACTTGATTTCGTCGACATCGATCTCGACACCGACACGCCACTCTTCATCGACCCGCAGATTCTTGGCACACGGACAGACACATGGTCGATGGACGCCTCGCGCTCGATCCGGAGCTTCTTCCGTTACTTTCTTATACTCGTCAGGCAAGGAAACCAGCAGCAGGCGTTGGATCTCTTTCTTCGATTGGGTGAGCCAAACGAAACGCGCCTCGGTCTCTCACGTGGACGAAGCCAAGGTCGTGGCGTAGGGCCAGAAGATGCACAAAAACTGTTCAATAGCTTGGTCCAGAGCAGAGCAGTAACGACAGGCTTGGTGGAGGACGTTGAGGACTGCCGACTATTTGTCCCAGGCATCGATCGCGACAAAACGTCCGACATGGCGACGAATATCATCCGGGGCCATCTGATCGCATACACTCAGCGTCAATGCAGTCTTTGGAAGATTCCGCTTACGGTAGGCGTTCCCTCCGGAAATATTTGGAATCGAGCGGAGCGCAGGTGGCACGAAGTGCACACACAGATGCTCGTAGTAAACGGCCGAAAGCTACTCTTGGTGCCGAAGTCAGTAGTAGCCTACTCACTGAACTACACACCTCAGAAGTATCACCAGCACTTCGTCCTGAACTTTCTCCAAACTCATCATCTCAGCATTAACTCGGCGCTGGTAAAAAGACGGCGTCCGAAGCGCGGACGTCCCGGTGAGCGATACGTCACAAAGAAGAGCATCATCGAGACCGAAGCCGCCTTCTCGAAAGACTACCTAACAAATTTCACCCGCGCTCATCCGGAAGTATTCCAGCAATTCAAGGCAGCGCAGGCCAACGCCGCACCGCTGGAAAACGAAGAGCTCAGCAGCGAATCAATACCTAGCGTAGTAACCAGGATCGTCGAAAAGCTCCGTTCGATTCCCGCCGGGAATGTCCATGCAACAGAATATCACCGCACCATCGCTGCGGCACTGGAGTTGATCTTTTATCCAAGACTCACAGCACCCGAACTCGAGCAGGAGATCAACCAAGGCCGAAAGCGCATAGATCTTGTTTTCGAAAATGCTGCCAGGGACGGATTCTTCCAGCGACTGCACACTACATACAATACTCCAGCGCAGTTCATCAAAGTTGAGTGCAAGAACTACTCTCGAGATTTGGGGAATCCCGAATTGGATCAACTGGCCGGACGCTTTAGTCCGAATCACGGAAAGTTTGGCATGCTGGTTTGTCGGTCCCTCGCCGACGAAGGACAATTTATCCAGCGGTGCGCAGACACTTATGTTCAACAGCAGGGGATCGCGATTCACCTGACCGACGAAGACGTTATCGCAATGCTGACCCAATTGGGCGACGGGCAGCGCCGTCCCGGGGAGGAGATCCTACAATCCAGATACCGCGCAATCGCTCTTCGGTGATTTCTTTCAAGCAACCTTAGCCCCGCGTTGTGAAGGGACGCTAAGAACGCCGCCGTTAATCCCCACACGTCACAATCGCGTGACCCGGTCGTCTGGGTTTGCCCCGGGGCGTTTTGGACGCACGCTCGCGGCATGCGCCCGTGGATTCTCTCTGTCCTCCTGTTCACCGTCACCAGCCTGCTCACCGCCGGGCCCAAGCCGGGCAATGTCATCTTCATCCATCCCGACGGCACCTCCCTCAACACCTGGAACGCCGCCCGCATCCATCTCGTCGGGCCCGACGCCCTGCTCGAATGGGACCACCTGCCGCACGTCGGGCTCTACCGCAGCCACTACAAGGACAGCCTTGCCCCCACCTCGCATGGCGGCGGCACGGTGCATGCCTGGGGCGTGAAGGTCGTCCGCGACTCCTACGGCATGGACGGCCGCACGCCCATCCGCGCCCGCTCCGGGGCGGACAAATCCGTCATGCAGGAAGCGCTGGCCGCGGGTTTCGCGGCGGGCGTCATCAACTCCGGCCACATCGCGGAGCCCGGCTCGGGGGTGTTCCTCGCCAGCAGCCCGCGCCGCACCGATTTCACCGGCATCACCAAGACCATCCTGGAAAGCGGGGCCGAGGTCATCCTCTCCGGCGGCGAGATTTACATGCTCCCCGCCGGCGTGACCGGCCGCCACGGCGCCCCCGGCGTGCGCACCGACGGGCTCGACCTCATCGCCGCCGCCCTCGCCGCCGGTTACACCGTCGTGTATGACCGTGCCGAACTTCTCGCCGCCGCCGCCGATCCCGCCACGGTGAAGCTGCTCGGCGTCTTCGCGGCCACCGACACCTACAACTATGACACCGAGGAGACCCTCGCCGCCGCCGGGCTGCCGCATTACAAACCGGGCACGCCGGATGTCGCCGACATGACGCGCGCCGCCCTGCAGGTTTTCGAACGGCTGGGCCGGCGTTTCATCCTGGCCATCGAGGAGGAGGGCACGGACAACTTTGCCAACCGTTACAACGCCGCCGGCACCTTCGAGGCGCTGCGCCGCGCCGACGCCGCCATCGGCGTCGCCCGCGAATTTCTCGCCCGCCACCCGGACACCTTGATCCTCACCGCCGCCGACAGCGACGCC
>VFQQ010005321.1_pt1 | contig 10728 bp, 7 predicted proteins | sample 3512341 | NCBI WGS metagenome assembly VFQQ01 (sample SAMN10412373, study PRJNA504923) | tailings metagenome | isolation source: Relicate 2 Philex TSF1 revegetated site | place: Philippines: Tuba, Benguet | collected 2017-08-29
TGACGAACAGGCTGGCCCGGTTCGAGCCGATCAGCTCGACGCCGCGGACATAGAGAATCTGCGAGCAGACCGACGGGAAGATGATCGTGTAGGCGACGATGGCCCAGCCGGTCGGGGTGATCTGCGGCAGCTGGGTGAAGAAGGCGCCGACGCCGCCACCGATCACCTGCTGGTAGAAAAAGGACGCCACGATCGCCGCCGTCACCGACGCGACGAAGAAGCTCAGCCAATGCGTCTGCGGCTTCCACCTGAGGCCGATCGAGTAGATCGCATAGGCAAAACTGGCGCCGATCACCATCAGGTCGCCGACATTGACTTCGAGGGCAAGGATTCTCCCGAGGTCGCCATGCGTGGCGGTCAGCGCGACGCCCAGAATGGTGAGCAGCACGCCCACGATCTGCAGGCTGCGCACGGCCGTGCGGAACAGCGCGAAGTTGAGCAGCATGACGAAAATGTTCACCGCCACCTGCTCGATGGCGGTGTTCACGCCCGAGGTGAAGTGCGCCGCGACATAGACCAGCACATTGAAGGTGGCGAAGCCGATCGAGCCGTAGAACAGGTAGAGCAGCCAGTTGCCGCGGATTTTCGGCCAGTCGCGCTTGAGCGGGCCCATCGCGAACGGCAGCACCGCCAGCAGCGCGCCGCTCCAGCGCAGGATCATCAGCGCATTGGGCTCGATGTGCCCCACCGCGAGCTTTCCGGCGACGACATTGCCGCCCCAGAACAGCGTGGTCAGCGTCAGGATGATGTAGGCGGTGCGGATGGGGGACGCATCGGCTGCGGCGGAAGGCGGATTTGTCATCGGGGCACTAGTAGTCTAAAGGGTCATCGCCATACCAGCGATTTACAGCAGGCCCATGAACGGGCTCGCGGGCGTGGCGCAAGACTTATCCAGGTTTTTGCGGCGGCAGGCCAGCGCATGGGTGCGTGGCCGGGCCTGCCCGGGTACGGGGACTGTTTCTCAATGGCAAATGTGGTGGTCGTCGGCAGCCAGTGGGGCGACGAGGGCAAGGGCAAGATCGTCGATTGGCTGGCGGAGCGCGCCGACGTCATCGTGCGCTACCAGGGCGGCCATAATGCCGGTCATACGCTGGTCATCGACGGCGTGAGCTATAAGCTGTCGCTGCTCCCCTCGGGCGTGGTCAGCGGCAAGCTCTCGGTCATCGGCAACGGCGTCGTCGTCGATCCGCACCACTTCGTCAAAGAGCTGGAAAAACTCGGCGAACAGGGCATTCACGTCACTCCGGACATCCTCAAGATCGCCGACAACGCGCCGCTGATCCTGTCGGTGCACCGCGAACTCGACGCCATCCGCGAGAACGCCAATTCCGGCCTCAAGATCGGCACCACCAAGCGCGGCATCGGCCCGGCCTACGAGGACAAGGTCGGCCGCCGCGCCATCCGCGTCTGCGATCTCGCCGATCCGGCGACGCTCAAGGAGAAGATCGAGCGGCTGCTGGCGCACCACAATGCGCTGCGCCGCGGCCTCAACCTCACCGAACTCAGCGTCGATGCGCTCTACGACGAGCTCATCCAGGTCAAGGATGCGGTGCTGCCCTACGTGGCCCAGGTCTGGAGCCTGCTCGACGACAAGCGCCGCACCGGCGCGCGAATCCTTTTCGAAGGCGCGCAGGGTGCGCTGCTCGACAACGACCACGGCACCTACCCGTTCGTGACCTCGTCCAATACCGTCGCCGGCCAGGCCGCGGCAGGCTCGGGACTCGGACCCACGGCCATCGGCTACGTGCTCGGCATCACCAAGGCGTACACCACCCGAGTCGGTGAAGGACCGTTTCCCACAGAAGACTTTGGCGAGGTCGGCGAGTTTCTCGGCACGCGCGGCCACGAATTCGGCACAGTTACCGGGCGCAAACGCCGCTGCGGCTGGTTCGACGCCGTCATCGTCCGGCAGACCGTCAAGACCTCCGGAATTTCCGGTATCGCATTGACAAAGCTCGATGTTTTGGACGGTCTCAAGGAGATCAAGGTCTGCGTCGGCTATGAGCTCGATGGCAAGCGGGTGGACTATTTGCCTGCCTCAATGGGAGCACAAGCTGCTGTTAGACCCATCTACGAGTCGCTGGAGGGGTGGTCAGAAACAACAGCAGGGGCGCGCAGCTGGTCCGAATTGCCAGCACAAGCGGTCAAATACGTGAGATATATCGAAGAGCTCATCGGGGCGCCGGTGGCCATGCTTTCGACCAGCCCGGAGCGGTTGGATACCATCCTCGTGCATGACCCGTTCCAAGACTGAGTTTTTTTGCTAAAACATCCCGGCTAAATACGAGTGTTACGTAACGAATGGCAGATTACAAAGAGCTGCTACGCAGGGCAGTAGAAGCCCTGCCGGAAAATAACGGGGCCGCCAGGCGCGCTGTCTACGAAAAGGCGCGCGCGGCTCTCGTTGGGCAGTTGCGCGCCATCAACCCGCCCCTGGCAGCCCGGGATATCACCACCCATCGCCTGCAACTCGAAGACTGCATCCGCCAGGTGGAGCAGGAAGCGAGCGAGGCCGTCATCGCCGGGATGAACGGCAGCGTGCAGGAAGCTGCGCCGGCTCCGGTCTATTTCGAAGCCCCGCCCAGCAAGGCATTGCCGCCGCCGGGCCGTGGTCCGGCCAAGCCGCAGCTCAACGTTCCGGCGCCCGAGCAGCCCAAGGCCGCCCAGCGCAGCCAGCAGGCCGGTGCGTCGATCGAAGACATCATCGCCGCTGCCGACCGCGACGCGCGTGAGCAGACGCCGCCGGCGCGCAGCAATGGCGGGGCGCGCCCCGAACCCAAGACTCTCGCCAAGCCGATCCAGCTTCGCTCCGTGCCGCCCGAGCCTGTGGCCGAGCCGCAGCCGGAGGACGATTTCGAAGAGCCCGCACCGGCCAAGCCGGCGCCGCCGCGTACCGGCGGCCGTCCGCTGCCGGCAATCGTCGCTCGCGCCGAAGCCGCCAAGGGCCGCAGCGCATCGACCGCGTTCAGCGTGCCGAGCGGTGAAAAGCCCTATGATGCCGGCCGTCGCGGCCCGACGCTGGAAGCGCGGCGCGAAGGCAATGGTGGCATCGGCAGCCTCGGTCCGCAGCTTGGCGGTCCGGGTGGTGGCGGGGCCGCGCGCGGCCCACAGCTCGTGGCCCGTCAGCAGGCCGAGCCGATGTATCTGGAGGCGCCGCAGCAGCAGATTGCCGCGATGTCCGCCGTACGTGAAGTGGAAGTCGAGCCCGATCCGCAGCCTGCCGACCCGCAGGGCCTGATCGACCGCGCCATGGCGACGCTTGATCGCGAAGCGCGGGGTGAGACGCCGCCGGTGCCGATTCCGGTGCCGCAGAACGACTTTGCCGCTGTCGAAGACGACGAGGAGCAGGACGAACGTCCGGCCCGTGGTGGTCTCGGCGGCATGTTCCCCGACGCGCCGCGCCGTGGCGACGGTCCGACCGCCAAGGCTGGCCGTACGCCCAAGCCGGCGCGCGAGCCGAAGGCCAAGCGCAATCCGCTGCGTGAAGACACCGAAGAGCGCGCGCCCAAGGGCCGCCGCGGCCGCGACAGTGCTGCCGCCGAAGCCGGTTTCCCGCGTGCCCGCGCCGAGGATGATCGTGGCGGTATTTCCGCCGTCACCATCTTCCTGATCGTCTTTGCAGTACTGCTGCTGGGTGCCGGTGGCGCCGGCGTCTGGGCATGGAACGAGGGTTATCTCAACCTCGACTCGATGTTTGCCAACAAGCCGGCCGCTGTCGCCAGCACCCAAACGCCGGCTGCTGCTGCTCCCGCGGCCCAGCCTGCCGCCGAGGCTGCCGTGCCGACGCCGCAGAGTGGCCCGGGCAATACCACGCCCAGCGAACCTGTCGTCGCCGCCGTTCCCGAAATGAAGGAAGGCGAGCGCCTGCCGTCCGAACCGGCGCCATCTGCCGCCGGCAGTTCGGCTCTGGCGCTCACCGGCACGCCGACGGCTCCGGCCAGCGCCCAGCGCCTCGGCGATACCGCCGCCGGTGCCGCGAGCAATGTCGCCAGCGATGTCGCGTCGCTTAATCCGGATGGCAGCCAGTCGCTGCTGCTCGAGGCCTCGGACGACGGCACCACCGGCGCCGTGCCGTTCTCGGGCACCGTCGAATGGACCAAGGGCAAGGATGAAACCGGCCTGCCGACCCTCGTGGGCAAGGCCTCGATCCCGGCCCGCAACCTCGGCGTCGATATCCTCATCCGCAAGAACGTCGACTCGACGCTGCCGGCCAGCCATCTGATGGAAATCAGCTTCAAGGTCTCCGACAGCTTCATCGGCGGTTCGGTCGCCGGGCTGCCGGGCGTGCTGCTCAAGAACGAAGAACTGGTGCAGGGCCAGCCGCTGGTAGGCGCTTCCGCCCGCGTGGTCGGCAACTCGTTCCTGTTCGCGCTCAGTTCCTCGCCCGAGGACACCACTGCCAACGCGCAGCTGCTGACTTCGCGCAAGTGGATCGATCTCGCGATCATCTACGCCACCGGCAAGCGCGCGATCATCACGCTCGAGAAGGACTCGGCGGCGGAGACCATGTTCACCGAGGTCTTCCAGGCCTGGGGCAACGCCCGCCCGCCTGCCTAAGCACCGATCAACGGCACGCCCTCGTGGTTCGACAGGCTCACCATGAGGGCTACTTGGGCCCTGGAGTCTGCAAAAAACCTCATGGTGAGCTTGTCGAACCACGAGGTTTGGGCTCACGGTGCTATCTGGCCAGCAGCAAACGCCCTTCGGCGATCCGGTACTTCCGGGTCGCCAGCGCCGCGACGTCGTCGGCATGGTGGCTGACGAGGATCGTGATCCAGCCCTGCCGCTGCGTCAGTGCCCTCACCAGATCCCGCGTCGTGCCGCGCGTCTCGTCGTCGAGCGCCGAGAACGGTTCATCCAGCAGAAGTACCGGGCGATTGCGCAGTAGCGTGCGCGCCAGCCCGACGCGCTGCTTCTGTCCGCCCGAAAGCGTATCGGCCCGCTGCGGCCCGACTTCCGCAATCCCCACATCCGCAAGCGCGTCGCGCACCAGCCGGTCGCGTTCGCCCGCTGCCGTTCCGGCCGGCAGGCCGAGGGCGACATTGTGCGCGGCGGTCAGGTGCTCGAACAGCGTTTCGGCCTGGAACAGGATCGAGATCGGCCGTTCTTCCGGGGCCAGCGGTTTGAGATCGCGGCCATCGAGGCTCAGCGTGCCGCTCTGCGCCGACAGGAAGCCGGCGATGAGATCGAGCAAGGTCGACTTGCCCGAGCCGGACGCGCCGCTGACGGCGGTGATCTCGCCGGGCGCGGCATTCATGGTGAACTCGTAGTCGGCGGTCTGGCCGGGATGCCGGTAGCGCAACTGGTCAAGCACAAGCATCGGCGAACTTTCCGAACAGTTTGGGGATCAGCACGAAGGCGGCCACGGTCAGCAGCAGCATGATCATGGCGATGCTGCCGGCCTCGTTGGAGCGGTAGGCGGCGAGCGAGCGCGACATCAGCAATGGCAAAGTCGAGAAGTCCTCGGTGCCGAACAGCGAGATGACGCCGAGGTCGCCCATCGAGAAGCAGAAGGCGAGCGCGGCCACGACGCCGACCTCTCCGGCGATCAGCGGCCATTCGACCGCCAGCCATTGTCGCCAGCCGGAGATGCCGAGCGAGCGGATCAGCTTGCCGCGGCGCGCCGCAATGGCGTCGAGTGGTGGTCCGAGGGTCGAGATGGCGTAGGGCAGAGCCAGCAGCGTATTGGCCAGCACCACGACCACCGGTGCGGCCAGTGTCGGGTCGATCCCGGCATTGCGCGCCAGCAGGAAGAAGCCGAGCGACAGCACCACGGCCGGCACGGCGAGATAGGCGTAAGCCGGCGCGCCGAGCGCAGTCTTGACGACGCCGCGACCACTCGCGGCCCGTCCGGCGGCCAGCGCCAGCCCGAGCAACAGCGTCAGCACGGCCGACGCCGAGGCGATGCCGAGGCTGGTCCAGAGGCTGCGCCAGAAGCTGTCGCGCGCCAGCAATGTCTGCAGCCCCGGCCCGATACCGTCTGCGACGATCGCCAGCAGCGGCAGGCCGAATCCCACGACTGCGATGGCCAGCACCAGCCATTGTATCGTCTGCACCGTTGGCCGGTCGCGCCAGTTCTGCCCGGCCGAACGGCCGAGATTGGCCGGGATCGGCGCGGCGGCGGATGCCAGCAGGATGATCGCGGCGCAGACGCCGATCTGCACCAGCGCCAGCGTCACCGCGCCGGAGAGATCGAAATCGAGCCGTACGGCAGAGTAGATCGCCACTTCCAGCGTCTGGTTGGCCGGTCCGCCGCCGAGCAGCAGCACCACCGGGAAGCTGGTGAAGGCGAGCAGGAAAATGATGGCGCCCAGCCCCGGCAGCGTCGTCCGCATCGCCGGCCAGTCGATCAATGCAAAGCGCCGCCAGGCGGAAAGCCCGAGGCTCTGCCCGGTCTTCAGCCGGAACGGCGGAATCGAATCGAGTCGCGCCAGGAGGATGCGCGCCGCGAAGGAGGCGTCGAGGATCACATGCGCAAAGAGGATGCCGCCCAGCCCGAAGATCGGAAACTGGAAACCGGTCAGATCCGCCACCCAACCGGCCCGGCCCCAGATGGCGAGCAGGCCGAAGGCCACGATGATGCCGGGCGTCACGATGGCCGAGGCGAACAGCCCGACGATCAGGTCGCGGCCCGGGAAACGCAGGCGGTTCAGCGCCCACGCCACCACCATGCCGACGGCGAGCGACAGCACGGTCGTCAGCCCGGCCTGTGTCGCCGTCATCACCAGCAGGTGCATGACGTCGACGCGGCTGCCGGCGCCCGGCTCGGTGGCTGCGGTCGAAGCGATCGACCACAGCACCAGCGCTATGGTTGCAGCAATGCCCAGCCCGATGGCCGCCCCGGCGAAAAGCCGGAGCGGACGGCGGGGCAGGGCGCTACTGGATGGCAGCGAGCGCGGCATCGACCCAGGCCCGGCTGTTGGCGACGATATCGGCTTCGTCGATTACCAGCAGTTTGGGCGTCGGCGCTTGCCCGAACTGCGGCGGCAGGTCGGCGCCGATATCGACGACCGGGAACATCCAGTTGGTGGTCGGCACCAGCTTCTGGCCCTCGACCGATGTCAGGTAGGCGAGAAATTTCTGCGCCAGCTCCTGCTTTTCGGACGACTTCAGGATGCCGGCAACTTCGATCTGGGCCACGTGGCCCTCGTCGAAAATGGCGGCCGCATATTTGTCCACCTGCTCGGCCACCTGATGGTAGGTCGGCGAGGTCGTGTAGCTCAGTACCATGTCGGCTTCGCCCGAGAGGAAGAGGTTGTAGGCCTCCGACCAGCCCTTGGTGACGGTCAGGATATGCGGCTTCAGCCCCTGCCAGATTTCGGTGGCGCGATCGCCATAGGCGGCCTGCACCCAGAACACATTGCCCAGTCCCGGCGTCGACGAGCGCGGGTCCTCGATGACGATCTTGATGTCGTCGGGCAGGGCGATCAGCTCTTCGAAGTTCTTGGGCGGGACCGGCATCTTCTCCTTGTCATAGACATAGGCGAAATAGCCGTAGTCGAACGGCACGAAGTCCGGGTCGGTCCAGGCCTCGGGGAGGGCGAGATTATCCAGCGTCAGCCCGTGCGGGGCAAAGAGGCCGGTGGCGCGGGCTTCGGGCGCCGTGGCGGTGTCGAGCCCCACGATCATGTCGGCCTTGGTGGCCTTGCCCTCGAGTTGCACCTTGCGCAGCACCGCGATGGCGTCGTCGGCCGTCGTGAACTCCACGATGCAGGTGCAGTCCTTCTCGAAACCGGCCTTCAGCGCCGGGCCCGGGCCCCATTCGGCGGCGAAACTGTCATAGGTATAAATGCGCAGAATGGGCACTTCTTCGGCGCCTGCCGGCAGAGCGGCAAGACCGAGAAAAGCCGCAAGCGCGACGGGCATAAGCTTGACCATGGGTCATTCCCTTCGGATGCGGCCATGACTAATGAAGGGAATGCGCGTAATGGTGCCGGGCGCGGGGCGCCCTTGCCATCTCGAACTTCCTCCGCCAGCATGACCTGGTTCAGGTTCAATGGGTAACTCTCAGTTCCGGAACCCCGGAACACCCCAGCGAGACGCCTGAACACTTAGAGCGAGACAAACTGCCGTGCAAGAGCGGTCCGTTCATACTTCCGTCGAGACGATCGATTTCGACGGTCTGTTAGTCATCGTGGGTGGCGGCACGGTCGATCTCGACCTCCTCCGCGAGCTTTACCTGCACGGCGCGCATCTCGTCGGCGCCGACAGCGGCGCGGACACCATCGTGGCCGCCGGGCTCAAGCCCGAGGCGATCATCGGCGATTTCGACTCGATCAAGGACGTGCATCTGTGGCTGGGCAAGACCCGGCTGATGCAGATCGGCGAACAGCTCACCATCGATTTCGAGAAGGCGCTCTATTCCACCCGCGCACCGGTGACGGTGGCTCTGGGCATGACCGGCAAGCGCTTCGACCACACGCTGGCGGCGCTCGACGCCGTCACCCGCTATGCCGATCGCAACGTCATCCTGGTGGACGAGGACGATCTGGCGCTGGTGCTCGACCGGCCGTTTTCCTTCGCCGTCGAGCCCGGCGAACGGGTCTCGGTGCATCCATTGGCGAAGGTGAGTTTTGCTGGTTCTGCCGGCCTCAAATATCCGCTCGATGGTCTGACGCTGGCGCCCGGCGTGCGCACCGGCACCTCGAACGTCGCCGACAACGGACCTTTCACCATCACGCCCAAAAAGGGCAAAAAGGCCCCGTGGCTTCTCATCGTCGATCACCGCAATCTGATGCCCCTGATCGACCAATTGCTGGCCTCACCGACCTCATGATCCGCTTCGTTCTCGCCGTCCTCGCGCTGCTGGCCTGCGCCGGCGCCGCGCGTGCCGAAACCGCGTGCCTCCTCATCGCCGACGCCCGGTCCGGCGCGCCCGTGCATCAGGAAGGCACCGGTTGCGACGAGGGCATCGGCCCGGCCTCGAGCTTCAAGTTCACGCTGGCGCTGATCGGCTACGATGCCGGCATCCTCAGCGATGCCGACAACCCGGCCTGGCCGTACAAATCGAGCTACGCCGCTGTCCGCAAGGCCGACAAGCAGACCGTCACGCCGGCCTACTGGATGGAGCAATCCGTCCTCTGGTACTCGCGCGTGCTGGTCTCAAAGCTCGGCGCCGAGCGTTTCGCGCACTACGTCGCCGCCTTCGACTACGGCAATGCCGACGTTTCCGGCGACCCGGGCCAGGACAACGGCTTGACCCACTCGTGGCTCAACACCTCGCTGCTGATCACCCCGGCCGAGCAGCTCCGTTTCGTCCGCCGCTTCCTCACCGGCGATCTGCCCGTCTCCACCGAGGCTATCTCCCGCACCGCGGCCATCACGCCGGCCTTCGATCCGGGCGGCGGCTGGACCATCCGCGGCAAGACCGGCACCGGCTATATCCGCGAAGCCAACGGCAAGCTCGGCAAACGCCAATATGGCTGGTTCATCGGCTGGGCCACCGACGGGGTCCGCACCTACGCCTTTTCGGCACTCTCCAAGGACAAAACCCCCGGCGGCACCGCGCTCGGGCCACGGACGCGGGATGATTTGATCGAACGGTGGGTGGGGTTGGTCGACTAGCTGCCTCCCACGCCCTCGTGGTTCGACAAGCTCACCATGAGGGCTACTGAGATCCCCCTGAGAACCTCATGGTGAGCCTGTCGAACCACGAGGTTCGGCACACGCCGCTCCCCCGGCACCTTGCCGCCACCCTCACGGTGTCATTCCCGCGCAGGCGGGAATCCAGCGTCCTTGATCTCTCCGCTCGTCCACGACCTCACCCCCAACCACCGTCATCCTCGGGCTTGACCCGAGGACCCATCCGTCCGCTTGCGCAAGGTGAAAAATGGGTCCTCGGGTCAGGCCCGAGGATGACGGAGTGAGTGGAGGATATAAGGTGAGGCCTCAGGCATCAGCGGATGCCGGATCCGCGCCTCCGCGGGATGACACTGAGCTGTATGGTTGGCTCGCGGTATCCCAAAACAAAAAACCCCGGCCTTCGCCGGGGTTTCCGTATTCGTTACGCCTCTTCGCGGGCCTGGCTGCGGGCCGCTTTCTGCACCGCTTCCTGCACCTTTTCGAAGGCTCTCACCTCGATCTGGCGGATGCGCTCGCGGCTCACATTGTATTCCTGCGCCAGCTCTTCGAGCGTGGCCGGTTCGTCGCGGAGGCGGCGGGCCTGGAAGATGGCCTTTTCGCGCTCGTTGAGGTCGGCCATCGCGTTGGTCAGGAGCCCCATGCGCTCGTTGTATTCCTCGCTTTCGCCCAGCGTCGTTTCCTGGCTCGGCGTGTCGTCCACCAGCCAGTCCTGCCATTCCGAGGCGCCTTCGTCGGCCCGCATCGGGGCATTGAGCGAGGCGTCGCCGGTCAGGCGCTGGTTCATGGACACCACATCGTCTTCGGTGACGTGGAGCGTGGTGGCGATCTGCTTGATCTGGTCGGGATGCAGGTTGCCGTCATCGAGAGCGGCGATCTGGCCCTTGATCTTGCGCAGGTTGAAGAACAGGCGCTTCTGCGCCGCCGTGGTGCCGATCTTGACGAGGCTCCACGAGCGCAGGACGTATTCCTGGATGGCGGCGCGGATCCACCACATGGCATAGGTGGCGAGACGAAAGCCCTTTTCGGGCTCGAACCGCTTGACCGCATGCATGAGGCCGACATTGCCTTCCGAAATCACTTCGGAAATCGGGAGGCCATAGCCGCGATAGCCCATGGCGATCTTGGCGACCAGGCGCAGATGGCTGG
>VFQQ010005322.1_pt1 | contig 10728 bp, 12 predicted proteins | sample 3512341 | NCBI WGS metagenome assembly VFQQ01 (sample SAMN10412373, study PRJNA504923) | tailings metagenome | isolation source: Relicate 2 Philex TSF1 revegetated site | place: Philippines: Tuba, Benguet | collected 2017-08-29
GGCGCAGCCCCCGCGCCCCGCCCTCTCGTCCACGAGAGGATCGCCTGATGCCCCGCGCCTTCCTCGTCGTCATGGACTCGGTCGGCTGCGGCGGCGCGCCAGACGCGAGCGCCTTCTTCAACGATGGCACCCCCGACACCGGCGCCAACACGCTCGCCCACATCGCGCAAGCCTGCGCCGCAGGCCGCGCCGAGAACGGCCGCACCGGCCCCCTGCGGCTCCCGAACCTCGACGCCCTCGGCCTCGGCGCCGCCATCCGCCTTGCCTCCGGCGACGACACGCCCGGCCTCGACATGGCCCCGAACGGCCTCTGGGGCGCCGCCACCGAGGTCTCGAAGGGCAAGGACACCCCTTCCGGCCACTGGGAACTCGCGGGCGTCCCCGTCCCGTGGGACTGGCACTACTTCCCCAAGGCCGAACCCTGCTTCCCGCCCGACCTCACCGCCGAGCTCGGCCGCCTCGCCGGCACCGGCGGCATCCTCGGCAACCGCCACGCCTCCGGCACCGTCATCATCGACGAGGAGGGCGAGGCCCACATCCGCACGGGCTGGCCCATCTGCTACACCTCCGCCGACAGCGTGTTCCAGATCGCGGCGCACGAGGAGACCTTCGGCCTCGACCGCCTCCTGACGCTGTGCGAACGCCTCGCCCCCACGCTCCACGCGATGAAGGTCGGCCGCGTCATCGCGCGCCCCTTCACGGGCGAACCGGGCGCCTTCCGCCGCACCGGAAACCGCCACGACTATGCCATCGCCCCCCCGGCGCCCACCCTCTGCGACTGGGTCACCGCCGCAGGCCGCCCGGTCCACGCCATCGGCAAGATCGGCGACATCTTCTCGATGCACGGCATCACCGACGTCGCGAAAGGCACCGACGCCGACCTCATGGAACACCTCGTCCGCGCCATCGCGACGGCCGAGGACGGCTCCCTCACCTTCGCCAACTTCGTCGAGTTCGACAGCCTCTGGGGTCACCGCCGCGACGTCTCGGGCTACGCCCGCGCGCTGGAATGGTTCGACAGCCAGATCCCGCGCCTGATGGAGAACCTCCGCGACGGCGACCTCCTCCTCTTCACCGCCGACCACGGCAACGACCCCACTTGGGAAGGCACCGACCACACCCGTGAATGCGTGCCGGTCATCGGATGGGGCGCATCGCCCAAGGCGATCGGAATCGTCGCCTTCGCCGACGTCGGCGCCTCCCTCGCCGCCCACCTCGGCGTCCCCTCCCACGGTCCCGGACGGAGCTTCCTGTGAGCTACAAGACCTTCCCCAAGGTGGAACTCCACCTCCACCTCGAAGGTGCGGCGCCCCCGACCTTCGTCCGCGGTCTCGCCCGCGAAAAGAACGTCGACATCTCCGGCATCTTCGCCGCCGACGGCAGCTACTCCTACACCGACTTCTGGCACTTCCTGAAGGTCTACGAGGCCGCGACCTCGGTGCTCACCACGCCCGAGGACTACGCCCGCCTCACCCGCGCGGTGCTGGCCGAAAGCGCCGCCGCGGGCGTCGTCTATTCCGAGACCTTCCTCTCCCCCGACTTCTGCGGCAACCGCGACGTCCAAGCCTGGCGCGACTACCTCGCCGCCATCCGCGAGGCCGCGGAGGAGGCCGAACGCCAGGACGGCATCACGCTGCGCGGCATCGTCACCTGCATCCGCCACTTCGGGCCCGAGAAGGCGAAGGAAACCGCGCTCTGCGCGGCGGAAACCACGGGCGACTGGCTCGTGGGCTTCGGCATCGCGGGCGACGAGAAGGTGGGGGCGCCGCGCGACTTCGCCTGGGCTTTCGACATGGCCCGCGAGGCTGGCCTCCGCCTCACCGCCCACGCGGGCGAATGGGGCGGCCCCGAGAGCGTCGCCGACGCGCTCCGCGATCTCCGCCCCGAACGCATCGGCCACGGCGTCCGCGCCATCGAGGATCTCGCGCTGGTCGACCGCCTCGCCGAAGACGGCATCGTGCTCGAGGTCTGCCCGGGCTCCAACGTCACCCTCGGCATCTACCCGGCGCTCACCGCGCACCCCATCGAACGCCTTCGCGCGCGCGGCGTGAAGGTCACCGTTTCGACCGACGACCCGCCCTTCTTCCACACCACCATGGCGCGCGAGTTCGACACGCTCGCGGATGCCTTCGGCTGGGACGAGGGCGACTTCCGCGCGCTCAACCAGACCGCCCTCGACGCCGCCTTCTGCGACGATTCGACCCGCGCGCGCGTCGCCGACCGCCTGCGCTGACGCCAGCGGCAGGATCGCCTTCGGCCAGAGTACTTGAACCGAGATGAATTGGAGCCCGCGCGCCGTTTCCCGGCTTCATCTCGGGACAAATACTCCGGGGGGAGCCGCCCGCAGGGCGGCGGGGGGCAGAGCCCCCTGGCCCCCACAATCCGGTTTCCCCTCTCCGCCGATTTGCACTAGCACGGAACGCGGATCCGCTCTGCGCAGGGACACGCCGCATGACCAAGCACCTCACCATTGTCGACCACCCCCTCGTCCAGCACAAGCTGAGCCTGATGCGAGAGAAGGACACCTCCACCAAGTCCTTCCGCCAGCTCCTGCGCGAGATCAGCCTGCTCCTCGCCTACGAGGTCACGCGCGACCTTCCCATGACGACGAAGCGGATCGAGACACCGCTCTGCGAGATGGACGCGCCGATGATCGAGGGCAAGAAGCTCGCGCTCGTGTCGATCCTCCGGGCGGGAAACGGCCTGCTCGACGGCATCCTCGAACTGATCCCGGCCGCGCGGGTGGGCTTCGTCGGGCTCTACCGCGACCCCGAGACGCTGCACCCGGTGCAATACTACTTCAAGGTCCCGACGCAGCTCGAGGATCGCATCTGCATCGTCGTCGATCCGATGCTCGCCACCGGCAACTCCTCGGCGGCCGCTGTGGACCTCCTGAAGAAGGCCGGGGCGAAGAGCATTCGCTTCCTTTGCCTGCTCGCCGCGCCCGAAGGGGTGAAGCGGATGCAGGAGGCGCACCCGGATGTGCCCATCGTCACCGCCGCGCTCGACAGCCACCTCAACGACCACGGCTACATCGTTCCCGGCCTCGGCGACGCTGGAGACCGGATGTACGGGACGAAATAGGGCAGGAGGATCAAGGCCCTTGCCGAACGGTCCGCCCTTGGTCATGCTCACGTCGGCATTCCCCCGGAGGACGCGATGAGACACCTTGCCCTTGCGGCCCTGCTCGCCTCGGCGCCGCTCGCGGCGCTGGCGCAGACCGGCCCCGCCGAGCTTCCGCCCGCGGATTTCGCGGGGCGGCAGTATGTCGACTCGGCGGGCTGCGTCTTCGTCCGGGCCGAGGTGAACGGCACCACCGCCTGGGCCCCGCGCCTCAACCGCGACCGCACGCCGCTCTGCGGCTACCAGCCCTCGCAGGCCACCGGACTTGGCCAGACCGCGGGGACGCTGCCCGAGATCCGGCCCGACGCCCCGCCCGTCATCCTCGACGGCACGACCGTGGTCGAGACGGCGGCGACGCCGCAGGCGGCCGCGCCCTCGGCGACCGCCGCGGCCGCCACCGCCGCGCCGGCCGCCGTCGCCCGCCCGGGTGTCCCGCGCCGGACGGATGTCTACGCCGGGAAATTCGGCGGCACCGCCGCGCCCGGGACGCTGTCGCGCCGGCAGATCCCGCAGGGCTACAAGCTCGTCTGGGACGACGGGCGGCTCAACCCCAACCGCGGGCCGCGCACCGCGCAGGGCGACGCCTCCATGCGGCAGCTCTGGAGCGACAGTGTCCCCATGACGCTCGTCACGCCATAGGGCCTCAGCCCCCGCAGATGCCCTGCAGCGCGACCCAGTCCCCGTCCGTCAGGATGGTCATCGACCCGTCGGGCGGCACCGGGTCGGCCGCGACCAGCGTTGCCGTGGCCGCGCCGCCGGGATCCCGCGCGCGGGCGTAGGGCGTCGACCGGACCCGGGCCTCTCCGAAGGCGGCGAGGAGCGGCGCGTCGGGAACCGACAGGCTGCCCGTGGCCAGCAGGTATTCGGCATAGTCCCGCAGCCTGTCGTCCGGCACCTGTCCGGTGGTGAGCAGGCTGAACGCGGCGCCCGTCCCCGTCCAGTCGAGAAGCCGCAGGAGCGGGTCGCTCTGCGCGGCCGCCACCCGTTCGGCCAGGATGTAGCCCGCCGCGATCTCGGGCGTCTCGTAGTTCTCCAGAAGCCGGTGCGAAAGGAGGATCGTCCCCCCCGGCACATGCGTCGCCGTTGCGAGCCCGTCGCCCAGGACCACGACGCGCCCCCCGTCCGGACCGAGCAGCCGCGTCTCGAGCCGCGCGAGGGCGCGGTCTCCGGCGGGCGAGGCGCAGGGCGCGCCGGCCAGACGCTCCACATGCTCTATCAGCCGAACCCCGATCTCGGCCCGGGCGGCGGGCGGGGCCACGCGGGCGGCCTGCCGGATCATCGCGTCGGGGATCGTCAGCGCGCTGCCCGCCACGATCAGCGCCGCCGCCGCGAGGCCGATCCGCGTCCGGAGCCGCCCGGGCGCGGGGCGGGAGCGGGCCACCGCGCGGCGCACCCGTTCGATCGCGGTGATCATCTCCTCGTCGGAGAGCTCCAGCTCCTCGGTGGCGTCGGCGCCCGGGGCGAAGACGGCGGGCATCTGCCCCGGATTCCGCCGCTCCACCGCGGCGAGCGACCAGTGGGCGAGCGCGGTGTCGTTCGGGTCGGTCAGCACCAGCGTGGCCTCGCCCAGGGCCACCACGACGTCGCGCCGCTGGGCGCGTGGCGTCGGACGCCAGACGCCCGCCGCCTCCAGCCGCTGATACTCGCTGAGTGCCGTCATGCCGTCCCGGTGGTCCCCCTGGTCCCGTGCCGGACACTAGGCCATGCGGGCGCGGGGGACAATCGCCCGGCGGCCATTGCGGCGGCGCGGTGCGGGCGGTATCGCGGGCGAAGGGAGGATCCGGACGTGGAAAGCAGACCCGTCGCCGCGGCGATGTCGATCCTGGCCGCCATGGTCATCATCGGCTTCATCGACAGCTTCGTCGCCGTCATCGCGCGCGAGGCGGGGGTGTGGCAGTTCCACCTGACCCGGTCGCTCATGTGCATCCCGCTGATCTGGCTGGCCGTCCGGGCGGGCCGGCATCCGCCCGCGCAACTGGCGCGGGGTGATCGGGCGCAGCCTCGCCATGACGGTGTCGATGGTGCTCTACTACGCGGCGCTGGGCGTGCTGCCCATCGCGCAGGTGGTGGCGGGGTTCTTCACGGCGCCGATCTTCGTGCTCCTCCTGTCGGCCCTGTTCCAGCGCCAGAGGATCGGCCCGTGGCGCATCGGTGCCGCGGCGGTGGGGTTCCTGGGCGTGCTCCTCATCCTCCGCCCCGACCCGGGCGCGCTGTCGGTCTGGACCTTCGTGCCGATCCTCGCGGGGTTCTTCTACGCCGTGACCGCCATCGCCACCCGCGCCTGGTGCGCGGGAGAGCACACGCTCACCCTGGCCGCCGGGGGCTTCGCGGGGCTGGGGCTTGCGGGGGCGATCGGGCTTGTCGTTCTGTTGGTGGCGCCGGTGGAGACGGCGGGCCGGGCCGACGCCTTCCTGTTCACGGGCTGGGTCGCGCCGACGGGGACCTTCCTGTTCTGGACCGCGGTGCAGGCGCTGGGGTCGCTTGCGGGCGTGTTCCTGATCGTGCGCGCCTATCAGCTGGGCGAGGCCTCCTATGTCGGGATCTTCGAATACGCGCTTCTCGTGACGGTGGCGATCTGGGCCTTCGTGCTGTTCGGCCAGACGATCGACGCGCTCGGTGCACTGGGCATCGTCCTCATCATCCTGTCCGGCGCCGTGATCGCGATCCGGAGCCGCCGCGCCGCCGGGGCCGCGGCGCCCGTGCGGGGACCGGCGGCGGGGCCGGCGCTGTGATCGTCTCCCCGGGCAGGGGCTATGTCTTCGTCCACATCCCGAAGACCGGCGGGACCTCGATGGCGCTGGCGCTCGAGGCGCGGGCGATGCGCGACGACATCCTGATCGGCGACACGCCGAAGGCGCGCCGGCGGAGGGGCCGGCTCCGCGGGGTGGCGACGGCAGGTCGGCTCTGGAAGCATGCGCGCCTGCCCGACATCGCGGGGCTGTTGCCGGAGGACGAGATCCTGGGGATGTTCGTCTTCACCCTGGTGCGCAATCCCTGGGACCGGATGGTGAGCTACTATCACTGGCTCAGGGTGCAGCGGTTCGATCACCCGGCGGTGCGGCTGGCGCGGGAGACGGACTTCGGCGGTTTCCTCAACCATCCCGAGACGCGCGCCGTCCTCTCGCGGGAGCGGTACGGCGATTACGTGGCGGGCGCGGCGCGGCCGGTCTTCGTGCGGCTCGAGCATCTGGGCGAGGATCTGGCACCGGTGGAGGCGCACCTGGGATTCCGGCTGGACCTGCCGCACGCGAACCGGTCGGAGCGGCCGCCCGACGGGCGGGCCTGCTATTCGGCGGCGGATGCGGCGCTGGTGGCGGAGCTGTGCGCCGAGGATATCGCGCGGTTCGGTTACGCGTTCTGAGGCGGGCAAGGGGGCAGGGGGCTCTGCCCCCTCTGCGCGCGGTCGCGCGCATTCACCCCCGGGATATTTGCGGGTCGATGGAAGCTGCTCGCGTCACGCGGCGCGGGAGGCGGCTTTCCCGTAGAACGTGCCGCCGACCGCCGCCATCTCACGCAGGCTGTCGGGCGCACGGAAGCGCGGACCATGGGCCGCCGCGAGGCCATCGCAGATCGCGACCGCCTGACCGGCACCGATCATGTCGAGCCAGGAGAACGGCCCGCCTGACCAGGGCGCGAAGCCCCAGCCGAGGATCGCGCCCACGTCGCCCTCGCGGATGTCGGAGAGCACGCCCTCCTCGCGCGCGCGGACGGCTTCGAGCACCTGTGCCATCATCAGGCGGTGCTGCACCGTGGCGAGGTCGGGCTGGTCGGCGGCGACCGGGTAGCGGGCGGCGAGGCCCTCCCAGAGGCCCGCGCGTTTTCCGGCGTCGTCATAGGCGTAGAACCCCGCCCCTGTCTTCCGGCCCATGCGGCCCTGATCCGCCATCCAGAAGAGCACCGCGTCCACCGCGTCGTCGGGGTAGGCGGCGCCCATCGCGGCCTTCGTCGCCTTCGCGATCTTCACGCCGAGGTCGATGGAGGTTTCGTCCACGAGCTGCAGCGGGCCCACAGGGAAGCCGAGGAGGCGCGCCGCGTTCTCGATCAGCGCGGGCTCCACCCCTTCGCCGACCATGCGGATGCCTTCGTTGATGTAGGGGATGATGCAGCGGTTGGCGTAGAAGAAGCGCGCGTCGTTCACCACGATGGGGGTCTTGCGGATCTGGCGGACGTAGTCGAGCGCCTTGGCGACCGCGCGGTCCCCCGTCTCGCGGCCCTTGATGATCTCCACGAGCATCATCCTGTCGACGGGCGAGAAGAAGTGGATGCCGATGAACTGGTCGGGGCGCGCCGACGCGTTTGCAAGGTCCGAGATGGGCAGCGTCGAGGTGTTGGTGGCGAAGATGCAGTCCTGCGGGATCACGGCCTCGGTCCGCGTCGTGACCTCGGCCTTGATCTTCGGGTCCTCGAAGACCGCCTCCACGATCAGGTCGCAGCCCTCGAGCGCGGCGTAGTCGGTCGTGGCCGTGATGCGGGCGAGGATCTCGGCCTTCTTCTCGGCGGTGATCTTCTTCCGGGCGATCCCCTTGTCGAGCAGCCCCTCGGAATACGCGCGCCCCCGGTCCGCCGCCTCCTGCGCCTGGTCGATCAGCACGACCTCGATGCCGGCGTTGGCCGAGACGTAGGCAATTCCCGCCCCCATCATGCCCGCGCCGAGCACGCCCACCTTTCGGACGCGCTGGTCCGGCACCGCCGGCCGGTTCGCGCCCTTCTCGAGCGCCTCCTTGTTGAGGAACAGCGACCGGATCATCGCCGAGGACGTGGGGTCGAGGAGCACGGAGGTGAACCACCGCGCCTCGATCCTCAAGGCCGTGTCGAAGGGCACCAGCGCGCCTTCGTAGACGGCGGAGAGAAGCGCCTTCGCCGCCGGATAGACCCCTTGCGTCTGGGCGTTGACCATGGCGCTCGCGCCCACGAAGGTCATGAAGCCCGCCGGATGGTAGGGGGCGCCGCCCGGCATCTTCCAGTCCTTGCGGTCCCAGGGCTTCACGATGTCGGCCTCGGTGGCGGAGAGCACCCAGGCCTTCGCCGCCGAAAGGAGGTCCGTGGCGGGCACCACCTCGTCGATCAGGCCCGCCTGCCGGGCCTTCACGGGCTCCAGCATCTTGCCTTCAAGGAGCACGGGCGAGGCCGCCATCGCGCCCACCATGCGCGAATACCGCGTCGTCCCGCCCGCCCCGGGGAAGAGGCCCACGAGGATCTCCGGCAGCCCGATCTTCGCCTTCGGCGCGTCCGCCATGAAGCGGCGGTGGCACGCGAGCGCGATCTCCGTCCCGATCCCTGCGCAGGTGCCGGGGATCGCGCAGGCGACGGGCTTGCCGCCCTTCAGCGTCTTGGGGTCCATGCCTGCGCGTTCGATCTTCCGCAGGATGCGGTGGCCTTCCATGATGAAGTCGAAGAGCGCGGGCGCGGGGTCCGCGCCGGCTTCCTCGCGGATTCCGGCCAGCACGTTCAGGTCCATCCCTCCTGCGAAGGTGTCCTTCCCGGAGGTGATGACGATGCCCTTCACGGCCGGATCGGCCAGCGCCTGATCCACGAAGCCTTCGACCAGCGCGAAGGCCTCGCGCGTGAGCACGTTCATCGACTTGCCGGGTGCGTCCCAGGTGATGACGGCGACGCCGTCTCCGTCCACGGCATAGGTGAAATCGGCCATCTCTCGGTCTCCTTCTGGCAGGCTCATCGCTCGTATTCGGCGACGACGCGGCCCGTGGCATCGGTGAATCGGCGGCGGCGCCCGGTCTTGTCGAGCCTGAGCGCCGCGTCGGGGTAATGGACGGTGTCGTCCGCGTGGCGGGTGCCCACGACGAGGTAAAGCGCCTCCGCACCGCTCCGGTTCTCGAGGCAGTGTCCGACCGGATCGCCCGCGCACCACGCGGCGGCGTCCCCGGCGCGGAGCACCGTCTCGGTCTCCTCGATCAGCACGACCTCGCCCGCGAGGACGTAGACAAGCTCGTCCTCGGTCTCGTGCCAGTGGCGGTGGGAGGATCGCGAGCCGGGCGGCAGCCGTTCGAGGTGGCAGCCGAACTGCGTGAGGCCCGCGGCGTCGCCGATCACCGCGTGGGCGTAGGGCCCGAGCGAAGCGCCGAGGACCGGGTGGCTCGTGTCATGCTCGACGGTGAACGGAGGGATGGCGACCTTCGGCATCAGGTCGCCTCCCGCGTCAGTTGCGCCGCGGCGGCGGCTCGTCCGGACCGCCCGCCTCGGCGAAGGCCAGCTGCGAGAACTCGATCATCTCCACGCGAAGCTGCCCGTCGGCGCAGCGGCGGCAGAAGTAGCGCAGTACGCTGCGGTCGATCCGCTGGCCAACGGCATTCAGGAAATCCCACGCGACGTCGACCCTGAGCCGGCCTGCGCCTTCCTCCGTCGTCTCCCCGATGCTCACGCGCACGTCCGCCATGCCCGCCTTGAGCGCCGCCGCCCGGCGACGGAAGATCATTTCGGCCGTCTCCTGCGGGTTCGCCTCGAGCCACAGGCCCACCGGCGAATAGATCGCGAGAGGGTAGAGGTAGTGCGACGACAGCCGGTCGAGCTGACCTTCCTTGAAGGCCGCTGCCAGCGACGTGCAAAGATCCGTCACCGTGTCCGCCACGTCCGTTCCGCGTCTCCCCAGACCGCCAGGGGATCGTCGGGCCGAAGGACGGATACATCTTCCCCGTTGCGCCGCTGCCCGTCAGAGCCGCGCGGCGCTTTCGGGGCGAGCCCGTGCTCCCGCTCCGATGATCCCGTGGTGGGGCGAGGGTATGCGCCTGTTGCGGGATCGCGCAAGTGGGCGCATCCGCGATTTCCGTAGATGGCGCTACAAAATCCGACATTTTCGTCAGACTCTCTCGACGATCGTCGCGGCACCCATCCCGGAAGCGACGCAGAGCGTCGCGAGGCCGGTGCCTTTTCCCGTGCGCTCCAACTCGTCGAGGAGCGTGCCGAGGATCATCGCACCCGTCGCGCCCAGCGGATGGCCCATCGCGATCGCGCCGCCGTTCACGTTCACCAGGGTGTGGTCGACGCCGAAGGCCTGCATGAAGCGCAGGACGACGGAGGAGAAGGCCTCGTTGACCTCGAAGAGGTCGATGTCGCCGATCCCCATGCCGCTGTCGGCCAGGATCCTCTCGGTCGCGGGCACGGGCCCGGTCAGCATGATCGTCGGATCCGTCCCGATCTTCGCCGTCGCCCGGATGCGCGCGCGGGGAGTGAGGTCATGCGCTTCCCCGAACGCCTTCGAGCCGATGAGGACCGCAGCTGCGCCGTCCACGATGCCCGAGGAGTTTCCGGCATGGTGGATGTGCTCGATCCGCTCCAGATGCGGGTACTTCATGAGGGCGAGCCGGTCGAAGCCGGGCATCACCTCGCCCATCTCCCTGAAGGCGGGCTTGAGCGCGCCCAGCGATTGCATGTCGGTGCCGGGCCGCATGTATTCGTCGCGCTCGAGGATCGTGAGCCCGTTGCGGTCCCTGACCGGATCACCGACCGCGCGAAGCGCCCTTCCTCCCAGGCCCGCGCGGCACGCCTCTGGCTTTCCACCGCGAGGAGGTCCGCATCGTCGCGCGAGAATCCGTATTCGGTGGCGATGATGTCGGCCGAGATGCCTTGCGGCACGAAGTAGGTCTTCAT
>VFQQ010005323.1_pt1 | contig 10727 bp, 11 predicted proteins | sample 3512341 | NCBI WGS metagenome assembly VFQQ01 (sample SAMN10412373, study PRJNA504923) | tailings metagenome | isolation source: Relicate 2 Philex TSF1 revegetated site | place: Philippines: Tuba, Benguet | collected 2017-08-29
TCGCCCTCGACGACCTCGATGGTCGGCCCCGGGCTCTGGCCGTTGTAGCCCCACAGGTGGGCCTTGAAGCCGGGCGCCATCTCGCGCACCACGGGCTCGGCCACGAGGTGGAACTCCTTGACGCCGTTGTTCATGCGCCAGGGCAAGGTCCAGCCGTTGAGCGTGACCACCGGGTTGTAGGGGCGGCCGGTGCTGGGCACCAGCGGCGGCAGGGTGTCGGGCTTGGTCTGTATGACGGGCTCGGGCAAGGCGGCCAGGGCCACCTTGCTGACGGCGGTGCTCACCGCAGCGGCGGCCACGCCGGCGCCGCCGATGAAGTTTCTTCGGGAGAACATGAGGGTGATCCTTGTGCGGGTGTCAGTGTCCAGGCCCGGCGGCTTCGGCGGTGGCGGCCATCGCGGGGCCGGAGCCGGGACCGGCGGCGCTGAGGCTGGGCTTGCCGACGAGCGCCATGTCCAGGTCGGCCTGCGCCAGCCAGAAGTCGCGCAGCGCGTCGATGGCGCCGTTGACGCTGGCGATCTGCGAGCGCGCGTCGGCCAGCAACTCGAACACGCCGATCAGCATGCCGTTGTAGCGCAGCAGGTTCTCCTCGGCGATGCGCGCCTTCAGCGGCACGATCTCGTCACGCTGGTGCCGGGCGATGTCCCAGGCCGAGCGGTAGGCGCCGTAGGCCTCGCGCACTTCCGAGCGCGCGTTGATGGCGGTCTCGGCGGCGCGGTGCAGCGCCTGCATGTACACGCTCTCGGCGCGGGCCACACGTGCGCCGCCCCAGTCGAAGAGCGGCAGCTCAAGGCTGATCTCCCAGCCCTTCTGCGTGGGTGCTTCGTTGCTGCTGTTGCGCACCAGGCCGAGCTCCAGCACGTTCACGAAACGGGTGCTGCGGGTGAGGCCCAGGTTGCGCGCCGTGGCTTCGGCGCCGCTGCGCGCGGCGGCCACGTCGAGCCGCTGCGTCAGCGCCAGGCGCTCGATGTCGGGCAGCTCGCGTGGCTGCGCGGGCAGGTCGGGCAGTCGCTCGGGCAGCGTGAAGCGGATCTGCTCGCCCCACAGGCCCAGGAGGCGCGTCAGGCGCTCGCGCGTGGCGCGCTGCTGCTGTTCGGCGCGTGCGAGGCTGAGCGCCGCGTCGGCGTAGAAGCCCTGCTCGCGCGCCTGCTGCAGCTTGTTGAAGTTGCCCACCTGCGCCATGCGCCGGGCCAGCTCGGCGCCGGCCTCGGCGGCCTGCATCACCTGGCGGCTGTAGCGCACCGATTCCTCGGCCGCCACCGCCAGCACCCAGGCCTTGCGGGTGTCGGCGGCCAGTGAGAGCACCTGCATCGCCAGCGTGGCCTGCAGCTGCTCGAGGCGGCGGGCCTCCACGCGCTGCACCAGCGGCATCGCGATCAGGCGCGCCAGGTTGAGATGGATGCCGCGTTCGAGCTCGACCTCGTCGCCTTTTGTCAAACGCCCGAAGCTGAAGCCCGGGTTGGGCAGGCGGCCGGCCTGCACCACCTGGGCCTCGGTGATGCCGAGCTCGGCGTAGGCGGCCTGCAGGCCGCGGTTGTTCAGCAGCGCCAGCTGCACCGCTTCCTGCAGGCCCAGGGGTTGCGCCAGCAGTTCGGCCGCACGCTGCTCGATGCGGTCCTGGTCCTCGGGCGTGCGCGCCCAGGCCAGTTGCGCGGGCGTGCCCAGCCGGCTGGTGGCGGCCTGCTGCACGGCGCCGAAACCACCATCGGGGCTGAAGGAGGCGCAGCCGGCGAGGGTGAGCAGCAGCAGGGCCGGGGCCGCCAGGCGTGCCACCGAGATCCGGGTGCGGGGCGGCACCCGTTGTCCTTTGCGGATCATCGCGGGCTCCTCAGTGTTTGTGCTGGCCGCCCGGGGCGGGAGCGGGCGCGGGAGCGGGCGCGGGGGTGGGCGCGGGGGTGGGCGCGGAGGCCGGGGCATCCGGCTGCTGCGCCTGGCGTGTGTAGGTGCGCCAGCCGCCGATGCGCGTGACCGTGTCATTGGCCTCCTTCCACGGCACCGGCTTGTCATCGCCCAGGCGGCGGTAACCGGCCAGGGCCGATGCGTGCGTGAGCGCCGGCACACGCGCCTGTGGGTCCAGCGGGTCGGCGCGGGGCACGCGGGTGGGTGTGCCCTGGGCCAGGGCCAGGGGTGTGGCCAGCAGCAGCAGCGTGATGGCGGAGATGCCGCGGGTGCGCCCCAGGCGGCGTGGAAGGAGGGCCATGTGAATCTCTCGCAAGAACCGAAGAACCGCACCGCGGCCAGGGGCTCGCAGGGCGTGCTGGCGGCGCGCGAGGCGCCGCGTCAGGCGGGCGTGCTGCGAGGGGGGCGGTCGAGCCCGTCGGGCTGGTGCGACGGCCGCGGCACCGCGGCTGCGCCCAGCATCGGGTGCGCCATGCCGCTGGTGGCCGGGAGCGAGAAGCTCATCGGCAAGGCCAGCACCGAACAGCAGGCCGCGCAGGCGCTGCAGGTGTGCTCGGTGTGCTGCTGCGCCGGGCCCGCACCCTCGCCCATGTCGTGCGCGGCGGTCGATGCGTGCGACGCATGCGCCTCGTGATCGTAGCCCGCCGCGGCGCGATCATGCACCAGGGCATCCGCCGCAACACCGGCCACCCAAGCGCTCGCCACGCGCTCATGGCTCGTGCCGCAGAACAGCATCAGCGACGCGGCCATGCCCTGCACCGGCATGGCGATGACCATGGCCCAGATCAGGAAGGCGCGGAGGGCGCGGTTCATGGCGGCAGTGTAGCGGAGCGGTCCTGGCGGCGCCGGCCCTCAGTGGCGCGGCGCGCGCACCGGCTGCTGCGCCTCCAGCGTGTCGATGATGGGGCAGTCGGGCCTGTCGTCGCCGTGGCAGCCGTGCACCAGGTGCGCCAGCGTCGCCCGCATCTGCTGCAGTTCGGCCAGCTTGGCGTCCAGCTCGGAGATGTGCGCCTCGGCCAGCACCTTCACCTGCCGGCTGGAGCGCCGGCGGTTCTGCCACAGGTCGAGCAGCTCGCGGATCTGCTCCAGCGAAAAGCCCAGGTCGCGCGAATGGCGGATGAAGCGCAGCATGTGGACGTCGCGCTCGGTGTACTGGCGGTAACCGGCTTCCGTGCGGCCGGCCGGCGGCAGCAGGCCGATGCTCTCGTAGTGCCGGATCATCTTCGCCGACACGCCCGTGGCGCCGGCAGCCTGGCCGATGTTCATGCCCATGGTTCGTGCACTCCGTGCTCGGGTCCGATCATGCCGTGGCCGCGCCGCGCCACCGACGCAAGGTCAGCGCGTTGGCCACGACGCTCACGCTGCTGAAGGCCATTGCCGCGCCGGCGATCACCGGGCTCAGCAGGCCAAAGGCCGCCAGCGGGATGCCGAGCACGTTGTACGCAAAGGCCCAGAACAAGCCCTGCTTGATCTTGGCATAGGTGCGGCGCGACACGTCGAAGGCGTCGGCCACCAGGCGCGGGTCGCCGCGCATCAGCGTGATGCCGGCCGCCTCCATGGCCACGTCGGTGCCGGTGGACATCGACAGCCCGACGTCGGCGGCCACCAGCGACGGCGCGTCGTTCAGCCCGTCGCCGACCATGGCCAGCACCTGCCCCTGCGCGCGCAGCTGCTGCACGATCGCGGCCTTGTCGCCCGGCAGCAGTTCGGCCCGCACCTCGTCGATGCCGAGTTCGCGCGCCACAGCCTGGGCGCTGCCCTGATTGTCGCCGGTCAGCATCACGGTGCGGATGCCGAGCGCACGCAGGCGTTCAACCGCCGCGCGTGACGCCGGCTTGACCGTGTCGCCGAAGGCCAGCAGGCCGAGCACGCGTGCGGCGGAGGCGGCGCCTTCGCCGGCCTCGAGCAGCCAGGAGATGCTGCGGCCCTCGCCTTCCAAGTGCTGCGCCACCAGCATCAGCGGGCCCGGCTGCGCCTGCATCTCGTTCATCAGCCGCGTGCTGCCCAGCAGCAGGCGGCGGCCGTCGAGCACGGCCTCCACGCCGCGGCCCGGCAACGCGCGGGCTTCGCGGGCCGCGGGCACGGTGATGCCGTCGGCCTTCGCCTTCTCCATCACCGCGCGGGCCAGCGGGTGGTCGCTGGTCTTCTGGAGCGCAGCGGCGAGGTGCAGCACCGCACCCGCGTCCACCCCGGCGGCGGCCTCCACCGCCACCAGCGAGGGCTTGCCCTCGGTCAACGTGCCCGTCTTGTCGAAGGCCACCGTGGTGACCGAGTGCGCCACCTCCAGCGCCTCGGCGTCCTTGATCAGGATGCCGCGGCGCGCGGCCACGCCGGTGCCGGCCATGATCGCGGTCGGCGTGGCCAGCCCCAGCGCGCAGGGGCAGGCGATGACGAGCACCGCCACCGCGCTGATCAGCGCCTGCTCCCAGTCGCCGCTCCAGGCCAGCCAGCCGGCGAAGGTGAGCAGCGCGACGCCCAGGACCACCGGCACGAAGACGGCGCTCACACGGTCGACGATGCGCTGGATCGGCGCCTTGGCCGCCTGCGCCGACTCGACCATGCGGATGATGCGGGCCAGCGTGGTCTCGGCGCCGACGGCGCCGGTGCGCACCTGCAGCACGCCCTCCTCGTTGACCGAGCCGCCGGTGACGGTGTCGCCCACGGCCTTGGCCACGGGCAGGCTCTCCCCGGTGATCAGTGACTCGTTGACGTGGCTGCGGCCATCGACGATCAGGCCGTCGACCGGCACACGCTCACCAGGGCGGATGAGCACCATGTCGCCCACCGCCACCTGCTCGACCGGCGTGCTGCGTTCGGTGCCGTCGACGAGCACGCTGGCCACGCTGGGCCGCAGCGCATTCAGCGCGCGGATGGCATCGGCCGTCTGCCGCTTGGCGCGGGCCTCGAGCCACTTGCCCAGCAGCACGAGCGTGATGACGGCCGCCGAGGCCTCGAAGTACAGGTGCGGCATGCCGTGGTCCGCATGCGCCCACAGCAGGTAGACCGAGAGCCCCCAGGCCGCGCTGGTGCCCAGCGCCACCAGCAGATCCATGTTGCCGGCGCGCGCCTTCACCGCCTTCCAGCCGGCGCGGTAGAAACGTGCGCCGAGCCAGAACTGCACCGGCGTCGCCAGCGCGAACTGCAGCCAGCCGTCGGCCATCCAGTGCATGCCGAACAGCTGCAGCAGCATCGGCAGCACCAGCGGCAACGTCAGCACCGAGGCCACCGCCACCGGCCACCACTCGGGCAGGCGGCGTGCGGGCGCAGCGGCGGCCACTGCCGCCACCGGCCTGGCCGCATAACCGGCCTTGTCGATGGCCGCAGCCAGCATCGCGAACGAGACATGGCCCAGCGCGCCGACGCTGGCCTTCTCGGTGGCCAGGTTCACCGACGCGGAGGACACGCCCGGCACCTTCAGCAGCGCCTTCTCGACGCGCGCGACGCAGGAGGCGCAGGTCATGCCCTCGACGGACAGGTTGAAGTGCTTTGGCGGGCTCAGGGCAGCGGTGGTTGTCATGGTGGATTCTCCAGGTGGCTCTTTGTCGAGGTGGCGCCAGCTTCAGCCTTGCCACCATCGGAAGGTCAAGTCCCTTCGTTGATGAGCCCTCACAGCGGCATGGCCGCCGCGGTACCGCTTGACCTTGCCCCCATGGCAAGGCTCAGAGTGCCCTCCTGTCATCCAACCGCTCACCAGGAGAGCACCATGATTGCATTCGAAGTCAAGGACATGACCTGCGGCCACTGCGCCAGCACGATCACCAAGGCACTCAAGGCCACCGACAGGGACGCCAGGGTCACGGTCGACCTCGGGCGGCACCTCGTGCTGGTCGAGCCGACGGAGGCCGATGCGCAGATGCTGGCCGAGGCCATCACCGAGGCCGGCTACAGCCCGGTCCCGGTCCAGGCGACCCCGGCTGCCGGCCCGGTGCACCCGCATGAGGCAGCGCCCACAACACGCCCCTGATGCCGTCCTGCTGCCCGCCCGTCACGCGTGCGATGCTGATCGCCGCGGCGGCGGCCACCAGCCTGCTGCTGGGTTGCGCAACGCGCTTCGACAACCAGCCGCTGAACCGGCCGATCACCGCCGAATTCGTGCGGCAGGCGGCAGCGCCGCGCGACATCGTCGGGCGCGACGTGGTCGGCCTGTCCTTGTCCGGCGGCGGCATGCGCGCCGCCGCCTTCTCCTTCGGCGTGCTGCAGGCGCTGGCCGGCGACGGCGGCCGCGGCGTCGATGCCTACGACGACCTCACGTTCATCTCCAGCGTCTCGGGCGGCTCGCTGACGGCGGCCTACGTGGCCCTGCACGGCCGCGAGGCGCTGTCGCACATGCGCGAGCGCGTGCTGCTGCAGGACCTGGAAAGTGACCTGCGCATCGACCTCCTGTCACCGTCCAACCTGCTGCGGCTGCTGGCCGGCGGGCTGAACGACCGCAGCAACCTGGCGCAGCGCCTGGACACCGATGTCTTCCGCGGCGCCACCTTCGCCGACCTGTACCGCCGCAACAAGCCGGACGTTTGGATCAACGCCACCGACCTCTACAACCGCACGCCCTTCCCGTTCACCCCACACGCGTTCCTCTCGCTGTGCAGCGACCTGCCCTCTCTGCGCGTGTCGGAGGCGGTGGCGGCCTCGATGGCCGTGCCGCTGGTGTTCGCCCCTGTCGTGCTGCACACGTTCCCCGAGGACTGCCTGACGCCGCTGCCGCCGGGCCTGGAGGCCCTGCTGCGCGACCCGACGCGTGTGGCCACCGATCCGGTGGCCTCGGTCGCACGCGCGATGCAGCACTACCGCGACCCATCGCGCATGCGTTTCCTGAAACTGGCCGATGGCGGCCTCGCCGACAACCAGGGCCTGTCCAGCATCCTGATCGCGCGCGCGCTGTCGGGCCCGGCCTACGTCGAGACCGTCAGCGCCGAAGCGCTGCCGCCGGCCCAGGCGCGCCGGCTGCGCGAGATGCCGACACGGCTGGCCCTGCCGGCAGGGGACGTGGACGCCGCCATCGCAGCCGGACGCGAGGCCACGCGGCAGAGCCCGGCGCTGAAGGCGTACCTGGCGGCGCGCAGCCCGGGCAGGCCCTGAGCACCCCGCCTTCGCGTGGGTGAAACGGGTCCGGCGCGCGCACCGGCTAGACTGGCCGCCAACCTGCCGCGACCACCATGGGCCCCTGGACCCGACGCCTTCTGCTGGCCACCACCCACGCTGCCGCGGGCTTGGGCGGTTTCGCCGCTGGCGTCTACGCGCTGCCGATCCTCATCGCACCGGCTGCGCCCACGGCGTCCGACGTGGCGGCCGTGGCCGGCGGCGCGCTGTTCAAGGCGCAGTTCAGGCGCGATCTGGCCGGCAGCGACATGTTGCACTGGGGCGAGGGCGAGGTCTCGGTCGGCGCGGCGGCGGTGTCGCTGCAGGGCCGACTGGCGCCCGGCCCGGACTACAAGCTCTACCTCGCGCCGGAGTTCGTGCAGACCGAAGCCGAGTTCGAACGCATCAAGGCACGCTCGCTGCGCGTGGGTGACGTGAAGACCTTCGAGAACTTCGTCGTCGCGCTCCCGGCAGGCACCGACCCGGCGGCCTACACCACCGTGGTGGTGTGGTGCGAGACCTTCCGCGAGTTCATCACGGCCGCGAAGTACCGCTGAAGGATCACCCGGCGTTGCGCCTGAGCGTGGGCAGCCCCACGCCGGCGGCTTCGAAGCCGCCGTCCACCGCCAGCACCTGGCCGTTCACGTAGCTCGCGGCCTCGCTGCACAGGAAAGCCACGGCGCTGGCGATCTCGTCCACCGTGCCGTAACGGTTCTGCGGGATCACGTCGTGGTAGTCGCTGCGGATGGCCACCGTGTGCACGAGCTTGGCCATCTCGGTGTCCACCGGCCCCGGCGCCACGCAGTTCACGCGCACGCCGCGCGTGCCGAGCTCCACCGCCTGCTGCTTGGTGAGGTGGATCAGCGCGCCCTTGCTGGTGCCGTAGGCCACGCGCAGCGTGCTGGCGCGCAGGCCCGAGATCGAGGCGATGTTGACCACGGCGCCGCCGCCACCGGCCAGCATCACCGGCGCTGCGGCCTGCGTGCAGAGGAAGGCGCCGTCGAGGTTGGTGGCGAGCACGTGGCGCCATTCGGCCCAGCTGGTCTCGAGGATGGGCTTGAACACCGCCACGCCGGCGTTGTTCACGAGCGCGTCGATGCGGCCGAAGCGTTCGGCCACGGCGGTGATGCAGCGCTGCACCAGCTCGGGCTGCGACACGTCGCCGTGCAGCGCCAGCACCCGCTGCGGCAGGGCCAGCTCCGCTTCGGTGCGTTGCAGCGTCTCGCGGTCGATGTCGATCAGCGCCACGTTGCGGCCCTCGGCCAGGAAACGCCGCGCGATGGCCAGGCCGATGCCGCGTGCGCCACCTGTCACGATCGCCGTGTTGTTCGTCGAAGCCATGCCGTCCCTCCAGTGCCGCGCCATTGTGGACAATCCGGGCATGGAACCCCCAGGCTCACTTCGTTCGCCGCCCCCCGAGGGGGCCCCCAGCGCCTTCGGAACGGCCGGGCGGCGCTGATGGAAACCCCCGGCAACCTCTTCTGCGTGGCCGCGCCCAGCGGCACCGGCAAGTCCAGCCTCGTCAAGGCCCTGCTGGAGCTGGATTCGCGGCTGGCCGTCTCGGTCTCGCACACCACGCGCAAGCCGCGCGGGCAGGAGGTGCATGGCCGCGAGTACTGGTTCGTCGAGGAGCCGGAGTTCCGCGCCAAGATCGAACGCGGCGAGTTCTTCGAGTGGGCCGAGGTGCACGGCAACCTCTACGGCACCAGCCGCACCGCCATCCACGAGCGCCTCATGCACGGCGAGGACGTGGTGCTGGAGATCGACTGGCAGGGCGCGCTGCAGATCAAGAAGCTGTTCCCGCACGCGGTGCTGATCTTCATCCTGCCGCCGAGCTGGGAGGAACTGTCCCAGCGCCTGAACCGCCGCGGTGAGGACGGCCCCGAGGTCATCGCCACCCGCCTGGCCAACGGCCGCCACGAGGTGGCGCAGGCCCGGCACTTCGATTTTGTTATCATCAACAGCTTGTTCGAGACGGCGCTTTTCGACCTGAAGACGGTCGTACACAGCCAACGCCTCAAGTACGCCGCCCAGATGCGCAACCGCTCGCAGGTTTTTGCCGCGCTGGGTCTGGTCTGACCGAAACGCCGCATCCTCTCCGCTAGGAACCCCACATGGCCCGCATCACCGTCGAAGACTGCCTGGACAAGATCCCCAACCGCTTCCAGCTCGTGCTGGCCGCCACCTACCGCGCCCGCATGCTCAGCCAGGGCCACGCGCCCAAGATCGAGACCAAGAACAAGCCGGGCGTGACCGCGCTGCGCGAGATCGCCGCCGGCGAGGTGGGCCTGGAGATGCTGCGCAAGGTGCCGGTGTAAGGCACCTCCATCCGCCAGCCAGGGCGCCTTCGGGCGCCCTTTGTTTTGCCCGCGCGTTTTCCCGTCCGGACGGGCCCCGAAGGCATCCGCGCTAAATTCCGGCCATGGGACTGCGATCACTGGCCGCCGAACTGCTGCCTGCCGCCCTGCAAGGGCTGCAGCGGGCACCGCTCGTGGCCATCGAAAGCGGGCCCGTGGCGGAGGCCTCGAGCTTCGCGGCGCTGGTCGACAAGCTCGGCTACCTCTCCAAGGCCGATCTCAAGCAGGTGCGCGAGGCCTACAAGTTCGCCGACGAAGCGCACCTGGGCCAGTTCCGCGCCAGCGGCCTGCCCTACATCACGCACCCGGTGGCGGTGGCGGGCCTGTGCGCCGACTGGAAGCTCGACGCCACGGCCATCATGGCCGCGCTGATGCACGACACCATCGAGGACCAGGGTGTCACCAAGACCGAACTGATCGAGAAGTTCGGCGCGCCCACGGCCGATCTGGTGGACGGCCTCACCAAGCTCGACAAGCTGCAGTTCAACACCCGCGAGGAAAGCCAGGCCGAGAGCTTCCGCAAGATGCTGCTGGCGATGGCGCGCGACATCCGCGTCATCCTCATCAAGCTCGCCGACCGCCTGCACAACATGCGCACGATGCAGGCCATGGCCCCGGCCAAGCGCCAGCGCATCGCGCGCGAGACGCTGGAGATCTACGCCCCCATCGCGCACCGCCTGGGCCTGAACGCGATGTACCGCGAGCTGCAGGAGCTGTGCTTCGAGATGCTCCACCCCTGGCGCCACGCCGCGCTGGCCAAGGCGGTGCAGCGTGCACGCGGCCACCGGCGCGACATCGTCGAGCGTGTGCAGGCCGAGGTGCAGAAGGCCTTCGCGCAGCACAAGCTCAAGGTGCAGGTGAGCGGGCGCGAGAAGACGATCTACAGCATCTACCGCAAGATGCGCGAGAAACACGCCGGCTTCGCGCAGGTGAGCGACATCTTCGGCTTCCGCATCGTCGTGCCCACGCTCACCGACTGTTATGTGGCGCTGGGCATCCTGCACCAGCTGTACAAGCCGGTGCCCGGGCGCTTCAAGGACTACATCGCCATCCCCAAGGCCAACGGCTACCAGAGCCTGCACACCACGCTGGTGAGCCCGCTGGGCACGGCGGTGGAGTTCCAGATGCGCACCGAGGCCATGCACGCCGTGGCCGAGGCCGGCGTGGCGGCTCACTGGCTGTACAAGGTGGGCGGCGACAAGGGCGCGGTGCCCGACGCACAGCGCCTGTCCACGATGTGGCTGCAGAGCCTCCTGGACATCCAGGACGAGACGCGCGATGCGGCCGAGTTCCTCGAACACGTCAAGATCGACCTCTACCCCGACGCGGTCTACGTCTTCACGCCGCGCAGCAAGATCCTGGCGCTGCCGCGCGGCGCCACGCCGGTGGACT
>VFQQ010005324.1_pt1 | contig 10725 bp, 9 predicted proteins | sample 3512341 | NCBI WGS metagenome assembly VFQQ01 (sample SAMN10412373, study PRJNA504923) | tailings metagenome | isolation source: Relicate 2 Philex TSF1 revegetated site | place: Philippines: Tuba, Benguet | collected 2017-08-29
TCTGCGCGACGAGGCAGACAATCACCTGATAGAGTTGGCCGTAGCGGGCAATGCAAACTGGATCGTCACACGAAACGTCCGCGACGTGGCACACGGGGAGATGCTCTTCCCGGGGCTGAAGGTGGGGCACGCTGCGGCCTTCCTCGACGAATGGAGATCGACATGGGCACCCTGACGATCCGCCTGACGGACGATCAGCATCAGCGGCTCAAGACCCTCGCGGCGCGCCGCGGCCTGAGCCTGAACAAGTTATTCGAAGAGTTCGGAACACAAGCGCTCGCCGAGTTCGATGCCGAGACGCGCTTCGCCCTGCGCGCCGCGCGGGGAAACACCGCGCACGGCCTGCGCCTGCTCGACCGGCTCGATGCTCACTTCGAGCCGAAACGTCGCCGCGCACGCGGCGTCTGACTACCTCGGCATTGCGGTTTCAACGAGATTCGCCCAGTACGCCATCCCGGCCGGGATCGCGGTGTCGTCGAAGTCGTAGGCCGGATGATGCAGGCCCGCCGTGTCGCCGTTCCCGATGAAGATGAAGGCGCCGGGACGCGCGTTGAGCATGAACGAGAAGTCCTCGCCGCCCATCAGCGGCGGCGTGTTGGCATCGACGCCCGCCGTGCCGGCGACGCCCTGCGCGACCGTCGTGGCGAACGCGGTCTCCTTCACGTGGTTGTTCGTGACCGGGTAGCCGCGATTGTAGGTGAGGGTCGCCTTCGCGCCGAAAGCCTTTGCGGTCCCTTCGACGATCTGGCGCAGCCGCTCTTCCAGCGTGTCGCGCACTTCGGGCAGCAGACTGCGCGCCGTGCCGCGCAAGGTCGCGGTCTGCGGGATCACGTTGTCGGCCGAGCCGGCGTGAAACTGGCAGATCGAAATGAGCCCCGATTTGATCGGATCGACCGCGCGCGACACGATCGACTGTGCCTGGCTGACGATATGCGCGCCGATCACCACCGGGTCGACGCCCTGATGCGGCTTCGCGGCGTGCGAACCGAGCCCCTCGATCTCGATCAGGATGCGATCGGCCGCGGCGAGCAGCGGGCCCGGACGGATCGCGAAGTGCCCGACCGGCAGGCCCGGCATGTTGTGCATGCCGTAGACCTCCTGAATGCCAAAGCGCTCCATCATGCCGTCCTTGACCATCTCGTGACCGCCGCCGCCGCCCTCCTCGGCAGGCTGAAAGATCACCACGGCATCGCCGGAAAAATTGCGTGTCTCGGCGAGATACTTCGCGGCGCCGAGCAGCATCGCGGTGTGCCCGTCATGGCCGCAGGCGTGCATCTTGCCGGGATTGGTGGAGCGATACGGCAGGTTGGTCTGCTCATCCATCGGCAGTGCGTCCATGTCGGCGCGCAGCCCGATCACCTTCTTTGTGCCGCTTGTGCCCTTGCCGCGGATGACGCCAACCACGCCGGTCTGCCCGATGCCCGTCACGACCTCATCGCACCCGAACGCCTTCAGCTTGTCGGCGACCAATGCTGCGGTGCGATGTACATCGAACAGGATCTCGGGATGCGCATGGATGTCGCGACGCCACGCGGCGACTTCGGCCTGCATGGCGGCGATACGGTCAGCGATGGGCATGAGGTACTCCATGAGTCCCGCAGCATGGTCGGCGGCGACTCTTCTGTGGGGCGCTAACAAACCGAACGGCGGTTCCCGGGTCAACCGGAAGCCGCCAGCGCCACATCAACAACCGTTGACGTGCGACGCTCTGGACCACCACCGCATACCGTGGCTAATCTGTGACCAGCCCGCGCGCCGGAACACGCGCGCGACGGAGACTTCGGCACATGAGGAAACCATGAAGCTCAAGACTTTTGCGCTGGCCGTTGGGATCGCTGCGGCATCGGCGTTTGCCGCCAATGCCGCGACGGTGCGTTTCGCCTTCCAGGGCGAGCTGAAATCGCTCGATCCCTACTCCCTCAATGAAAGCTTTACGCTCGGGATGCTCGGCAACGTCTACGAGGGTCTCACCAAGCGCGACAAGGATCTCAAGATCATCCCCGGGCTCGCGGAGCGTTGGGAAATGGTCGAGCCGACGCGCTGGCGCTTCCACCTGCGCAAGGGCGTGAAGTTCCACAATGGCGAGGACTTCACCGCGGACGACGTGGTGTTCTCCGCCGAGCGCTCATTCGGCGCGAACTCCGACATCAAGACGCGCATTCAGCCGGTCGGCACCAAGGCCGTGAAGGTCGACGACCACACGGTCGACTTCGTGCTGCCGAGCGCGAACCCGATCCTGCACTACGAATGGGACACCTGGTACATCCTGTCGAAGAAGTGGGCGGAGGCGAACAACAGCGTCGCGGTGCAGAATGTCGCCGGTCAGGCGACCAGCCACGCCGCCCTGCGCGCCAACGGCACCGGCCCGTTCATCATCAGCGAGCATCAGGCCGGCGTGAAGACCGTGTTCAAGAAGAACCCGAACTGGTGGGGCAAGGTCGAACACAACATCGACGAGGCCAACTTCACCACCATCAGCAACGACGCGACGCGCGTCGCGGCGCTGCTGTCCGGCGATGTCGACTGGATCGATCCGGTCCCGCTGCAGGACGTCCAGCGCATCAATTCGAGCGGCGTCGCGGAAGTGATGCAGGGGCCGGAACTGCGCACGATCTTCCTCGGCTTCGACCAGATGCGCCCGGAACTCCTCTACTCGAACGTCAAGGGCAAGAACCCGTTCAAGGACGTGCGGGTGCGTCAGGCGTTCTATCTGGCGATCGACGAGAACGCGATTGCGCAGCGCGTCATGCGCAACGCCGCCACCCCGTCGGCACTGATGATCTCGCCGCTGCTGTTCGATCTCTCGAAGGACTTCAAGCGCCCGGCGCCCAATCCGGATCAGGCCAAGAAGCTCCTTGCGGAGGCCGGCTATCCGAACGGTTTCGAGGTCGAGATGGACTGCCCGAATGACCGCTACGTCAATGACGAGGCGATCTGCCAGGCCGTCACCGCGATGCTCGCGCGCATCGGCATGAAGATCAATCTGAACGCCCAGCCGAAGTCCAAGTACTTCGCCAAGGTGCTGCAGGGCGGCGGCTACCAGACGTCGTTCTATCTGCTCGGCTGGACGCCCGGCTCGTTCGATAGCTGGAACGTGCTCGCCAACATGTACCGCTGCCGCGACGAAAAGGGCGTCGGCGGAAACAACAATCTCGGCGGCTACTGCAATCCGAAGGTCGAGGAGCTGACCCAGAAAATCCTGGTCGAGTCGGACAAGGCCAAGCGCGACGCGATGATCAAGGAGGCCTACCAGATCGGTCAGGAGCAGGACTGGGCCTATGTCCCGCTGCACCAGCAGGCGCTCGCCTGGGGCGTCTCGAAGAAGTTGAAGGTCGCACAGCGCGCCGACAACCAGATCCTGCTCTACTGGTTCAACAAGCAGTAGCGCGCAGATCCCTCGCGGCCCGGTGTATCACACCGGGCCGTCGCGCATTGGCGAGGCGCAGGCCGGCGCCGTTTGGTCATTTGCATGCTCGCCTTCATTATCCGCCGCCTGCTCCAAGCCATCGTGGTGATGCTCACGGTGGCGCTCATTGCGTTCACGCTGTTCCGTTTCGTCGGCGACCCGATCAACCAGATGGTCGGAATCGAGACGACGGCCGCCGAGCGCGCCGCGCTGCGCGAGCAACTCGGCCTGAATGATCCCATCATCGTGCAGTTTGCGCGCTTCGCGAGCGATGCGGCGCGGCTGAAGTTCGGCAACTCCTACCAGTTCAAGACACCGGTCATCGACCTGATCAAAGACCGCTTCCCGGCCACGATGGAGCTTGCCTTCGCGTCCGCGCTATTCGCGCTTCTCGTCGGCATTCCGATGGGCGTCTACACGGCGCTGCACCGCCGCTCGATCCTGTCGAATATTTTTCTCGCCACATCGCTGGTCGGCGTGTCGCTGCCGACCTTCCTGATCGGCATCCTGCTGATCTTCCTGTTTCCGGTGACGCTCGGTGTCTTGCCCTCCTTCGGCCGCGGCGAGGTTGTGAATCTCGGCATCTGGACCACAGGCTTCCTCACTGCGTCGGGCCTGAAAGCGCTGGTGCTGCCGTCGATCACGCTCGGGCTGTTCCAGATGACGCTGATCATGCGCCTCGTGCGCGGCGAGATGCTCGAAGTTCTGCGCGCCGACTACATCAAGTTCGCGCGGGCGCGCGGACTCACCAACCGCGCCGTCAATTTCGGACATGCGCTGAAAAACACGCTGGTGCCGGTGATGACCATCGCGGGCCTGCAGATCGGCTCCATCATCGCGTTCGCGCTGATCACAGAGAGCGTGTTCCAGTGGCCCGGCATGGGCCTCCTGTTCCTGAAGGCCGTGCAGAACGTCGATATCCCGATCATGTCGGCCTACCTGCTGCTGGTCGCCTTCATCTTCGTGATCATCAACCTGATCGTCGACATGCTCTATGCGGTGGTTGACCCGCGCATCCGCATCGACGCGAGGCCTGTTTAATGCCCGTGGAGACCAATGAGAGCGTGTCGGCGCGCATGCAGAAGCCCTCGCGGCTCGCATCATTCTTCGACAGCGATATCCTCTACTCGTTCCTCGCCTCGAAGGTCACGATCGCGGCCGCTCTTGTGACCGCAATCATCGTCATCGCGGCTGTGCTCGCGCCGTGGATTGCACCGCACGATCCCTACGACCTGCGCTCGCTCAACCTGCTGGACTCACACTTGCCACCGGCGTGGGCGAAGGACGGGGACATCCGCTTCCTTCTCGGCACCGACGATCAGGGCCGCGACGTGTTCTCAACGATCCTGTACGGCTCGCGCCAGTCCATCGCGATCGGCGTGATGGCGACGCTGTTCGCCGCCACCCTCGGCATCGTGCTCGGCCTGATCGCGGGGTACGCGGGCGGTTCGGCGGACTCGATCATCATGCGGGCGGCGGACATTCAGGCGACCTTCCCGGCGATCCTCGTCGCGATGCTGATCGACGGCACGTCGCGCGCGCTGTTCGGCGATCAACGCAACGAACAGGTCGTGTTCTGGGTCATGGTGATGTCGATCGGACTGTCGTTCTGGGTGCAGTACGCCCGTACCGTTCGCGGATCGACGCTGGTCGAGAAGAACAAGGATTACGTGCTCGCCGCGCGCCTGATCGGCATCCGGCCGGGCCTGATCCTGTTTCGCCATGTGCTGCCGAACGTCGTCGGTCCGGTCCTGGTGATCGCAACGATCAACCTTGCGCTCGCGATCATCACCGAGGCGACGCTCTCGTTCCTCGGCCTTGGCCTGCCCTCGACCCAGCCCTCGCTCGGCACCCTGATCCAGATCGGCCAGAAATACCTGTTCGCCGGCGAGTGGTGGATCACGATCTTCCCCGGCATCACGCTCGCGGCCCTCGTGCTCGCCGTTAACATGTTGGGCGACTGGCTGCGCGACGCCCTCAACCCGCGCCTGCGCTAAATCCCCGTAGGTCAAATAACTCCAGAACTGCGCTCACACGTCGCGCGGGCATACACCCACCCCCACAATGACTTTCGTTTCACGTGGAGATAAGATTCATCCCAAACCGGCCCTTGGGCACCCTCGCCCGGGCCAACTGGAGGCGACTAAATGCTGCGAAAAACCAATATCCTGGCCGCGACACTTCTCACCGCGACTGCACTGACGATCGCCGCGGCCGACGCCCGGCCCGTGAAGTGGGCCCGCTCGGGCGACGCCCTCACCCTCGATCCGCACGCCCAGAACGAGGGGCCGACCGCGAACCTCAACCGGCAGATCTACGAGCCGCTGGTGGAGCGCGCCCGCGACGGCAAGCTGGTGCCGACCCTCGCGCTGTCCTGGCGCATCACCGAGGACCCCACGGTGTGGGAGTTCAAGCTGCGCCAGAACGTCAAGTTCCATAACGGCAACACGTTCACCGCCGACGACGTCGTCTTCTCGTTCCAGCGCGCCCAGCTGCCGACCTCGGACTACAAGGGCTACATCACATCCGTCGAGTCGGTGACCAAGACCGACGACCATACGGTGCGCATCAAGACCAAGGGGCCGAACCCGATCCTGGTCGACAACCTCACCAACCTGTTCATCATGGACAAGGAATGGTCCGAGGCGAACAACGCCACCAAGCCGCAGGACTTCAAGAACAAGGAAGAGAATTTCGCGGTCCGCAACAGCAACGGCACCGGGCCGTTCTCGCTCGTCTCGCGCGAGCCGGACGTGAAGACCGTGATGAAGCGCAACGAGGGCTATTGGGGTCGCGGCGAGTCTCCGCTCGAGATCACCGAGCTGACGCTCGTACCGATCAAGGCGGATGCGACGCGCGTTGCCGCGCTGCTGTCCGGCGAGGTCGACATCGTGCAGGACGTGCCGGTGCAGGACATCGAGCGCCTGAAGGGCTCGCCCAACCTCGCCGTGACCACCGGTCCGGAGAACCGCACGATCTTCCTCGGCATGGACGTCGCCTCGCCGCAGCTGCGCTCGTCCGACGTGAAGGGCAAGAACCCGTTCGCGGACGTCAAAGTGCGCCAGGCCATGAACATGGCGATCAATCGCGAGGCGATCCAGCGCGTCGTGATGCGCGGCCAGTCCGTGCCGGCCGGCGCGATCGTGCCGCCGTTCGTCAACGGCTACACCAAGGAGCTCGATGCGCTGCCGCGTGTCGACGTCGCGAAAGCAAAGGCGCTGCTCGGCGAGGCCGGCTATCCGAACGGCTTCTCCGTCAGCCTCAACTGCCCGAACGATCGCTATCTCAATGACGAGGCGATCTGTCAGGCCGCGGTGGGCATGCTCGGCCAGATCGGCGTGAAGACCAACCTCGTGTCGCAGTCGAAGTCGCTGCACTTCCCGCTGATCCAGAAGGCCGACACGGACTTCTACCTGCTCGGCTGGGGCGTCCCGACCTACGACAGCGAATACATCTTCAGCTACCTCTACCACACGCGCGGCGACAAGTTCGGCAGCTGGAACGCCGGACGCTACTCGAACGCCGAGGTCGACAAGCTCACTCAGAGCCTGTCGTCGGAGACCAATATCCAGAAGCGCAATGCCAACATCGCGCAGATCTGGAAGCAGGTCGCGGCCGACCAGCAGTACATCGCGCTGCATCACCAGGTGCTGGCGCACGCGATGAAGAACTTCATCGACGTTCCGGTGCATCCGGAAAACCAGACCTACTTCAAGTTCGTCGCATTCAAGAAGTCCTAAGGCCGTTGTTCGCCGGACAATCGGCGCCGCCCGCACACGCGGGCGGCGCTTCCGGCCTTGTGGCGTAATTGAATGATCGCCTACCTCCTGCGCAGTCTGGCCCAGGCCGTCGTCGTCATGCTGGCGGTGGCGGCGCTTGCCTTCACGATGTTCCGTTTCGTCGGCGATCCGGTCGCCAGCATGGTGGGCCAGGAAGCCTCCGTGCAGGACCGTGCCGAGCTCACGGAGCGTCTCGGGTTGAACGACCCGATCCCCGTCCAGTTCGGCAACTTCGTGTGGAACATCGCGCACGGCGACTTCGGCATGTCGTACCGCCAGGCGCGGCCTGTCGCAGAACTGCTGCGCGAAAAGCTGCCCGCGACGGTCGAGCTGGCCGTCATTTCTTCGATTTTCGCGATGGGCTTCGGTCTGCTGCTCGGCGTCTACGCGGCCATCAACCGGCGCGGCATTCTTGCCAACGCGGTGATGTCGCTCTCGCTGGTGGGCATCAGCCTGCCGACATTCCTCATCGGCATCGGGCTCATCTATTTGTTCGCCGTGGAGCTGCGCTGGCTGCCTTCGTTCGGGCGCGGCGACACGGTCAAATTCGGCTGGTGGTCGACCGGTCTCCTGACCGAGAGCGGCCTCAAATCGCTGATCATGCCGGCGCTCACGCTCGGATTTTATCAGTTAACCCTCATCATGCGCCTCGTCCGCGCCGAGATGCTGGAAGCGCTGCGCACCGACTACGTGAAGTTCGCCCGCGCGCGCGGCATTCCGGAAAACAAGATCCGTTTCCGCCACGCGCTGCGCAACACCATGATCCCGGTGACCACGATCGCGGGACTGCAGCTCGGCTCGGTGATCGCATTCGCGATCGTGACCGAGAGCGTGTTCCAGTGGCCCGGCCTTGGCTCGCTGTTCGTGACCGCGGTGCAGTTCGTCGATATCCCGGTGATGGCGGCCTACCTGATGTTCGTCGCGCTCGTGTTCGTCATCGTCAACCTCGCCGTCGACCTCCTCTACTTCGCGCTCGACCCGCGTTTGCGCGGGCCGGCGGCCGCGCAGGCGAGGTAGCGCGATGCATCAGCCACTCCCCGTCACCAAGAAAGAGCCCGGACGCTTTGCCAAAGCGTGGGACTCGGACATCGGCTACAGCTTCCGCCATTCGCCGGTCGCGATCATCGCGGCGGTCGTCGCGCTCGTCCTGCTTGGCGGCGCGCTGTTCGCGCCCTGGATCGCGCCGCAGAACGCCTTCGATGCCGCCTCGCTCAACCTGATGGACGGCTTCACCAAGCCGGGTGAGGTCAGCGCCGGTTCGGGTCAAACGTTCATCTTCGGCACGGACAGTCAGGGTCGCGATATCTTCTCGGCGATCCTCTATGGCTCGCGCGTCTCGCTTCTGGTCGGCTTCGCGTCCGTGCTGTTCTCGGTCGTGCTTGGCGTCTCGCTCGGGCTGATTTCGGGCTACGTCGGCGGTCGCACCGACGCGTTCATCATGCGCATCGCGGACATCCAGCTTTCATTCCCGGCGATCCTGATCGCGCTGCTGGTGTTCGGCGTCGCGCGCGGGCTGATCGCCCCGCAGCACCACGAGCAGATGGCGGTGATCACGCTCATCGTGGCGATCGGCCTCTCGCACTGGGCGCAATATGCCCGCACGGTGCGCGGCTCCACCATGGTGGAGAAGAACAAGGACTATGTGATGTCCGCCCGCGTGATGGGCCGCTCGCCCTTCGCCATCATGGCGAAGCACGTGCTGCCGAACGTGGTCGGCCCCGTCATGGTGATCGCCACCATCAACCTCGCGCTCGCGGTGATCGAAGAATCCACGCTGTCGTTCCTGGGCGTTGGCGTGCCACCCACGCAGCCCTCGCTCGGCACCCTCATCCGCGTCGGCCAGCAGTTTCTTTTCTCTGGCGAATGGTGGATTCTGTTCTACCCTGCCCTCAACCTCATCCTGCTCGCGCTGTCGATCAATCTGCTCGGCGACTGGCTGCGCGACGCTCTGAACCCGAAGCTCCGATGACAGTGCCCGTTCTCAGCGTCCGCAATCTCAAGGTCGAGTTCCCGACCCGGCGCGGCACGCTGACCGCCATCAATGACATCTCGTTCGACATTGGCCCCGGCGAGGTCCTTGGCGTCGTCGGCGAGTCCGGCGCCGGCAAGTCGATCACCGGCACGGCCGTGATCGGGTTGATCGAGCCGCCCGGCCGCATCGCGGGCGGCGAAATCCTGCTGCGCGGCGAGCGCATCGATAATTTGGCCCCCGACGCCATGCGCCGCATCCGCGGCAAGCGCATCGGCATGGTGTTTCAGGACCCGCTCACCAGCCTCAACCCGCTCTACAAGATCGGCGACCAGCTGGTCGAAACCATCCAGACCCACACAACGCTCAACGCCCGGCAGGCGCGCGAGAAGGCGCTCTCGCTGCTGACGGAAGTCGGCATCCCGGCGCCCGAGACCCGCATCGACAACTATCCGCACCAGTTCTCCGGCGGCATGCGCCAGCGCGTGGTGCTGGCGCTCGCGCTCGCGGCCGAGCCCGAGCTTGTGATCGCGGACGAGCCCACCACCGCGCTCGACGTGTCGGTGCAGGCGCAAATCATCGCGCTGCTGAAGCGGCTCTGCCGCCAGCACGGCGCCGCCGTCATGCTGATCACCCACGACATGGGCGTGATCGCCGAAACCGCCGACCGCGTCGCCGTGATGTACGCGGGCCGCATCGCCGAGATCGGCCCGGTGCGCGACGTGATCAAGCAGCCGCTGCACCCCTACACCAAGGGCCTGATGGGCTCGATCCCGAGCATCACGGGCGATCTCGATCGCCTGACACAAATCCCCGGCTCGATGCCGCGCCTCAACGCGATGCCGAACGGCTGCGCGTTCCATCCACGCTGCCCGAAGGCGTTCGTGCCGTGCAACACGTTCCGGCCGGACCTTCAGCCGGAGCAAGGCTCGCAGGTCGCCTGCTGGCTCTATCATCCGTTCCCGGTCAATGCCGAGGCCGTCGCATGAGCATGGCGGCCACCCTCGACGCTCCGACGACGGCCACGACGCCCGGCAAGCCGCTGGTCGAGGTGCAGGGCCTCGGCCGCATCTTCGACGTCTCGAAGCCGTGGCTGAACCGCGTAATCGAGCAGTCGCCGCGCCGCCTGCTCACCGCGGCCGCCGACGTGTCCTTCGGCATCGGCAAGCGCGAGACGTTTGCGCTCGTCGGTGAATCTGGTTCGGGCAAGTCCACCGTCGCGAAAATGGTCGTCGGCCTCATTCCGCCGACCTCCGGCGAGGTGATGATCGACGGCGTGTCGATGAGCAATCCGCGCGACGACAACGAGCGCCGCAAGCTGCGCCGCCGCATCCAGATGGTGTTTCAGGACCCCTACGCGAGCCTGAACCCACGCTGGCGTGCGCTCGACATCATCGCGGAGCCGATCCGCGCCTTCAGCCTTGCCGACAACAGCGACCAGATCGTCCGCGAGGTCGGCGACCTCTTGAAGCTCGTCGGCCTCGATCCGGCGGACGGCGTCAAATATCCGCACGAGTTCTCCGGCGGCCAGCGCCAGCGCATCGCGATCGCGCGCGCCCTCGCCTCCAAGC
>VFQQ010005325.1_pt1 | contig 10716 bp, 4 predicted proteins | sample 3512341 | NCBI WGS metagenome assembly VFQQ01 (sample SAMN10412373, study PRJNA504923) | tailings metagenome | isolation source: Relicate 2 Philex TSF1 revegetated site | place: Philippines: Tuba, Benguet | collected 2017-08-29
TAGCATAGCATTGACTCCGTCAAACCGCGGTTTGACGGAGTCAATGCTATGCTACTGCCAACAGCCAATAACCAAGGCAAAAAGGAGGGAGTACGTGCAGAGCATCTAAACCCCTTCGGTTTGCTGCACGTACGTGCAAGGGTAAGCCGTAGCCAATCCAACGTCAATAGCGGGGATTTATGTAAGTAAAATTTGAAAAAATATATTAAAATAATTTTAAAATGTTATAATAGAATTTAAAGTTATCTAACCTATTTTTGCTTTTCAAGATTCAGATTTTGAAAGCATGGTGAACTTTTTAATAAAATAGAAAAATATAAATAAAAATTTATGAAATTACTAAGCAGTTAAATTACTTGACTTAATAAAATTTACTTCGTAAATTTTATAAGGTATTTTTACAATAAATGAATTTACTTATTTTCTTGCTTTGATTTAAAAGGTAATTACTAAAAGATTGTTGTAACGCTTTCAGTAAAAAATTAAACACAATCAAAAAGCAAGAAAACCTTTATATATTTCGGTATTAGGCAATATGTAAGTAAAAAATTTATGTTAAAACATTGAAAACTTTTAATTATGGAAAATAAAAATAAATACAATAATTCGGCTCGTAATAAGTCAAAACAACAGTCGCGTCGCGACAATTCAAAAACTGGATTTGGTACACGCCGTGCTAATGCTTCAGGCAAAGGAGGGGTTTTATCTTTAACTCAATTATTAAACCGTGCTGGCAAAAAGCGTTCGAGCGGGGATTATTCAGTGTCTGCTTCTTCAACACGTTTAGCTTCGCAACCTCAGCTTTCTGGTCAGGTGCAAGGACAGTCTAACTCGTTACCTGAAAGCTTAGGGGGAACAAAAGCCCTTGGTGCTGGCCGTGCAAGCGCTTCTGAATTAACAGATAAACAAGCAAATCGTAGCTTCCCTTCAGGCGCGTTACGCAACACTGTTTCTAATGTGAGTAACGTACGCGATACACAAAATAAACAAGGCTCGCGCTTCGTAGACCCTCTGGGCAAAAACAAGGCCGGAAAAGCTTTTAATAACGGACCAGGTACTGCACTTCGTACAAGCGCGTCTTTCGGTTTAGCTTCACCAAGCGATCGCGACGCGCGAAACGAATTACAGTTTAGTGACAGAAAAGGCTCAGGTTACAGTTCACTTTTACAAGGCACTAATACAGTAGGAGGGAGACGTTTACAAACTCGCTCTGTTACAAAAGATTTTGGAAAACGTGGTTTAGATCGAGAAGATCAATCAGGTCAAATTCCACTTAAACCTATTATTCCGCCAAAATCATTAATTATTATTTTAAAAGAAAAACCCGAAAAAATTCTTTATAACCGTCGTATTATTGATTACAAACATTGTGGTTTATTACAACGTTATATTGGTTTAGGTGGTAAAATTTTACCAAGAAGACAAACTCGCTTAACTGCAAGACAACAACGTTATATTGCAAAAACAATTAAAACAGCCCGTATTATGGGTTTACTACCTTTTGTAAGTAAAGAAAAAAGTTATTTTAAATAACAATAACAAATAATGCTTGGTCTTACTCCCTTACCCCTTTCGCATTGGATTGGCTTCGCCAAAGCACTACGTGCAGGGCTGGTTGGTAAGCACCGAAGGCTGCACGTCCGTGCAAGCGGCTTGGCATTGACTCCGTCTTACCCCTAACCCCTTCGGGGTAAGGGGTTAGCCGAAGCACCAAACTCCGGTTTGGTTATTGGTAACCCCTTACCCCGAAGGGGTTAGGGGTTTGGTTCGCGTAGCTTGGCTTTGCCAAACACCTTCGGATTCGCGTAGCGAACTACTCAATAAATTTGTCAACCCCGAAGGGGTAGGCAAATTTATAAGCGCTTGCACGTACGTGCAGCCTTCGGTGCTTACCAATGCCAACAAGCAAATTTATAAAGGGCCAACGCGAAGGGGTAAGGAACTTTAGAAATTTATATAATTTCTCCGCTTTATAGTAACAAACTAAATGTGGTAAACGATTCAATAGTTAGAAGTCGTTAAAAAGACTAAAAAATAAGAAAAAAATTGAAGATATTTTCATTGATTTAGAAATCTCGGTATCACTTCAGTAAACCTTTTGCTTTTCACCTCCTTATTTCTTTCTTATTCAATTCTGCCCTGGCCTGTTACCTCCAGCACGTACACGCAGGCAAATTTATTAAGTTGCTGTACTATTGCCAAGAGTAGTAAAAGACAGAATAGAAAAAGATGGGCAAAAGTGGCTGATTGACAAGCAGAGAAGAGATTTTGTATTGGTTTAGTTATGTGTTGTAATTTTTTAAGAAATACAAAACTTACAACAAGAGAAAAAAATTGAAAAAAAAAATAAAAAATAAAAAATGAGTTTAACAAAGGTTCGTAAAACAACAAAGAAAAAAAGTTCAAAATTACTTCGTGTAGGTGATATTTGTAATTTAAAAATTACAGCGTTAGCGGCTAATAATATCGGTATTGATGATTCTAGTTTTGCTTATGCTGTATTTGTTCCAAATACAAAAATTGGTACACAAGTTAAAGCAAAAATTGTTAAAGTAAAAACTAATACATATGCTGTAGGTCAGTTACTTGAAGTAACTTCTACAAATGATGTAGCACAGCCAACAGTAAAACCAGGTGATAAATTAACAGTTTCAATTAAAAAACAAATTGGAAATGGAAAAGCAGGGGTTGTAGAATTAGCAAATAATTTCCGTTTAATTGTACCTTTAACAAATTTACAAATTAATAATGAATTAGAAAACATTGAAGTAATTGTTACACGTGTAAAATTAAATTATGGTTTTGCTAAAATTGAAAAAAATAATAAATCTAACGTATCTTTAGATTCTTTAAATACTAAAGAAACTGTAAGTAATCAATTCGAAGTAGGTTCAAAATTTACAACAACAATTGATTTATCTAAAGGTGTAAAATCATTTACAAAAGGTAACGGTAAATTTTTAGTATTAAAAGTAAAAGATTCAATTTTATTTTTAAAATTAAATAATTCAGTATTTGCTTCGTCATCACGTCAAATAGTACGTGTACGTGTAAAAATTACAAGTAAATCAGCAAATTGTATTGTTGGTAAAGTTTTACAAGTAAATCCAATGTCAAAAACAAAAAAAATGTCATTAGTATTAAAAAATATTAGTGAAATGATTGATCATGGTATGCATTTTGGTGAAAAAGCTGTAAAGTGTAATGCCCGTATGAAAAATTATCTTTGGTTAACTAATTCTGATACAACAGTAACAAGCAAAAATGCATTAATTCGTTCTTTATCACGTACTGAGGTAACATCATCTACTACTAATGGTTTTGTAACAACTCCGTCTTTACTTGGTAATTCTGCTTTACACAATGAAGCAGGTCAAAATATGATTAATGCTTCTGTAAAAACTTCTGGTTTAGCTTCACCAACAAAAAAACCATTAATTAAAAAAGGGCGTCATGTAATTAATTTATTAAAAACACGCCGTTGTTTAAATCAAGCTTTAAAAAAATTAACGCAGTATGCATTAAAAAATAGAACTTTTTTATTTATTGGTACAAAAAAACCAGCAGCTAGTTTAATTGCTAGAGCATCATTTTTTACAAAAAATTCGTTTTATGTTAATACAAGATGGTTAGGTGGTATGTTAACAAACTGGAAAACAATTTGTAAATCAATTTCAAAAATTAGACCTATTTTAAAAGAAAAGCAAAAAGTAATTAACAATGTTTTAGAAAAACGACAAATTATTAAAAAACGTTTAATTAAAAAAGCATTATTATTAAAACAAAAAAGCAAAATTATTTTAAAAAAAGGTAGTGTTTTATTACAAACTCTTAAAAAAGATAAATTAGCATATATTACTAACGCTAAAAAATTAACAGCATTACGTAATGAATTTGTAAATAAAGGTAATCAATATATTCAAAAACGTCAACAATTAATTCAAAAACGTAATCAATTAATTTCTGAAACTATTTTATTAAAAGAAAAAGGTTTAGATTTATGGTTAAAACATAAAACAATTTTAAATCAATTATCAATTTATGCTAAAAAGTTACGTCAATATAAATATTTATTAATTTTAACGGCTGAAATTCAAAATATTAAAAATCAAACAAATAATGAAAATACTTCGTTATTATCTGTTTCATATTCAAAATTAGTTGCAAGCAATAAACTTAATGCAGCTAAAAACTCTTCTTCAATTAGTGAAGGTCAAGTTAATTCACAGGTAGGTGAAAATTGGATTTTACCAAACCCACCAAAAGATTTTTTAAATCTTATGGTAACTGCTTCATTAAATGCTGGTTTAACAACTACTAATAACAAACGTAAAAATGAAGTATCAAAATTTATCGTTTGTAGTACACTTTTAGCAAAATTTAGTAGTTTTAATATTTATGTAAAATCAGTTATTAAATCATTAATTGCATCAATTCAAGATTTACAATCACAAGCTAAAATTTATACTGGTCAATTAAACAAAATTCAAAAAACTTTACAGACGTATTTAACTTTAAAACAAAAATACGCAAATGAATTATTACAGTTAAAGTTTAAATTTGCAAAAGAAAAAGCTATTATTCGTATTGTAAAACGTAAATTAAAAGCATTAGAAGCTCAGAAAAAACTTTTAAACTTTTTACCGCGTTTAAGATATTTACCGACACCGCAGGCAAAAATTTCAGAAATTGTTCAAATTTTATTATCACGTATTGTTGATCCAAAATTAAAATATCCAGTTGAACAAATTTATGATCAAAAGTTAAGTACAAGCTCTAAAAAATTAGCTGTTACTCGTAAGAAAAAGTGGCAACTTTTAGAAAAATATTTTGGAGGTATTGCTAATATGACTAAATTAACAAAAACTCAAATTTCACGTAATATTGCTATTATTATTGGTCAAAACGAGGAAATTAACGCTGTTCGTGAATGTAAAAAACTTGGAATTAAAATGTTTACTGTTGTAGATACAAACTGTAATCCAACATTATCTGATCATATTATTCCAGCTAATGACGATTCACGTAGTTCAATTAAATATATTTTAACTAAATTTGTTACTCGAATTAGATTAGCTCAAAAACTGCGTTCACGTTTATCAGTTTATATGGCAAAATAAAAATTTATTTCAAATTAACAATTAAAAATTAATTATTGTTTTATTTTTACATAAAACAATAATTAATTTTTAATTGTTATTTGTTGACAATTTAAGTTAAAAATATTATAATAGTTATTATTAGTAAGTAAATTTATTTAATATAGTTCAATATAAGGGATTGTAGTTCAATTGGTTAGAGCACCGCCCTGTCACGGCGGAAGTTGCGGGTTCGAGCCCCGTCAATCCCGTTTTTATACTAAAATTGATACAATTTTTAATAAATCATTATTTGTCTAGTACTTTATAAAATTTACGAAGTAAATTTTATTAAGTTACTGCATTTTTTGACCTTTTAATAGTTGTCATAACCCAAAAGGCTTGGCAAGTTAATAAAATTGACTTAATGAATTATCTATAGGTAATTACTTTCGATTGCTCTGCACTTCTTTGTGTAGTAGGCAATCAGCTCTTGACAATCTTGACCGTTCTAGCGCGTTGGTATTCGCGAAGCGAAAGGCAAAGCCAAGCCCCTTCTTTCGCCTTGGTTATTGGTTTGGCTGCTCTGCACGCACTTGGCTTCGCCAAAGCACGTACGTGCAAGAGAGAGACAAAGCACGTACGTGCTTTGGCGAAGCCAATCCAATGCGAAAGGGGTAAGGGGTAAATAAAGAGTCTTAACGCATTGTTAAAATTCACTTAGTAAATTTTAATATATATGTTATATTTAACACATAAACAACATTTTCATTAATCTAACTTTTCTTTTAAATTATTTTTTTTGTACTACTGCGCTCGTTGTCTCTCTGCTCTGGGTATCAGACAACTAATGCCAAAACGCAGAGCAGAGAGCCAAAGCACTAGCACCAGCACGTACGTGCTGGTGCTAGTGCGTAAGGGGTTGTCGCTTCGCTCCCTTGGCGAAGCTAAACCCCGCTCCTACTTTCGCGTTGGTAGCACCGAAGGTGCAACCAAAAACCCCTTACGCGCGAAGCGCACCGTAGGGGTTAGGGGTAAGAACGAAAGGGCAAACCCCTATAAATTTGCCTTTGCTTGCTCCGGCTACACCGAAGGTGTTGGCGCTTGCACGTACCCCCAGCGCAACAGCCCTTCGCTTCGCGTTGGCAGAGCCAAACCCCTACGGGTTATTGCTTCGAAAAGCGGTTTGGCTCCGCCTCCCCTTACCCCGAAGGGGTTTGGCTCTGCCAACGCGAAGCGAAGGGCGTTGGTCAGCACCCTTTATAAATTTGCAAAGCAAATTTATTGAGTAGCGAAGCAACCTTTGGGTAGCTACGCTACTGAACAAATTTATAAAGGGCGGAAGGGTCAGGGCTGAAAGAAAGAGAGCAGTTGCACAGAAGTACTAAAACTAAAGGTTAAGAGGCTTTAAAAGCAGAAAATAACTTAAAAAAAATTTATAAAGAATTTTCAATATTAATATTTTAATCGCCCAATAGGGTCCGTCAAAGACGGTTATAAATCTTTATTTTTATTGACGATAAAAGTAAAAAAAATTATAAATTGTGTTGTACTTTCTAACGCGAAATACTTAAATAAAAATATAATTTATTACTTAATAAAAATCAAAATTATAGTAAACAAAAAAAATGAATAGACAAACAAGAAAATTAACAACAACAAAAAAAAAGAAACATTCATACCGTGGTGTTGTGCATATTCAAGCAGGATATCACAATACAATTGTAACAATTACTAATATTCGCGGGGACGTTTTATGTTGGAGCTCAGCAGGCGCTTGTGGTTTTAAAGGAAAGCGTAAATCAACTGGTTTTGCGGCAAAAAAAGCGGCTGAAGTTGTAGCAAAAAAAGCTCATGACTTTTCAATGCGTGAAGCAAAAGTTTTTGTTGCGGGTCCTGGTCAAGGCCGTGAAAGCGCAATTCGTGAAATTTTTAAAGCAGGAATTAAAGTTAATGTAATTCGTGAAAAAACAGGAATTCCTCATAACGGTTGTAGACCTCCAAAACGTCGTCGTGTATAATTACAACAACTTTTACAAATTATAAAATATAACATAAAACAACTCCCATTTTCGCCCTAGCAATTTTTACCTTTTCTTTACATCTGGTTATTGTTAAGCTTAAAAAGTAAGGAAAAACATACAAGAAAACTACAAATATGAAAATAAAAATCTAATTTTCTCTTAAAATAGACATTAAAAATTATTTTATTTTTTATATTATAATTTATAAAAATAAATTACTTAATTAGCTATTTAAAGCAGAGTAAATTTTTCTGTTAAAAAGTGTGTTGGATTGACTGGTCTCCTTTCGTCTTGGATTGGCTTCCCCCCTGCGCAAGCGACCCGTTCTTTGCGTCCTCTTCTGCACCGGTAAGCGCGAAGCGCAACAGCCCCTTTGGGGCATTGGTCTTCGCTTCGCGAACACCCTTTATAAATTTGCCTACCCCGAAGGGGTTTGGCTCCGCCAAGCGCTTGCACGTACGTGTTTGGCAAAGCCAATGCGCTGGACAAATTTATTGAGTAGCGAATTGTCAGGGTAAGCACTCCGTGTCAACGCCGTAGGCGTAGCCCAGGCAAAAACCTTTGGGTTTTCGCGAAGCGACAACCCCTTACCCCTTAGGGGCTTCGCGAAGCGAAAGGGGTAACTACTACGTTTTGGCAAAGCCAATAACCAACGCGTTGGTGCGCTACGCGACACCTTCGGTGGTCGGCGAAGCCAAACCAATGCGAAAGTGCCGACGTTTTGCGCGTTAGGGAGTAATGCACGTACGTGCGAAAACAGAAACTCTTTTTTAATTTTATAAGAAAATATTTAGATAAAATTAGCGACTTGTAAATATATTAAAAATTTTATTATGTTTGAAAAATTTCACAAAAAGAAGTTTATTAATTATATAAAGGTTTACTTTTTTAAACTAAAAAAGCCCGTAACTTTTATTTATTAATATTCTTTTAAACTTTTAAATAATACTAAATTAAACAAGTTTAAAAATTACTTGTTTAATTTAGTATTATTTAAGACTTTCAAATTAAAATTTATTATTATATAATATTTTATATATTAGAAATTTAAGGGCCGATGCCCGAGTGGTTAATGGGGGTGGATTGTAAATCCGCTGGCTACGCCTACGCTGGTTCGAATCCGGCTCGGCTCATAAAATAAAAATACAAGGAAAAATTTTTTCTTGTAATTTCTTATAATTTTTTATAACACGACACTGCAAACTTCCGGTTTTCGCAAATCAAAAGTTGCGCGTTGGTATTGGTTATTGGCAGCACTCGCTCCTTACCCCTAACCCCGTAGGGGTAACGCGAAGCCCGGGGTTAGACACTTCTTCCCCGAAGGGGAGCAAGTGCTTGGCGGAGTCGCAAATTGCTACGCAAAAACCTTCGGTTTGGCTACGCCTACGGCGTTGACACTTGCACGTACGTGCTAGTTGTTTACCAATCTAATGCTATGCTACTACGCGAGCCCTTACATCAAAAGGGCATTGGCTTCGCCAACGCGAAGCGAAAGGGGTTGACAAGGAGCGAGTGCTGACCAACAACCAAACGCAATGCTTTGGCCCTTTGGTAGCAGTTTGGCTTTGGTTGCACGCGCTTCGCTTTAGCCCTTCGGATTGGTTGCACGTATAAAATTTACGAAGTAAATTTTATTAAGTAGCGAAGCATTGGTTATTGGTCTTCGCTTCGCGAACACCCTTTGGTAGCGTATTGTCAGGGCATTGGCTTTGCCAAGCCCAGGCAAAAACCTTTGGGTTTTCGCGAAGCGACAACCCCTTCGGGGTAACTACTACGTGCAACCAAACCGAAGGTGTTTGGCAAAGCCAAGCTACACGAACCAAAGCAAAGGGTTTTGCGAAGCAATTCGCTACTCAATAAATTTGTCCAGCGCATTGGCTTTGCCAAACACGTACGTGCAAGCGCTTGGCGGAGCCAAACCCCTTCGGGGTAGGCAAATTTATAAAGGGCGCCCTTTGGTAGCATAGCAACCTTCGGTTTGACGGAGTCAATGCTATGCTACTGCACTTCTCTGCGTAGCAGGCACGCGCTTGGCGGAGCCAAACCCCTTACGCGCGAAGCGTCAGCACTAACCCCGAAGGGGTAAGTGCAGAGAAGGGGTTGGGGGTAGGCAAATTTATAAAGGGTGCTTACCAACGCAGTTTGGCGAAGCCAATAACCTTCGGGTTATTGGTCAGCACTAGCACGTACGTGCAAGTGCAACCAACCTGCTACAAAGCCAAGCTCCGAAGGGGTTTGGCTCCGCCAAGCGCTTGCCTGCTACGCAGAGAAGTGCAGCGCCGGGCACTGACTCCGTCAACGCCAAGCACGTACGTGCTGACGGTGCGTTGGCAGAGCCAATGCCTGGCGAAAGGAGAAAAGCCAAGCCAAAGCCAAAGCGAAGTGCAAAAACAGAAGAGCAAACAGCGGCCAGACGACGCGTACGAGAAGTTGATAAAATTTTTTTTTAAAAAAAAAAATTCTAAAATTACTATAGTTTACTAAAGGCGAATTTACTATTTAATTTCATTGACTTTGCTATAAAATTTAATTAACTCTGCAACTACCAAAATTTCTAAAAGTTCCTTGCTACGGTTTCGCTAAAGATACGAAAAAGGAGCCAATGGGTGTTGAATGTAACAAACAATAAAAAGAAATACTAAAATTTTTTTTATAATGATATAATCTATTTTATAATTAATTAAAATTTATAACATTTAGCTGTTGTAATATAATCAGCTTTAGTGCTGTCTAAAAACAAAATCTCCAAAAAAACGTCCCCTAAACACATTGGTTTATGTTATTTACGGGCTATTGCCCTTTATAAATTTCTCAACCTCTTTCGCATTGGATTGGCTTCGCCAAAGCACTACGTGCAACCAACGCGTGGGGTAAAAGCTCGCGTAGTAGCATAGCATTGGATTGGTAAGCACTACGTGCAACCAAAGCACGTACGTGCAACTTAATAAAATTGTCTTCGCTGCGCGAGCCCGAAGGGGCTGCGCTTGCACGTACGTGCAGCGCTGAGCAATTTTATAAACCGAAGGTTTTTGCCTGTCGCGAATTGCTTGCACGTACGTGCAGCAAAAACCCTTATAAATTTGCCTACCCCTTATGCGCGAAGCGTCAGCACTAACCCCGAAGGGGCTGCACGTACGTGCTGGTGCAGAGAAGGGGTAAGGGGTTTGGTTGCACCTTCGGTGCTACCAAGCGCGTGCCTTGACCGTTCGCTTCGCGAAAGAAGGGGTAACGCAGAGAAGTGCAGCGCCCTTTGGTAGCGTAGCAACCTTTGGGTTTTTGCCTGGGCGAAGCCCTGACAATACGCTACTGAGCAAATTTATAAAGTGCGCTGAACAAGGAGTTTGGCTTTGCCAAACAACCAATCCAATGCCCTGCTACCCAAAGAGGTTTGGCTTGCCAACAGCCAATAAGCAAATGTTATTAACTCAATAATAATAATTAATAAATAATAATTAAGTAAAAAAACTTTATATTTATCTTTATGGGCTTACCGTGGTATCGCGTACATACAGTAGTTATTAATGACCCAGGTCGTTTAATTTCAGTTCACTTAATGCACACAGCATTAGTAGCTGGTTGGGCTGGTTCAATGACATTATTTGAAATTGCAGTTT
>VFQQ010005326.1_pt1 | contig 10715 bp, 10 predicted proteins | sample 3512341 | NCBI WGS metagenome assembly VFQQ01 (sample SAMN10412373, study PRJNA504923) | tailings metagenome | isolation source: Relicate 2 Philex TSF1 revegetated site | place: Philippines: Tuba, Benguet | collected 2017-08-29
AGCTGCATGAAGGCCGTGGTGTCGGCGTTGAGGTAGTGCGCGCCGGTGGTGTGGAAGCAGGCGTTGCAGCTCGTGCTCACGTGGATCATGGCCGGCAGGTCGTACTCGGCCATCTTTTCGTAGATGGGGTACCAGTGGCGGTCGGTCAGCGGCGGGCTGGTCCAGTGGCCGCCCGAGGGATCGGGGTTGAGGTTGATGCCGACCGCGCCGTATTCCTTGACGCACTTCTCCAGCTCGGGGATGCAGGTGGCCGGGTCCACACCGGGCGACTGCGGGAGCATGGCCACGGGCACGAAGTTGTCCGGGAACAGCTCGCTCACGCGGAAGCAGAGCTCGTTGCAGATGGCGGCCCAGGTGCTGGAGACGTTGAAGTCGCCGATGTGGTGCGCCATGAAGCTCGCGCGCGGGCTGAACAGCGTGATGTCGCTGCCGCGTTCCTTCATCAGCTTGAGCTGGTTGGTCTCGATGGACTCGCGCAGCTCGTCGTCGCTGATCTTCAGGTCGGCGACTTTGGGCATGCTGGCCGGGTCCTTGATACCGGCGATCTGCTGGTTGCGCCAGTTCTCCAGCGCTTTGGGTGCCGTGGTGTAGTGGCCATGGCAATCGATGATGAGGCTCATGTGTGCTCCTGGGATTGTTCTGGATCAAAGGTTCGGTTCAGGCCGCCGGCTCCATGCCCTGGCGCCGCTTGGCTTCGTCGGCCGCCGGCGAGACCATGAAATCGAGCAGGGCGCGCACCTCGTCGGCGCGCGCTGTGCCGACGGGAACGCCGGCAGAAAACGTGGTGACGATCTGGATCGCCGCAGGCAAGGGCCCGGCCACGGTAATGCCGTCGACGTGCAGCAGCTCGCTGAGCTGCTGGAAACCCAGCGCCACCTCGCCACGCGCCACCAGCGTGCCCACGGGCACGCCCGGCGGCGCCTGCACCATGCGGCTGGCGATCTGGTCGGCGATGCCCCAGCGCTCGAACAGCTTGCCCAGGGCGACGCCACTGGGTCCGGTGGAGCAGCTCACGCTGCGCGCGGCCAGCACTGCGCTGCGCACCGCGTCTTCGCTCGACAGGTCTGGCAAGGGCTCCCCGGCGCGCACCGCCACCGCCACGCCCGAGCGCACCAGGTCGACCCGGCTGCCGGCGCGCAGGTGGCCGGCCGCGATGAGCTTGTCGATGGCGTCCGAAGCCAGCACCACCAGGTCGAAGGCCTCGCCGGCCTGCACCCGCTTGGCCGCATCCACCCCACCGACCGATTCGATCGTGATGGCACCGGCGGCACGCGTGCCATACGCGGCCACCAGTTCGCTGAGCACCTGGCGCGTGGCCATGGAGGAAATACCTTGGATCATGTGAGTCATGGCGGACATCCTGAAGAGCGGCCATTGTGGACTTGGCCGACCTAGTTGAAAAGCCATATGACTGGCTAGCAGCTAGAACAAAAAAACATAACTATGATGCGCACTGGACCGCAACACACCCGCCATGGACCTCAAGCAAATCGAGTACTTCGTTCGCGTGGCCGAACTGGGCAGCTTCACCCGGGCGGCCATGGCGCTGAACGTGGCGCAACCGGCGCTGTCGCGGCAGGTGCGCCTGCTCGAAGTGGAGTTGCGCCAGAACCTGCTGGTGCGCAACGGCAGGGGGGCGGTGCCCACCGAGGCGGGCAAGCTGCTGCTGGCCCATGGGCACGGCATCCTGCACCAGGTGGAGCGTGCGCGCGAGGAGTTGGGTCGCGTTCGGGGTGCCCTGGCCGGCCGCGTGGCCATCGGCCTGCCGCCCAGCCTGGCGCGGGTGCTGGCCGTGCCGCTCACGCGCGCGTTCCGCCAGCAACTGCCGGAAGCCAGCCTGTCGATCAGCGAGGGGTTGTCGGTGACCATGCAGGACTGGCTGGTCACCGGCCGCCTCGACATCGCGGTGCTCTACAACGCGCAGCCCGCACCGGAGCTGGACATCCACCCGCTGTACGACGAAGACCTGATGCTGGTGGAACCGCGCCGGCCCGGCCTGCCCGAGGACCCGCCGCCGCCGCCGGTGTCCTTGCGCGAAGTGGCCGCGCTGCCGCTGGTCATCCCCAGCCGGCCCAACGCGATCCGCATGCATGTGGAGGCGGAGATGGCCAACATCGGCTGCCGCCCTCAGGTGGCGCTGGAGATCGACGGCGTGGCGGCCATCCTGGACCTGGTGGCCGACGGCGCAGGTGCCGCGCTGCTCTCACGCAACGCGGTGGCCAGCTCGATCCGGCCCTCGGCCTACCGCATGCGGCAGGTGAGCGATCCGCCGCTGCGCACCCGGCTGTGCCTGGGCCTCAGCTCGCAGCGCCCCGCCACGCTCACGCAGCAGACCACGCTGAATCTCATCCGCCAGACGCTGGAACGGCTCAACGCGCGCTGAGCCGACCGGCCCTGCGGCTCATTGTTTGGGAATGCCGGCGCGGTCGATGACGCGGCCCCAGCGCTGGATGTCGCTGGCCAGCAGCGCCGACGCCTGCTCGGGGGTCGACGCGCGCGGGTCGATGTTGAGTTCGCGCAGCTTCTTCTGCACCTCGGCATCGGCCACCGTGGCGGCAATCTCCCGCTGCAGCTTGTCGATGACCGCTCGCGGCGTTCTGGCCGGCGCCGCCAGCGCATTCCACGACGAGGCCAGGAACCCGCTCACCCCCGCTTCCATGGCGGTGGGCACGTCGGGCAGCACCGGTGAGCGCCGCTCGCCGGCCACCGCCAGCGCCTTGAGCGCGCCACCGCGAATCTGCGTGAGCACCGGCGCGAGGATCTCGACCCCCACGTCCACCTGGCGGCCGCGCAGCGCGCCAATGAGGTTGGGGGTGCCGTTGAACGGCACGATCTGCGCGTCGATGTCGGCGCTGCTCTTGAACAGTTCGGCCGCCAGATGCTGCGTGCTGCCGATGTTGATGCTGCCGATGTTGAGCTTGCCGGGGTTCGCCTTCGCGTAGGCCAGCAGCTCGGCAAAGCTCTTGAACGGGGCCTCGGGATGGGCCACCACGGCAATATCGAAGTAGCCCAGCGTGGAGATGGGCGCGAAATCGCGGACGGTGTCGAACGGCAGCGACTTGAACAGGTTGGCCGTGACCGCCGTGCCGTTGGACATCAGGAACAGGCTGTACCCATCGGGCTCGGCGCGGGCCACGCTCTCGGCGGCCACCACGCCACCGGCGCCCGGGCGGTTCTCGATCACCACGGGCTGGGCCAGGCGCTCACCCAGCTTCGCCGCGACGATGCGGGCCGTGAGATCGCCGACACCCCCCGCAGCAAACGGCACCACGATGCGCAGGCCCTTGCTCGGAAACGCCGGCTGGGCGAAGCCCGGCGACACCGTGCCGGCACCCCAGGCCAGCAGCCCCGCGGCAAAGGCCCGGCGATCCACCATCTTGTCAGCCCACGTACTGGACGAGCCAGAGTGACAAGCCCGGGAACAGCAGCAACAGCGTGGTGCGAACCACGTCGCTCGCCAGGAAGGGCATCACGCCGCGGTAGCTCTCGCCGATCGGCACATCCTTGGCCATGCCATTGACCACGTAGACATTGAGTCCCACCGGTGGTGCCAGCAGGCCGAAGCCCACCGTCATCAGCACCATGATGCCGAACCAGATCGCGACAGACTCCTGCGGCATGCCGAAGTCCAGCCCGATCACGACCGGGAAGAAGATCGGGATGGTCAGCAGGATCATGGACAGCTCATCCATCACCGCGCCCAGCACCACATAGAACAGCAGAATGGCCGTGACGACCATCAAGGGCGCCACATCCCAGCTGTTGATCACCGTCGACAGCATCGTGGTGACCTGCGTCAGCGCAAGCGCCGAGTTCATCATGTCCGCACCGATGAAGATCATGAAGATCATGGCACTGGCCGCGGCCGTGGCATAGAAGCATTGCTTGACCTTGGCCAGCGTGAGTTCACCCTTGAGCAGGGCGGCGACGAAGGTGCTCGCGGCACCCACGCCGGCGCCTTCGGTGGGCGTGAACAGGCCGCCGTAGATGCCGCCGAAGACGACCAGGAAAACGATGGCGATCGGCCCCACGCCCATCAACGCTTCCATCGTGAGCTTGGGGTGGTCGTTGTCGTGCTCGGGCGCATGGCCGGGCACCAGGCGCACGTAGATGGCAATCGCGATCATGTAGCCCAGCATGGCGATGATGCCGGGCACCATGGCCGCAGCAAACAGCTTGGCGATGTTCTGCTCGGTCAGGATGGCGTAGATCACCAGCGGTACCGACGGCGGGATCAGGATGCCGAGCGTGCCGCCGGCGGCCAGCGTGCCGGTGGCCAGGCGACCCGAGTAGCCGTGGCGCTTCATCTCGGGCAGGGCCACCGAGGTGATGGTGGCTGCCGTGGCAATGGAAGAGCCGCAGATGGCACCGAAGCCGGCGCTGGCCAGCACAGCCGCCATGGCCAGGCCGCCCTTGAACCGCGCCATCACCACGCTGGCGAACTGGAACAGCGCTTTGGAGATGCCGCCCTGCGTGGCGAAGTTGCCCATCAGGATGAACAGCGGAATGACCGACAGGTCGTAGCTGGCAAACCGCGCGAACGCGGCGCCGTTGAGGTTGTTGAAGAAGGGCGGCAAGCCCACCTGGTAGATGTAGCCGAACGTGCCTGCCGCAAACATCGCGACGGCGATCGGCACGCGAATGGCCATCAGGCCCAGCATGATCCCGAAGATCAGTCCCGCCAAAGTCAAAGAACTCATTCACCCTGCTCCGGAAAATTGCCGACAAATGCCTGGTACAGGGCGATCACAGCGGTCAGAAGAAACGGTGGCACCATGAAGACGTAGACGATCCATTCGGGAAAGCCCAGCATCATGGACGTGGTCTGGGTGTCGTAGGCGCTGATGCCGCCCACCGTGGTGCGCCAGGTCAGCAGCAGCATAAGGAGGGCCAGCAGCAAGGCGCCGAAACGGTCCATCCCGGCGATCGTGCGGCCCTGGGCCTTCGACGTGAAGAAGTCCACGATGATGTTCTCACGCTTGAGCTGGCACCAGGGGAGAAAGAGCGCAATGGCCGCACCCGCCGTGAAGGCGGTCAGTTCGTAGTCGCCCACCAGCGTGACACCGATGGTGTTTCGGCCGATGAGGCTCACGCAGGTGATCAGCGTGATCACCGTGAGCAGAACGCCCGCCAGGATCGCACTCGATCTGGCCATGAGGGAAAGCAATTTCAACGCAGCACCTTCATGAAACGGGCGATCCGCTCGGGCCTGGGGGGGGCCGGAGCGGATCGCCCGGTTGAGAGCGCGACACCGCGAGGATGCCGCAGGGGGTACGGGATTATCGCTGGTACTTGGCAATCAGGGCCCGGGCTTCCGACACAAGTTTCGCGCCATCGACGTTCTTGCCCTTCATTTCATTGACCCAGTCGGTCTCCACCGTGGCGGCGGTGCGGCGCCAGCGCTGCGTCTCGGCGATGTCGAGCGCCACGATGTTGTTGCCCGCTTTCTCGGCGATCGCGCGGCCGGCCTTGTCGCCATCGTCCATGGCGCGGCCGAACAGGGCCGCGGTCTCGATGCCGGAGTTGGCGTCGATCACCTTCTTCAGCTCGGGCGGCAGCTTGTCGTAGGACGCCTTGTTCATGGAGAACGCGAAGGTCTGCGTGTACAGGCCTTCCCGGCCCGCAAACGTGGTGTGGTTCTTCACCAGCTCGGTGACCTTGAGCGACGGTGTGACTTCCCAGGGAATGGTGGTGCCATCGATGGTGCCCTTGGAGAGCGCATCGGTCACCGCCGGCACCGGCATCCCCACCGGCGTGGCGCCCAGCTTGGTGAGCATGTTGTTGATCACGCGCGAGCCGCCGCGCACCTTCATGCCGCGCAGGCTCTCAAGCCCCGTGACCGGCGTCTTGGTGTGGAACAGGCCCGGGCCATGGGTGTGCACTGCGATCAGGCGCACATCCTTGAATTCCTCGGCGGCGTATTTCTCCACGTACTCCTGGAAGGCGCGCGACGACTGTTCGGCCGATCCGCTCATGAACGGCAGCTCGAACACCTCCGACTTGTTGAAGCGGCCCGGCGTGTAGCCCAGCACGGTCCAGGTCAGGTCCACCACGCCGTCGCGCGCCTGGTCGAACAACTGGGGCGGTGCACCGCCGAGCTGCATGGCGTGAAACAGCTGCACCTTGATCCGCCCCCCCGACTCGGCCTCCACCTTCTGCGCCCAGGGCACCAGCGCGCGCGCCGGGATGGTGGCCTGCTGCGGCAGCATCTGATGCAGTCGAAGCGTGACGACCTGCTGGCCGATAGCCTGTCCGGCCAGCCCGGCCAGGGCGGCCGCCCCCAGTGCCTGCAAGGTGGTGCGGCGATTGAGATAGCTCATGTTGGTCTCCAGTCTCTGGTGGATGTTCCGGCTCGTGAGCGTGTGGGCGCGTCCCGATCCGGATGATTTGATGTTCGCCATGCCCACAGGTGAAAGCTCAGGCGCACTCGGCGCGCCAGGCGGTGTCCAGCGTGACCCGCCCGACCACCCGGGACACGCAGGCACAGATGCGCTTGTTCTCCTGTTTCTCGCGTTCGCTCAGGAACACGTCGCGGTGGTCGATCTGGCCGTCGAGCGCGAGCACGTCCATGGCGCACAGTCCGCACTCGCCGCGCCGGCAGTCGCTCATGACCTCGATGCCGGCGGCCTCCAGCGCGTCCAGCAAGGGCTGATCAGACGACACCTCGACCTGGGTCTGATGACGAGGCAGTTCCACGCGAAAGCCTTCGCTGTGCAGGCGACCACCGCTGCCGAAGGTCTCGAAGCGCAGGTCGGGCATCGGGCGGCCATCGGCCAGCCAGAGCGCACGCATCTCGTCCAGCAGCGTCGAGGGCCCGCACACGTAGGCCTGTGCGCCGGCCGGCAGCGTGTGGATCTCGTCCGCCAGTTCCAGGCGCTCGCCGCGGCCCGACACGCAGGTGACCAGCGCATCGCCCAGCAGCCCGCGCAGCGTCTCGCCGTAGGCCAGCTCAGCATCGCTGCGCGCGGCATACAGCAGGCGCACCGACTGCCCTCGCCGCGACAGCGCCTGCGCCATCGACACCATGGGCGTGATGCCGATGCCGCCAGCCACGAGCAGGGTGGCCGGGGCCGTGAAGCCGAGCGGAAAGTGGTTCTGCGGCGTGCCGACCTCGATGGCATCGCCCACGGTGAGCTGCCACATGGCGCGGGAGCCGCCCAGGCCATCGTCGAGCCGCTTGACCGCGATGCGGTAGCCCGCCGCCTCCCCGAGCACGCCGACCAGCGAGTACTGGCGGGTGAACTCCCGCCCTTCGGCCTGCAGGCGCACCGGCAGGTGGGCGCCCGGCGCCCACCGTTCGGGCGCGCCATCGTCGGGCGCGATCACGAATTCGCGCACGGTGGGGGTGAGGTCGCGCAGTTCGGCCACGCGCGCAAGGTGCCAGGTGAGTGTGCTTTTCATCGTCTGCGAATGAGTTTCAAGGCGGGCATGGAGCCGGGGGCGTGCATGCGGGCCGGGCCATTGAGCACGTCCCTCAGGTTGCGCTGCGCCAGACGGGAGTGCTCGCGCATGATGGCTTCGGCCCGCGCACCCTCGCGTTGCTCGATGGCTTCGAGCACCTGGCGGTGCTGGTCCTGCGCCACCACCAGCATGTCGCGCGCGCGGCTGGAATGCGCCTGCACCACCACGAAGCCCGAAGGCGACGCAAACGGCAGGCTCAGCACCTTCTCCAGTTGGCGGGTGATGGTGGGGCTGTCTGCCATCTCCCAGACCAGGCTGTGGAACTGGCTGTTGAACGTCACGTAGGCGGAGAAGCCTTCGTCGTCGAGCGCCGGCGCGGCCAGCACCACGTCGATGCGGTCCAGGCACTGACGCGCCTCGGCCAGCACCACGCCCGGTGCACCGCGCTCGGCAGCAAGGCGCGCGAGCAGGCCTTCGAGCGTGCCGCGCAGTTCGATCGCATCGGCGATGTCGCGCTCGGAAAACGTCTGCACCACGTAGCCACCGTTGGGCAGCGCCTGCAGCAGGCCCTCCTGCTCCAGGCGCATGAGCGCGGCGCGGATCGGCGTGCGCGACACGCCCAGTCGTTCGACGATGGCCAGCTCGGCAATGCGCGAGCCACCCGCGAGTTCGCCCGAGAGGATGAGTTCGCGCAGCTGCAGCAGCGCGCGCACCTGGGCACTTTCGGTGCCGGCGCTTTCGTTGACGGGCAAGGGCACGGTGGTCTGCGACATGGTCAGCCCGCCCTTCGAATCGGAATGACGGTGGAACTGGGTCGCTCCTGCTCCACCAGCCTGTCGATGAGACGGCGCGCCCACATCGCGCCCGCGTCGATGTTGAGGTTGTAGAACCGGTGGTCCGGGTGCTCCTCGATCGCCTTCTGCTGGGCCTCCAGCACCAGCTCGTCTTCACGGAAGATGCTGGCCACGCCCTCTCGCAGCTGATGCGTGAGGCGTTGCTCTTCCAGGCAGTAGTTGCGCGCGAAGGCCCAGAAATACAGGCAGGTGTTGCCGGTTTCGGGCGTGATGGTGTTGAGCACGAAGCCGTTCACGCCCTGGCTGCGATCGCCCTGCGGCGCGCCCGAGCCCGCGGGCGCCACACCGACGTCGATGGCCACGGTGCACGGCGCTTCGAAGCGGATGATCTGCCAGCGGTCCACCGGGCCGCTGTAGCCGCGCGCCTGCTGGATCTGGCCGGCCCAGAACGGCGGCGCCTCGATGCCTTCCATCCAGCGCGTGACCACGGCGGTGCGCTCGCCGTGCGTGGCGACGAAGGGCGCCTCGGCCACGGCGCGGTTGCCGATGCTGCTGCCGTGCACGAAGGTCTCGTGCGTGAGGTCCATCAGGTTGTCCACCACCAGCCGGTAGTCGCACTTCACGCGGATCATCTTGCCGTCGCCGGCCCAGGCCGGGTCGTGGTTCCAGTGCAGGTCGGGCACCAGCGCCGGGTCGGCCAGCGCCGGATCGCCCGGCCACACCCAGATGAAGCGGTGCTTCTCCACCACCGGAAAGGCGCGCACGCAGGCCGACGGGTTGAGCGTTTCCTGGCTCGGCATGTGGGTGCAGCGGCCTTCGGCGTTGTAGACCAGGCCGTGGTAACCGCACACCACCTCGTCGCCTTCGAGCCGACCCATGGACAGCGGCAGCAACCGGTGCCAGCAGGCGTCTTCCAGGGCCACCGCGCCACCACCCGTCTGGCGGTAAAGCACGAGTTTCTGGTTGCAGATGGTGCGCGCGAGCAGGCTTCGACCGACCTCCACGTCGTAAGCGGCGGCGTACCAGGCATTGAGCGGGAAATGCGAGGGCGTGGTGTTCATGGGATACGCAATGTATACAGAAACAGCGATTTTTCAAGGAATTTCGAGGTTTATTAGGGATTTCCATAGGTTTATGTATTCTTAGAAGGCTGGCAAAGTGCCTTCTCACCCTTTCATCGAACCCCAACTGGACACGCCATGACCTTGCGCTCCCGCCCGCCTTTCCGCGCCGACCACGTCGGCAGCTTTCTGCGACCGGCCTACCTGCTGGAAGCCCGCGAGAAGAAAGCCAAAGGGCACATCACCCCGGCGCAGCTGCGCGAAGTGGAAGACCGCGCCATCACCGAGATCGTGAAATTCCAGGCCGACGTGGGCCTGCAGTCCATCACCGACGGCGAGTTCCGCCGCACCTATTTCCACATCGACTTCCTGGAGCAGCTCGGCGGTGTGAAGACCGACATCCCGGTCACCATCCGCAAGCCCGACGGCACGGAAGAACTCGCGCCGCCGGTGATCCGCGTCATCGACAAGGTGCGCCACGCCAAGAACATCCAGCTGGCCGATTTCCAGTACCTCAAGGCCCAGGTGGAGGCGCTCGGCCTGCCGGCGGTCACGCCGAAGGTAACCATTCCCTCGCCGACCATGCTGCACTTCCGTGGCGGGCGCGCCGGCATCAGCAAGGAGGCCTACCCCGAGCTCGACCCGGTGTTCTACGACGATGTGGCCAAGGCCTATGGCGAGGAACTGCAGAGCCTGGCCGACGCCGGCTGCACCTACGTGCAGATGGACGACACCAACATGGCCTACCTGTGCGACGAGAAGATGCGCGAGGCCGCCCGCCAGCGCGGTGACGATCCCAACGAGCTGCCGCACCGCTACGCCCAGTTCATCAACAAGGTGGTGAAACACAAGCCCGCCGGCATGACGCTGGCCATGCACCTGTGCCGCGGCAACTTCAAGAGCACGCACGCCGCCGCCGGCAACTACGAGCCCGTGGCCGAGGCCCTGCTGTCCGAGATGAAGCTGGACGCCTTCTTCCTGGAATACGACGACGACCGCTCGGGCGACTTCCGCCCGCTGCGCTACCTCTCCAAAGACAAGATCGTGGTGCTGGGCCTGGTCACCACCAAGTTCGGCCAGCTGGAGAGCAAGGACGACCTGAAGCGCCGCATTGACGAGGCCGGCAAGTACGCGCCGCTCGACCAGATGTGCCTGTCGCCGCAGTGCGGCTTCTCCAGCACCGTGCACGGCAACAACATCGCCGTGGAAGACCAGCGCCGCAAGCTGGCGCTGGTGGTGGAGACGGCCCGGGAAGTCTGGGGCTGAAGACCGGGGCCCCGAGTCGCCTACCATGGCGGCCATGCCCTCCCCCCTCGAATTCCACTTCGACTTCATCTCGCCCTATGGCTACTTCGCCTCGTTGCGCATCGAGGCGCTGGCGGCACGCCACGGCCGCACGGTGGACTGGCACGTGATGCTGCTCGGCGTGTCGGTGCTCAAGGTGATGGGCCTCAAGCCG
>VFQQ010005329.1_pt1 | contig 10714 bp, 9 predicted proteins | sample 3512341 | NCBI WGS metagenome assembly VFQQ01 (sample SAMN10412373, study PRJNA504923) | tailings metagenome | isolation source: Relicate 2 Philex TSF1 revegetated site | place: Philippines: Tuba, Benguet | collected 2017-08-29
GGCGTTGGCCAGGCCCGCCTGGGCCGGCGCGTATCCGGGGTCGGCAGCGATCACCCGCTCGTAGAGGGCGATGGCCGCCTCGTTGTCCGCCCGCGTGTATTGGAAATAGAAGTCGTCGGCGAGGCTGGTCAGCCGCACGCTCTCCGCCGTTCGCGCCGCCTGCCCGCGCCAGACCATTCCGCCGCCGACGGCCGCAAACAGGACCGTGACGACGATCGCCAGGACGATCCAGCGCGCCTTGGACTTCGGCGCGGCGACCGCACCGGCCTCCGGCGCCAGCAACCGATAACCCCGCTTGGAGATGGTCTCGATGTAGCGCGGCGTCTTGGGATCGTCGCCGAGCGCCCTCCGCAGCTTGGACACGCAGCGCGCCAGCGTGTCTTCTCCGACCACGACGCCGGGCCACAGCCGGCTGAACAGGATCTCGCGCGGGACAACCTCGCCCGGACGCTCAGCCAGCAGGAACAGCAGGTCCATGACCTTGGGCTCGAGGGCGACTTCGCCCGACGGCCCGGTCAGGCGTCCCGACAGGCGGTCGGCGCGCCACTCCCCGATCCGGATGGAGGTCGACTGCGTCACGATGCTCGACCGACCCCCGTCAGGATTTCGTCAGGAAAACAGGACCAAAGCGTCGTTGCAGCTTAAGGCGCCCCTCGCCTAGCCCTCAAGGCGTCGAACCTCATCGAAGGACCCGCCATGCTCGGGCGTCTGCTGGCCGCGCTTCTGATCCTGTCCGCCGCTTCGCCGGCCGTCGCGGCCGAGGCCGTCTATCCGGTCGCCGACGTGCGAGCGGATTTCGCCGCGCTCTACGACGGCCTGAAGGAGGCTCACTACGACCTCTACGCCCATCGCTCCAAGGCAGACTACGACAGGCTCTACGCCGAGATGCTGCGCGACCTGGACCGACCGATGACCAAGGCGGACATCGAGGACCGGTTCCAGCGCTTCGCCGCCTATGGCCGCATCGCCCACGCCGTGATCGTCGCCCAGCCGGATGGCTGGGAAGCCTACCGCGAGGCGGGCGGACGGGCGTTCCCGTTCCAGATTCGACCGGTCGGCGACCGGGTCTATGTCGGCGAAATGCTGACGACCCAGGCCGAGGTCGCGCCGGGCGACGAACTGCTGTCGATCGACGGCCGGCCGATCGCCGAGTGGATCGACCGCGTCTCTCGCTCGGTGTCTGCCGACACGCCTTACATGACCGGCGCGCTGCTCGAGGACAGCTTTCCGCGCCGGCTCTGGCTGGAGGTGGGCGCGCAGGAGGCGTTCGACATCGCGGTGCGCAAGGCGGACGGCCAACCGGCGACGGTGCACATGCCGGCCACGACGCGGCAGGAGGCCGCCGCGGCCGAAGCCGCCCGTCCGACCGCCTTCGCGCTGAACCCGGAAGCCCGCGAGGCTCGGATGCTGCCGGGCGAGGTCGCCTATCTGAAGCCGGGGCCGTTCTACAACGTCGCGCCGGGGGCGGCCGACATATGGGACAGGTCGGCCTACATTCCCTTCATTGACCGCGCCTTCGAGGACTTCATCGCCGCCGGAGCGACCGACCTGCTGGTCGACCTGCGGGACAACCCCGGCGGGGACAATTCGTTCAGCGACCCGATGATCGCCTGGTTCGCCCAGCGGCCGTTCCGCTTCTACTTACGGTTCGAGATCAAGGTCAGCCCGCAGACCGCGGCCTCCAACCAGGCGCGGCTGGACATTTCCGGCGCACAGGAAGACGGCGCGTCGGCCCGTATGGCGGCGCTGTACGCCGGCGCCCGGAACGGCTCGATCGTCACCCTGGACCTGCCCTTCGCCCAGCCGCGTCCGGGCAAACGCTTCACCGGCCGGGTCTGGCTGCTGATCAACCGGCGCTCCTATTCCAACACCGTCACCGTGGCGGCGCTGGTCCAGGACTACGGCCTGGGCGAGGTGTTGGGCGAGGAGACCTCCGACATGGCCACCACCTATGGCGCGATGGAGACCTTCGACCTGCCGCGCACGGGCGTGAAGGTCGGCTACCCGAAGGCCCTGATCATCCGGCCCAACGGCGACCGTACGGCCCGGGGCGTCACGCCCGACATCGCCATCCCGTCTCCGATCGCTCCGACCGCCGAGGACGAGGTCCTGAAGCGCGCGCTGGCGATCGTGCGCAAGCGCTAGGGCGACTTGCGGCCCAGCGGCAGGTCGCCGGCGTTCGGCGCGGGCGTCGGCGTGGCAGGCGCGGTGGTCATCGGCGCATCCGGGTCCTCGAGCGCCTTGAGCCGGGCGTTGATGTCGGCGATCTCCTGGGCGGTCGGCTGGCGGCGGACCGGGGTCAGCGCGCCTGGCGTGCGCGGCGCCTGGCCCGGCAGACCGACGGTCTCGACGGCATAGGTCCGGGTCGTCCCGTCGACGGCTAGGGTCAGGGTCCGCACTCGACCCGGCCCGCTCGCCGAGGCCGCCATCAGGCCGTCGCCCTGGAACTGGGTGCGGGCGTCGAGACCTTCCAGGATGGCCAGGGACAGGTTGTTCTCGCCGCCGGCGTAGCGGCCGGTGAAGGCCTTCGGCATGCCGGACGGCCCGGTCCAGCGATAGAAGATATGCCGGCCGATCTTCTCGATCTTGTAGAGGGTCGGCGCCCAGTACGGGGCCACGTAGTCGGCGTGGTAGTGGGTCGCGGTCCCGACCGACTTCAGGACGAAGCCGTTCAGCGCCTGCTGGGCCACGCCGCGGGCGCGCTCCCACAGCACGGCGTTCGGGACTCGCGCCAGCGAACCGTCGCAGGTGAAGCTGAACTGGCAGCCGGTCTCCCGCTGCGAGCCCTGGTAGACGACGCCGCAGACCGACTTCGGATATCCGGGATGACGCAGGCGGTTTAGCACCGTCTGGGCCACGGCCTGCATGCCCTCGACGGGCTCGGTGGCGGACTCGTAGTAGATGGCCTGGGTCAGGCATTCGAGCGCCTGTGTCCGGTCGTCGGCCGAGGCCTTCAGGACGAACGGCCGGGCCGCCAACGGCGGGTCCAGGCCGACCGGCCGCAGGGCGTTGATGAACTCGGCGTCGGCGGTGGTGAAGTTGAAGTCCTCGGCCAGCGTCGGCGCGTCGGCGAGGTCGTAGCGCTCCCAACCCTTCACCCGCCCCCAGCTGTCGACCCGACGCGAGCCGTCGTGTCGCTGGATCAGCGCCAGCATGGCCGGGTCCATGTCCGCGGTCATCCGCTGCAGCGCCGCCTCGGAGAAGCCGCGGCTGACCGCCGCGACGCCTTCGGTCCGGCCGGAGCCGGCCGGTTTGCGGTAGTCGGTCATACACGCGGAAAGGCCCGTCGCCAGGATGACGACGAGCCCCGTGGCCAGAGTCTGTTCCAGGCCGCGGCTCACTTGGCTCCGAGCGTCGAGCGCAGCATCCAGGCATGTTTCTGGTGCGCGGTGCGGCGGCCGGTGGCCAGGTCGACGGTGACGTCGTCTCCGGCCTTCTCTCCCAGAGCGATGACATCGCCCAGGGTGGCGATGACGGTCTCGTGGTCGGTCTTCAGTTCGCCGACCATGCCTTCCCAGGTCTTCTCGGGATCGCCGTCCTTGATGGCGGTCAGATTGCCGAACGCGGAGCCGCTTTGCGGCGCGAACTCTCCGAGCGCCCGGATCCGCTCGGCGATCTCGTCCAGCGCGGCCCACTGCTCGGTGTACTGGTCCATGAACAGGGCATGGAGCGAGGAGAAGTTCGGGCCCCGCACGTTCCAGTGATAGCCGTGGGTCTTCAGGTACAGGGCGTAGGTGTCGGCCAAGGCCTTGGACAGCGCCTGGGCGAGCGCCGCGCGGTCCTTGTCGCCGATGCCGATGTCGATCTTCTCAGCCATTCGGGGTCCTTTCGTGCTCACTCCGATTTAGGGGGCCGGGCCTACACGGCCAACCCCCGCCCTTCCGGCGAACCCCATAACGCTCAGGGCGGCAAAGGGTTTGCACACGGGGTGACGAAGGTCTATATCTCTCTTGCGGGTTATGCTCATATGTAGCATAAGTCGCTGCCGCCGGGACGGATCATCCGTCGCCGGCATTTTACAGGCCCCTGAAATGCTCAGTTTGAGCATAAGGAGGATCGGATGGCCGACGGGTTCGCGTCCCTGCCCTTCACCCCCGAGGTGGAAGCCCTCACCGCCCCCCTATGGGAGAAGGTGAAGTCCAAGGTCACGCCCCTGGAATGGCAGCTGCACGCCCCCCTGATCGCCGAGATCAACCGCCTGAAGCGTGAGAAGAACGCCGTCATCCTGGCCCACAACTACATGGCGCCGGAGATCTTCCATGGCGTCGGCGACTACGTCGGCGACAGCCTCGGTCTGGCCCGCGAGGCCGCGCGCTCGGACGCGGACATCATCATCCAGGCCGGCGTGCACTTCATGGCCGAGACCAGCAAGGTGCTGTGCCCGGACAAGAAGGTCCTGATCCCCGACCTGAAGGCCGGCTGCAGCCTGGCCAGCTCGATCACCGGCGCCGACGTGAAGCTGATCAAGCAGCGCTATCCGGGCCTGCCGGTGGTCACCTACGTTAACACCACCGCCGACGTGAAGGCCGAGACCGACGTCTGCTGCACCAGCGCCAATGCGGTCCAGGTGGTCGAGTGGGCCGCCAGGGAGTGGGGCGTCGACAAGGTCATCCTGATCCCCGACGAATTCCTGGCCCGCAACGTCGCCGCCCAGACGGACGTCAAGATCATCGCCTGGCAGGGCCGCTGCGAGGTGCACGAGCGCTTCAACGCCCAGGACATCGCCGACATGCGGCAGGCCTGGCCCGACGCCCAGATCCTGGCCCACCCGGAATGCCCGGAAGAGGTGCTCGGCGCCGCCGACTTCGCCGGCTCGACCGCCGCGATGAACGACTGGGTCGTCGACCACCAGCCCAAGCAGGTGGTGCTGATCACCGAGTGCTCGATGGCCAGCAACATCCAGGCGCAGTCCCCGGGCACCCAGTTCATCGGCCCCTGCATGATGTGTCCGCACATGAAGCGCATCACGCTGGAGAACATCCTCGACGCCCTGGTGAACGAGCAGTTCGAGGTCACCGTCGAGCCGGAGCTGGCCGAGCGCGCCCGTCTGGCCGTCCAGCGGATGATCGACATGCCGCCGCCGGCCCAGCCGGCCCGCTACGACCTTGTGAAAGCGCAACACCACGTCGCGGTGGAGCTGATCTGACGGAGAGGATGGACCGGTGACCAACCGCCATCACCACGACGGAGTCCTGATCGTCGGCGCCGGCCTGGCCGGACTGTCGGCGGCGCTGTCGGTCGCCCCGCGCAAGGCGCTGGTGCTGTCGCCGACGCCTCTGAACCAGGGTTGCTCCTCGGCCTGGGCGCAGGGCGGCATGGCCGCGGCCCTGGCCGACGACGACGCCCCCGCCCTGCACGCCGCCGACACCATCGCCGCCGGCGCCGGCCTGTGCGACCCGGCCGCGGTCGAGATCCTGACCGCCGAGGGGCCCGAAGCCGTCCGCAAGCTGGCCGCTCTGGGCGCGCCTTTCGATCGCACCGAGACCGGAGACTTCGCCCAGAGCCTGGAAGCCGCCCACAGCCGCGCCCGCGTGGCCCGGGTGAAGGGCGATCAGGCCGGCCGCGAGATCATGCGCGCCGTGGTCGCCGCGGCCTTCGCCGCGCCGCACATCGAGAGCCGCGCCGGCGTGCGCGTCCGCGCCCTGCTGCAGGACGCCGGGGGCCGGGTCCGCGGCGCGATCGCCGAGCACCGGGGCGCCCTGTGGGAGATCACCGCCGACGCCGTGATCCTGGCCTCCGGCGGGCTCGGCGGTCTCTACGCCGTCACCACCACGCCGCCGGAGGTGAAGGGCGAAGGTCTGGGCCTGGCCGCGATGGCCGGCGCCACGATCGCCGATCCCGAGTTCGTGCAGTTCCACCCCACGGCCATCGACGTCGGCCGCGACCCCGCGCCGCTGGCCACCGAGGCCCTGCGCGGCGAGGGCGCGGTGCTGGTCAACGGCCTGGGCGAGAGTTTCATGGCGACCTACCACCCGGCGGCCGAGCTGGCCCCGCGCGACGTGGTGGCCCGCGCCATCCATGCCGAGATCGTCGCCGGCCGCGGCGCCTTCCTTGACGCGCGCCAGGCGGTGGGCGACCACTTCCCGACGGAGTTCCCGGGCGTGTTCGCCGCCTGCATGAGCGCGGCGATCGATCCGCGCAGCCAGCTGATCCCGGTCGCGCCGGCCTGCCACTATCACATGGGCGGCGTGGCCACCGACGCGCAGGGCCGCACCAGCCTGGACGGACTGTTCGCGGCCGGGGAATGCGCCTCGACCGGCGTCCATGGCGCCAACCGCCTGGCGAGCAACTCACTCCTCGAGGCGGCGGTGTTCGGAACGCGCGCCGGCGAGGCCGCGCGCGAGGCCGCGCCGGCGCAGGCTCGCGTCCAGCCGGCTCGGCCGCTGCCCGATCTGAAAGGCGCCGCCCTGCTCACCCTGCGCCGCGCGATGAGCGCCGACGCCGGCGTGGTCCGGGACGCAGAGGGGTTGGAGCGCCTGATCGACACTGTCGAAGGCCTGAAGGCGGCGCACGGCGACGGCCCGATCCTGGCCACGGCCGGCCTGGTCGCCCGCGCCGCTCTGGAACGCCGCGAGAGCCGCGGCGCCCACTACCGCGCCGACTTCACCGCCTCGCGAGAGCCGCCCGCCCGCACCTTCATCACCCTGCCCGCCCTGAAGGCCCTGTGCGTCGCCGCCGAATGAACAGGCCCTCAGGCCGGGCGCAAACGCCGCGCCTTCATGAAAGCCGCCAGCCGCAACAGCAGCGCGGCCGCGATGAGCGCGGCGGCCGGGACGCCTACCCACGGCTTCTCGGGAATCCGGCCGACATAGCTGTTGGCGAAGATCAGCAGCACGATCCAGCCGCCGACGAAATGCAGCAGCTTCCAACGGGCGGGCCCCATCCAGCGCACGGCCGCGTCGCTGGAGGTGAGCGCCATCGCGCCGATCAGAGCGTAGCCGGTCCCGCCGCCGAGGATGGTGATCCAGCCGAACGGATGACCGAACACCAGCCCCGTCAACAGGATGAAACCCAGGTGCACGAAGTGGTTGGCCGCGAAGGCCAGACCCACCGCGCGTCGACGGCGCAGCAGCGCCCTGCGCCAACCGCCCGGCCACAGCGTCGCCAGGGACGAGGCGCTCCAGGCCGCGATGAACCAGGGAAAGGCCCAGCGCGCCGTCAGCCTCGCGCCCGCGGCGGCGCCCTCGACCGTCCAGCCGCCCTGCAGCGCCATTCCGGTCGCGCCGACGGCCAGCGCCGCCAGGGCCGAAAACCCCACGATCGTTCCGGTGCGCATGGCGCAGCCCCTTGTCATACCAATGGTATGATCGGATCATACCGATAGTATGATGTCAATCGACGCCCGCCCCTCCAATCGTGATCGCCTCGTCGTCGAGGCCCGTCGGCTGTTCGCCGCCAAGGGCTATGCGGACGTGTCGGTGGACGAGGTCGCCGCCGCCGCAGGCCTGACCAAGGGCGCGGTCTACTACCAGTTCAAGGACAAGACGGACCTGTTCCGCGCCGCCTGCGCCGCGCTGCTCGCCGAGATCGGCGAGGCGCTGAACCGGAGCGTGATGGGCGAAGTCGAGCACTCGGTCGACGAGATCGTCGCCGGCGGCGACCAGTGGCTGGACATCTGTGAAGCGCCGGAAGTCCGTCGGCTGCTGCTGATCGACGGGCCGTCGGTGCTGGGCGTCGAGGGTTGGAACGCCCTGCTGGAGCCGCTCGGCGTCGGGCTGATCGCTCACGCCCTGGACCATCTGGTCGAGGCCGACCTGCTCGAAGCCGACGCCGCGCCCGCCCTGGCCCACGTGCTGCTCGGCGCCTTCGTCCAGGGCGCCCTGCGCATCGCCGCATCGCCCGATCCCCAAACCACGGGCCGCGAGGTCCGCCACGCCATCCGCCTGCTCACCGAAGGCCTGACCCAGAGGAGGGTCCCGTGACCCCGCCGCTTCCCGACCTGATCATCGACCCGATCGTCCGCGCCGCCCTGGCCGAGGACCTGGGTCGCGCCGGCGACGTCACCGCCCTGGCCTGCATCGACGCCGACGCCCGGCTGACCGTGACCTTCGGCGCCCGCAAGGAAGGCCGCGTCGCCGGCCTGGCCTGCGCGCGCCTGGCGATCGCCGCCCTCGACCCGGCCGCGACCTTCGTGGTGATCACGCCCGACGGCGCCGACGTCGCGGCCGGCGGCGTGCTGGCCCGGGTCGAGGCCAACGCGCGCGCCCTGCTGTCGGCGGAGCGTACGGGGCTGAACCTGCTCGGCCGCCTGTCCGGCGTCGCCACCCTGACGCGGACCTACGTCCGGGCGGTCGAGGGCACGAAGGCCCGCATCACCGACACCCGCAAGACCACCCCCGGCCTGCGCGCGCTGGAGAAGTATGCGGTCCGCTGCGGCGGGGCGGTGAACCACCGCTTCAGCCTCGACGACGCCATCCTGATCAAGGACAACCACGTGGCCGCCTGCGGCGGGGTCGCCAAGGCCATCGCCCGCGCCAAGGCCTTCGCCGGCCATCTGATGAAGGTCGAGTGCGAAGTCGACGGCCTGGACCAGTTGGCCGAGGCGCTCGACGCCGGGCCGGACGTCATCCTGCTCGACAACTTCAGCCTCAAGGACCTGAACATCGCCGTCGGCATGGCCGGTGGTCGGGTGGTGCTGGAGGCCTCGGGCGGCGTGAGTCTCGACACCGTGCGTGCGATCGCCGAGACCGGCGTCGACGTGATCAGCGTCGGCGCCCTTACCCACTCCGCGCCCGTGCTGGACATCGGCCTGGACGCTGCCTGACGCCATGGTCGCGCGACGGGACCGGATCGTCGGCGGACTGACAGGGCTGCTGGTCGGCGACGCCCTGGGCGTGCCGTACGAGTTCCATCCTGCGCTCGACATCCCGGGCCTGGACCAGATCGAGTTCACGCCGCCCGGCGACTTCCGGCGCGCCCACGGCGGGGTGAAACCCGGAACCTGGTCCGACGACGGCGCCCAAGCGCTGTGCCTGCTGGCGACGCTGCTGCATTGCGACGGCTTCGACGCCCGGAACTTCGCCAACCGGCTGATCAACTGGCGGGACCACGGCTATCTGGCCGTCGACGGGCTGGTGTTCGACGTCGGCAACCAGACGGCGGAGGCGATCGGCCGCCTGCGGAAGGGCGTCGAGCCGCTCAAGGCCGGCGGCGAGGCGGAGTTCAGTCAAGGCAACGGGTCGCTGATGCGCGTGCTGCCCCTGGCCCTCTGGCGCTCGGGATCCGACGAAGCCCTGATCCGCGACGCCCATGACCAGTCGCGCGTCACCCACGGCCATCCGGTGGTGTTGGTCTGCTGCGCCCTCTACTGCCTATGGGCGCGCCGCCTGCTGGAAGAACACCCGCAACCGTGGACGGACGCCCTGGCCGCGCTCCGGGCGATCTATGCCGGCGAGCCGCGCCTGCGGGAAGCCCTTGAAGACGGCGTCCGACCCGACGCGATCCATGCGCCCGGCGGCTCCGGCTTCGTCGTCGACAGCCTGTTCAGCGCCCGCGAGGCGCTGAAGGCGGGCGCCTACGAGATCGTCGTGAAGACCGCGGTCTCCTATGGCGAGGACACCGACACCACCGCCTGCATCGCCGGCGGCCTGGCCGGGATCCGCGACGGCGTCGAAGCAATCCCCCGGCGCTGGCGGGACGGATTGCGCGGCCAGGAGGACCTGGCGCCGCTGCTCGCGGGCCTGCTCGCGCGCGTCTAGCCCGTCGCCGGCGCCGCCTCGGCCGGCGTCGGCAGACGTCCTTTCAGACGCGGCGCCAGCCACGTCTGGATCGGCTCGTCGACAAAGCGATGAAACAGCGCCGCCACCGCGAAGGCCGCCGGCAGGCTCATCGCCCATAGACCCCAGTCGATCCAGACCGGCAGGTCGATGCGGCTGCGCAGCGCCTGCAACGCGCCGAACCAGACCAGGCCGGTCACCGCATGAGTGATGAACAGCGCGAAGGACAGCTTGGCCCCCTGTTCGATCAGCGCCGACGGCCGTGCGACCGGCAGGCGGCCGAACGACAGGACGATGGCCGCGATGGCGACGATGCTGGGCAGATCGAACCGCCCGGCGACCTGCAGCAGGACGACCGCCGCCAGCGACAGTCCCGCCATCACCTTGGCCGCGCCGACCGAAGGACGGCCGGTCTCCACGAGACGGGCGATGCAGATCCCCAACAGGAAGAGCGGCGCCGCGCGGATGACGCCGAAGTGGAAGTCGAGATCGTAGATATGGCGGCCCAGAACGATCGCGCAGATCAGGTCGCCCAGCATCACCGCCGTCAGGCCGAGGCTCAGCAGCGCGGCCGGACTGTTCAGCCGCGAGATCCATCGCCAGGCCAGGGGGAAGGCCGCGTAGCAGACGATCAGCGCCGACAGCGACCAGCTCTGGTGATTCCAGCCCTCGCCGCCCGGAACGCCCCAGGCCTGGATGAGCAGAGCCTGCATCGCCAAGCCCGCCGCCGTGAAGTGCTCGGGGTTGTTCGGCGCCACGCCCGCCAGGCCGGCGACGGCGACGATCCCCGCCAGCACGGCCAGGACCACGAGTTGCCCCGGCCAGATCCTGGCGACCCGCTTCCTCAGGAACGCCAAGAGCCCGATCCGGCCGGACATCACCTGGGCGCCGTAGGCCCGGCCCAGCACGAAGCCCGACAGGATCAGGAAGAAGTCGGTAGCGAGGTAGCCACGCTCGACGACCGGGTGCAGAGTCTCCAGAGCCACTGGGGCATCGCC
>VFQQ010005330.1_pt1 | contig 10714 bp, 7 predicted proteins | sample 3512341 | NCBI WGS metagenome assembly VFQQ01 (sample SAMN10412373, study PRJNA504923) | tailings metagenome | isolation source: Relicate 2 Philex TSF1 revegetated site | place: Philippines: Tuba, Benguet | collected 2017-08-29
ATAAGCAATTGAGGTAGAATTGGCCGGACGAAACGCTTCTCCTACTAAGCTTAAAGCGAAGGTAGTGAGGCATAAAGTAGGCATAGTACGCATGTGCATCAATACAAAAAACATGCTTCCACCCAACGCCAAACTTGCCATTTGTACGTAATAATGCCCCAGTTTGTCGGTCAATTTTCCACCCAGATATACCCCCAATATTCCACCTGCCCCGGCGCAACTCACCACAAGGCCCGCTTGGGCCAAGCTAAAATGAAGAGCTTGGGTGAGGTATACGCTCATGAAGGGAATAACCATCGTCCCCGACCGATTGATAAACATCACAAAGGCAAGAAGCCAAATTTCGCGAGAGATACCTCCGTAGGCGTTTCGATAAAGAGTGGCTGTTTTCTGTAACATAGCAGCGCAAAGGTACACAAAATCGGGGGTTTGAACGCGGCTAGTCTATGTCATAATCGCAGAAGTTTATTTTTTCTCAAAACGCATAACGGCAATATCCTCCTTGAATAAGGTCAGGAATTTGCCCTCAATGATACCATAGGAAGTTACCTTTTGGAGTGTTTCTACAAATAAACTTTCGCCTTCACCTGGACAAAACATTTTGGTCATTGCCATAGGTGCGGTAAAGTTGATTTTGGAACCACCCGCATTTAATTTACCCGCAAAACGGTTACACCCGGCATATCCGCTTATTTGGTTATTTTTCACATCAAACACAATCGACGGTTTTTTATCAGGGTAAAGACCTGCGAGCGTTTCGGAAGTATTCAAATAAGTTAACTCCCACATACCTTCTAAAACCGAAGCCGTTGTTTCGGTTTCATTGCCTATCGCCAACTTTTCTACTAAATGCAAGTAAGGTTGGTGGAAATGATGTATAAAAACCTTTTCTTGACTATCGGGGTAAAGTTTAAAATACTCTTCATCGGCCTTTAGCACAATCGTATTGCCAGTACGGACATAATGATTACTATGATAGTATGTAGGAGACACAAAGCCAGAGATATTTTTCTTTACAATGCTAGACGCCATTTTACCCAAATACTTTTGATAATTTTTTTGAGCTTTGAGGGTAGGTTTGTTTAACTGATTATAGGCATGTTTGAGAGCAAGATTTTTAGGAAATTTTTGTTTTTTAATAATGCTTTTAGCATTTATAAATGGATTGGTCTTATTAAAATCTGACAATGTTTGAATTGAAATAGGTACTTCTGGCACCCAATCGGCAGTATTGACTACATTGTAAGCCCAACCATTTTGGGTCAATGATTCGTATTCATAAGCAAAAAACAAATTACCAGGCTTTGGCCCCGCACTACAGTAAGTTTTAAAACGAATATCGGCTGGAATCGTTTGCTGTTTTTGGAGGCTATACAAATACGCAGTCAATAAAAAAGCAATAGCTCCTCCTTGGCTATGCCCCATAATAATGACATCTTTTACCCCTTTTTGATAACATGAGTCTACTTTCAATAAAATATCTTTTGCCAGAATTGCGGTACTGATGAGCCAACCAATATGTACTGCGGCTTGAGGATTAGCCGACAACTCATATTTAAAAGTCTCATTTCTATTTAATTGCAACTCCCCTTTGGCAGGCACCATAGCAGCATAAAAATTAGCTAACCAACTCACTTCATTTGCCGTAGTGCCACGGATACTTAGCACAGCAATAGGCTTTGAGTTGTGTGTCCACAAATCCCAAGTGTTGTCGAGACCTACCACTGGCGACCGATAGACCGAATGGTAGTTTTCGGGAGCAGGCACAGACGCTACGTAAGAAGGGGCACCAAACCGAGCTGAGATTTTCATCATTTCTATGTATTCGGCTTTATCAAATCCGGGCTTAAGATACTGTCCTTTTACGACCTCAAAGCCTAGAAGAAACAATAAAACCCCCACAAAAAAACACCTCGTCATCATAAGAAAAGTAGTTTAAAGAATCTTTTTCAAAGATAACCCATTTTTGAAATTTGCATAATTCAAATCACTTTTATACTTTTCCCTGATTCGAGGGGCTATTTTCTGACAAATACCTAGCTTTCGAATCTCAGCTCACTATTTATGCCTCTTCCGATGATAGAATCTTCTGCTACACGCGTCTTCGATATACTGACTCTCAACGTCAGGCCTAGCCAAAAGTCCAACGTCTTAGCCTGCAAAAGGCAGGGAGAATGGATTACTTTTTCGTCTGACGAATTTTGTAGCCAAGTCGATAAAGTCAGTTTAGGATTACTCAAAATGGGGGTGGAGGCTGGCGACCGTATCGCAATCGTCTCCGATGGTCGCCCTGAATGGAATATCCTTGACTTTGGAATTCAGCAAGTGGGAGGAGTGTCGGTACCTATCTACCCTACCCTTACGCTCGAAGATTTTGAATATATTTTTCACGAAGCAAAAGTCAAGTTTGTTTTTGTGGGAGATGGCGGCCTCTTCCGCAAACTCATCGATGTAGTAGCTACTGCGCCGACGGTCGAAGAAATGTTTACGTTTGATAACGTCAAAAGTGCTAAACATTGGTCATCTGTTACGGCTTTGGCCCAAGACGCTGATTTGGGTTTATTACAAAAACGAAAGTCTGCCATCAGCAGTGAAGATTTGTTGAGCATTATTTACACTTCTGGTACCACAGGCAACCCAAAGGGCGTCATGCTTACGCACCGAAATTTGTTGAGCAATGTCGAGGAAGGCTGCAAGTTGATTGCTTTTCCGCACGAAGCACGGGCGTTGAGTTTTTTACCCCTCAATCACGTTTTTGAACGGATGGTCCAATACGTCTATCTCAAATCAGGAATTTCGATTTACTATGCCGAAAGCGTGGCTACTATTGCCGAAAATCTCAAGGAGGTACAGCCTACAGTGCTATCGACCGTACCCCGTTTGCTCGAAAAAGTATATGACAAAATCATCGCCAAAGGATACGAACAGCCCCGAATCGCGCGCAATATTTTCTTATGGGCTTTGGAATTGGGGTTACAATTTGATCCTGCTCATGACAAAGGATGGTGGTACAACACTCAGCTCAATTTGGCGCGTAAGCTTGTTTTTAATAAATGGAAAGAGGCATTGGGCGGTAAGCTAGAGATGATTGTCGCGGGTGCGGCAGCTACTCCACCTCGCATTGCACGGGTATTTTGGGCCGCCGACATTCCCGTTTGTGAAGGTTATGGACTCACCGAAACCTCGCCCGTTATCTCTTTCAACCGCCTCTTTCCACAGCCCCAAGTCCGTATCGGTACGGTAGGGTTGGTGATTGATGGCGTAGAAGTAAAACTGGCCGACGATGGCGAAATTTTGGTCAAAGGCCCCAATGTCATGAAAGGATATTACCTCAAACCTGAACTTACTGCCGAAGTAATATCTCCAGACGGGTGGTTTCACACGGGCGATATTGGCGAATGGATAGACGGAAAGTTTCTGAAAATCACGGATCGCAAAAAAGAGATGTTTAAAACCTCGGCGGGCAAGTACGTGGCTCCCCAAGCGGTAGAATCTACCCTAAAAGAGTCGTTTTTTATCGAACAAGCAGTAGTAGTAGGCGACGGACAAAAATACGCTGCGGCCTTAATCGTCCCTTCTTTTGATGCCCTCAAAGAATTTTGTAGGGTCGAAAACATCACTTACACTTCCGATGCCGAAATCCTCAAAAACGACAAAGTAAAAACCAAACTCCGCGCCGAAGTAGAAGTGGCCAACCGTGATTTGCCTCCTTATGAACGAATCAAAAAATATCATTTGTTGCCACAGGCGTTTTCGGTAGAAAATGGCGAACTCACTCCCACGCTCAAGCCCAAGCGTCGAATCATCCAAACCAAGTATGCGACCGAAATCAAAGGTTTGTTTGAAGGATAAGTACATTTGTTAATTAAAAAGTTTTGTTTTTTCCCCGCAGAGGTGCGCTGAATAATACAAACGCAGATTTGCGCCGAAAAAGGGGCATATAGCCAATCATCTGCGTTTGTCTGCGACTTCGATCTGCGCCAATCGGCGGGTAAAATTTAAAGAAACTTACCTAACACTGTACTAAGTCCCCATTCATATTTAATTTATGTTATTGGTTGCGGTGCGCCGCCGCGCGCTGTCAATTGCCATTAAAATACTGATAGACAAACAATTACAAGTCTCTAATAATACATAACGAATAACTACTTAAAACAAAATATCCTATATCTTGAAACGAGTACGGAAAAGCGCAATCCACTCTTCAAAATCCGGAAGGGGCAAATTAGCGAATTTGGGATAAAGGGGAATCTCAATAAAAACGGCATTGCCCTCCCCTACTTTGGGAGTCCAGACGATTTGCCCACGCAATACGGCCACCCGCGATTCGATATTGCCGATTCCTAACCCCTGTATGGCACGGCTGTATTCGAAACCTTTGCCATCATCGAAATAGTCAAAATGAATCACATCATCATCTTCATCTTGATGAACTCGGATGGTGATTTTACTTGCTTCGGCATGTTTGAGGGTGTTGTTCATCAATTCTTGGGTGATGCGATACAAGCCCGTCTCTATTTCGGCGGGCAGTCTTTCGGGGAGCAGTGATGCGTCAAGCTCCACCTCTACGACCCCCGAATGTCTGATTTTTTTGGCAAGTTCTTCCACGGCAGCAGCATATCCGTATTGTTCTAGCATTCTGGGACTTAGCTCCCGAAGCATTCGCCGAATATCCACAATAGAATCATTGATAATCTCCAAGGTCTTTTTCTTCAACTCTTGCCCTTCTGGTTTTTTGGAAAGGTATTTGGTGAGCGACGAAGCGTATAGCTTGAGCGTCGCAAGCCTTGCCCCTACTTCGTCGTGCAAATCTTGCGCGATTTGACGCCGCTCTTGTTCTTGGGCCTCCAACGCAATTTTCAGGCGTTCTTGTTCTTTTTGTTTTAACCTTATGAGGCGGTTTTTGCCCGTCACAAAAGCCACATAACCAAACAAACCTGTGCAAAAAATATAAAACCACCACGTGCGCCAAAAAGGCGGCTCTATGGAAATATACAATCTTTTTTGTTCGTCACTCCATACGCCGTCTCGGTTGGCAGCCATTACTTTAAACACATATTTACCCGGATCTAAATTGGCATAGCGCACATAATTGCGGTCGTTGCTGTAGACCCAATCGGGGTCTTGTCCTTCCAACCTATACCGATACTCATTGCGGCCATTGCTATAAAAATCAATCGCGGCAAACTCCAATGAGAAAGTATTCTCATCGTGATTGAGGCGCACCATATCGGTTTCATTGATTTGTTTTCCAGTAAAATAAGGGGCTTCATTTACCTTAAAATCATAAAAATGAATACGGGGTCTAAAAGAGATTTTTGGTAAACGCTCAGGATAAAAACTATTGAAGCCCTTCACCCCACCAAAATAGATTTCTCCGTCGTGGGTAGTCGCAAAAGCATTGCCATTGTATTCATAGCCCTGAATGCCGTCAGCAAGGTCGAAGTTTCGAAATTCACGCGTTTTTTGATCAAATTGCGATATACCATGATTAGTGCTAAGCCAGACTTGACGTTCTTTATCAATCACCACCCCATATACGTAAGAGTTTCGGAGGCCATTGCGGTGGTTATAAAAATGATAACTACGGGTACCAGGGTCTAGCTCTATCAATCCTTTTTCACTCCCTATCCAGAGCTTATGACTTACTGTATCTTCTCTTATCACATTGATATTGAAGTATTTCATCCCATAATACACCTGCTTCCAGCGACTATTTTTGTATTTGAATCCATACAAACCTTCAAAATACGCCGCCATCCAAATAGTACTGTCCTTGGCTTGAAACACCGAAAAAACATTCTTGTTTTCCAAAATCGAAGGCCTTTCAAAGTGCTCATTTTTAGGATTAAAAATCCAAGGCCCTAGCGGGGTTCCTAAGAAAATTCGCCCATCTGGCAATTCCAGCATGTTACGGGTATAATTGTTTCGGGATGGATTTTTATCAAATTGAAAAAGCTTAAATGTCTTTTCCTTAGCATCAAAGCGCATAAGCCCACCATAAGTACCCACCCACATTTGTTGGTGCTTATCCCTCAAAAATGACTTAATGAAATTTACGGAGGGTAAAGTGGGAGAAGACGATTTACTCAAATATCGCTCCACAATGATACGTGTTTTGGGATGGTACACCGCCACGCCTCCTTCTGTACCAATCCACATATTACCATCCGGGGCTTGAATCATGCAGCGCACCGAAAAATTATCCAGCTTTTTGTTGGCTGGAATACTCGGCGAATCAGTTACGTTCTTTAGTACAGAAGCATTGGGAATGATTTTGAGAAGGCCATCAGGATCTACATTAGCCCAAATGATTCCTCGATTATCAATATAAATACGCGTAATTTCGTAATTGTCAAGGCTACGAGGAGTAACAAACGGCAACACTAAAGTTTTGAGCTTGTACGTTTTTTTGCTAAAAGTCCAGAAGCCATTGCGCTGAGTGCCAATCCATAAGTTATCATTGAAACCCTCTGCAATACTATACACGGCCCCCAATGATTGGCCGTATGCATTTTTCTCAAAAAACTGAAACTCCCGAGAAGTGTAGTCGAGGCGTATCAGCCCTTCCAATGATCCTAACCAAACTTGGTTTTGAGCATCTACATACAAGCAGATGACGTTGAGGGGATAACCAAGCTCATTTTCAGGCACATCACTAAAATAATAATGGTATTTTTTTTCTTTGATATCATACCTTACCACTCCTTTGGTACCTATCATCCACACATCACCTTTGGGCGTGCGGGTAGTCCAATCGATATAATCAAAGTCTTGGGTAATAAATACTTTCGGAGCAACTTTCTGGTGTTTTTGAGTACGAAAATGATACGAAAAAATACCTTCTCCCTCTCGTATGTACCAGAGTTCTTCTCGGTCGCAATAAAAAGGAGCCGTTCGTTTTTTTATTCCTTTTTGAGTATCATCTACCACCAACCTAAAGCGGTCAGTGGCTCTTTCGTAGCAGTTGAGTCCTTCTTCGGTTCCGAGCCAAATATTACCTTCTCTATCTTCTATCAATCCCGCAATATTGACCCCTTGCAAGGCATAAGGATTGCTGATGTCTGTTTTATATACTCTGAAAGTATGCCCGTCGTATCTGTTTACGCCGTCTTGAGTCCCAAACCACATAAAACCCCGCGAGTCTTTGAGCATATGATAAGGTGACCCCTGCGACAGCCCCTTCTCTACCCCAATATGCTCTAGGCGGTAGTCTTGGGCCTGTAGCCATGTATTGACCCCAAAAGCTAATATGAAGACAATGAGTTTATACAAAAGATGAGTAAAATTTTAGCCCAACTTATTCATTCCCGTTAAGTAATGAAAGCAAGTTACGGAAAAAAATATTACTTGCCTATGGTATGTTTTTTTACTCCTTCATTGGTGATTATGACGGGTTTGATAAAACCATTTTCATCAAAAAACATTTGGTCAATACAAGTCACCCGCGAATTACCGTCGGTTTGCCCCAGCGGACGGCGGTGGTATACGATATACCAAGCGTCGTCTTTTGGATGATGAATCACCGAATGATGCCCCGCTCCCGTGGCTACTTTGGGATCTTGTTGGAGAATTTTACCTACCCTTTTGAAAGGCCCAAAAGGAGAATCAGCAATGGCATAGGCTACGCTATAGTTGGGTCCAGTCCAGCCACCTTCTGACCACATAAAATAATATTTGCCATTTTTGGTAAACATAAAAGGCCCTTCTACGTAGTTTTCTGGCGTAATCTCTTTGAAAATAGTACCGTCTTCAAAAGGCACAAAACCCGTAAAATCATCTTTGAGTTTGGCGATATTGCAATGACGCCACCCGCCATATATCAAATAATACTGGTTTTTGTCTTTAAAAACAAACTGGTCAATCGGCTGAGCGCCATTGTGAAACTTATCAATCAATGGTTTTTTCAGATAATCTTGATAAGGGCCTTCGGGGCGATTGGCTACTGCCACTCCTATTCCTCCTACTTCTTTGTCATTTTGAATGTCATTTGCGCCAAAAAACAAATAATATTTGCCGCCTTTTTCGATGATAGAAGGTGCCCACATTGCTCTTTTAGCCCATTTGACACGGGCCGTATCCAAGATATTGGCGTGTTTGGTCCAGTGCACCAAATCGGGCGAAGAAAAAGCATCAAAAAATACTTGCTTGTTGTAAGGAGCAGAGAAGGTAGGATATATCCAATATTTTTTACCAAAAACGATACCTTCAGGGTCGGCATACCAACCTTCAAAGACAGGATTTCCTGATTTTTCTTGCGCCTGAACACAACTTCCTCCTATCAAGAAGAGGATAATTAAGAAGTAGTTTTTCATAAATTATATGAATAGTTAACAATGAAAGCAATTGATAATGACACTTTTGGCTAAGTTTTTTAAATTTTACCCGCCGATTGGCGCAGATTTAAAGCCGCAGAGAAACGCAGATAGGAGAATGTATCAAGCCCTTTTTTAGCGAAAATCTGCGTTTATATTATTCAGCGCACTTCTGCGGGTAAAACACAAAACTTTTTACTTAAAAATGTAATGAGGAGATAAACAAGAATTAAGAAAATTTTCTCCCGTGCCTTTAAACAAGAATTTTAATGAAAATAAAAAAGCTGTACACCTTCATGAGTCACTGACAATTGCGCCTGCCTACCTACTATCATAGCACGGTTGTCGGCTACATGACCTACTGGAAAATCAAAGCAAACCGGATAATCATAAGATGCGACATATTCAGCGATAATTTCGTACGCTTCTTTACCAAATTTAATGGTTTCATTGTCTTTTAGATCTGTAAACTGCCCTACTACCAAACCCGCCAATGGAGCCAATTTCCCAGCCCGATAAAGCTGTACCATCATACGGTCAAGGTTATAGTAGTATTCTTCCACATCTTCCAAAAACAATATTTTTCCGCGAGTATCAAGTTCGGAACGAGAACCCATCAAATGGGCCAAAAGGCATAAATTTCCTCCCACTACTTGCCCGCTAGCACTTCCAAACCGATTAAAATCGTGTCTTGGTGCCTCATAATGAAGTCCTTCGCCCCATAAAGCTTTTCGGAGGCTTTCGAGAGCATCGGCTCCGCCCTGTTGCCCAAATAGTTTGGGCATTGTAGCATGTAAACTCTCAAATCCTAACTTATGAAGATGGGCATGAACTGCCGTAATGTCACTAAAGCCGACTACCCATTTAGGATGTTTTTTAAAGTTTCGGAAATTGAGTTTGTCAATGATTTTTGAGCTACCATAGCCGCCTCGTGCCGAAAAAATCGCCTTAATGCGGGGATTATCGAGCATCTCCTGAAAATCTTGCCGACGCTCGTCATCCGTTCCCGAAAATTGATAATAGCTCGTACGCAATGTTGGGCCTTCTATTACCTCTAGTTTCCAGTCTTCCCGTAAAATCCGCAAGCCTTCGGTCAAAGTTGCGTAAGACACTTGGCTAGCCAACGCCAACACCCCTACGCAATCGCCAGCTTGTAAAAAAGGAGGTCTAATCACTGTTTAATCAATAATAGTTAAGTATCAATTGTGTTTTTCTTTTTGAACTGCCAAATAAGCCGCCCCTACCAAAGCCACCAAAAGCAATATTCCAGCTACTTCAAAAGCCCACACGTGGGTAGTCATAAGATGCATCCCGATACTCCGTAACGAAGAACGATTGGGATGCGGGTCGTTAGGCAAATAAGAACCAATAATCAAAAACTGAGCATGAAAAATAACCCAAAATAACACTCCAAAAATACCCACGGCAATCATCACTCCCCAAAATCGGTTGAGGTGCTTGGTAAGGACAAAATTCACTTTTTGATTATCGGCTCGTTCGGCACGATGGGTAAGCATAATGCCGAAAATCAAAAGTACCAATACCCCTCCTACATAGATGAGGATTTGGGTAATGGCCAAAAAATCCGCCCCCGCCAACACATAGAGTGCCGCTACTCCCAGTAGTCCTACAAAAAGACAAAGCGCAGCATACATTACATTGCGTGTCAGCAAGATAGCAAGCGAGGCTCCAATTGCCAACGCCGAAAACCCGAAAAAAGCAATTTCTGCAAGTGTCATAATCATCAATTACTTTTGACCAAAGGTGTATATCACCCCAAAATTACTTTTCAAAATTCCGGAATCTAATTTTCGTTGGACATAGGGAGCCAATTCAAAAGCGACTCTCACTTGTGGTACGCTTTTGAAAGGAGCCACGCGGGTTCCTACATTGAGCTGATACCCTTCTATTAGATTGTTGGTTTGGTTGGCCAATACCCCAATAAAATTAAACCTCACCCCACCACCCAAATACAATTGGAAGCTTTCCTTTTGTTTTAGATTTACCATGGGTAAAACCTCTGTACTCAAGCTTCCAAAAAGCGTATTGGTCTGTAAACGAAAATCGAGCCAAACAGGCCGATAAGGGTTGGTACTCACCGAGAGTAGCCCATTCCAAGGATAATACCCTACTGATTGGGCTTGGATTTTGCTGCAAACAAAAACCATTATCATAAAAAGCCCCGACCAAATGCGCTTTTGACCGGGGAAAAGATTTTTAACTTCTATCTTGAGCATCCTTTCAAATCTTTTATGAGAGAGTAGATTGCTTAGCGTATTTTTAGTTTACCAGCTTTCTCCATGGTATTCATCTTTTTCATCATTTTACGCATTTCATCAAACTGTTTGATGAGGTTATTGACTTGCTGTAAAGATGTTCCGCTTCCAGCAGCAATGCGT
>VFQQ010005331.1_pt1 | contig 10712 bp, 10 predicted proteins | sample 3512341 | NCBI WGS metagenome assembly VFQQ01 (sample SAMN10412373, study PRJNA504923) | tailings metagenome | isolation source: Relicate 2 Philex TSF1 revegetated site | place: Philippines: Tuba, Benguet | collected 2017-08-29
TGACGGTGAACCGCGCGCTGCGTGAACTGCAGGCCGAGGGCCTGGTGCAACGCACGCAGGGCGTGGGCACCTTCGCCGCGCCGCTGCACAAGGTGAGCAGCACGCTCACGATCTCCGACGTGCACGACGAGATCGTGACCCGCGGCCACACGCACGAGGCCCGCGTGCACCTGCAGCGCAGCGAGCCGGCCGCCGCGCCGCTGGCGGCGCAGTTGGGGCTGCAGCCCGGCGAGCCGGTGTTCCACACGCTGATCGTGCACTTCGAGGACGGCGTGCCGCTGCAGTGTGAAGACCGCTTCGTGAACCCGGCCGAGGCGCCGTTGTACCTGCAGGCCGACTTCACGCGCACCACGCCCACGCATGTGCTGTTCGAAAGCACCGCGTTGTGGCGCGCCCAGTACCACATCGAGGCAAGCAGACCCACGGCGCAGGAGGCACGGCTGCTGGGCATCGAGGCCGACGCGCCCTGCCTCGTGATCGTGCGCCGCACCTTCAGCCGCAGCGCGCCGATCACCATCGCGCGGCTCGTGCACCCGGGCAGCCGCTACACCTTGCATGGAGAGTTCCAGCCTTGAGCCGATCGCCGCTTGCAGAGCGCGCCTGCGCCGTCGTCACGCCCGAGGTGGTCGCCGCCTACCAACGCGACGGCGCCGTGGTGCTGCGCGGCATCCTGAACGCCGAGGAGGTGGCGACGCTGCAGCGTGGCATCGACGCCAACCTCGCGCAGCCGAGCCCGCGCGCCATCGTCGCCAGCCGGCCCGACGACCCCGGCTTCTTCATCGAGGACTTCTGCAACTGGCAGGTCAACGCCGGCTACCGCAGCACGGCCTTCGAGACACCGCTCGCACACGCGGCGCGCCTGCTGATGAAGAGCAGCACCGTGCGCCTGTACCACGACCACATGCTCACCAAGGAGCCGGGCACCCGCGCGCCCACGCCCTGGCACCAGGACCAGCCCTACTACAACGTGGAGGGTTTCCAGAACACCAGCTTCTGGATCCCGGTGGATGCGGTGCGGCGGCACTCGACGCTGGAGTTCCTGGCCGGCTCGCACCAGGGGCCGTGGCTGATGCCTCGCACCTTCATGAGCAACGAAGCGCGCTGGTTCCCCGAAGGCAGCCTGGCGGAACTGCCCGACATCGAGGCCGACCGCACCGCCTTCCCGATCATCGGCTGGGCGCTGGAGCCGGGTGACCTCGTCGCCTTCCACATGCTCACGCTGCACGCCTCGGCCGGTGTCGATGGCGACCGGCGGCGGCGTGTCTTCAGCCTGCGTTTCCTGGGTGACGACATGCGCCACGCGCCGCGGCGCTGGAAGACCTCGCCCGAGTTCCCGGGGCTGGCCGATGAGCTGCCGGCCGGCGCACCGATGGCGCACCCGCTGTTCCCGCTGCTGGCGGAGGACGAAGCGTGATGCGCTTGGTGCAGCTTGCCGGCGTGCCGCAGCAGCCCTGGCGCAACGGCGGTGGCACGACACGCGAGCTGCTCGCATGGCCTTCCGGGCAGGCCTGGGCCTTGCGTGTCTCGGTGGCACACATCGGCCGCGACGGGCCCTTCAGCGCCTACCCCGGCGTGGACCGCTGGTTTGCGGTGCTCGAGGGTGCCGGCGTGGAGTTGACGTGGGAAGGTCATGTCGCGCACGTCACGCGCGAGAGTGCACCGCTGCGTTTCGATGGCGGGGAGGGGCCGGTCTGCAGGTTGCTTGCCGGCCCGACGGAAGACCTGAACCTGATGCTGCAAGGCGCCTCCGGCGCGCTGGAGGTGGCATCGCCGGGCGCGCCCTGGAGCCAGCGGGCGCGCTGGCGTGGCGTGTTCGCGGCCACGGCCTGCGTGCTGCAGGCAGGCTCGACACACGAACTGGCAGCCGGCACGCTGGCCTGGACCGGCGCCGCCGATCCGAACCCCTGGCAACTGGAAGCCGCCCCCGGCCAGCCGCTGCGCGCCTGGTGGCTGCACGCCCAACCGACATGACACGCACACTCTGGCGCCACGCGCGCATCGCCAGCTTCGCCCATTCGACCCGCAGCGAAGCCTGGGGCTGGATCGGCGATGGTGCGCTGATCACCGAGGGTGAGCACATCGCGTGGGTCGGTGCCGACGGCGCGCTGCCACGCGGCGCTTCCTTCGATGCCGAGCACGACCTCCAGGGCGCGCTGTTGACACCCGGCCTCATCGACGCCCACACCCACCTCGTCTACGGCGGCGACCGCGCGGCCGAGTTCGAGCAGCGCCTGCAGGGCGCCAGCTACGAAGAGATCGCGCGCGCCGGTGGCGGCATCCGTTCCACCGTGGCGGCCACGCGCGCCGCGAGCGACGGACAACTTTTCGCCGCCACCGCAGCCCGTGCGCGCACGCTGATGAGCGAGGGCGTCACCACGGTCGAGATCAAGTCCGGTTACGGGCTGAGTGAAGAACACGAGGCGCGCTGCCTCGCCGTGGCGCGCCGCATCGGCACCGTGCTGCCCGTGACCGTGCGCACCACATCGCTCGCAGCGCACGCACTGCCACCCGAGTACGCCGGCCGCGCTGACGAGTACATCGCCGCCGCCTGCGGCTGGCTGCCGGGGCAGCAGGCAGCCGGCCTCGTCGATGCCGTCGATGCCTTCTGCGACACCATCGGCTTCACACCCGTGCAGACCACGCGCATCTTCGAGACGGCCCGTGCGCTTGGCCTGCCGGTGAAGCTGCACGCCGAGCAGCTGAGCGATCAACAAGGCGCCGCACTCGCCGCACGTTACGGCGCGCTCAGCTGCGACCACCTCGAACACCTCAGTGCCGAAGGCATCGCCGCGATGAAGTCCGCCGGCACCGTGGCGATGCTGCTGCCCGGCGCCTTCTACTTCCTGCGCGAGACGAAGCTGCCGCCAGTGGCCGCGCTGCGCGAGGCCGGCGTGCCGATCGCGATTGCCACCGACCACAACCCGGGCTCCTCACCTGCCTTGAGCCTGCTGCTGATGATCAACATGGCCTGCACGCTGTTCAGGCTCACGCCCGAGGAAGCCTGGCGCGGCGTCACCGTGCATGCGGCGCGGGCGCTGGGCCTGCACGACCGCGGCACGCTCGCGGCCGGCCAGCGCGCCGACTTCGCGATCTGGGACGCCGAGCACCCGCGCGAGATGGCCTACCGCTTCGGCCAGAACCCCTGCCGCCGGGTGATCTTCGGCGGCATCGAACGATGAACGAACCGATCTTCACGCTGCACCGCGGGCACACGCCGCTGGTGATCAGCTTCCCCCACGTCGGCACCGAGATCCCGGCCGACCAGCGCCACCGCTACACCGAGCGTGCCTTGCAGGTGGAGGACACCGACTGGTTCCTCGACCGGCTCTACGCCTTCGCCCACGAACTCGGCGCCACGCTGATCGTGCCGCGCTTCAGCCGCTACCTGATCGACCTCAACCGCAGCAGCGACAACGTGCCCATGTACCCGGGCCAGAACAACACCGAGCTCTGCCCCACGCGGCACTTCACCGGCGACCCGATCTACCGTGAAGGCCAGGTACCCGACGATGCCGAGGTCCGGCGCCGCATCACCTCGTACTGGCGGCCCTACCACGCCCAGCTGCAGGCGCTGGTGGAAGAGCGCCGTGCCGCGCACGGCCACGCGGTGCTGTTCGACGCGCACAGCATCAAGAGCGAGCTGCCCTGGCTCTTCGAAGGCACGCTGCCGCACATGAACCTGGGCACCGCGGGCGGCGCGGCCTGCGATGGCACGCTGCGCGCGCAGCTCGCCGCGGTGTTCGCCGCACAGTCGGCCTTCAGCCACGTCGTCGACGGCCGCTTCAAGGGCGGCCACATCACACGCCAGTTCGGCCAGCCCGCCGACCGCATCCACGCCGTGCAGCTGGAGATGTGCTGGCGTGCGTACATGGACGAGGCACCGCCCTACCGCTGGCACGAAGCCAAGGCCGCCACCGTGACGCCGCTGCTGACGCGGCTGGTGCAGACGATGCTGGCCTGGAAACCCGCCGCATGAACACGCTGCTGTGGGCGCCCGCCGCCTGGGTGAACGGCGCTTGGTGCGAGCAGGTGCTGCTGCGTGTGGGCGCCGACGGCCGCTGGGCCGAAGTCACACCCGGCCAGCCCTGCCCGCCCGGTGCCGAGTGCCTGCCCGGCCCGGTGCTGCCCGGCTTGGTCAATGCGCACAGCCACGCCTTCCAGCGCGCCTTCGTCGGCCTGGCGGAAAGCCGCGACAGCGAACACGACGATTTCTGGAGCTGGCGCGACCGCATGTATGGCGTGGCGCTGCGCATCACACCCGAACAGCTGCACGCCGTGGCCTGCCATCTCTACAGCGAGCTGCTGCAGGGCGGCTACACCCACACCTGCGAGTTCCACTACCTGCACCACGCCGAAAGCGGCCAGCCCTACGCCAGCGAAGCCACGATGTGCCACGCACTCGCGCAGGCGGCGCAGGACGTGGGCATGGGCCTCACGCTGCTGCCGGTGCTGTACGAACGCGCCGGCTTCGCCAAGCCCACGCTGCGCGAGGACCAGCGCCGCTTCGCCACCGATGTCGGCCGGGTGCTGCGCCTGCGCGACGCCGTGCGCGGGTGGCGGCTGCCGCATGTCGAAGCCGGCGTGGCCGTGCACTCGCTGCGCGCAGCACGCCCCGAATCGGTCCACGCACTGCGCGCCGCGCTGCAAGGTGACACGGCTCCGATCCACATCCACGTCGCCGAGCAAACGGCCGAAGTGGATGACTGCATCGCCGCCACCGGCGCGCGCCCCATCGCCTGGCTGGCGCGCGAAGGCCTGTTCGATGCCCGCTGGCAGCTGGTGCATGCCACGCACACCGTGCCGGCCGAGATCGAGGCCGTGGCCGCCAGCGGCGCCGGTGTCGTCATCTGTCCCGGCACCGAGGCCAACCTCGGCGACGGCCTGTGTGACCTGCCGCGCTGGCTGGCCAGCAACACGCCGCTGTCGCTCGGCTCCGACAGCCACGTCACACGCAGCTGGCCCGAGGAGCTGCGCTGGCTGGAGTACGGCCAGCGCCTGGTGCGCCGCCGCCGCAACGTGGCCGCGTGGCCGGGTGTGCAGCCCGCCACGGCCGCGCGCCTGTTCGACCGGGTCCTGGCGGGCGGCGCAGGCGCGGCCGGCTGGCCGCGGGCAGGCCTGGCCACGGGTGCACGCGCCGACTTCGTGCTGCTGGACAGCACACACCCCACGCTGGCCGGCGTGCCGGCGGCGCAGCGGCTCGACGCGCTGGTGTTCGGCGCCGCCGAACGGGCCTTCACCGCCACGTTCGTGGCCGGCCGCCGCACGCCGCAGCGCGCCACGGCAGGGCCGATGGCGGCGGCCATGCAGGCGCTCTGGCACCCCTGATCCGAGGGGGCCGGGCGGCGCGGCTGAGCCGTGCGCTGCGCCGATCCGGCGTGTGCAGGGGACCCCGTGGCACAGGGCCCCGGGGCAATCGACCCACGCCGAGAACCGCACCCCGATGAAACTGCCAACCCTGTTCCTGCCGCTGGCGCTGCTGGCGCTGCACCAGGCCGCCGCCGCTGCCACGATCACGCTCGACGCCAACGGCCGCCTCACCGGCGCGCAAGGTGTGCTCGTCAACGGCGGCAGCTACGACGTCGAGTTCCGCGACGGCACCTGCGCCGCGCTCTTCGACGGCTGCGACAGCAGCGCCGACTTCGTGTTTGCCGGCCAGGCCCTGGGCTACGCCGCGGCGCTGGCGCTCAACAGCCAGGTGTTCAACGCCTTTGCGGCCATCGACCTCGACCCCACGCTCACGCGCGGCTGCGAGAACGCCGGCTACGCCTACCTCGGGCAGCGCTACGCCACCTGCTGGGTGCTGACGCCGCTGGGCCTGCCGCAACCCGGCCAGGTGGCCACCTACCTCGTGGCCAACGACATCCGCGACGGATCCGACGCGGTGCCCGTGAACAGCAACTACGTGCTCACCCCGGTCACCAGCACCGGCGGCACCGACAGCAGCAGCCACTACACCACCTGGGCGGTGTGGCGCACGGCCGGCGCCGGCACCCCGCAGACCGTGCCCGAGCCTTCGAGCCTGCTGCTGGCTGGCGCGGGCCTGCTCGCCGCAGCGGCGGGGACGCGCCGGCGGCGCTAGAACAACTCGCCCTCGCGGCGGGTCATCTCCATCTCCAGCACGAGCAGGCGGCGCTTGGTCTCGCTGCCGCCCGGCGCCGAAAAGCCGCCCAGCCGCCCGCCCGCGGCCAGCACGCGGTGGCAAGGCACCACCAGCGGCCAGGGGTTGGCGCCCAGCGCCTGGCCCACGGCACGCAGCGCCGAAGGATCCTCGATGCGCGCGGCCACTTCGCCGTAGGTAAGCGTATGGCCCGGGTCGATGGCGCGGGCCGCCGCGTAGACCCGCCGCTCGAAGGGACCGGCACGCGCCAGGTCCAGCGGCACGTCGCGCAGCGGGTCCGGCCGGCCCGCCAGGTGCGCCTGCATCGCGGCGATCGCCTGCTGCACGAAGGGTGGCGCTTCTTCGCGGTCCGCCAGTTCGGCGCCGGCCGGCAGGCCGCGCAGCAGCCGCTCCTGCAGGCGCGCGGGCGTTTCTTCGGGCAGCAGCACGCGGGTAAGCCCGCGGCCGTTCCACGCCAGGCCCAGGGTGCCGAAGGCCGTATCGAAGCGCAGGCAGCGTGTGTCAGTCATCACCGGCCGCGCCGGACCCGCCCTGCTCCGCCTGGTGGCGCTGGCGCAGCTGCGCGCTCAGGGCATTGAAGCCGCGCATGGTCTGCCCGATCTCGTCGGCGCGGTCCTGCGGCAGGTGGGCGTCTTCGTAGTCGCCGTTCTTCAGGTCATGCATCGCATGTTGCAGGCGGCGCAGCGGCTGGGTGAGCGTGCGGCCCACCCACCAGGCGGCCGCGGCCAGCAGGCCGGCCACCACCAGCGTGCCGGTGCCCAGCCAGGCCTGCTGCGCCAGCAGCGGCGCGGTGAGGCCGGCGCGGTCGGCCGTGACGGCCACGGTCCAGTCGTGGCCCGGCACCGGCGCAAAGCCCGCCACCGTGTCGCGCGCACTCAGCGCCGAGCGGTACTGCACCTGGCCCGCACCGCGCGCGCCGAGCAGCGCGCGCGCGAGCACGGCCTCGTTCACGCTGTCGATGCGGTCGCGGCGGAAGCGCTGGTCGCTGCGCATCTGCGCCTGGCGCTCGTCGCTCAGCGGCACGAGGCTGCGGTGGCGCAGGTCGGCGTGCACGTGCTGCACGAGCACGCCGTCGCCGTCCACCACGAAGGGCGTGAAGCCGGTGCCCTGGCGCTGCACCCGCGCCAGCGCGCGCGCCACGGCTTCGCCGCCCAGACGCAGCACCAGCGTGCCGACCACGGCGCCGGCGTCGTTGCGCACCGGCTCGGCCACGTGGAACTGCGTGCTGCCGGGTGTGGGCCCGGCCTGCAGCGTGCCGGCATAGGGCTGGCCGGCTTGTGCCGCCAGGTGCCAAGGGCGCAGCGCCTGGCTGGTGCCGGTGCCCAGGGCGCCCTGGGCTTCGCTGCCCACCTGCACCAGGCCGGCAGCGTCGAGCAGCGCCACGGCCTGCACACCGGCACCGGCGGCGGCCACCGGGCGCAGCAGGCGCTCTCGCAGCTGTGCCCGCTGCGCGTCGGTGGGCTTGGCGAAGAAGGCGGCCAGTGCCGGGTCGGCGGCCAGCGCACGCGCCAGGCGCCGGCTGTCGGCCACGAAGGCGCCGATCTCCTGCGCCATGCCCTCGGCGTTGCCCTGCAGCGCACGGGCCTCGGCGTCCACCAGCGCCTGCGCGCTGCCGGCCACCACCGTGGACGCGAGCCAGGCCATCGGCAGCAGCGCCACCAGCGCCATCGCCAGCGACAGCTTGAGCGCCAGCGGCCAGGCCGCGGGCACCAGCCGCGCGCGCCAACCGGTGGGGCGGCGGCGCACCGGGGCCGGCTGCTCCTGCGCAGCGGCGTCTTCGGCGGCCTGGCGCAGCTTGGCGCGGCGGCGCGTGGCCTCGAAGCGCTGCACCGCGGCCGGGTGGTCGGCGCACAGCGCACGCTGCAGCGCGGCCACGCTCTGCGGGCGCTTGCCGGGCTCGGTGTTGAGCGCCCAGTCCACGGCCTTGAGGAAGGCGTCGCCGAAGATGTCGCGGCCGGCATCCACCGCGCGGCGGTAGGCATGCGGATCGGCCTTGCGCGTTTCCGCGTCGGGCGGCTTCTTGCCCGCCACGCACCAGTACAAGGTGGCGCCGAGCGCGTAGATGTCGGTCCACGGGCCCTGCTCGCCCAGGCCGTACTGCTCCAGCGGCGCGTAGCCGGGTGTCACCACCGTGAGGCCCTGCGGCGCCAGGCCGCTGGCCTGGCTGGCGCTGCCGAAGTCCAGCAGCACCAGGCTGCCGTCGCTGGCGCGCACCTGGATGTTGTCGGGCTTGATGTCGCGGTGCAGGAAACCGGCCTTGTGCACCGCGGCCAGGCCGTCCAGCAGCGGCAGCAGCAGCTCCACCAGCGCCTTCTCGCCGATGTGCTTGTGCTGCGGCCACCAGCTCTTCAGCGGCTCGCCCTTCTCGACCTCCAGCACCATGTAGGCGGTCTTGTGGGCCTCGAAGAACCGCGCCACGCGCACGATGCTGCGGTGGCGGAAGCTGGCCAGCGTGCGAGCCTCCACCAGGAAGGCCTCCAGCCCCTGCTTGTAGCGCGGCAGGTGTTCGCTGGCGGTGGGCGAGACGCTGTTGTCGGCGGCGCGGAAGACGATGTCCTGCGGCAGGTACTCCTTGATGGCCACGGCGGCGTCGAGGTGCACGTCGGTGGCGAGGTAGGTGATGCCGAAGCCACCTTCGCCGAGCACGCCGTCGATGCGGTACTCGTGCATCGTGGTGCCGGGTTTCAGCGCCAGATCCTCGGTGGGGCGGCGCGGCAGGCGGCGCACGCTGCCGTCCTTGTCGCTGCCGGGGCGCGGCAGCACCCCGGTGGCGTCGCGCTCGGCACCCAGCAGGGGACGCAGCTCGCGTTCGTCGCGCTCCGCCGGCACCGTGGGGGTGGTGACCTCGGGGACCTGCTCGGGTGCGGGCCCAGGCGAATCGGGCCTGCGCTGCGGCGTGGTGCGGTCTTCGGTGATTTCGCTCGGCACTTGCGCTCCAGGGGCCGGCCCATCGAAAAGTGGGACGAAGATCATACGTCCGGCCCCTGCGGCGGCCCGAAGTATGTACAATGCATGCATACTCTGAAGCGCATACCACACCGGAGCCGCCATGGAAGCCACCGTTGCTGAACGTGGGCAGATCACCCTGCCCAAGCAGGTGCGCGACGCACTGGGCCTGACCAAGGGCACCAAGCTCACCATCGAGCTCGAAGGCTCGCGCATCGTGCTGCGCAAGGACGTGAACGACGCGCTCTCGCGCGCCCGCGGCCGCATCAAGCTGCCGCCCGGCGTGACCACCGACGACATCATGCGCGAGCTGCGCGGCCGCGCCCCGGGCGACCCTTTCCCCGCTGATCCGGCGGCGGAAGAGGCCTGATCCGAGCCCATGATCGCCGTCGACACCTCGGTGCTGGTGGACATCATCGGCGACAGCCCCGGCGCCGCCGCGGCAGAAGCCGCGCTGCGTGAAGCGCTGGCCGCCGGCCCCGTGGTGGCCTGCGAGGTGGTGCTGGCCGAGGTGGTGGCCGGCCTCGGCCACAGCGACGTCGTGATGGATACGCTCGACGAGATCGGCCTCGGTTTCTCACCGCTGGAACAACGCTCGGCCGTGCGCGCTGGCGAGATGCAGCGCCGCTACCGTGAGCGCATGCGCCAGGGCAGCGCCACCAGCCCGGTGCGGCGCAGCGTGCCCGACTTCCTCATCGGGGCCCACGCCTTGCTTCAATGCCAGGGCCTCATCACCCGTGACGCGGGCTTCTTCCGCGACTACTTCAAGGGCCTCAAGGTCATCGTGCCCAAGGCCTGACCGCCTGACCACTTGACCGCCCACTCTCCGCAACCAGACACCCGCCAGGAGCACCCCATGCTGCAAGCCTACCGCCAACATGCCGCCGAACGCGCCGCGCTCGGCATCCCGCCGCTGCCGCTCGACGCCAAGCAGGTGGCCGAGCTGATCGAGCTCATCAAGGCCCCGCCAGCCGGTGAAGAGGCGTTCCTGATGGACCTGCTCACACACCGCGTGCCGCCGGGCGTGGACGACGCGGCCAAGGTCAAGGCGAGCTTCCTCGCCGCCGTGGCGCATGGCGACCTGAAGGTGGGCCTGGTGAGCAAGGCCAAGGCCACCGAGCTGCTGGGCACCATGGTGGGCGGCTACAACGTGCACCCGCTGATCGAGCTGCTCGACGACAAGGACGTGGCGCCGATCGCCGCCGAAGCGCTGAAGAAGACGCTGCTGATGTTCGACTTCTTCAACGACGTGGCCGAGAAGGCCAAGGCCGACAACGCCCACGCCCAGGCCGTGATGAAGAGCTGGGCCGACGCCGAGTGGTTCACCTCGCGCCCCGAGGTGCCCAAGACCATCACCGTGACCGTCTTCAAGGTGCCCGGCGAGACCAACACCGACGACCTGAGCCCCGCGCCCGACGCCTGGAGCCGCCCCGACATCCCGCTGCACTACCTGGCGATGCTGAAGAACACGCGCCCCGACGCGGCCTTCAAGCCCGAGGAAGACGGCAAGCGCGGCCCGATGCAGTTCATCGAGGACCTGAAGAAGAAGGGCCACCTCGTGGCCTACGTGGGCGACGTGGTCGGCACCGGCTCCAGCCGCAAGAGCGCCACCAACAGCGTGATCTGGGCCACCGGCCAGGACATCCCC
>VFQQ010005332.1_pt1 | contig 10711 bp, 8 predicted proteins | sample 3512341 | NCBI WGS metagenome assembly VFQQ01 (sample SAMN10412373, study PRJNA504923) | tailings metagenome | isolation source: Relicate 2 Philex TSF1 revegetated site | place: Philippines: Tuba, Benguet | collected 2017-08-29
TGTCAGGGTATTGGATAAAATCAACTAAATCATTTTCTCCAGTTTCGGCAGCAATTTGGGAAAGGTGTTCTGCCATCGTTGCGGCTTGCTGCAAAAAATAATCTTTTTGAACAACCGAGTCTCCCGCCCCAACAAATCGCTTCAAGTCCGAAATGTCCGTCAAACTTTTGTGGTGGTGGATAATTAGGTAAGCCGCCAATATAGCCGAAAACTCATCTTTGGCTTTTAGGTATTTTTGAAACAAGGTGAAGCCTCCAAACTTAGCGTGTTGTTTGAGATTAGGGTCAACGCCTACTTTACCAAGCAAATAATCTTGAAAAAAAGTAGAATACTTGCCCAAATCGTGGTAAGTGCAAATATCATTTAGCAATTTTTGAACGTCCAGATGACTTGAAAAGCTCAGATTTTGGCAATAAGATTGAATGGCTTTTGTGCGTACTCCTTCCGTATGAACCGTCAATTTCTTAGAGCCAAAAACTTGCTCATTGCTATCTTTTTCGCTGTGTGAAAAAAAATCTTTCATTCCAAAAACAGGATATTTTGCACCTCCTCAGCGTTGGTAAGTTGGTAATGGCTTCGATTCAATTCAAGACGCATTCCTGTTGGCGAAGTAGAAAAAAGTGTTCGGTTCATTTTTCTTAGTTCACGGTCGTAGTTCCTGACAAAATCGGCAGGAAGTAATTCTTCTTCAATCATTTGCAGCAAATCTTCAACTCCGCTTCGATCAAAATCTATTCTTTCAACTGCCTCAGAAGGAACGGCTGAATGAATTGTTACGAATCCATCCGCCTCAGTTTCTTGAATTTCATTGGCGACGAAAAGTCTCACGTCCAGCAATGAAGCCGTAAAATTGGCCGTACCAAGTGTAAGGGCAAAACGCTGTTGCTTTTGAATAATTTTCTCTTTCAGTTCATCAAAAGTGCCCTTTCCATCTTCTGAACAAGAGACATAAAGACGATATACGACCATATCTTTACTAATATCATAGCCACTCACGATTTCAAAAGGGGTTTGAATACGGCCACCCGACCCATCAAAATCACTTTTGCTTTTGATGCTCAAAAAATTAAGCCTGTGAAAGGTCTTTTTGAGCGCACTCATCACCCGCACGCTTATACGTATGCGTTCCGATGCCAGCTCTTCGTAATAACTGTCCCGCTCTCGTCCCAAAATAGCGGCGAGCATACCCATCACAGTCGTTCGGGGAGGAATACTAAAACTCATGGCCGTGTTATTGGCATAGTATTTTCGGAAGTGGGCGAGTTTCCCACCAACGTCTAATTGTAGTATTTCCATGCTGTTACAAGCTGAGAGTGATACCTGATGCAGATTTTACTACCACTTCTTTAATGGCTTTATCCTCTCCTTTATTGTACAATAACACTTTTTGCAAAGCCGACAGGTCGAGCGTCAAGTCATCAAACTTTCTGATTTGCTTCTCCTCCAAATTACCGTTGGGGACAACTTTTAAGTAATTGCGTAAATCGCCCAAGTAGCCATTATAAAATCCTTCATTATAAACCACTTCCACGTACAACTTAGGATACTGATTTAGTTTTGAGCGAGTGGGCAATGCTGACACACTATTCCAAATAGCATCACGAAAGGTTTCAACATCAGCATTAGTAAGCCCCGTACTTTGAGCAGCAAACTTATTAATAGTGCCGTTGAACGCCAGCAAACTATAATGAACCCGATAGTCCTTTCCAAAAGTGCTGTTATCATCGTTCATAATTGTAACAATCGAACTCGAATCCATCAACTGAACTTTGTGCAACGAAAAGCCCCAATTGATTTGAATTGGCCCTGTGTAGGGTTTTGTAAAGCCATCTACGGCAAAAGCACAACCAAACATCCTAATATCAGTAAACTTCTCTTTGACCAACTGAGCCAAAAGGTACTTGTTGAATTCAATGCTTTCAGGCTTTTTATTGACGAAAAACTTAACCAAGTCTTCTCCATCTTTTCGTTTTTTCTTGACCTCTTCAAACTTCGTTTTCATGGTTGGGTCTTCTTGAAAAAACGAATCTAAGCTATTAGAGTCGTCAAAAAGTTGCGCCAAAACCGCTTTCATTTTGGTGTCCATACCCACCTTCTTGTCGTCTTCCATATTGACAAAAACGTATTTGCCCGACAACGATAAGTAATCTCTGATATAGCGTTTCAAACGAGTATCGGTTACTAAATTCGTTTCGGTGTCGTAATCCATGCGGGGCTTGTTCTCTTGGTCGGGGTCACCGTTGGGGTTGCATTGGGCCGCATCGTAAAGAAATAGAAAATCTGAATTGTTAGTGATAATTACGTTCTTTTCCATTGTTATAATTAAAGTTACCGTTGAATATTAGTTGAAGGAATAACCAGAGAGAATATAAAACAGCGCTTCATCAGGCTTCATACTCCACTGGTTTTCATTGAAGTGTTCGGTGAATTTCTTGAAAATTGGCTCCATGTATCCATGTAATTTGAACTGCCTCATTTTGTCGTAAAGGTCATTTTTTAGCCTTATGATTTCACTTTTTTGCATTCCGTTATAGTTGAGCTTTGCTAAAACAGGCTTACTCTCGTAACCCTTTTTATACTGTTCAATTGCCACGCTGCTCACCGCTCGACCAAGGTAAAACATGGCTTTCTGACTTGGCGTGTACTCCATTTTTGCAAAAAAACGTTCAATTTTTTGCTGATTTTCAGACAATTCTGCCTGTTCAGGAATGTTCTCGACTTCCTGTAATTCTGTTTCTTCCATATCGTTAAAAAGGTTTAATTGTTGAATAACTTTAAAAAGTGCCAAGTATTGAAACACCCCGTTGCGAATGGCAAAGTCGAAAGGATTTTTACCATAAATATTGGTGTAGCTGCCATAACGCCCGTACCAATGACATAAAACCAATTCTTTGAAATAGCCAAACAACTGAGTTTTGGCAATCGGGCGTTTCTCCAAAAGCTGTTTGAATAATGCCAAAGCCTCATTCTTTTTGACTTTATCTTTCCGAATCGGAATAAGATTATAAACCGTATAAAGATTGAATGTCAAGGGATTTCCCTCGCCCGCGCTCATCACATTTTGCCAGTTCACTCCTTCTACCTTACCCATTTCAAGGTGTGTAATGGCAAAAATTTCAATCATTTTCTCAAAGTGCGTACGGCTTACGTCTTTGATGACGTTGATGGTTTTGAAGAAATTACCGTCAGACTCAAAGGCGAGAAAGGTAATCCAGTAGGGAAAATACTCGGAACGATTATAATTTAAGTCCGTAACAACTTCCTCTAATTTTTGGTATTGAAACAGCAGGTCTGATTTCTTTGAGATAGTAGCTAAAGTAGACTCTAAATCGCTCTCATCTTTACTAAAAAGCTGTGGGATAATGCAATGATCAATACCAGCGATGGTTGTTTTATATTTTTCGAGTAAATGTTTTGAACCTTGTTCAAGATACTTTTGCACTTCTGTATCAACTTGATAGTTTTTGGCAAAGGCTCCCCCCTCAAAACCACTTGCATAATTGACAGTCGTAGAAACAAACATTTTATTTATGTTGTACCGAGCCTTGATATTCAATTCGCCAACGCTTTCTTTGAAATCACCAGTTGCGTAGCATAATTTAGGCTCGCTTGTTACAGCACTATTAGATTCACCTCTGGGGAACTTAGCCTTCAAAAAATCAATATATCCATCTATATTTTTGAAGTAAGTGGGCGAAGTCCAACCTTTTTCAGACCAAACTACCTGCGCTACTACCAAGACTATTCTTTCGTTAGGCTTTAATCTTATCTTATTTGATTCAGCATCAACTTCTTCTTTGGGTTGAACGAAAATTTTCTTGACATCAACTTTACCGTTGGTTATAAACTGACTTTCAAAAATCGAACGCAAAGCAAAAATTTCCACAAGGGTTCTGAACAATTCAGTGTCTTTGAGTTGAGAAAATCCTTTTTCAATCGCTTCGGCAAATTGGCTTACTGCTGCACTCTCAGTAGCTCCAAAAAAGGTTTTTCGAATTTGTTCAAGTCCTCCTAATTCGACACAAGTATAAATAGCTTTATTATTACCACCTTGAATTTTAATATTAAAAAGCCTTTTAACCGTTTTCTCATCATCGTACTCTCCCAATTCGCCAAGCGTGATTTTATTGTCATCTAAATCAAAGATGATAGGCAAAACATAGTTAGTGATTTTTTCACCTTTTTTATTCTCGGATTCGATTTTTGGCCAATCCAAGACATCGTCCCACTCACCAAGGTCTTTGCTTTTTTGCTGTCCTATTTTTATTAGTGTTTGTAGCATGGGTTTGTCAATATTTTATTTCCTCAAAACAATACATTTCTTATGACAATTAACAGGGTAAAGCATAGCTTTGACAGTAATTGTCACAAAAAATTTATCGAATGGTAGATTTAGGAAAAATTAAGGGATAGCGCGTTCATCAAAACAGAGACCATTACATACTTCGCAGTCGATTTGTCTCAGTTGTCCGCAATTATGACATTTCCCATTGGGGCGATTAATCAAGCCGCTACCGCTAACTTGAAAAAATGAAGAATAAATGCTATTTTTGTCCATAAATAAAAGATTTTGTTGATTAGCAAAGCTTTTAATGAGTCGACAACGGGCCTCGGAATCCATGTCGACTCTTTGTTTTTACATTCAATCCATTTGTACTCTTTGGAAAATTTTACATTAGCATCCATTACAACGTACAAGTTTCAATCCATTTCTTAAGGAATTTTTATTGTAAGTAGTAATGGAAATCCTGCAAAGATACATGAGTAATTTTGAAATATTCAAGTGTTTTTTCAAGAAAAAATACAAATGCCACTTTAAGTTCTCCGTCAACACCGTATAAAAAGCCCCGAAGGCCAAAACGGAGTATTTGGTGAAGGCGGTTTTGAAGGGAGTGGATTTGTCAAGTTTGAAAAAGTAGCTGTATCTTCCCTTCTTTAAGTTGTATTTTCGGAAATTTATTCCATATTTGGGAATTTATTTCCCGTATTTGACGTATGGTTATTATCGCTAAATCTGCTTTAGTGAAGTTTGGTGAAAAGCACGCAGATGCCATTGTACCTTTGTTAGAATGGTATGACAATGTTTTACAGGCAGATTGGGGGCATCTTATGGATGTAAAATCCACTTTTAATTCGGTTGATTTTGTAGGAAATGACCGGTTTGTGTTCAATATCAAAGGGAATCGTTATTGCTTAGTTGCTTTAATTCACTTCTCAATCCGTACCGTTTATATAAAATTCATTGGTACTCATGCTGATTATAACAAAATAGATGTTTCAACCATTGACTACAAACTATGAAAATCAACAACGAAGCAGACTACAAAAAAGCGTTTGAACTGTTTGATGCTTTAACGGCGGTTATGACTGACAACCCCCAAAAGCAGGCCGAGGCTCGTTTGATAGCTGAAGCAATTCAGGCCTATGAGCAGGAGTTCGTGATGTTTCCGCGCCCTTCTACACTTTCGGGAATGATTGAACTCAAAATGTACGAGATGAAACTCAAACAAAAAGATTTGGCAGAGCTTTTAGAAGTAGAGGCATCGCGGGTATCCGAGCTGTTGAGCGGAAAAAGGAGGATTACGCTTGATTTAGCAAAAAAACTTCACGAACGTCTCGGTATTGATGGCAATTTTATCTTAGAAGTTGCCTGAAAATACCAGTTTCAATACCGCATCCCCGCCACAATCTCATTCAAATAATCTTTTAGCCCTTGCGGCTGCATGACTTGGATATGTTTGTGAAGTCCTAATATAAAACGGCCTATCCCTCGGAAATCCCGAATTTCTACCCCTAATCGAAAGGTAAAAGGTTCTTGGTTTTTGAGCCGCTCCATATACGAGCGCGTTGCGGGGTATTCTTCCACCAAGAGCTGATAGGCCGTAGAAGTCAAGTGCAATTCCACAAAAATAGGCTCGGGCCCCGTCCACCCAAAAATGTCTATCTCTGCCGAAACTGAGGTGTTTTCTTGCTTTTCTCTCAGTACTTCTATGTCTTCGATGCGGCTTGTTTTGAAGGTTTTTACGATTTGGCTTTGGGGTTCGTAGGCATTGAGTTGTGAAAAATCATCCGTAAAACTCAACGGCTCTACCAAACGGTCGGTGACGGTATCCGAATGAGAAGAATGATACCGCAACAGCCGCACTTGAAGTTTGGCTTTGATGGCTTCGTTGAGTTGGGTGACGACTTGGGCACGATGACGGTCGAGCAGCTCCGCCGCAAGTGGCACTAGCTCAGAAGTCAAATAGATTTTACGCTCAATACTAGCATAAAAAGGGCTGGATGTTTTGAGTCCAGCCAATAAGGGTTGTAGCAGGGTCGTTTCTTCCAACGTGAAGGTAATTTTGGAAGTATCTGCTTCAAAAATCCAATAGCGGTTTTGGTCGTCATGCTCAAGCAAATACCCCAATTTCTCCAACAATTTCAAATAACGATACAGCGAACGCGGCGAGGTATTGACGGCTCGCGCCAATTGTGGCACCGTCCGTGGGCGCTCTTTGAGCAAGCTGATAAGGCGCAGTACGCGCTCAATTTTGGCCTGTTCGGTGTTGGTATCTTCTTTTGAAAAAACGGGCATAAGTGCTATGATAGAGTTAAAGGGTACTTTCTAAAAAAGTGACTTTCCAAGTTTCTTTCTACTCACAAGCTAAACTTGGAATGTCTGACTAAGTCCTCAAAAATGACTTTCCAAGTTGCTTTCTACTCGCAAGCTAAACTTGGAAAGTCTGACTATGTCCTCAAAAGTGACTTTCCAAGTTGCTTTCTACTCGCAAGCTAAACTTGGAAAGTCTGATTAAGTCTTCAAAAGTGACTTTCCAAGTTTCTTTCTACTCACAAGCTAAACTTGGAAAGTCTGACTAGGTTTAGAGTGGCGTCTTTATTTAGCGTTCAATTTTTCTTTAAACAGCTTCAAAATCCGCTTGTACTCGTCCATCCAGCTCGTAGCTTCCACAAAACCGTGGTCTTCCATTGGGTAAGAAGCCATCTCCCAATTTTCTTTTTTGAGTTCAATGAGGCGTTGTACCAAACGATACGAGTCTTGAATATGCACGTTGACATCTACCATACCATGACAAATCAAGAGGTGGTCGCGCAAGCCAGCGGCATGATAAATCGGCGAACTACGACGATAAGCCAGTGAATCGGTCTGCGGCTCGTTGAGGATATTTGAAGTATAGCCGTGATTGTAAGCCGCCCAGTCGGTCACGGGTCGCAGTGCCGCCCCTGCCGCAAACACGCCCGGCTTGGTAAATAGCGCCATCAACGTAATAAACCCACCATAGGAGCCACCGTAAATCCCTATACGTTTTGGATTGATGCCGTGCTTTTCGACCAAATACTTAGCTCCGTCCACGTTGTCATCCAAATCTTTGCCTCCCATAAAACGGTAAATACCCGTACGCCAGTCGCGGCCATAGCCCGCCGAAGCACGATAGTCCATGTCCAAGACGGTATACCCTTGGTCGGCGAGTAAGTTGTGAAACATATATTCACGGAAATACTGACTCCACCATTTGTGGGCGTTTTGGAGATAACCCGCCCCGTGTACAAACACCACAGCCGCGCCGTTTTTCTTTTTAGGAACGTACAAACGTGCATAAATTTCGGCACCGTCCGCCGCTTTTACTTTCACGATTTGAGGCTCACGCCAAGCATAAGACTTAAACTCACTACTCAAGGAGCTAGTGAAAGCCTGAGCTGTGGCATTGGGCTGATTGTCTTGCAAATACAACTCCCAAGGCTTGGTAGCCGAAGAGTATCGAATCAACAATTTGGACTCATCGGGCGATAATGCGGCGTCGTTGGCGCCGACCATAGTCGTCAGACGGATGCGGTCGCCACCCGTTGCTGCCATTTTGTAGAAATGTTGCTCACCAGGGTGTACTTCGTTGGAAGTAAAATAAATCGTCTTTTTATCTTTAGAGAGTTCAGCTTGTTGAACCTCAAACTTACCCGAAGTAAGGGCTTTGCGCTCTCCCGTACGAACATTGATGGTATACAAATGCGAGTAGCCTGTGGCTTCCGAATGAAAAATGATTGTCTCTTCATCCAACCAATCGAGCCAATTACTACCAGGGCCACCCACCCAAGCTTCATCGCGCAAGCGATCCAATACTTTCAATTTCACAGTAGTAGGATCAAGGAGCGCAATCCATCTGTCTTTGTTGTCTTGCGCACGGACAATCACCACTGCATATTTGCCATTTTCGGACCATTGTATGCTCGTAAACTGTACTTTACGCGTAATTGCTTTTTTGGAAGTATCGGCTTTGTAGTCTTTCACGTAATCGGGCTTATCGGTGATACCCGTCAAATCTTTGACGGAAGCCTCGCGCACCGTATCTTTCTGAATATCATATACAAACAACTGAGTACTCATTTGCGCGGAGCCTACCTTGGTACGGGCTGGAATATCTTCCGTAAAACCTGACTCCGTAACGTAGTTGGGGACAATGGTATTTTTGGCATTGCCCACTGCTTTTACGGCTCTATAAATGATGAAATCTCCCTGAGGCGCAAGCATTATATTGTCGATATTAGCGTCGTTGGTAGAGATTTCCTTGGGTCGTTTGGGTTGGTTACTTTTGGCAATCTTGTCGCCTTCTTTTTTCTTGTCGGCGCGCTCTTTCAAAATCTCAAATAGAGCCAATTGATCATTTTTGAGCCATTTTTCTTGCTCACTCGGAGCCGCTTCTGTTTTTTTGGAACCCGCCACAAAATTGGTAAGCTGTACCAATTCGCTCGTAATCAGATGCAACGAAAAAAGATTCAATCCTCTTTTGAAAATGGCTCTGCTTTCATCTCCGCTAAATTTCACATTTGATTCAACCTCCACCGTATTGGTCAGCCGTCGTGTTTGTCCCGTTTTAAGCTCTATCCAATACAAGTCTCCATTTTTTTCAAAAAGCTTTTGGGTACGCGCCTTGTTATAATCGCCATTCCTTCCGGGCAAGGCAAGACGCTCCGTGGAAGTCACTTTACGGGTTTGTTTGGTAGCGAGGTCATACACATAGAGCGAATCGCTGGTAGCATTGTCGGGATTCCAACTGAAATACACTTTTGTGCCGTCTTCGCTCCAATAAGGACTACTGGGGGCGACTCCCATCCACTTTGGGTCGCGCATGATTTTTTCGACCGTGAGCGGGGCTAAAGTTTGGGATTGTACATAAAAACGACTTAAAAAAAGGGGAAAAATGGCCAAAATTACCCTCCAAGTTGGTTTATATAAATATCTCATAAATAAGGGTGATGAAGAGTTAAATCGTTAAAGATAGTGTTTGAACTCCAAAGAAAATGAATCCTTCGCACAAAACGATACATAGCGGCTATATCCTTTATTTCAATAGATAAAAACAGAAAAAAATGAGTCACTAAGGAGAATTACAACTTGGCAAGTTTATGTTTCGCAACTTTTTTCAAACTTGCCAAGTTTATGTTTCGTAGTTATCTTAAGACTGCATTATGACGGTTGTCATTTTTTGCTTTGTCCCTAACTTTTAGCATTGTATCTTATCAATATTCTCGCACCATGCGTCCAAAAATTAGTTATATTTCTCCCCAAGAAGCCCTCTCGTGCGTTGAATCTGGTCAACGCGTTTTTGTACAAGGAAGCGCCCAAACGCCCACTTTTTTGTTGAAACATCTGGCCCAAGAAGCCCCACGTCTACGCGATGTAGAGATTGTTTCGATTACGGTTTATGGCGATATTTTTGTGGATAAACCTGAGTATGAAGGGCATTTTCATATCAATTCGCTGTTTGTATCGCAAAGCATCCGCAAAGCCGTCAACGAAGGTCGCGCCGACTATGTACCCGTATTCTTAAGCGAAATTCCCCAATTGTTTGGTCAAGGTATCTTACCCATTGATGTCGCCTTGGTACATGTCTCTCCTCCCGACCAGCACGGCTATTGCTCTTTGGGGCTATCGGTCGATATAGCCCGTTCTGCCATCGACAATGCCCGCTTTGTTGTCGCGCAAGTCAACCCGAATGTACCTCGTACTCACGGCGATGGCATCATCCATGCTAGTAAGTTCCATGCGATGGTGTATTGCGAAGATGCCTTACACGAGGCTAGTTTTGGCGGTGCGGTTTCGGATATTGATCAGAAAATAGGCCAATACGTAGCCGAACTTATCGATGATGGTAGCACCCTCCAAATGGGAATTGGTTCGATTCCTAATGCCGTTTTGCAATGTCTTCATAACCACAAAGACCTTGGCGTGCATACCGAAATGTTTAGCGACGGGCTAGTTGATTTGTTTGACAAAGACATTATCAATAATAAGCACAAAGTCATCTATCCCAACAAAACTGTGACGGGTTTTGCTTTAGGAACCAAACGGCTTTATGATTACGTCAACGACAATCCTGCCTTTGCTTTTTTGGATATTGATTTTGTAAATGAGCCACATATCATCAAACAAAACCCCAAAGTCGTAGCCATCAATAGCGCCGTAGAGGTGGATGCTACGGGCCAAATATGCTCCGATTCGATAGGTACTTACCAGTATTCGGGCGTGGGTGGTCAAATGGATTTTATGCGAGGAGCCGCGCTGAGCAAAGGTGGTAAACCAATCATTGCCTTGCCTTCGCGCACCCAAAAAGGTATCTCACGGATTGTTCCTTATCTCAAACAAGGCGCAGGCGTAGTCACTACCCGAGCACACGCGCACTATATCATTACTGAATATGGCGTAGCTTATCTTTTT
>VFQQ010005334.1_pt1 | contig 10709 bp, 13 predicted proteins | sample 3512341 | NCBI WGS metagenome assembly VFQQ01 (sample SAMN10412373, study PRJNA504923) | tailings metagenome | isolation source: Relicate 2 Philex TSF1 revegetated site | place: Philippines: Tuba, Benguet | collected 2017-08-29
TCCCACCAGCCGGGGTAGTAGTAGAACGGCGCCACCTTGTTGAAGCCGAGCTTCTGGTCGTCATAGGGGCCGACCCACTCGGCCGCGTCGATCGTGCCCTTTTCCAGCGCCGGATAGATGTCGCCGCCGGCGAGCTGCTGCGGCACGACGCCGAGCTTGGTGAGGACCTGGCCGGCGAATCCGCCGATGCGCATCTTCAGGCCCTTCAGGTCATCGACCGACTTGATCTCCTTGCGGAACCAGCCACCCATCTGGGCGCCGGTATTGCCGCAGGGAATCGCGTGGATGTTGTAGTCCTTGAAGAACTCGTTCATCGCCTCGCGGCCGCCGCCATGCACCATCCAGGCATCCTGCTGGCGGGCGTTGAGGCCGAAGGGCACGGCGGTGTCGAAGGCGAAGGTCGGATCCTTGCCCACGTAGTAGTAAGAAGCGGTGTGGCCGCATTCCACCGTGCCGGCCTGGACCGCATCGGCGACCTGCAGGCCGGGGACGATTTCGCCGGCGGCGAAGACGCGGATCTGGAACTTGTTGTCGGTCGCTTCCGCCAGCGCCTTCGACATCACCTCGCCGGCGCCGAAAATCGTGTCCAGGCTCTTCGGGAAACTGGAGGCACACCGCCACCTGATTTCGGGCATCGACTGGGCGATGGCCGGCGCGGCGATACCGCCGGCGGCGACCGCTCCCACGCCGAGGCCAGCGGAAGTCAGGAATTTACGACGCTTCATAGATGATCTCCCAAACCGGTGAACCGCTGCCGGCTGCGGCCTCCCCCGAATTTCTACAGCCGAATTCCGCTGCTGAACCGAATTCCGCTGCTGAACGCCGACGCGCCAGCATAGACGAAAACACCCCCACTGAAAATGGATCACATGGCCGCGCAGGACGGGGCGACCGTGCGCGGCGGCTGTCACCGATCCTCAACACAAGCGTCACCAAAGAGTCCCGCCCCCCCGGTATCGATTGCCCGTCTGCAAGGGGATTTCATGCTGGAAGTATCGGGGCTTACCAAGCGGTTCGGCACGCATGCCGCGGTCGACGCGGTGTCGCTGTCGGTGCCGGCGGGACAGTTCGTCGGCGTGATCGGCCGCTCCGGCGCCGGCAAGTCCACCCTTCTCCGCCTGATCAACCGGCTGGAGGAGCCGTCCGAAGGTTCGATCCGCTTCGAGGGGCAGGAAGTCTCGGCGCTCAAGGGCCGCCCGCTGCGCGCCTGGCGGGCCCGCTGCGCCATGGTGTTCCAGCAGTTCAACCTGGTGGGCCGCCTGGATGTGCTGAACAACGTGCTGCTCGGCCGCTCCTTCGCCGTGCCCACCGCGCGCGCCCTCCTCAAGCTCTGGTCGGTCGAAGACCGCGCCCTGGCGCTCTCCGCCCTGGAACAGCTCGATATCGGCCTGCTCGCCGCGCAGCGGGCCGAGACGCTCTCGGGCGGGCAGCAGCAGCGCGTCGCCATCGCCCGGGCGCTGCTGCAGGAACCCGACCTCATCCTGGCCGACGAGCCGATCGCCTCGCTCGATCCCCGCAACACCCGGGTCGTCATGGAGGCGCTGCGCCAGATCAACCGCGAGCTCGGCATCACCGTCCTCTGCAACCTGCACGACCTCGACCTTGCCAAGGCCTATTGCGACCGTCTGGTCGGCATGGCCCAGGGCCGCATCGTCTTCGACGGCCTGCCGGAAGACCTCACGGAAGAGCATGCGCGCGAGCTCTATGGGCTCGAAGCCGGGGACGTGCTGGACCTCGCTCCCGAGACGCTGCTCCCCGTCGCCATGGCGAACGACTCCCGCCGCTTCGCCGGCCGGCGCGCCGCGGCCGGCTGATCTTCAACCCGGAAGGACCCAAGCGATGCTCGATCGTCGTACCCTGATTGCCGCCGCCGCCCTCACGTTCGCCGCCGGCACCGCCGGCGCCCAGGACTGGAAGGCCAAGTATCCCGAACTCACCTTCGCCGTGGTTCCGGCCGAGAACGCCTCCGGCGTGACCGAGCGTTTCGCACCGTTCATGGACTACCTGTCGAAGGAGATCGGGACCAAGGTGACGCTGCGCATCGCCAGCGACTACGCCGCGGTGATCGAAGGCCAGCGCGCCGGCAACATCCATATCGGCTACTACGGCCCCGCGGCCTATGCCCGGGCCTATGTGACCGGCGTGAAGACGGAACCCTTCGTCATCACCGTGAACGCCGATGGTTCCGAAGGCTATCACTCGGTCTTCTATGTGCGCGCCGACAGCCCCTACCAGAAGCTCGAAGACCTGAAGGGCAAGAACCTGGGCCTGGTCGATCCCAACTCGGCCTCCGGCAACAACATGCCCCGCTTCGCGCTCAGCAAGATGAAGATCGATCCCGAGGTCTTCTTCGGCAAGGTCGTCTATACCGGCAGCCACGAGAACGCCGTGCTGGCCCTGCAGCAGAAGACCGTCGAGGTGGCCGCCAACTGGTGGAACGCGGAGAGCGACTCGAACCTGTCGCGGATGGCCAACAAGGGCCTGGTGAAGGCCGAGGATTTCCGCATCATCTTCAAGTCCGAACTGATCGCCAATTCGCCCTTCGCCTATATCGCCGACCTGCCGCCCGAGCTGAAGGCGTCGATCAGGAAGGCCTTCATGGACTCTCCGGTCAAGGCGAAGGCCGCCTTCGACAAGCTGTCCGACGGCAAGGATCGCGGCTTCAAGGAGGTCGACCACTCCTTCTTCAAGGAAACGGTCGACCTGATCCGCTTCGTCGACGCCCAGCGCAAGAAAAGCTCTTGAACGACGGCGGGACGATCCGAAATGACGACGACGATCGTCCCGCTGCCACCCACCCGGCTGGCGGTACTGACAGCGGCCTATGACGACGCCCTGAAGGCCCGCCGCCGCCAGGGACTGCTGCTGGCGGCCGCCGTGCTGTTCTGCACCGCCCTCGCCTCCTGGTCGGCCGAGGTCAGCCCTTACAAGTTCTTCGCCAATATCGGCAACTTCACCAGCTATATCGGGCGGCTGTTCCATCTCGATTCCGGCGGCTTGGTGCTGAGCGATCCGGTCGAATGGTTCTGGGGCATCGGCAAGTGGTCGAAGCTCCTGGCCGAGACGCTGCTGATCGCCTATCTCGGCACGGCACTCGGCGCCATCGCGGGCTTCTTCCTGTGCTTTCTCGCCGCCGCCAACCTGACCGCCAACAGCTGGATCCGCTGGCCGGTCAGGCGGTTCCTGGAATTCTCGCGCACCGTACCGGAACTCGTCTTCGCGCTGATCTTCGTCATCGCCTTCGGGCTGGGCCCCGTACCGGGCGTGCTCGCCATCGCCATCCACACCATGGGCGCGCTCGGCAAGCAGTTCTTCGAGGTCGCCGAGAACATCGACATGCGGCCGGTCGAAGGTGTCACCGCCACGGGCGGCACCTGGAGCACCATGATCCGCTTCGCCGTGCTGCCCCAGGTCGCCTCCAACTTCGTCAGCTACACCCTGCTGCGCTTCGAGATCAACGTGCGCGGCGCCTCGGTCATGGGCTTCGTCGGTGCCGGCGGCATCGGCCAGGACCTCTTGGAGGCGATCCGCAAGTTCTACTACTCCGACGTTTCCGCCCTCCTCCTCCTGATCATCGCCACCGTCATGGTCATCGACCTGCTCACCGAGCGGCTGCGCCATCGCATCCTGCATATCGAGAGGCGGGCATGACCGATCTCGACCAACTGAAGCGCCGCCATCCCGCCGTCTTCGCCCCTTCGATCGGCCAGCGCTTCGGTGGTCCGATCGCCGCCGCCGCCGTCGGCCTGTCGCTGATCGGCGGGCTGTGGCAGCTCGGCTTTTCGCCGGGACGCATCGCCGACGGCATGGGCCAACTCGGCGTCCTGCTCGGCCTGATGTTCCCGCCCGATCCAGGCAGCCTCGCCCGGGCCATGATCTACCTGAAGGCGCTGGGCGAAACGGTCGCCATCGCGTTCCTCGGAACTTTCGGCGCCGCGGTGCTGGCACTGCCGGTGGGGCTTCTCGCCGCCAAGAACGTGGTGGCGAACCGCATCCTGCATTTCCTGGCGAGGCGGACGCTCGACAGCGTCCGCGGCGTCGACACGCTGATCTGGGCCCTCATCTGGATCAACGTCGTGGGCCTCGGGCCCTTCGCCGGCGTGCTCGCGATCCTGATCGCCGACCTCGCCACCTTCGGCAAGCTGTTCTCCGAGGCGATCGAGGCCGCCGACAAGCGCCCGATCGAAGGCGTGCTGTCGACCGGCGGGAGTTCGCTGCACCGCATCCGCTTCGGCATCCTGCCGGGTGTCTTTCCGGTCATGCTCGGCCAGGTGCTGTACTTCTTCGAAAGCAACACGCGGTCGGCCACCATCATCGGCATCGTCGGCGCGGGCGGCATCGGCATGCATCTGGCCGAGCAGATCCGCACGCTGGAATTCGGCCATGTCGCCTTCATCGTGATCAGCATCCTCTGCGCGGTGGCGCTCATCGACGCGATCTCGAGCCGCCTGCGCTTCGCCATCATCGGCAAGCGGCAGGTGCCGGTCGATTGAGGGGCGATCTCCAACCCCGTCAGAACACCGGCGCCGACCCCCGCGGACCGATCTCCCATTCGAAGGCATCGTCGCCCTGGTCCATGCGCGCGCGCACCTGCGCCCGCAGGAAACGGTCGTGAACCGCGAGCAGGCCCTCGAGAAGACCGTTCCAGCCATCGAAGGCCGATGCCGGCACGCCCTGCACGCCCCGCATCAGCCGCCAGCCGGCTGTGCGGACGCGCACCGTCTTCCGCCCGGCATCGATCTCGACCGGATCGTCCTGGGCCATGGCGAGGCCGGCCCAGAGTTTGGCAAACGACAGCGCGCTGTCGTCGCTCACACCGAGGGTCCCGGCGATCTCGTCATAGAACTGCATGCCGACCTGCACGGCGGCGACATGGGCGAGGCGGGCGGCCTCGGCCGGGCCGAACAGGTTGGCCAGCACCGGCAGGGCGCTGCGGATGTAGTCCATCGCATAGTTGCGGTTGGCCTTGGCCAGGCGCTCGGGCGTCCAGTCGGTGGCGGAAAGCTTCGGCGCCGCCTCGGGGTCGAAACGCGGCGGCGCCTCACCCGGGGAAAAGCGCAGCCGCTCTTCGGGGGCGAGCGGGCGGTCGAATTCGCGAAAATAGCCCGACAGGCCGGGCTGGCCGTCGGTCGTCTGCGAGGTGCAGACGAAGCCGAGCCTGGGATTGCCGAGGCTGACCCCGTTATGGGCATACCATCCGCGCAGCATTCCGCGGCTCACTTCCGTCGGCACGCCGCACAGCGCCACGCCGTCGAACACCCAGCGGGGAGGCACGAAATGCACCCAGGCCCTGGTGTCGCCCTCGCGCATGAACTGCACCTTCACCCCGCCGACCTTGTTGGCGAGATAGTGGTAGCCGGCCGCCTTCACCGGATCGGGCAGGCCCGACAGGCCGAGCTTCTCGATCCCCGGCAGGAACTTCTCCAGGTGCTGGCGGCGAAACAGGTGGAACATGAATTCGCCCGCATCGGCGGCGCCGCGCCGGGTGACGACTGTCAGGATCAGGCCGGTGAACCAGCGGTGATAGAGCGTGGCGACCGCCCGCCAGCCGTCCTCGCGGCTGGCGCCGGTGGGCAGATCCGAACTCACGGGCTTCCCTCTTCCTCGTTGAAGAACGTATCGCGGATACTGGTCCAGGTGACCTCGTCCGGGGCGACCAGCAGCGGCGCCGGCCGTGCCGGCAGGTCTATGCGATAGCGCTCGCCGTCGACGCGGGCGGCATGGCCGCCGGCCTCGGCGTGAATCAGCAAACCGGCGAGATGATCCCAGGGCTGGGTGCGGTGATAGACGGCGAAGCTGATCGCCCCTTCCAGCATGCCGAGATATTCCTGGGCGCAGCAGCGCAAGGCCAGGATGGACCCGATGCGGTTGGCCCGATAGGCCATGCGGGCCACCGTGGGGCGGTGGCCGTTCCGGCTGTTGAGCACGCCGTGCATGGCGGGCAGGCCGCGCGGCACGGGGATGCGGACGCGCCTGCCGTCGAGGAAGGCGCCCTTGCCCCGCACGGCGGTGGCGAGGCGGTCGCGGATGGGATCGTAGATCCACCCGGCTTCCGTCACCCCGTCGGCCATATAGGCGAGGATCACGGCGAAGAGCGGCAGGCCGGAGGCGAAGTTGAGCGTGCCGTCGACCGGATCGAGGATCCAGGCGGTGCGGGCGGCAGGCAGGCGGGCGACCAGCGTAGGGTCCTCGGCCGCCGCCTCCTCTCCCACCATCAGGGCCTGGGCGTCGAAGTCGCGCAGCCGGGCGGAAAGCAGGCGTTCGGATTCCAGATCGGCCGCGGTGACGAGGTCGTGCGGGCCCTCCTTTTCCTGGGTGTCGCCGGGCTTCAGCCGGCGAAAGCGCGGCAGGATGGCGCTCTGCGCCACCTCGCGCAGTGCCGCGCCGATCCCGGTCATGAATGCTTCGTCGATCACGCGGCCTCGCCCTCCGGACCCGCCCCCGCGCCGACAATAGGCGTGCCCGCGCCCGGGAGCGATAGCGTAAGGGAAGACTGGGCGATCGGATCGGTGGCGAGCGGGATGCCCCGCTCGCGCCGCAGCATGACGAATTTGAAGGGAACGCCTTCCGCCTCGATCTTCGCCACCAGCCCCTCGCAGAGCTTGTGCAGCCGGTACTGGAAGGCGGGATCGTTGGCGTAGTCGCGCGCCATCGCCTTCGACAGGCGCTCGAAGCGCTCCTTGCGCTCCGCCTTCAGCTCGGCCGGGGTGAGCGGGCGGGCCGGCCGCTCGTCCAGCCGCTCCAGCCCGCAGAAGCGGCCGATCTTCTCCTCGGCCCTGAGTGCGGCGCTCGACTGCCCCTGGGCCAGGGCCTGGTCGCGGATCAGTTCCAGGGTTTCCAGATGGTCCTGCGCGGAAGGGGGTTCGCGCTTGTCACCCAAGGGGTTAGGGGTGTCGCGGCCGGTCTGGTCGCGGAACGCCTGTTCCGCCCCGAGCGGAAGCGGCGTTCCGCTTTCCGCCCCCACCCAACCCTTGGCGCGCAGTTCGCGGACGGCGCCGCGGACCGCCCGGTCGGTCAGGTTCAGGTCACGGGCGAGACGGAGTGTGGGCACCTTCGCCGGCAGGGTCGGGCATTCCGGGTCTTCGAGGATCAGGGCCACCATCACCTGCTTCGCGGCGGGTGTGAGGATCTTGGCGCCTATCACGGCGCTGATGCGGGAGCGGAGGAGAGCCAGCAGCGCGGCGGGGCTGCCGGGGAGGAGAAATTCGCCTGACATGAGCAGAATCCTTGGTCGAATTAAATTTCTGCATTATAACACAAAATATAGCAGGGGGCAATTTTTCTGCTCTGTGAGGCCAGCCTTTTGCGTCATACGCGCCTATTGATAGCGGCGGCCGCTGCACACTCCGGTGCAGGGAATGGAGAATAGAGAGCAATCCGAATCACTTTACGGTCACATTTACTGAGATGGCGCCAGTTGTCAGATATCGAATGACGACCTGCTGGCTCGAATCTGCCAGTTTGACAAACGTATAGACATTCTCGTTTGGGAAAATGTCCTCAAAGCCCCGCGAGAATTCGGCCCTTTCAAGGCGCTTCTCACGAAGCAATTGAGAAAAATAGCACTCGGCATGTTCTGCATCGGACGATGCTTCGGCGCATGCCGTCGGCCTTTTCAGGCCAATCCATGTGGCCGCGATCACCGCCGCGCCCAACGCTGCAAACAAGTACCTCTTACGCATGGCTGGTCTTTGGAAAGCCTCGGCTCAACACGTCGACGGTAACATCGCGGGATGCGGCGATGAATGCCCAGGACGACTAGGCTGCGATCAAGAAGTGGCATTTCCGCGGCTGCACGCCCCTCTGCAATCGACTATCTCCTTCGCCCATGGACCTTTTCTTCTACGGCACCTTGATGGACATCGACGTGCTGTCCCGCGTGACGGGGCGGCCGTTCACTGCCGACGCTTTGCTCCCCGCCACGCTCACCGGCTGGCGCCGGGTGCGGGCGCTGGGCGAGCCCTACCCCATCGTGCTGCCGGAGCCAGGCGGCGTGGTGCAGGGCGTGGTGGTTCGCGACCTGACGGAGGCCGACGTGGCCAAGCTCTCGCACTACGAGGGGACCAAGTACGACCTGGTGCCGGCTGATGCCGAGATCGGCGGCAGGCCGCATCCGGTGCGGTTCTACCGCCCCGGCCCGGCATTCAAGGCCGATCCCGAACCTTGGGAGTTCGACGCTTGGGTGAAGAATGAGAAGACCGCCTTCCTGAAGCGGGTCTCCGACCGCGGCTTTGCCTGAAGGAGCGCGCCATGGACCGCGACAGCGACGTCGAACTGATCGAGAGGCGCGAAGGCTACAAGGGCTGGTTCCGCATCAATATCTACAGCTTCCGCCACAAGCTTTTCGGCGGCGGCTGGAGCAAGCCGTTCAAGCGCGAGGTGTTCGAGCGCGGCCATGCGGTGGCGGTCCTTCCTTTCGACCCCATCCGCGACGAGGTGGTGCTGATCGAGCAGTTCCGCGCCGGCGCCTATGCCGCGGGCGGCGAGCCCTGGCTGGTCGAGGCGGTGGCCGGCGTGATCGAGGCGGGCGAGACGCCGGAGGCAGTCGCCCGGCGCGAGGCGCTGGAGGAGGCGAACTGCACCATCACCGACCTCGACCCCGCCGGGGCGCATTACGTCAGCCCGGGCGGGACCAGCGAGCTCTGCCACATCTATATCGGCCGCTGCTCGGCCGAAGGGATCGGCGGCATCCATGGCCTGGCCGACGAGAACGAGGATATCCGGGTGTTCACACTCCCCTTCGCCGAAGCGCGGGCGATGCACCGCCGCGGCGAGATCACCGTCGGGCCGCTGGTGGTGGCGCTGCTGTGGCTGGAGCTGGAACGGGAGCGGTTGCGGCGGGAGTGGGTCTAGGCACCGTTTGTGCAACTAGGTTCCGCAACCGTTCTGCACTATATTCGCGGCATGAGCGCACGAAAGACCTCTCGTCCCAAGGCCCGGCTGGGTATCTATGTTCCGCCGGAAGCGGCGGTCATCGAGAAGACTGTATCGGCGCGCAAGTTTCCTGATTCCGTCGCCGGCAATGAATACAGCCTGAGCTTCGGCACGGATTCGACCGGGGATGCGGCGGTGTGGATCAAGTTTCCCGTCATCAACGATCCCGAACTGCCCAAAAACAAGGAGAAAGTCGCCGAATTGGTGAAGTTCTCCAGCGAGGTCACCCGCGCAGTGATCGACCTGCAACAGCCCTATTGGCCCTACGTCGACTTTGAGACCGTGTCAGGCTGACGTTCCAATCCATGCTGCCGGCAGAACTCAAGGAACTGGCGATACATCTGATCGATGCTTTGCCAAAGGAAGGGTTTCTCCGTCGCGCCATATCTACCGCCTACTATGCTTTGTTTCATCTACTGATCGGCGAAGCCAGCCTCCGCTTCATGCCGGCAGAGCCGCAAACACTGCGACTTCAAACCATGCGGGCATTCGCCCATCGGGATATGAAAAACGTCTGCATGGGATTCGCCGGCCGGGCGAAACAGTCCGAGAAAGTCGCGCAGATGCTCTTGCTGCCCGTCGAGGAGGAGATCCGGACGGTGGCGGAGATATTCGTTGAACTGTACGAGGCACGGCACGCTGCCGACTATGATCGTTCGGCACGCATCGATCGCCTGAATGTGCTGAAAGCGACCGCCAAAATGGAGGAAGCCTTCACCGCTTGGGAGACCGTACGCACCAGCCAGAATGCTGGTGTTTTTCTCGCCGCGCTGATGCTCGACAAGGCGTGGAAGTCGAACTGACGGCATGAATCCCGCATCATCGACCGCATGCTGATCGCGCAGATTTCCGACGTTCACGTCCGGCCCCGGGGGGAACTCTACCAGGGGGTGGTCGATTCGAACCGGGCGCTTGAGGAGGCCGTTGCGCATCTGCACGGCCTCGATCCGCGGCCCGACCTGGTGCTGATCACGGGCGACATGGTGGATCACGGCGACCCGGCGGAATACAGGCAGCTCATGGAGATACTGGCCGATCTTCAGATCCCCTATCACGTGATCCCGGGCAATCACGACGAGCGACGGGCCTTTCGCGCCGCCTTCCCTGCCCTCGCGCCCTGGCCGGCCGAAGGGCCGCTCGACTTCGCGGTCGAGGGGTATCCGGTGCGCATCCTGGCGCTGGACAGCACCATCCCGGGCCTGCACCACGGCGAGATCGGCGCACCGTCGCTCGCCTGGCTGGAGGCACAACTTTCCGCGGATAGCCGGCCGACGCTGGTGCTGCTGCACCATCCGCCCTTCGAGACCGGCATTCCCTATATGGACAAGTACGGGCTGCACCACCCGGAGCGGCTCGCGGCGGTGCTGGCGAAGTTCGGGCATGTCGAGCGGGTGCTGTGCGGGCATGTGCACCGGCCGATGCAGATCCGCTGGGCCGGGACCATCGTCTGTACCTGCCCCTCGACGGTGACGCAGATCGCGCTGCGGCTCAGGGCCGATGCGAAACCGGCTTCGTATCTGGAGCCGCCTGCCGCCCTGCTGCACCACTTCGTGCCGGGACGGCCGATGGTCACGCATACGAGCCATATCGGGCGGTTCGCAGGGCCGTTTCCGTTTGCTTGATTTGTGTCCCTTCTCCGCCAGGAGAAGGAAACTCTCCCGGAAGGCTTCTTCCGCTCGGCGCTCTGGGGTCACCAGCGGACAACCACCTATTCACCAGCGCTCGGCCGTAGTTCACCGCAACCACGATTCCGCTTCGATATATCTGCGCACGTA
>VFQQ010005336.1_pt1 | contig 10706 bp, 10 predicted proteins | sample 3512341 | NCBI WGS metagenome assembly VFQQ01 (sample SAMN10412373, study PRJNA504923) | tailings metagenome | isolation source: Relicate 2 Philex TSF1 revegetated site | place: Philippines: Tuba, Benguet | collected 2017-08-29
GTCAGTCTATATCATCCGGATTGGCATCAGGGCGTGATTGGCATTCTGGCATCCAGAATCAAGGAGCGTCATCATCGCCCGGTCATTGCCTTTGCAGATGCTGGTGATGGGATACTCAAGGGTTCGGGGCGCTCTATTCGTGCCTTGCATTTGAGAGATGCGCTGGATCTGGTCTCCAAGCGTGAGCCCGGATTATTGTTGAGGTTTGGCGGTCACGCCATGGCGGCAGGGCTCAGTATTCGGTCTGAGGATTTTGAGCAGTTCAGCCTGCAGTTTGAGCAAGTGGTTTCGGGGCTGCTTGCGCCGTCAGATTTGCAAGCCCATGTCGAAGTGGATGGTGCGCTGACGACGGAGGAACTTCAATTAGAGACTGCCGCCATGCTGGAGCGGCAGGTATGGGGGCAGGGTTTTCCGCCTCCGTGCTTTTTTGACGAATTCACCGTCATCAATCAACGTGTTGTAGGGGAGCGGCATCTCAAGTTGAAACTTGAAAAAGACGGTCGCCAGTTCGATGCCATCTATTTTCAGCAGGATACTTTGCTCCCTGCGCGAGTCAGCCTGATCTATGAATTGCAAGTCAATGAATACAACGGCAATCGTCTTTTGCAGCTTGCAGTGCAAGGATGGCAGCCGGTTTTACCAAATCAGCTTGATTGACCGGTTGAAGCCGTACACGTTAAAATTTCATATTATTTGATGAGCGAAAAAATGCGTCGCAAGCTGGTGGTCGGCAATTGGAAAATGCATGGGAGCTTGGCGCAGAATCAGGCCTTGATCACTAGCATTACAGCAGGCCTGCGTGATCTTGATCAGGCAGATTTTGCGGTATGTGTCCCCTCACCCTATTTAGCGCAGGCACAATCCTTGCTCACAGGAACCAATATTACCTGGGGTGGACAAAACGTCAGTCCGCATGAGTATGGGGCCTACACTGGTGCAGTTTCTGCCAGAATGCTGGCAGATTTTGGATGTACCTATGCGCTGATTGGTCACTCTGAACGACGCGTATTGATTCATGAGACCAATACCTCTGCAGCAGCCAGCTTTGGCATGGCGTTAAAGGCTGGGCTGACCCCCATATTCTGTGTGGGTGAAACGCTGGAAGAGCGGCAAGCGGGTGTGTCCGAGGCGGTTGTGGCAAGCCAGATGATTGCCATTTTGAATACCTTGGGGATGGAAGTATTTACCCGTGCAGTACAACTGCGTGCTGTGATTGCCTATGAGCCGTCCTGGGCAATCGGGACTGGAAAAACGGCAACGCCAGAGCAGGCCCAGGCAATGCATGTGTTTATTCGAAAGCAGATTGCAGAGCGTGACGCCAATGTTGCCGGACGCGTTCGGATACTCTATGGGGGTAGCGTAAATCCCTCAAATGCGTCACAATTATTCGTTATGCCGGATATAGATGGTGGCTTGATTGGGCGATGCTCATTGAATCCGGAAGAATTTGTTCAAATTTGTCGCGCTGCATGTGATGCTGCTGTATCAGCGGCTTAGCAGGCGGAGATCGGGAAAAGATGGAAACCTTGTTGTTGGTAGTGCATGTGCTGGCAGCGGCCACCGTTGTTGGTCTGGTGTTGTTGCAGCACGGAAAAGGTGCAGATATGGGCGCAGCGTTCGGAAGTGGTGCGTCCGGTAGTTTGTTTGGGGTGAGTGGATCATCCAATTTTTTAAGCCGTGCAACTTCGATCGCTGTAGTGATCTTTTTTGCAACCAGCTTGTCACTAGCATACATTGCTGGGCACCGTGCTGACGGCACCAGTGTCATTAAAGTGCAACCAAATTCGGTTACAACGCTTGATCAGGATGCAGTTCCAGCAGGCGACGCGACATCGTCCGAGTCGGGTACGGCAAAGGATGTGCCGCAATAATCATGATTTGCGGGCTATCCCGCGTAATTGCCGTCGTGGTGGAATTGGTAGACACGCTATCTTGAGGGGGTAGTGACGAAAGTCGTGCGAGTTCGAGTCTCGCCGACGGCACCATATTAATCTGAAACAGCTAGCTTGCAATGCATGGGGCTGGCAGCGAATTGGGGTTTATCTTGCTGGAAAATTATTTTCCAATTCTCTTGTTCATTATCGTGGGCCTCGCTGTAGGCGTGGCGCCGATTGCCCTTGGTAAGCTGGTCTCTCCCAATCGACCAGATGCTGAAAAAAACTCCCCTTACGAATGTGGCTTTGAGGCATTTGAAGATGCCCGCATGAAGTTTGATGTTCGTTACTACCGTATTGCTATCCTATTCATCCTGTTTGATCTTGAAATTGCGTTTCTTTTCCCATGGGCGGTTGTGATCGAAGAAATCGGGCTGTTTGGATATTTGGCCATGATGATTTTCCTGGGTGTGTTGGTGGTTGGCTTTGCCTATGAGTGGATAAAGGGGGCCTTGGAATGGGAATGATGCAAGATTTGCAAGGAACTCAGCTGTGTCGGGCTGCGTCAGAGGCAGTGTTATTTGTAAATGAGGGGTTGCTGTGAGCATCGAAGGCGTGCTGGAAAAAGGGTTCGTTACAACCACGCTGGATACAGTGATCAACTACACGCGTACCGGTTCGCTGTGGCCGATGACATTTGGTTTGGCCTGCTGCGCGGTTGAAATGATGCATGCCGGTGCTGCCCGATATGATCTAGACCGCTTTGGTATCGTATTTCGTCCAAGCCCGCGTCAATCTGATGTGATGATTGTTGCCGGTACTCTGGTCAATAAAATGGCACCAGCCTTGCGTAAAGTCTATGACCAGATGGCAGAACCACGCTGGGTGATTTCAATGGGGTCATGCGCCAATGGGGGTGGTTATTACCACTACTCTTATGCGGTGGTCCGTGGTTGTGACCGTATTGTTCCGGTCGATGTGTATGTGCCGGGTTGCCCTCCTACTGCAGAAGCTTTGCTCTACGGCATTATTCAGCTGCAAAACAAGATTAAACGTACCAATACCATTGCGCGATAAGAGAAGAGAGTATTGATGAGCGCGCGATTAGAAAAATTAGCAGAAGCAGTCAAACTTGGCCTTGGCGATCAGCTGGTCAGTCTTGTGAATGACGTTAATGAGATCACTGTTGAAGTGAAAGCGAAGGATCTTGTAAGTACTTGCGTGACCTTGCGTGATGCACCTGCGCTCAAGTTTGAACAGTTGATTGACTTATGTGGCGTGGATTATGCAGAGTACGCAGAAGGTGCTTGGCAAGGCGCACGTTTTGCTGTGGTTTATCATTTGCTCTCTGTCAGCTTGAATCAGCGTTTACGTTTGCGTGTGTTCGCTGAAGATGAGTCCTTCCCTGTGCTTCAATCTGTAGTAGATATCTGGCCTGTCGCGAACTGGTTTGAGCGTGAGGCCTTTGATATGTATGGCATTATGTTTGAAAGTCACCCTGATTTGCGGCGACTGCTTACTGACTATGGGTTTGTCGGTCACCCGTTCCGTAAAGACTTTCCAATGATAGGCAATGTGGAAATGCGCTATGACCCGGAACAGCAGCGTGTGATCTATCAGCCAGTGACCATTGACCCGCGGAATAATGTGCCGCGCGTCATTCGTGACGAAGGGTTCCATAATGGCTAAGTTCACATTGCATTTACACCAATATGGTGCTTGCCGTACTGTCTGTAATGTTTTCGCGCCTACGCCTTGTCTTCGAGTTAATGCAATGCGAATTGCAGGTGTGTCAAATGGCTGAAATTAGAAACGATACGATGAACTTTGGTGCAGGCTGCGCTTCGCACTTAACTTGCCAAGGCAATTTAGCCTCTACTGAAGTTAATCTTGACCAGCGTCAATTGCCTTGCTCGGTAGAGGTAAAAAAGCATGGCTGAGATACGCAACTATACGATGAACTTTGGCCCACAGCACCCAGCTGCGCATGGGGTGTTGCGTCTGGTGTTGGAGCTGGATGGCGAGGTCATTCAACGGGCAGACCCACATATTGGGTTGCTGCATCGTGGAACCGAAAAGCTGGCTGAAAATCGCACATATCTACAGTCTGTTCCGTATATGGACCGGCTGGATTATGTGTCGATGATGGCAAACGAGCATGCCTATGTCATGGCTATCGAAAAGCTGTTAGGTCTGGAAGTCCCGCTCCGTGCGCAGTACATCCGTGTCATGTTTGATGAGATCACGCGCATACTCAACCACCTGCTTTGGCTGGGTGCGCATGCGCTGGATGTGGGAGCTATGACGGTCTTCCTCTACGCGTTCCGTGAGCGCGAGGATTTGTTTGACTGTTATGAGGCAGTCTCTGGTGCTCGTATGCATGCAGCATACTACCGCCCAGGTGGTGTATACCGTGATCTGCCGGCGCGCATGCCGCAATACGAAGTATCGTCGGTGCGTAGCAAGGAAGATGTCGCGCGTTTGAACGAAAATCGTCAGGGGTCGCTGCTCGATTTCATCGAAGATTTTACCAATCGATTCCCCAAATATGTGGATGAATACGAAACCTTGCTGACTGACAATCGCATTTGGAAACAGCGCACAGTCGGAATAGGTGTGGTGACGCCAGAACGTGCGCTCGCACTTGGCTTGACTGGGCCCATGCTGCGTGGCTCAGGCTTTGCATGGGATTTGCGCAAGCAGCAGCCGTATGAAGTTTATGATCGTATGGACTTTGATATTCCAGTAGGGGTGAATGGCGATTGTTATGATCGCTATCTGGTGCGCATTGAAGAGTTCAGGCAGTCCAACCGTATCATCAAGCAATGTATTGACTGGCTGCGTAAAAATCCTGGCCCCGTGATTACGGATAATCATAAGATTGCACCGCCTTCGCGCGAGGACATGAAGCAGGATATGGAGTCGCTGATTCATCACTTCAAACTGTTTACTGAAGGTTTTCACGTGCCAGCAGGGGAAGCTTATGCTGCCGTTGAGCATCCGAAAGGCGAGTTTGGTATCTACATGATTTCAGATGGTGCTAACAAGCCTTACCGCCTCAAAATTCGTGCTCCTGGCTTTGCGCATTTGGCGGCGCTGGATGAAATGACGCGCGGTCACATGATTGCAGATCTGGTGGCAATTATCGGCACACAAGACATTGTGTTTGGCGAGATTGATCGATGAGCGTCGTCTATCAACCCAATACTTTGCTGCTCGGCTTCGCACACATCTCAAGTGGCTGTGAGTATGCGCTAGGTAGTCGCCACCTCGCATCGCGTCTAGTTGCGAATTGCTCGCTTATTGGAAGTGGAATTTAGTTATGTTGTCTGCGGAATCAATTGCCAAAATCGATTATGAACTGACCAAGTATCCTGCAGAGCATCGTCAGGCTGCAGTGATGTCGGCATTGCGTATTGCGCAAACAGAAAAAGGCTGGCTGTCAAAAGACACGATTGCCTTTGTGGCTGATTATCTGGGGATTCCTGCCATTGCTGCGATGGAAGTAGCGACCTTTTACAACATGTATGAATTAGAGCCGGTGGGGAAATACAAAATCACCGTGTGTACCAATATTTCCTGCATGCTGCGAGATTCTGATGAGATTGTGCATCATCTTGAACAGCGCCTTGGCATAGGTTTCAATGAAACCACAGCGGATGGCAAATTTACCCTGAAAGAGGGGGAGTGCATGGGTTGCTGTGGTGGCGCGCCTCTGTTCCACATCAATAACACTGAGATGCATGAGTTCCTGACGCCGACCAAGGTCGATGAAATTCTGGAGGGTTTGGAATAATGCAGGCGCTTGCACACAACCTTGATCAGCAAACTCTGGTCTGTCTCAGAACCATGACAGAACCAGCGCCGCGCAGCCTGGAAACCTACACCCGTCTTGGCGGCTACGAACAACTCAGGCGCATTGTGACCGAAAAAGTGAAAGCCACTGACATTATCAGTCAGGTCAAACTTTCAGGGCTGCGTGGTCGAGGAGGTGCGGGTTTCCCCACCGGTCTCAAGTGGAGTTTCATGCCACGTTATTTCGATGGCATCAAATATCTGGTGTGTAATACCGATGAAGGCGAGCCCGGGACATTCAAGGATAGAGACATCATTCGATACAATCCGCACCAGCTGATTGAGGGCATGGCCATTGCCGCCTACACGCTGGGTGCAAGGGTAGGCTACAACTATATTCATGGTGAAATTTGGCAGGATTATCTGATCTTTGAAGAAGCCCTGAAAGAGGCACGTGCCGCAGGCTTTGTTGGTGAAAATCTATTTGGTACGGATTTCAGTTTTGATCTGCATGCGGTGCATGGCTATGGCGCCTATATTTGTGGTGAGGAAACGGCGCTGATTGAGTCGATTGAAGGTAAAAAGGGTCAGCCACGGTTCAAGCCACCGTTTCCCGCTAGTTATGGCGTATTTGGTAAACCCACCACAGTGAATAACACCGAGTCTTTTACCTCCATCCCTTGGATTCTGGCGCATGGTGGTCAGGCTTTTCAGGAATTAGGGGTGCCTAATTCCGGTGGTACCAAGATATTCTCAGTGTCAGGTCATGTGGAAAAACCAGGTAATTATGAAGTGCGCATGGGTATTCCGTTTGCCGATTTGCTGGCCATGGCGGGTGGGGTCTGGAAAGGGCGTCAGCTCAAAGCGGTGATTCCAGGCGGGCCATCCACGGCGGTCATGCCTGCTGCTGCGATCATGCCGGCTACCATGGATTATGACGGACTATCCAAGGCCGGTTCCAGTCTGGGTGCTGGCTCCATGATTGTGATGGATGAAACCACCTGTATGGTCAAGGCACTTAAGCGCCTGTCTTATTTCTTTTTTGAAGAGTCTTGCGGTCAATGTACCCCATGCCGCGAAGGGACTGGCTGGTTGTATCGTGTGGTCAAGCGCATCGTGGATGGCAAGGGGCGCATGGAAGATCTGGATTTGCTGACTGATGTCAGCAGTAATATTTCAGGCAGGACCATCTGTGCCTTGGGCGATGCTGCGGCAACGCCCGTGTTGAGTTTTGTGAAGCATTTCAGACCGGAATTTGAGTACTACATTCAACATGGCAAGAGCATGGTGGATGGCAAATAGTGACCCAGCAACATCCAATGTCTGCATGACGCAATATGCAGCGCATTGAACGCGTAGAGAACCGAAAGCGCCGCAAACTGGAAAAGAATCATGTTGAAGATTGAAATTGACGGAAAACAGGTAGAAGTCGACCACGGTACGACGATTATCGACGCAGCGGACAAGCTGGGCGTTGAGATTCCGCGTTTCTGCTATCACAAGAAACTCTCAGTGGCTGCCAATTGCCGGATGTGTCTGGTACAGGTCGAAAAGTTTGCCAAGCCGCTGCCTGCTTGTGCCACGCCAGTGGCTGATGGCATGAAGATTTTTACCCGGTCTAAAGCTGCTATCGAGGCGCAACAGAGTGTCATGGAGTTTCTGCTGATCAACCACCCGCTGGACTGCCCAATCTGTGATCAGGGCGGTGAGTGTGATTTGCAAGATATCGCAGTGGCCTACGGGGCGCCAGCATCACGCTATACAGAAGAAAAGCGCGTGGTACTGAACAAGAATATCGGGCCTTTGGTCTCGACTGATATGACGCGTTGTATTCAATGTACGCGTTGTGTGCGCTTCCTCAAGGAGGTCGGTGGCATGATGGAGCTCGGCATGGTGAATCGTGGCGAGCATGCAGAAATTACCGCCTATGTTGATAAAAGTGTGAATTCCGAATTGTCTGGCAATATCATTGACCTGTGCCCGGTAGGTGCCCTGACCAGCAAGCCTTTCCGCTACACTGCGCGCAGCTGGGAGCTGACACGCCGTCCTTCGATTGCACCGCATGATGGTCTGGGCTCGCATCTGGAAGTCCATGTCAAAGACGGCAAGGTCATGCGCGTGTTGCCGCGAGAGAAAGAAAGTATTAACGAGTGCTGGCTGTCTGATCGAGACCGTTTCTCTTACGAGGGGCTGAATAGTCCGGATCGCCTCAAGGTGCCAATGATCAAGCACAATGGGCAATGGCAGGAAACAGACTGGAAAACTGCGCTGGAGTTTGCAGCCGGGCAGCTGAAAGACATCACCAATGAACATGGCGGTGAGTCTCTTGGCGTGTTGGTATCCCCCAACAGCACCATGGAAGAAGGTTATCTTGCCAAGAAAATTGCACAAGGTCTGGGCTGTGAAAATGTAGATTATCGTTTGCGCCAGACAGACTTCCGTCTGGATGGAAAGCGGCTTGGTACGCCATGGATGGGCTGCAATATTCCTGATATTGAGTCCTTGGATCGCATTCTAGTCATCGGATCAAACCTGCGCAATGAACATCCCTTGCTGAGCAAGCGTTTCCGCAAGGCCGTTGCCAACGGCGCAGAACTATCGGTCATCAGCCCGCTGGATAATGATCCCCTGATGTCGATCAAGCACAAAGTGATTGTGCGCCCGAATGATATGGTGAATGTGCTGGCTCAGGTGCTGAAAGCCATGTCTGGCTTGCAAAGACTTTCCCTGTGCTTGCCTGCATCACTTAACACGCTGCTGGAAGAAATTCGTGTTCGTGAAAATACTCAGGCCATGGCGGAGAGCCTGGCTGGTATGGGCGAGCTCTATGACCTGGTCTCGCCAAAAACTGGTATTTTCATTGGCAATATCGCGCTGAATGATCCTCGGTTCACTGAGATGTACAGTCTGGCTGAAGCGATTGCCGGACTTTGTGGTGCTACATTCGGTCTGATGCCTGCCGGTGCCAACAATACAGGCATGCACCTGACTGGTGTCATGCCAGGCCCGCAAGGTATGCATGCCCGCGCTATGCTTGAAGTGCCACGCAAGGCTTATTTGCTGGTCAATATCGAGCCAGAACTGGATTGTCATCATGGTGCCGCAGCCCACAAGGCGATGCAGCAGGCAGAATGTGTTGTGGCATTAACCATGTATAAATCGGAAACACTGGAAGACGCAGATGTGTTGCTGCCGATTGCGCCCTTTACTGAAACGTCAGGCACGCTGATGAGCCTTGAAGGTCGTGTGCAAAGTTTCTCTGCGGTGACCAAGCCGCTTGGTGAATGTCGCCCTGGTTGGAAGGTGCTGCGTGTTCTGGGGAACGCCCTGAGCCTTGAAGGTTTTGACTATAACAGCAGTGAAGATGTAAAAAATGCCATCTTCGGTGGAGAAAAGCCATCTACCGTGGTTTGGCGTTCGCTGAACAACAATCTGAAGGAACTGGTGGAGATTGAGGTCAAAATCAAATCCGAGGGTTTGCAGCGGATTGGAGAAGTGACGCAATATCAGGCTGACCCAATAGTACGTCGTGCGCCATCTTTGCAAAAAACCAAGTACAACCTCAAGCCGATGGCGCGTGTCCACCCCAATCAGATGCAAACGCTGGGTTTGGTAGAAGGTGATCAGGTGCGCGTCACTCAGGGTGAAGGCCATGCGGTGTTGACCGTTCGTGCTGATACGCACGTTGCAATGGGCTGTGTGCGTATCCAGGCAGCCAGCCGACTCACCGCGGGGCTTGGTGAATTGATGGGCGATATTCATCTTGAAAAAATTGAGGCGGCGGCGATAGCATGATGGATTTTTTCGCACAGATGTTTGGTGAATACTGGCCAGCGGTTTCGCTGACTACATGGACCTTGATCAAGATTGTGGCGATTGTATTGCCGCTGATGGGTGCTGTCGCTTATCTCACTTTGGCAGAACGTAAGGTCATCGGCTTTATTCAAGTGCGTTTGGGGCCGAATCGTGTTGGGCCAGGAGGGTTGTTGCAGCCTATTGCGGATGGCCTGAAGCTTTTTACCAAGGAAATCATCATTCCTTCGGCGTCCAACAAGTTTCTGTTTCTGCTTGCTCCGGTCCTAACCATTGCGCCTGCCTTTGCCGCTTGGGCGGTGGTGCCATTTGATGCGAATATGGTGCTGGCCGATATTGACGCGGGCCTGCTTTATATTCTGGCCATGACTTCTGTCGCGGTGTATGGCGTCATCATTGCAGGTTGGGCTTCCAACTCCAAATACGCTTTTCTGGGTTCCCTGCGATCTGCGGCGCAAATTGTTTCTTATGAAATCGCCATGGGGTTTGCCCTTGTAGGGGTGTTGATGGCGGCAGGTAGCCTCAACCTTGGCAAGATCGTCATGGCCCAGCAAGGCGGCTTCTGGGAGTGGTACTGGCTACCGCTATTCCCATTGTTTATTGTGTACTTTATCAGTGCAGTGGCTGAGACCAACCGTGCGCCATTTGACGTGGCGGAGGGGGAGTCTGAAATTGTCGCAGGTTTCCATGTGGAATATTCTGGCATGGCCTTTGCCGTATTCTTCCTGGCTGAGTATGCCAACATGATTCTGGTATCACTGCTCGCCGCCGTGATGTTCCTGGGAGGATGGTTGTCACCCGTGCCCTTCCTGCCAGATAGCTTCCTTTGGCTGCTTGCCAAGGTAGCGTTCCTGTTATTCCTGTTTCTCTGGTTCCGTGCAACCTTTCCGCGCTACCGCTATGACCAGATCATGCGACTGGGCTGGAAGGTCTTTATTCCGATCACACTGGTGTGGATCATTGTCGTGGGCGGCATGATGCAAACCCCCTACGGCTATTTGTTCCATTGAGTGCAACATGATGAACAAGATTAAATCACTGTTTTCCAGCCTGATGCTGGTGGAATTGCTGAAAGGGATGGCCCTGACAGGACGTTATTTCTTTGCCAGAAAGGTGACTGTGCAGTTCCCCGAAGAGCGTACGCCAATATCGCCGCGTTTTCGCGGTTTGCATGCCTTGCGTCGTTATCCGAATGGGGAAGAACGCTGCATCGCCTGCAAGCTG
>VFQQ010005337.1_pt1 | contig 10703 bp, 6 predicted proteins | sample 3512341 | NCBI WGS metagenome assembly VFQQ01 (sample SAMN10412373, study PRJNA504923) | tailings metagenome | isolation source: Relicate 2 Philex TSF1 revegetated site | place: Philippines: Tuba, Benguet | collected 2017-08-29
CTATTGATAATCAGAGGAGTTATAAACTTGCCGCGGCGGCGGACCGCAAAGTCTCACCTAATTATGCATAAGTACTTATGTAGTAATGACAAATTAGCTTGTAGAGTAGAAAATGATTTAACACTTTATGGTAAGTTTGTAAGAGTTGATTTTTGAAGGTCGTTGTCGAATAGTTTTGATAAAGATACCAAGAGCAAGGCCGTTGCGCAACGCATCTGTTATGCACTTTTTAAAGAAACCGTAAAATGATACAAGTCTATTTTTATGATAAAGTTTAAACTCATCTCGGCTTTCACAGTCGTTGCGTTGCTGTTGCATGGCACCTTTGCACAGACCCAAACCACAAAGCCCAACATCATCTTTATTTTGGCTGATGATTTGGCTCAGGCTGATTTGGGTTGTTACGGCAATCCGTTCAACGAAACCCCCAATATTGATAAACTGGCAAAACGCGGAATTAAATTCACCCAAAGCTATGCTGCCTGCCCCGTTTGCTCGCCATCAAGGGCGGCTATCATGACGGGTAAACATCCCGCTCGGCTCAAACTGACCAATTTTCTGGTGGGAGAACGTACCGATTCGATGTCACCAGTGAAGCCTGCCCAATGGACAAAATACCTCGGCTCTTCCGAGATTACGCTGGCCGAAAGGCTCAAACCGCTGGGGTATCGAACGGGGTTTGTGGGTAAATGGCATTTGGGCGGTGCCGACTCACTGGCCCCTTGGGGGCAGGGGTTTGCATATGCCCGCATGATCGGTAAAAACGGGTTGGATTATTACAATTATAGCATTTACGAAGATAGCTATAAAAAAATGTTTGAAGATAAAGGTACCACCTATCTCACCGATAAACTCACGGACTATGCGCTGGATTTTGTGAAGAGTTCCGACCAACAACAACCTTTCTTTTTGTATCTGTGCTATTCGGCACCGCACGTTTTTCTGGTTCCGCGTGGTGATAAAGTGAGTAAATACTTGAAGAAATACGAAAAATTTAATGGCAAATACAATCCTTATTACGCTGCCATGATTGAAAGTATGGACGATGGCGTGGGGCAAATCATCCAACTGCTAGAAGAGAAGGGACTGATGGAGAACACACTCATTGTATTTACGTCTGACAACGGCGGTGTGGGCATTCCCGAACTTGGCCCTATACCCACTACGGCTGGCAATTTGCGTAAATGGAAAGGATTTACCTACGAAGGGGGTATTCGGGTACCCACCCTTATTTCCCAACGAGGAACCATTGCCGCCAATCAAACCTGTGACCAGTACTTTATGAATACCGATTACACACCCACTCTGTTGGACATGCTGGGTCAAAAGCAGGAGGCGATGCCCGACGCCAAAAGTTTTTTGCCTTTACTTAAAAACCCCGAGGTAAATTTTGACCGAGGACAGATTTTTTGGCATTACCCGCATTTTAGCAATCAGTTGAGTCGTCCATCAGGTGCCATCAGGGAGGGTGATTGGAAGTTGACTAAAAGCTATGAAACCAACGAAATAGCCCTTTTCAATCTTCGTGATGATGAATCTGAGACCAAAGATTTAAGCAAAATTAAGCCAGACAAAGCCCAGGAAATGCATCGAAAACTCACCGATTGGCTCAAAAAAGTAGATGCCAATATGCCGATAGTAAAATGATAAAGTTTACTACTACCAATAAAATTAACTATACTACATCGCCTATACCTGTGAAGGGCAAAATATAGCAAAGAACCTATTGGGTTTTATTTTGTTAAATACGGATTCTGGCAAATATGTTTTATGATTTTATATCGTTATAAATCCGTTATAAAACCAAAAAATTAAAGCTAATTTAACATTATAAGGTAAAACTCAAAGAAAAATACATCAATGCATATTTACTATGCCGTTTAAATCACAAAAGCTCTTACCAAATATCAGCTTTTATGATTCTCCCAATTTTGATTTCAAATTGATTAGGTATTATCCATTGTTTTATTCAAGTCAAAATATAGCCAGCTTAAAATTCTAAAAACGGGATTTTGAATTTCAACTACTTCCTTAGAAGTTATAATTTAGGAACGTCAAACATACCAATCCAATAACTACTAAAATTTTTAGATTCGATAATTAAACATTATCATAACTAATGTTTAGCTTTGGAATAAAACAAAATTTGTGGACGTAAAAGCTTGTCAGGATATGCTTCTTTACCAGCTGCACGAGAACCTAATTTGAAAATGAAAAGAGACATATCAAAAAAAGAGGAGGTGGTATCTACAACCGTGGGAGAGGTCCTTTACCAAAAAATGTCCAATTATGCCCGTAAAGGGTTGGAAGGAGCCGCCAATACCCAGCGGGCCTACACCTCAGATATTAAAAATTTCAAAAACTGGTGCGCTGAAAATGGTCAGTCTGAATTGCCAGCCTCGGCTGTAACACTGGCGGCTTATGTGTCTCATTTAGCCGATACCCATAAATGGGCGAGTATCAATCGAAAATTGGCAGCAATCCGTAAACTTCATGAATTGAACAACCATGATTTACCAACCAAAGACAAAGGGTTTCGGGCCGTGATGGAAGGTATCAAGCGAAGTAATGGGGTGCGTCAAAAACAAGCTCCTGCATTTAAAATGAAGGAACTCAAAGCAATTTTACGCGGAATAGACACGACTACTAATGCGGGATTACGAGATAAATGCTTGATTTTGTTAGGTTTCTCGGGAGCATACCGACGCTCAGAATTGGTCAGCCTGAATATTGAAAATGTTGAGTTTAGCGAAGAAGGTGCAATTATTTCGTTAGAAAAAAGTAAAACAAACCAGTACGGAGAGTTTGAAGAAAAAGCTTTTTTCTTTAGCCCAGAGGCCGATTTCTGTCCTATCCGTACGCTGAAAAGTTGGATGGCTCGTTTGGAATATACTACTGGGCCATTGTTTGTAAGAGTACGAAAAGGTGATAAAATTACAGACGAACGATTAAATGATATGACTGTTTATGAGACAGTTAAGAAGTATTTTGGAGAACGTTACTCGGCTCATTCGCTGCGAGCGTCTTTTATCACAATTGCTAAAATCAATGGGGCTGACGATTCTGAAGTAATGCGTCAGTCTAAACATAAAACTAGTTTGATGATTCAACGATACACCCGAATAGAAGACATCAAAAAACACAACGCTGGCAGCAAATTAGGGCTTTAAAAAGGTCTGAGAATTGAATATTCTAGCGGCCAATACGGCTTGCGCTGTTTTATTGAATTCTCAATGGGCTTCTTTGACAAGCACAGGAGTGCTTGATTAAAATCTATTATTCTTAGTACAATAAAGGGGAGGGTTAAAAAAATTGAAATTATTTGAGTTAAGAGTCGTTTATTTTGGCAATATTTACCATTATACTGGCTTATTATTTAATAATTTAATTTAAAATATGTAATAATATTTCAAATGAGACCTCAACTCTTAAAAATTCCAATTGGTTTAGCTCAGTCTTTCAGTATTAGGCAAGATGAGGTCCCTTATTTTTACAATCGTTGGCACTATCACCCTGAGCTAGAGTTGGTTTACATCGTAAAAGGCTCCGGTACTCAATTCATTGGAAATAGCATACGTCGTTTCAACAGCGGCGATGTGTTATTGGTCGGTTCGAACTTGCCACACTACTGGCGATGCGACAACGAATACTTCCAGGGAAACAGTGAACTTTTGGCCAAAGCGATTGTAATACACTTCCGAGCCAATTTTTGGGGAGACACGTTTCTTGCTTTACCCGAAAATCAACCCATCGTCGAGCTTCTCCAGCGTGCTCAACAAGGTATTCGATTTGCAGGCTCTTCCAAAAAAGATGTGATTCCATTGCTACAAATGCTAACCGATGATTCTGTAAAAAATCGTCTCATCCCTTTATTACAAGCGCTTGATACATTGGCTCACTGCACCGACTACGAAGTGCTGTCTACCAATTATCGCTCCCCTCAATTTGATGATGAAGATACGGATCGTATCAATCGCATCTATGCTTATTCGTTAACGAATTTTCAACAGAAAATAACAATTGAAAAAGCCGCCGAAATAGCCAACATCAGCCCGAATTCATTTTGCCGTTATTTTAAAAGTCGTACCCGAAAAACTTATTCACAATTTTTGCTAGAACTCCGTGTGGGACACGCCTGCAAATTGTTGAGAGAACAGAAGCTAAGCATTGCCCAAGTTTGTTTCGAAAGTGGGTTTCATACCTTTTCCAACTTTAATAAGTATTTTAAGTACATTATGGGTTGTAGTCCTATACAATACCAAAAAGCCTATCATTAAACCTCTGCAAGTCAGTCATCAACGTTTATTCATTTTATAAAAAGTGGTTGACAATTCCGCTTATTAATGCTGTTTGGGGTTAGTCAGCAGCGTACCTTTCTCTGTCAACCGTTCAATATTTTTGTTTTATTCATCATCCTTCAAAAGGCCGCCGTACACTCCCCCATGCCTGTGAAGTGTGGTCATCGCTCATGAGGAATAAAATATTAGGACGTGTTGCTTTCTGACTTCCACGTTTTTGTTGGGAAAATACCGAAAAAGCAAGCGGTAAAATAGGATTCTTCACGCCGATTAAGGTTTTTGAGAAATAATGATGACAAAATCTGTACTTTATTGGAAATAACTTTTCGCATCCGCAGGCCGAATGTTGGTGAGTGTTCCCACATAATGCCTCAGCTCTTTCGCTTCAAACGGATGCTTGCGTATTTCCTCAATTGACAAGTCAATTCCCAACCCTGCTTTATCGGAAATAAACATCGCTCCGTTTTCAAATCTGACCGATTCGTTGGTAATTTCCGACCGCCAAGGTACTGGACTTGCACAAAAATGTTTTGAAATGGGAAGTATGGCTGCTCAGCTTTGCATTAACGAAATTGAAAACGAGAATAAGCCCTCAAAATCACGAACGGAAACACTTTCTAATGAACTGGTTATTCGAAAATCAGGGCTAAAAGCCACTGCTGAAACCCTTATGGTAAGTTCGTATAGTAGTTATTTGGGCGGGAAAAACAATGACGATTCGCTCGTGTATATTTATTGAGTTCCCGCCCCATGTAGTTATTTGCTAAATTCCAACCATCGAAGGCTTAACGTTTTCCAGATATTGGCTCCACCAGACGTTTCACGGTACACAAGATATAAGTCGTGAAGACCGTCTGTTGATTGCAACGAAGTGGTTGTTTCTTCAACATCTTTCCCATTGATAGCCACTTCTCCAACGATGGGACCCGAAGGACTTCCAGTCCGAAATTCAAGTATTCCAGTCAGTTTGGGGGTATATATGTTTGTTTTTACTTTCTTCAAGCCTGTCAAATCTAGACTTTTAAAACAAATCCAAGCACCATTTTCGTTATAGTTCATCGTAGAAGCCCCAGATGAATTTTTCTTGGCGACTTTATAGGAAACATCCGCCAATAGTTTTGCCGAGCGCAAACGTACCATATCTTGTCCCAGTAGCCCGCCAGCATCTTTATAACGAGCTACTAAAAAATAACTTCCTTGGGTTTTGTCTAGTTTTACATTCCCTTTGGAAGCAATTTGCGGGTTCGGTTTATTTAAAGACAAGATATAACGAACCATTTCTGAGGCATCTTCTTGCAACAATTGCGGATGCGCCGACATTACATGGTCTTTCGTCCACACACCACCGCCGCCATTGATGATTTTTTGGGCTAATTTTGGAATATCTCCCTCCGAATATCGCTTTGCAACCTCTTGATAACTCGGCCCAACCGAGGCTTTATTGAGGGCATGGCAAGCCTTGCAGTCGCTTTGGTCAATGAGTGTTTTGCCTTTCATCGTTACCTCCCCCGTAGCCATTATCCCAGCGGCATCTTCTCCTTCGGGCAAATAGTGAAAAAACACTTGGGTACGACGAGGGTCAATCTGCTTATCTTCTTTGTCAGTCACTTTCACCTGATAGTCAACGGTTGTTTCACCGAAATAAAACGACCTATTTCCCTGCCAAACTACATTAACCTTGGGAGGCTCATTTCCAACACGAATCGTCAAGCGATTTTCCGAAGACTTCCCTTTAGAATCCGTCACTCGAACGCGGCTTTGGTAGATACCTGGTTTGGTAAAAGTAAAAGTAGGCTCGGCTCCTCTGCCTTGAACAGTGGTCCCCGTAAAAAACCACTCGTATTTTAGAGAATCAGCTTTATCGTAATCAAATGAATTTTTAGCCGAAAACTGCACTTTGAGCGGTGCTGCTCCTACTGTTTTATCGGCTGTAATTTTGGCTACAGGCACTCGATTTCCCTCGTTGTATTCAATTCTAACTAGCTTGGCATCCGTATTTTTTGCTCGCCAATAAGAGCCATATTCCAGCATGTAAAGTTCTCCTTTTTTCGAAAAAGCCATATCAACTGGGTGATTGAACTCTGTATCAGGCAAAAACCGCTCTAATTTCTCCAAATCCCCTTTTTCGTTCATTTTTACCGTAAAAATCCAACCACGCATCCAGTCGTAAATGAAGAGTTTTTTGTCAAAATACTTCGGAAACTTTCCCGTAAAAACCTCATAGTCATCATAATAATAAACGGGTCCTCCCATCGCATTGCGTCCTCCAGCACCCAGTTCTGGAAACTCAGGAGAGTCGGCATAAGGATACCAAATGAAGGCACTTTGAGCAGGTGGAAGTTCTTTCAAACCTGTATTGTTATGGGAGAAGTTAATGGGCTTTTGAGCATCAAACAACTCTAAAGATTTTTTTTCTTCAAAATTAAAACGATAATATGGTTTATTGTTTCCGACAAACATCGGCCAGCCAAAGTTTCCTGCCCGACGTGCTTGATTGATTTCGTCATGTCCGCGAGGGCCTCGCATGAGACTATCGTTCCCTGCGTCAGGCCCCACTTCTCCCCAATACACAAATCCCGTACGGTTGTCAACTGAAATACGATAAGGATTTCGACAGCCCATTACAAAAATTTCTGGACGGGTATTGGGGGTACCTTTCGCAAACAAATTACCATCCGGAATTGTGTAAGTTCCGTCGGGTTCAGGATGAATACGCAAAATTTTTCCACGTAGGTCGTTGGTATTACCTGATGATTTTAGGGCATCAAAACGAGCTCGCCCCGGACGGTCGTCAGAAGGAGAATACCCACCTGACTCAAATGGATTAGTGTTATCACCCGTTGAAAGGTACAAATTACCTTTAGAATCGAACGTAAGTGAACCCGCAGAGTGATTTACTCCTTCGTGCAGCAAAGGCACCGCCAACAATTCTTTTTTATTAATCAAGCCATCGGCGGATAACTCAAACCTACAAAGCACGTTTACGTAGCCTTCTTTACGAGGTGTTGGGTCTCCAAAATACAAATACAACCACCGATTGGTCGTAAAATTGGGGTCAAGGGCTAAGCCCAACAAACCATCTTCGGCAGTAGCCCTGATGTTAAGTTTGGCAATCTGTTTTTTCTTGTTTGTTTTTGGATCAAGGCTATTGAGTGTACCTATTCTTTCGATATAATAGACGGTACCATCGTCGGCAATAGCTAGTTCCATTGGTTCATTGAGATCGTCGTCCAAAATAACTTTGGTAAAACGACTATCATCGGGCTTATCAGGACCCTCTTTTAATGAGGTAAATCCAGTTAACAGCAACATCCCAAATAATAAGTATTTCAAGCTCATTTTTAAATAGTGATAATTGGATGTAAGATTGGTCTTCTATTCTAATTTTTTTTTAACGCTTTAACTAATTGATTGTTTCGCCCCACAATTCCCCTTCTTGGAAAATATTCACCTTCAATGTAAGGGTCCCGTTTGGATTGGCGTTGAATTGGGTAGTGGATACACTGGTGCAAACCAATGTACCATAAGCCCATATTTTCCTTTCATCCAGAGTCTGCAAGGTGCGGTTGGGCATACATTAAAGTACTCAGGTGAGCAACAAAAATCCAAACAATGATTGATATTCTTTTCATCTTAAAAAATTTATCCTCTACTTAGATTTTATGCTCAAATTTTCATCCAACAACAAGCCGCTCTATCCCTTACAGCACAGCCTAATAATTACAAACGTAATACAATATACGTTCACCAAATACTCCTATCTAATAGATACCCCTGTTTACCATTTCATAATTCTGCTTTGGAGCCATGTCGAAAAAGGGACCCCAAAGCAGTAGTGACCACCACCTAATTTTTCCCCTCTAGTCAAAGAAGAGCGTTTAGACTAAAAATCTCGGAAAATCTTCAACCCGCTCGCAGCAAATCTGCTCCATTACCTGCTTCAACTGAGACTTAAGCATACCAATGGTATGATTTCCTCCTTCTTTCCCCAAAGCTCCTACTCCATACATAAATGTACGCCCCATAAAAGCAAAGTCGGCCCCAGTAGCCAAAGTACGGGCTATATCTGGCCCCGAACGCACTCCGCTGTCCATCATTATTTTGATTTTGCCTCTGTACTTTTCGACAATAGGAGTAAGCGATTTAATGGCTGACTGCCCAGCATCTAATTGGCGCCCTCCGTGGTTAGAAACAATAATGCCATCCAACCCAAGCTTAATGGCCAATTGGGCGTCTTCTTCGGTAGCTACTCCTTTCAAGACTAGTTTTCCTTTCCAACGGTCTCTGATAGCGGCGATTTTTTCTTCATTGACCCTACCCGAAAAGGTCTGATTCATAAACATACCCAACGCTTTTATATCCAGACCTTTTGGCATGTATTTTTTCATAGTAGCAAAGCTAGGTTGCCCATGATACAATGTATTCAGTGCCCACTGCGGCCGCCCTAAAATCTGTAGAAAATTAGTTAAAGACATCTTAGGTGGCATTGCCAGGCCGTTACGTATATCGCGGGGACGAAATCCGAAGCTCGGTACATCGCACAAAATGCACAGCACTTTGCACCCAGCAGACTCGGCGCGGTCGAGGATATCGTCACGCAAAGAATCCTCTTTTGGATGATATAACTGAAACCAAAAGTTACCTTCCGTCACTTCACCAATTCGCTCAATACTCGTAGTAGAAACGGTACTCAAAATAAAAGGGATATTATGCTGAAAAGCTGCTTTGGCCAATATTTCGGGGGCATTTGGCCAAATCAATCCTTGTAAGCCAATAGGGGCAATGCCAAAGGGGGCATCGTAGGTATGCCCAAACAGCTCGGTTTTGAGTGAAGAGCCTGTATGTTTTGATAAATAGTAAGGTTTCAGCTCTACTTCTCTTAATTCGGCTGTATTTTTTAGGAGATTCACGTCTTCGTTGCAACCGCCATCCAAATACTCAAAGGCAAAGCGGGGTACTCTTTTCTTAGCTTTTTTGATTAAATCATCAATAGAAGGATAATCGGTATTGTACGAGAATGGGTTCATTTTATGATTGAGTTGCAGATTTGGGTCCTTTTAAACCGAAAAATAATGCCACAAAGAAACAAAAGAATAATATACCTTTTTTGAATATCATCTCCCTTTGCGTCAATAATTTTACCCATTATTACTAAAAAATCAATCCGCCTATAACCGGCATGTCAATAAACTTATTTTGGGGTGATTTTATTTTTCGGCACGTAGCCAACGTCCGCCCTTAGTGGCTAATTTGAGTTGAGTGCTATTGACCGTTTCCCCGGTGATGGCATCCGTAATCCGTTTATATTTTAGATTTTTAAAATCAAGTGAGACGGTTTTGGCGTTAGCTTCATTCAACAAAAAATAATGATCTGCTTCAGGAGCAGCCAAACGATACACGAGGGCGCTGGCACAGGAAAAGGGGGATGAATAGGCGCCAAGAATGTACTGCAAAATGGGGAAGGAAGGCTTTTCGGAAGCTTCAAACGCATTGAGTGATGCCTGAAAACCCAGCAGTATGGCCTTACCTTTGCCAATCGTATGCTCCAAAACGGCAGGTTTGCCATTGTCGTATTTTTCAGCAACGCGGGCCGAAGTAGCCGTTGAATTGAAGGTAAATCCCTGTACATCTTTACCTTCAATAGTAAGTTTTCGATTGGTGCCCGAAAATTGAAAATCATCAATGGTTGCTCCAAAAAGCTGTTCAAAATCTGAGCCTTTACCGGTAGGAAGGTTGACGGTATTTTCATCGTACCAGCCCGATGGCAAATCCATAACCAGTCGCCCGCCTTCTTGTACGTATTTTTTCAATACAGGCAACAGTTCTTTGCGCATCGTGAGCATGGCTGGTAAATACAGCACTTTATAGCGTCCACCCAAGCCCTTAAAAAGATCGTTGGGCGTGAGGTACTCAAAGGGTACGTTATTGGTTATCAACACATTACTGATTCCGATTCGGGCTTTGACGGGCTGAAATCGGAAATCATCCCGCCCCGAAATGCTCATAGCACCCCAAGTGGCTTCATTTTCCCAATCGTACAGAATACCGACGAGGGGTTCTTTGTGAGCTTTCCAGAGGTCAAAACGATATTTTTGCATGGCTTTTCCCAATTGTCCGATGGCGACGGCGCGGTCGGTCAACTGTCCGTTTCGGTCCAACAAACTATACTCACCACCTTCTTTTCCGGCGCTTCGGGAATTCCAGCACCAAATACCGAACCCTTTGAAACCCGCCGCCAACTGACTGAGATAGAGCTGCATCAATTCATCGGGGCCAACATAGTAAGAATTATTATGTCCTGGATTTTTTTCACCATCCATCTGCATCGGCCCGCCAGTACTTTCCCAGCCACCCGTCCAGCCGCCCTTGTTGAAATCGTTCATCAAAGACGCCTGCTGATAGAGC
>VFQQ010005340.1_pt1 | contig 10699 bp, 7 predicted proteins | sample 3512341 | NCBI WGS metagenome assembly VFQQ01 (sample SAMN10412373, study PRJNA504923) | tailings metagenome | isolation source: Relicate 2 Philex TSF1 revegetated site | place: Philippines: Tuba, Benguet | collected 2017-08-29
ATCGGACCCGCCGGAACCCCGGCCCGCTCGAACGCTGCCAACAGATCGGCGCGCGTCCGCACACGTGTCTTCTCCTCGATGAGCGGAATCAGGACATCGCGATGCGCCACCCGATCGGCATTGGTGACGAAACGCGCGTCGTCTTTGATCGCAAGGTCGAGAACAGCACAGAGGTTCGCAAACTGGCCATCGTTGCCGCACGCAATGATGAAGGGACCATCCGATGCAGAGAACACCTGATAGGGCACAATGTTGGGATGCGCATTGCCGAGACGCCTCGGGGCCACACCGCTCGCCAAATAGTTCATAGCCTGATTGGCAAGCACGCCTGTCATGCAGTCCAGGAGCGACAGATCGACGTGCTGGCCCACGCCGGTCCGCTCGCGCTGCGCAACGGCCGCCTCGATAGCGATGACCCCGTAGAGGCCCGTGATGATGTCCGCCAACGCGACACCAATCTTTTGCGGCTCACGGTCCGGCTCTCCCGTGAGATCCATGAACCCGCTCATGCCCTGGATGATGAAGTCGTAGCCCGCTCGAGGCGCGTACGGCCCGTCCTGTCCGAACCCGGTCACCGAGCAGTAGATGAGCCGCGGATTGATGGCCCGCAGGCTTTCGTAGTCGAGACCATACTTTTTCAGCCCGCCGACTTTGAAATTCTCGATCAGAATGTCCGAGCGGACCGCGAGCTTGCGGGCGGCGTCTTGCCCTTCCGGGGTTATGTAATCGAGCACGACCGACCGCTTGCCGCGATTGCACGCGTGAAAATAGGCCGCCGAACGGTCTCCGTCGCGGGTGATGAAAGGTGGTCCCCAACTGCGTGTATCGTCGCCACCGGGGCTCTCGATTTTAATCACATCGGCTCCGAGGTCAGCCAGCGTCTGGCCGATCCAGGGTCCGGCGAGAATGCGCGCGAGTTCCAGGACGCGAAGTCCCTCGAGCGGCCCCGGCATCAGGAAAACGCCTGCAAGCCGGTCTGCGCACGCCCCAGGATCAACGCGTGCACATCGTGCGTGCCCTCGTACGTGTTTACGGTCTCGAGATTCAACATGTGGCGCATCACGTGAAAGTCCTCGCTTATTCCATTGCCGCCATGCATATCCCGAGACTGGCGAGCGATGTCCAGCGCCTTGCCGCAGTTGTTGCGCTTGATGAGCGAGATCATTTCGAGCGCCGCTTTGCCCTCGTCCATGAGGCGGCCGACGCGCAGGCTTGCCTGCAGCCCTAGAGCAATTTCCGTCTGCATATCCGCAAGCTTCTTCTGAAAGAGTTGAGTTTGCGCCAACGGGCGCCCGAACTGCACGCGATCGAGGCCGTATTGGCGCGCCGCGTGCCAGCAAAGCTCGGCCGCGCCCAACACGCCCCACGAAATGCCATAGCGTGCTTTGTTGAGGCATCCAAACGGACCTTTCAATCCCTCGGCATTCGGCAGCAACGCGTCTTCGGCAACCTCCACGCCGTCCATTACGATTTCACCGGTGACCGATGTCCGTAGCGAAAGCTTGCCCATGATCTTCGGCACGCTGAGACCGCCCATACCCTTCTCCAGAACGAAGCCGCGGATCTTGCCGCCATGCGCCTCCGACTTCGCCCACACGATGAACACGTCGGCAATCGGCGCGTTCGAAATCCATGTCTTGGTCCCAGTCAGCCGATAGCCGTCCTTTGTCTTGACGGCGCGAGTCGTCATGCTGCCGGGATCCGATCCGGCGTTGGGCTCAGTCAATCCGAAGCACCCAACCCATTCGCCCGAAGCCAGCTTCGGAAGGTACTTCTGGCGCTGGCTTTCCGAGCCGTAGGCGAAGATCGGGTGGATGACGAGCGAACATTGCACGGACAGCATGGAGCGATAGCCGCTGTCGACGCGTTCAACTTCGCGCGCAATCAACCCATACGCCACGTTGCTCGCGCCTGAGCCGCCATATTCGGGCGGCGTCGTCGAGGCGAGAAGTCCGAGCTCGCCCATGTCGCGGAAGATCGAGCGGTCTGCGCTCTCCTTCGCGAAATCTTCGATGACCCGCGGTTGAAGCTTTTCCTGCGCGTAAGCGCGCGCAGTATCGCGAATGAGCCGCTCATCGTCCGTGAGTTGCTCATCGAGGAGAAGCGGATCGTCCCAGGAAAACGCGGAAAAGGCAGCCGCGCCCTTGGCTCCGGACTCGAGTGTTGCCGTATCCATTTCAGGTGACCTGCCCTTCCATGCGCCTCGGCCACGGCCGGGGCATTCGCAGAGAGTGAGCCGTATAATGTGATCACAATTGGCTGTTGCCAAGAGACCGGTTGCAAGCGCCTAGAACAATTGACAATTCGGCGAGATCGCAGGCGCCGCCTGCTCCACGCAACCTCTGCTCAGTTGGGATAACTCGACTCCAACAGGAGGATTTAGCGGAGCGCCGCAGGCAAGCATGCCGGCTTTCTCCGATCTGGATGTCCGCGTGGCAAATTCCTATGCGGAGACCTATCGCAGCTGGCTTCTGAACGAGACCTAGGCTCTCTAATCCAACACTTGAGACCATGAGGTATCGGGATCGAAGGTCGTGATGCCGGAGGCAATCGCGCCCGTGCGAGGTCCGAGGTCCTTCTGGTACACAACACTATCCTGATCGACGATGAAGGTCATCACGCCGGAGTTCGCATACTCGGCCGGAACGGCAATAAGTCCGAATCCGCCGATCATGCGCCCGTGCACGATGTAGTCACGCGCACCACCGGCCGCGCCCTTGCCTTGTCCGGTCAGGACGCGGAAGAAATAGCCGTGGTAGGGCGTCGGCCCGGTTTTGCTTGCCCGATACCCTTCCGCGCGCGCCTCTCCAACCAGAGGACCTAGCGGACTTTCCGGCTCGCCTTCGGCCGTCGGCCAATACAATCCGTCCATCTTGCCGTCGCTGCTGAGAAGGCGGCGGGCATACTGAACGCCCTTCCCGTCGCGGTCGGCCTCCGCATATTCCCGCTGGGCATCAACGGACGCACGCAAGACTTGGATCGCCGCAAGCTCGTTCGCTCCGATGCGCCGGTCCAAGATCTCCTCCGCCCCCGCCGCAGTGTCGAAGCGCCATTTGCCGGCTTCTTCCAAGAGTGGGATCGGAAACGGAAACTCATCGCGGCCGATGTAAAGAATCAGCGGCTCATCTCCGTGCTTGTGCAGTTGGTGCGCCTCGTCGTACGCGCCGACAAACCGTGCGCGCGCTGCCGCGTCCTCCACTGGATCGCCCGAGCTGGCAAGCTTCTGGCCACCAGGTCCGAGCACCTTCACGATGTCCTTGACGTCACCCGACGTGACCGAGGCGATCAGCGCATCCACGGCCTCTTGCGGCGTGGAATAAGTTGCCTGCGCCGATGCTGAACCCGACAAGACAAGGGCCAGCGTGAGCGCAGCGATAGCCACCAGAACCGGGTGACGGCGCGTTGCGAATTTGATGTTCATTGGCATGGGTGCCTCCAACGGAACTGGCCGGGGAAAATGTTCTAGCGGCGGCGGCCACCACCGCCGCCCCGGAACCCGCCCCCACCGCGAGGCCCGCCGCCACCCCGGCTGATGTTCGGCCTGCTTGCCATCGAAACCCGGCTCGCGTGTCCGCGCGCCGCGTCGCGCCGCACGTCCGCTCCGCGCTTCACATCCAACGCGCCGGGTGACGGCTTGCGGGCTTGCGGCCGGTCGACCTTGCGATTGACGGTCTTGGCAGCGCCCTTCTGCTGCGGGCGATCTCCCGCGCGGTCTTTTACGTTACCGCCTGCGCGATCGCCTCCACGGTCTTTGATCTTGTCTCCCGGCCCGCCGCCACCACCTCGGTCGCCGGCCTTGTCGCGCGCTCCCTGTCCTGCACCTTTGTCGATGCGGGAATGATCGGTGTCCTTCAGTCGATCCTGAATCTCCTGCCGATCGCGGCCACGAAAATCGTCCTTGCCGATCTTTCCGCGATCCGCCTGCTGGAATTTGTCCCGCACGTCCTTGTTCTTGTAGGGCACGGGCCCTCGACGGTTCGGATCGTGCTGCCACTTATTTGAAACGACGCGGTTCTTGTTGACGTTGATGTTGTTCCACTTGTTCACATCGATATCGATGTCGCGGTGATGCCAGTCGCAATGGTTCCAGCCCCAGATCCCCCCTGCGATCGCGACGCCTGCCCCCCAGAACCAGCCATCGACGTAACGGGCCCCGGGATAACCCCAGTAGTAGGGAGGATAGTCGGGATACCACCACGAACCGTAGACGGTTGGCTCATACACCGGCACGTAAACAGTCTCGGGATTGGCCGGTTCGATGATGTAGATCGGCTGCGCATTGGAGCCGCTCTCCTTCACCACCTTTTGCTGTTTCGTGCTCTTGAGGTTGCCGGCTTCGTCGGCCTTTCCGCGCAGCACCTGGATCTCGTCCATGACGTCACTCTGCTGCGCCAGGAACGCCTCGCCAAGCGTTTGCGTCCAGTCGAGCTTGTCGCTCATCATCTTGAGAACGTCAGGGAACTGCACCAGCGCTTTGATGCTCGGATCCCAGTCCTTGTTCTCGAGCGCCTTGGTCAACGCATCGCCCTTGAGCTTGGCGTTCTGAGGATCGCGCCGCCAGCGATCGGCCGCGACGACGTCCAGCGGATAGGTCGATGCCATCAGTACGTTTGTCAGGAGATCGTCGGGATAGAGCGCGATCGGCGCCAGCATCTGATCGAGCTGCTGCTTCGAGTACTTATCGTCGTCGGCAGCGCCCGGAGTGAACGCAGCCTGTATCAGAACCAGGACCGCTCCCAGGAAACCGATTGCAAATCGCCTTGCCATCGCTTGGCTCCTTCTCGCTTCCCCCTTCCCTGCGCTGCCTCGCCCCCTCGCCTTAAAACGGATTGATGTAGTTGAAGATCGCCTGCATCCGCAGCATGACCTTGCGGATCACGTGCGTGGGTTTCACGTGGTCGGTAAAGATCGCGGCGGTCCCTGTGCTGCCAGCTGGGAGACGTTTGACAACATCGGCGTCATCGAGCGCGATGCGGACAATAAACGGCGCCGATTCAACTTCGCTTGGCGTCACAGCAAACCCGGAAGGCTTCACCTGCCCGGTTGATATGGCCTGCAACACGCTCTCCACGCGTCCTGAGTAGATATGGCCAGGAAACATTTTGAACGTCACCTCGACAGGCTGTCCCGGCTCGATGTAGCGCGCGTTGATCTGCGCGATCTCGGAGGCGATCACCGACTCCGACGTGTCGATGAACGCCATCACCGGCGACAGCGGCAGATTGGCCACGCGCGCGCCTTTGCGCAGCGCCAGGTTCGTCACGTAGCCGTCGGCTGGAGCACGAACGGTCGTCTTGTCGAGATTCCAACGCGCGCCGTCGAGCTGCGCCTTGAGCTGCTGCACCTCCGACTCACGCTGTTGCACGTCGAACGCGCGCCCCGCGTCACCGCGCTGAAGCGTTGTGAACTGCTCGCGCCGCAGCTCGGCGAATTTGAGCTGGGCATCGAGCGCGTCGACCTGGGCCTTGAACGGCGTCGGATCGATGCGGAAAAGCACATCGTTCGCCTTGATCGGCACATTCGGCTCGATCGGAACGTCGATCACCTCGCCGGCCACGTCAGGCACGATCTGCACGGAGTGGCGCGTCAACAGCAGCGGTCCGGATGGCGCGCCCCATCCCATCGGGATGAAGAGGCCAATGTTGAGCAGCAGGAACACCAGGATCGGTGACAGCTTCCAGAACAGGTTGAAAGGCACAACCTTGAAATGGACCAGCAGGAAGAGGAGCAGGAGATAGATATTGAACAGGAAGACAATCATTTGCCTGCCTCCCGCTTCGGAATGTCGACGAAGGCCCAGATGAGCGACAGCGGCCACAGAACGAATCCGCAGATCAGCGTCACCCAGCCCGCGACTTCAACGCCTGTGGCCCAAGGATGATTGCGTTGTTTGGCGATGTAGCCGGGGGCCATCCCCATGGCGACGAAGATCGCAACGCCCGTCGCCAGGAGGAAGATCAGGACGAACCACGCGAAGTAGTCGATGAAGGACATGGCTCACTTCCCTTCTCCGCTACCAGAACCCTCCGCGGAAGCCGCTTCGACGCGTCTTACCGGTGGTGGCGTCCACGACCCGTCCATTACGGCCGCCTTCGGCCAATACGCGCGGATGTACAAGGTGAAGTCGCTGCCCTTCGGCGACGGTAGCCAGTTGTCCATTTGTGCAGCCGGTGGAGCATCAGCTTGCACGTAGATCGTGAGCGAACCGTCGGAGTTGAGTTTCAATCCCTTGTTCTTTGTTCCAGTCGAGTAACGCTTGATCTCGTTCGGCGCAAAGAAATGATGCTCGTTGTAGAGCGTTAGCGACCAGAACCCGTTCACTGGCGGGGTCTGGTCCTTCGCGAAGGTGACAGTGTAGCGGTTCGCGCCGTTGAGCCGGGAGCCGTTCCCGTCCAGGTCTTGGTAGAAGTATTTTGTCTCGTTCGGCGAGTTGACCAGGATGTTCGATTTGGCCGCTGCCGTACGAGTGAAATAGTCAGTGCCAAAGGCAGCTTCGTTTGAAATCGTGCTCCAGTGATGCGGCAATTGCTGGCCCCAGTTGCGGAACTTGAACAGCGGCTTGACGATCTGTTCCTCGACCTCGGTAACGGCCTTGATCAGCGGCTGTTTCAACTCCGGGTTCTGCTTAATCGCTGCAAGCAGCGCATTCATCTGCGCATATCGCGATTCCTCGCCCGGCAATGCAGGAGCATCCGCGAGTACGGCGGGTAGCTCATCGAAGAACTTTTCGGGGAATACCCATTTCGACTCTGCGTCGCCGGTCGCCGAGGCCGGAACCTTTTTCAGCTTGCTCCAGTCCGTGCGCTTCATCGTGCCGTCGTATTCGGCAACGGGATACATCATGATCCATTGCAGCACCTCTTGGATCGCCTTCTTGTCTTCGGGCGTATCATCCTGAAATACCCTCGGTGCGACGAAGCCAGTGTTGGTCGGAGAGCGGAAGACTTTGGTGATGCCCTTTGGTAGCTCACCCTGCCAGCTCGGCCCAACGAGCAGATAGAAACCGGGCGTCGTGCCATACATCTTGCCGAGTTGGACGAAGCCGTCGGTCCGCAAGTCGACCATCTGATAGACCCAGAAACGATCGCCGAAATCCGGCACCTGGACCACCACGGGCGAGAGGTCGAGAGCGAGCGATCCCGCGCCGTACACGACATCCTGGTTTGGACACGCGACCAGCCGCTCTTCTGGCTCGATGTAGTCGGTAAGCATGCCAAACTTGTTGAGCGGAGCGATCGGCGCGGGACCCGACAGCATGGGCTCCGGCGTATCTTTGAACTCCTGGCGCCGGTTGAAGATATTCACCATCGGCCACGCCCAGAAGTAGGCGTCGCGTGCTAGATGCTTGGCATATTCCTCGGTGATCTTGACGCGCGTGTCAGGTCCGGGCGGCATCGCCTTTGCCCACCCCGCCGAGGGCGGAACGAAAGTCGACGGCTGCTGCTCGGCCGCAGCGGGACAGGCAATCAAACTAAGCAGCAAGGTAACGTGGGCCGCTGAACTCGTACGCATCACACACTCCAATCTCGCGCCTTCCAAGGCCGCATGCGGCATGTCTCACTTCACCATCGTCACCGGCGCGGGCTGCCAGTTTCCCTTCTTGACGATATCCTTCGGCACATAGGTTCGGAATGTCAGCGAAAACGGTTTGCCGCCCGCCGAGGGGAGCCAGTTCGAGTCCGGCACGCTCGCGAAGGGCTTCGGGCCGATCGCGATCTTGAGCGATCCGTCCGCTTCCTTTTGCAGCGGCGAATGATTGTTGAAGTTGTAGCGCTTGAGCGAATTCGGGACGACGCGATAGTCCGGAACGCCCACCAGGATCACGGACCAGTAAGCATCGACCGCGCTGTCAGGCAGCATGTTTGCAGGAAAATGCATCACATAACTGTTGGAGCCGTCGAGCGGCTTGCTGTCCGCATCCCTGGTCGCAACGAAATAGATCACCTCGTTGGTGTTGTTGGCCCAGATACCGGCATAGTTGACCGAGGAGCGCAGCCAGAAATCGCTTCCATACTGGCCGACGGCCGGACTGCCGCCGGTCCAGTGATCGCGCGTCGGTGCGCTTTTGGTGAGCGCATATTCCTCGAACTCAGGAACGAGCTTTCGAAGCTGCGCATCGAGCGCCGCGCGCGCGTCCTGGCTCGATGCGGCATAGGCCGCCACCGCCCGCACCTTCTGCTGCATCTCGGCGGCATTGGGCGCGACATCGAGCGCGCTGCCGAGTCGCTCGTCCACGTTGTCGAAGATTTCGACGCCGATCAGATCCTTGTTGTTGAAGTCTGGCATCGCCGGCGGCGGCGCGATGACGGGCTCGCCGGGCGTCGTCAACTTGAAAGCATGCTGGAGCTTCACGGCCCCATCGGGATCGCCCTTCAATTCGACGCGACCGAGCAGCTTTGCCTTGTTGGAGTGGAGTTCGATCCGGCCAGCGCCTTCGGGAATGGGCGCCGTCGAGCCAGGCGCCACGAGCGCGAAGGTACCGTAGGGCTTGGACGGGAAGGTCCGCTCGTTGATGTTGGCGATGACTTCGCCCCACTCGTCGAGGATCTGGGCTGTGTAATAGCGGCCTTCGACCTTGGGCACTTCGAGCAGCGCCGGCGTCTTGTCGTCCACTCCGATCCAGCCTTCGAGGTAGGCGACATCGAAGTTGGGGTTGACGAAGTCGGCGGAACCGAGCGGATTGTACTTGATCGTGTTGTAGGCAAAGCCCGGCGCCTTGTTATCGATATGCTCCTGCCGGATAACGAGCGCACGGCCCAGCAGATAGATGTAGGCGTCGCGAACAGTCTGGTCATCCGGCGCGACCGGACGCTCGGCTTGCGCCAGCGCAGCCAAATGCTGCGAAAGAAAAGCCATCATATAAATTGCAAGTGTTCGTACCCTCATACAAATCTCCGCGTGTCGAACGTCTCCCACTGCACCGCACTCAGAAACACTTCCGATTTACGGCGCAGTTCCGGCTGGGCGGGATGCGGGGCCCTTCATGATCTTGCCGTCGCACCCGCCCAATTGAATGGTGTTCGTACTGTCGTCTCCCTGGGCTATGCGGCCTTCTTTGGCTTGGTGACGGCCTCCTTCTCCGGCCTGAGTTCGATCGTCACCTGTTCGATCTTGCCGGTGAACGCGAACGGCAGTTCGTAGGTGAAGTCGATCGGCGAGCCGATATCCATGCCGATATCGAGCCCTTCGCCGAGCGAGAACTGAATCGGGATGGAGCGTTTCAGACGCCCTTGGGCGATGGCCTTGCCGTTGGCGGTCATCGTGATCGTGCCGCCCTTGCCCATGCCGCCGCCGTCGTAGTCGAAATTGACGGCGAGCGTCGTCTTGCCTTTGGGCAACGGTTTCTCGGCCGCGAACGTGGTCCGCTCGACGCTCAGGAAATTGTAGACGAACACCGGCTTTCCATCGCGCAGGTAAAGTCCGTAGCCGCCTTCCAGGCCGCCGTGAGTGACGATCATGCCTTCGGCTTTGCCATCCGGCACCTCGATATCCGCCGTGATCGTCCAGGACTTGTTGCACATGGATGGTGATGCAGCATCGGGCAGACCGATGGTACCCGGGTAGTACGTCATCGTTGTGCGGCCGCGCGTAAGGCTTGGACGCCCCATCGCTTCCGCGTTCATGCGAATGGTGCCGCGCCAATCAAGCGGCAGCACCTGATACTTCGACGCCTCGACCCACCACATATCCTGAAGTTGCCGCAGCTTCTCGGGATACTTCTTGGCGAGATCGTTCGCCTGCGAGAAGTCCTCATCGATCTTGTAGAGCTCCCATGGCGCCTTGTCGGGATCCCACTCCTGGCGATTCGGATCCCACGGCACGAACGAGGGCGACGAGGCCATCCAGCCTTCGTGATAGAGCCCGCGGTTGCAGCACAGCTCGAAGTACTGCGTCTTCCGTTTGCTCTCGGCCTTGGCATCGTCGAACGTGAACGCGAAGCTGATGCCCTCGATGGGTTTCTGCTGCACGCCGTTGAGTTCGGCGGGCGCGGTTATGCCGCAGACCTCATAGATCGTGGGCACGATGTCGATCGTGTGCAGGAACTGCTCCCGCAAGCCGCCCTTGTCCTTGATGCGCACCGGCCACGAGATGATCATCGGATTGCGTGTGCCACCGAAGTGGCTGGCGACCTGCTTGGTCCACTGGAACGGCGTGTTCATCGCGTGCGCCCAGGCGGATGGAAAGTGATTGAAGTGCTTCGGGCCGCCCAGCTCGTCGATCGCTTTGATGTTGTCCTGCCACTTTTCGGCAAACCCGTTGAAGAACATGTTCTCGCAGAGCGAGCCTTCGAGGCCGCCTTCCGCGCTCGCGCCATTGTCGCCGGCGATGTAGATGATCAGCGTATTATCCGCGTCGGGAAGTTGCTTGCACGCTTCGACGACACGACCCAGCTCGTAGTCGCAATGTGCGGCATATCCCGCAAACACCTCCATCATGCGCGCATAAAGCCGCTTCTGGTCGGCATTGAGCGAGTCCCAGGCAGGCAGGCCCTTGGAACGCGTGGTGAGTTTCGTGTCCTTTGGAACCACGCCGAGCTTCTTCTGTCGCGCCAGTGTTTCCTCGCGATAGGCGTCCCAGCCGCTGTCGAACTTGCCCTTAAACTTCGCGATCCACTCATCCGGGGTGTGGTGCGGCGCGTGCGTAGCGCCCGTCGCCACATAAAGGAAATAGGGTCGATCCGGCGCAATGCTCTTGGCCT
>VFQQ010005341.1_pt1 | contig 10697 bp, 12 predicted proteins | sample 3512341 | NCBI WGS metagenome assembly VFQQ01 (sample SAMN10412373, study PRJNA504923) | tailings metagenome | isolation source: Relicate 2 Philex TSF1 revegetated site | place: Philippines: Tuba, Benguet | collected 2017-08-29
CGCGTCTCCGCGTCCTGGCAGCGCACCAGATGTCGCCGACGGCCGAAAAGCTGAAGGCGCTCGAATTGGAAGGCATTAAAAACTCGATCGCCAATCTGCGAACTTTCCCGTTCGTGAAGAAGGAAGAGGACAAGGGCCGCCTTTCCCTTCACGGCGCTTACTTTGATATCGCGACCGGCACGCTAAGTGTCCTCAATCACTCGCGCGGCGAGTTCTTCCCGCTCTAGCCGACGAGCTGCGGACTGAGGAGCGCTTGGCCCTGGGTCCCGGCTCTTCGCTCCGGCTGGCGCCTTCGCTCGGCCGGGATGACACCGAGAGCGAGCCTTCCCGACACTGTCATCCCGGACGGCGCGTCAGCGCCGAGCCGGGGCCCAGGGCCACAAGTCGCGCGCTACTTTTGTGTGACGGTGCCGGCAGCTTGAGCGGCGGCGATCGCGGGCAGGAGTTTGCTCTCGAGGCTCTCCTTGGAGATCGGTCCCACGTGCTTGTAGGCGATCTCGCCGCGGCCGTTGATCACGAACGTCTCGGGCATTCCATAGACGCCCCACTCGATGGCGCTGCGCCCGGTCTGGTCGGTGCCGATGGCCGTGAACGGGTTGCCGAAACGGCCGATAAAGCGCCGCCCGGCCTCCGCCTGGTCCTTGTAATTGACGCCGTAAATATCGACGCCTGAGCGCTCCTTGAGCGTGATGAGGAGCGGATGCTCCTCGATGCACGGCCCGCACCAGGACGCCCAGAAATTCACGACGGAGACCTTACCCTTGGCGAGGTCGGCGGCATGGAAGCCGGGAACCGGCTGCCCGTTCTCTGTAAGGCCCTCGAGCGATGGGAACTCGGTCTGCGGGACGGGGCGGCCGATAAGGGCGGACGGAAGCTTGCTCGGATCGCCGGTCAGTCCGAACGCGAACAATCCCGCGAGCGCGATGAAGATCAGCAGCGGAGCCATCACCCAGCCGCGCCCGCGTCGGCGGGCGTTTCCTTCAGTGGTCATGATGCCTCACGCTCCGCCGTTCTTGGCGGAACGGCGCTTCAGTCCGCGCCGGTCGGCATCGGCAAGGGCGTTGGCCTGCCGCCATCCGTCGAAGAGGGTCCAACCAATCAGGAATCCGACGATGACGACGAAAGCGCCGTAGGATCCCCAGATGAAGGCGGCGTGCGGTCCGAGATCCATGGCGTCTACTCCGCGCTGGCCGAGAACAACTGGTCCCCGCGCTCGACCTGTGCGAGCCGCATCGCCTTGACGCGCCGCCTCAGGATCTCGTTTTGCATGCCCTTGAGATGCAGCGCGAAGAACAGCAGCGTGAAGCCGATGGCGGAGAGAAGCAGCGGTGTGCGCATGCTTGGATCGACCGTGGACGTGAACGCGGTCGAGGGCTGATGCAGCGTGTTCCACCAATCGACCGAGAACTTGATCACCGGGAGGATCGCGACGCCGACGAGGGCGAGCACGGCCGTCAGCTTGCCCGCCAGCGCCTCGTCTTCGAGCGAAGATCGAAGCGCGATCAGACCGAGGTAAAGGAAGAACAGGATCAACACCGAGGTCAGCCGGGCGTCCCACACCCAATAGGTGCCCCACATGGGCTTGCCCCAGAGCGAGCCCGTGATCAGCGCGCAGAGCGTAAAGGCGGCTCCGATCGGCGCCGCCGCCTTGGCCGATACGTCGGCGAGCGGATGGCGGAACACGAGAAGGCCGAAGCTCGAAATGGCGACGATCGAATAGCCCATCATCGCCAGCCACGCTGACGGCACGTGGATGTACATGATCTTCACCGTCTCGCCCTGCTGGTAGTCGGGCGGCGCGACGAAGAACACGAGATACATCGCGTACGCGATGAACAGAGCGGCTCCCGCGGCGACCCACGGCAGGATCGTGCGCGAGATCTCCATAAAGCGGGTCGGGTTGGCGAGGCGCTGGGTCAGAGTTTGCATGGGCTTCATGTAGAGTGCTTCCGGAAAACAGGGAACCGGTTTTCCTAGGGAAAGCGGGTTAAACAACGTTAAGGCGGCCGGTCTAAGGCCGCAATTTGGGCTCGACCGCGGCCCCTCACGACATCTGAAGGCGCAACGCCGCAGCCGAGGCAATTGGTGCAGCCGCGAGCGACGCGACCGATATGGCCAGCAGGATGAGGAACGAGGCGCCGAACCCCTCCTGCCCGAGGCTCGCGAAGCCTATGGCCGAAATGCCGAAAATCAGGGTCGGAATGTAAAGCGGCAGCACCAGGAGGGCGAGCAGCAGCCCTCCGCGGCGGGCTTTCAACGTCAATGCCGCGCCGACGCTGCCGAGAAAGCTGATGGCCGGCGTCCCCGCCAGCATGGTCGCCACCAGCGCGGGTGTCAGCGCGATGTCGAGATTGAGCATGAGCCCGAGCACGGGAGCCATGAGGGCGAGCGGGATGCCGGTCGAAATCCAATGTGCCAGGGCCTTGGCCGTCACTGCGAGCTCAAGCGGCAGAGGCGCGGTCGCCATCACTTCGAGCGACCCGTCCTCGTGATCGGCTTCGAACAGCCGCGGGAGAGACAGCAACGCCGCGAGCAGCAGCGCGATCCACAGCACGCCGGGCGCGATGCGAGACAAAAGCTTGAGATCCGGCCCCAACCCCAGCGGCAGCAGCGTGACGACGACCACATAGAAGCCGAGCGCCGTCCCGAGCGCCGAGCCTTCACGCACGGCGAGGAGAAGGTCGCGTTTGAGGAGGGCGAGAAAAGCGGTCATGGCTGCCCCTCGGTCGGCGGCATGCCTTCTGGCGGAACATTTGAGGTTCCGGATGACGGCCCGAGCCGGAGGTAGATGGGATGCTCGAGGCCGAGCGGCAGATGTGTTGCGGCGATCACGAGACCGTCTCGCGCCAGATGCTGCTGGATGAGGCGCGCGAGCAGCTCCGTGGAAGCAGCGTCGAGCGACACGGTCGGCTCATCGAGCAGCCAGATCGGGCGCGTCACGATGCTGAGCCGCGCGAGCCCGAGTCTTCGTTTCTGCCCTGCGGAGAGAAGGCCTGCCGGAAAATCGGCGAGTGCCGAGAGTCCGAAGTCGCCGAGAGCCGCGTCGACGCGATCGGCAAATGTCGCGCTGTCCCCGCCGAGATACTCGGCCCAGAAGGCGAGGTTCTGCTCGGCCGTCAGGTTGGCTTTGATGCCCGTGAGGTGGCCGACGTAGTGACAAAGCTCGGAGACATCCCGATCTCCCGAGTCGCCTTTGAGTGAAATCGTCCCCGAGACAGGCGCAATGAATCCCGCGAGTGTGCGGATCAGCGTCGTCTTGCCGGCACCGTTGGGCCCAACGAGCAGCAGCGCCTCACCGGTCTTTGCGACGAAAGACAAATTTGAGATGACGGTCCGCGTTCCCCGCTCGACAGTCAGATTATCGGCATGAAGATGGATCAAGCGACGGACCGGATTTCCGCTCGAAGCGCGTTCGTCTGCGACAAAGAGCGGTTTGCAAAATTTACAAGCACAACTGTGCTGGTTCTAGACTTTGGGTGCCTATATAATTGGCTTGCTTCATAGTACGCCACTGCAAAAATGCCTTTGGCCCGCCCGTGTTCGACGTGGTGCGCCGTGCCGAGGGCCGGTATTGCGTCAGCCGAATAAAATCCTGTTCTGAGGAGAAGAAACGTGAGCGCTTCCACGACCGCTACATCTGCGCCAACCTCCCTCGACAGCTTCAACTGCCGCAAGACGCTTTCCGTGGGCGGTCAGACGTACGTCTACTACTCGCTGCCCGATGCGGAGAAGAACGGCCTCGCCGGCATCTCGAAGCTGCCCTATGCGATGAAGGTGCTGCTCGAGAACCTGCTCCGTCACGAGGATGGCCGCTCCGTCACCAAGGCCGACATCGTCGCGATGTCGGAATGGCTTCAGAACAAGGGCAAGGCCGAAAAGGAGATCGGCTTCCGTCCCGCGCGCGTGCTGATGCAGGACTTCACCGGTGTTCCGGCTGTCGTCGATCTCGCTGCGATGCGCGACGGCATGCTGACCCTTGGCGGCGACGCGAAGAAGATCAATCCGCTCGTTCCCGTCGATCTCGTCATCGACCATTCCGTCATCGTCGATGCCTTCGGCAACGCTGACGCGTTCAGCAAGAACGTCGAGCTCGAATACGACCGCAACGGCGAGCGCTATCTGTTCCTCAAGTGGGGTCAGGACGCCTTCGCGAACTTCCGCGTCGTGCCGCCCGGCACCGGGATCTGTCACCAGGTCAACCTCGAGTACCTCGCGCAAACGGTTTGGACCGCGACGGCGCCGAATGGCGAAACGCTCGCTTATCCGGATACGCTTGTCGGTACCGACAGCCACACGACGATGGTGAACGGTCTGGCCGTGCTGGGCTGGGGCGTGGGTGGCATCGAAGCCGAGGCCGCGATGCTCGGTCAGCCGCAGTCCATGCTGATTCCCGAGGTTATCGGGTTCAAGCTCGACGGCGCATTGAAGGAAGGCGTGACGGCTACCGATCTCGTGCTCACCGTCACGCAGATGCTGCGCAAGAAGGGCGTGGTCAACAAGTTCGTCGAGTTCTACGGCGAGGGCCTCGAGGAGCTGCCGCTCGCCAACCGCGCGACCATCGCCAACATGGCGCCGGAATACGGCGCGACCTGCGGCTTCTTCCCGGTCGACGAGATCACCTTGGGCTATCTCAAGACGACCAACCGCGGCCCCGCGGCGAAGCTCGCCGAGGCCTATGCCAAGAAGCAGGGCCTGTGGCGCTCCAAGAAGTCGCCCGAGCCGATCTTCACCGACACGCTGTCGCTCGACCTCGGCGACGTGGTGCCGAGCCTCGCCGGACCGAAGCGCCCGCAGGACCGCGTGCCGCTCTCCGAGGCCGCGCAGCAGTTCATGGCGAACATGGAGAAGGAGTTCGACCGCAAGGACGACGGCAAGCGCATCAAGTGCGACGGCGCCGACTACGATCTCGGCCACGGCGACGTGGTGATCGCCGCCATCACCTCCTGCACCAACACGTCGAACCCTTACGTCATGCTGGGCGCCGGCCTGATCGCGCGCAACGCGGTCAAGGCGGGCCTCAAGGTCAAGCCGTGGGTCAAGACCTCGCTGGCGCCGGGCTCGCAGGTCGTCACGGAATATCTCGATGCGTCGGGTCTGACCAAGGACCTGAACAAGATCGGCTTCAACCTGGTGGGCTACGGCTGCACGAGCTGCATCGGCAACTCCGGCCCCCTGCCCGATCCCGTCACCAAGGCGATCGGCGACGGCGACCTGGTCGTGAGCTCGGTGCTGTCGGGCAACCGCAACTTCGAGGGCCGCGTCAATCCGCTGACCCGCGCCAACTACCTGGCGTCGCCGATGCTGGTCGTGGTCTATGCGCTGGCCGGCTCGATGAAGATCGACATCACCAAGGATCCGATCGGCGTCGGCAAGGGCGGCAAGCCGGTCTACCTCAAGGACCTCTGGCCCTCGAACATGGAAGTCTCCAAGGCGGTCGACAAGTTCGTCACCGCCAAGGCCTTCAAGAAGCGCTACGCCGACGTCTTCAAGGGCGACAAGTTCTGGCGCGGCATCAAGACCAAGCCGAGCCTGACCTATGCGTGGGACGACAACTCGACCTACGTGCGCAACCCGCCCTACTTCGACGGCATGGGCAAGACCCCGTCGGCGCTCAGCAACATCAAGGGCGCCCGCCCGCTCGGCCAGTTCGGCGATTCGATCACGACCGACCACATCTCGCCCGCCGGCTCGATCAAGAAGGACAGCCCGGCCGGCGCCTATCTCATGGACCACGGCGTCGCGACCAAGGACTTCAACCAGTACGGCACGCGGCGCGGCAACCACGAGGTGATGATGCGCGGCACCTTCGCCAACATTCGCATCAAGAACTTCATGGTGAAGGATGACGCCGGCAACGTCGTCGAGGGCGGTTACACCATTCATCATCCCTCGGGAGATAAGCTCGCCATCTATGACGCGGCACAGCGCTACGCCGCAGAAGGCGTTCCGCTCGTCGTGTTCGCGGGCGTCGAGTATGGCAACGGCTCGTCGCGCGATTGGGCTGCCAAGGGTACGAATCTCCTCGGCGTGAAAGCCGTGGTTGCGCAGTCCTTCGAGCGTATCCATCGCTCGAACCTGGTCGGCATGGGAGTCGTGCCGTTCGTCTTCGAAAGCGGCACGAGCTGGCAAAGCCTCGGCTTGGATGGCAGCGAGACGGTGACCTTGAAGGGTCTCGCCACCCTCAAGCCGCGCCAGATGGTCGAAGCACTCGTCACCAAGGCAGATGGCTCCAAGCAGGTTGTGCCGCTTATCTGCCGGATCGATACCCTCGATGAGATCGAGTACTTCAAGAACGGCGGCATTCTGCAGTACGTGCTCCGCAATCTCGCCGCGTGATGAGTCAGGCCGGTCTGCCGTTTGGCACGACCGGCCCCATACTTAGGGCATCCGCCCGCAAAAAATGGACGCGGATGCCCTGGACCCCGGCTGTCACAGATCCTATCAATCTGGGTACGACGGTTGAGCCAGGCCGCTGAGGATTGGCCGTAGCCGGTCGAACCCGGGCGATAACGCAGCGTATGCAAGACAGATCCAGGTCGACAGTCCTCCGTGCCTTGCGCCGCTCTGCCGCCGCCGCTGCTTGCGTCCTGCTCGCAGCGACCCTCGCTCTGGCGCAAGCGCCTGGGGAGGCCGTCGAGACGCCGCCGCAAACGCCGAGCGCCCGCGCACCGCGTCCCGTCATCGAGATGTTCACCAGCCAGGGCTGCTCGGACTGTCCCGCTGCCGATGCCCTTCTGAAGCAGTTCATCGACGAGAAGAACGTTATCGGTCTGACTTTGCCGGTCGACTACTGGGACTATCTCGGTTGGAAGGACACGCTCGCCGGTCCTCGCAATGCCGAGCGCCAGCGGGAATATGCGCAGCGTTTCGGTATCGGCACGGTCTACACGCCACAGGCTGTCGTGAACGGAGCGGCGGAAGTGCTGGGCTCGAGCCAGTCTGAGATCGAGCGGGCCCTGAATGCGACGGAGACAGCGCTCGGCAGCAGCCGCATCCCCGTGCACTTCTGGCACTACGGCAACAACGTCATCATCGAGACCGGAGGCGAGCCGCAGAGCTTCGAGCCGAAGGAATCCACCATCTGGCTGGCGGTGGTGCAGAAGGTCGTCGAGGTCGAAGTGAAGGGCGGCGAAAATCGCGGCAAGACACTGACCTACTACAACGTCGTGCGTGAGTTCACACCGGTCGGCATTTGGAATGGCCGCCCGACGACAATTCGCCTCTCCCGCGCCGCGATCATGCGGCCGGAGACGGAAGATTTGGTCGTCCTGATCCAGGAAGCCAACGCGGGTCCCATCATCGGCGCCGCGAGCCTGGGGGACTAAGCTAGGCTGACGGTGTCGGTGCCGGTCCGGTTTCACTGATTAAGCGACGCGATTGCGGCGACAGGGCCGTCCGCTTTTGACCCAGAGCAGAAGCAGGGGGCCAGAAGCCGCGTGCGACGGGGCACTTGGTCGCCCGAGACGGCTGAAGCCTGGGTCTTCGACAATCTAGGCAAACGAGGAGTGGCATGATCGGGGCAGGCTCAGCGCCACAGATCGTCACTCGTGACCACCGGCTTCGCAGATCCTGTGTCGTATTTTCGGCTGGCCACGGCCTCGACCTCGGATCGGTACACATCGAAAAGGTCGATGGGCGGATCCAGATCGCGACCGTCCCGGGCACCTCGGTCCTGAAGTGTTTCTCTCGAGACGTGGCACACGATGCGGTGTTGCTTGTCATCGATCATCGCGAAATCGATGCCGTCGATGGTGGGGTTAAAACTGGGGTCAGGCGCTCTCGTGAGAGGCATGTCGGCCTCCGCTCTGTAGAGGTTCGGCCCCATCGTGGCGCCCTTCGTGGCACGTGGCAAGCCAGGGCGCCGACATGAACGCTCCCCCGGTGAGCGGCCGGTGCAGGCGCGGCGGAACGACGGACGGACCTTTCACGGAGACGCTACTCGCCGCCGATCCGTGCGACCTCAGCAATCAGAAATTCCAAGCGAATGCTGGCACAGCGGAGCCGGAGCATCACAGTGGCGTCGTCGATCGTCGTCATCTCCTGAGTTTGAACAGAGCCCTCGTTGCCGTTTTCGCCTCCGAAGGCAACACGTGCGAGGTCGCCGCATGACCTCCTGGGTCTCGCCCGACCTGTTCGAGTCCGGCCCCAAGGCTCGTAGTGGAAGGAGTTGCCCATTGGAGCTCTGACGTCCGCCTGCAGCCAGACTAGGGTCGCAGTGAAATGACGTTCGCCACGAGCGCCCGGTCAGCTGCCTGCAACGGCTGAGCCCGATCGATCATCCGCTCCAGCTGCTAGGGATGCATTTACTTGATGCCGACAGCCCGCCGTCCGGGCTCACTTGAAAAAGACGTACTTGATCAATGCCGCGTCTCCAAATATGCGCCCGTCTGTCGTCTGGCATTCTGCAGGAACGACGAAACTCTAATCCCCCAAACCGCCGAGACTGAGCTGCTGCCTCGCTGCCTCCGGGCCCGGCGCCCATCAAATTGCGATCCAATCGCGGAGCGCACCTTGGCAGTTCCGTGCTCGCCACGTGGCCCTTGCCGCGGCCGTCGGTTCGGTAGAAAGATTAAGCCCAAGACACTCCCTCTGACTGGAGGAGGATGGGTCTCAGGCCACCGCATGGAACAGAGACGATTCTTTGAGGCGAGGAGTGAAAAAAGTGGCGAATGGCTCGTCCTAGACGGCAAGCGCCATCCGCCGCGCGTCATTTGTCAGTGCCTCGGCTGGAACGCCCCGGAAAATGCAGCGCTCATCGCGGCTGCTTTGGAGGCGCACCACTTGGAGCTCTACTCAAAATTCCGCCTCGACGGTTCGGGGCGGCTCAATGAGGAGCCAGTCGTCAAACCATCGGGCGAAGCTGAATCTGCGCGTGCACCCAAGCCTGCCGCGCGAAAGCCGCGGGCTAAACACCGGGGCTAAGCGGCGCGCTTCCTCTTAGAGCGAACGCCCAATCCATCAAAAACCTAGCTTTTGGAGCCACCGCCGAATCGGGCCCGGACGACCTTGTCTACCGGGTTCACCCCGACCGGGGGATTCTCCCTTTCAATCGGGTGCGAACGGGTGGTGGACCTTGTCCTTCTCCGCCGTGACGGTCGAGGCCTTCGGCTCGCCCTTGACCGCGCGAGCGATGGCTTCCTTCGTCGCGCGGTAGTTGTAATCCTGGATCTTCTTGTCGTCCTTGGCCTCCCAATGGATGAACACGCCAACGGTGATGAAGAGGTCATCTGCCTCGTCAGCTGGGATGACGCCTTCGGCGACGGAATCGGCGACCGCCTTGCCCACCGCATGTTGCGCTGGACCGAACATCTGCACGGCCTGGCGGGCGTCCTTGATGGTGACCTTGTTGTAGAGGATCGTCGGCGGCTTACACATTAGGTTCGGCGCGACCAACGCGAGTAGGGTGGTGAAGCCGTCCTTGTTGTTGGTCAGCGCAGTGCAGTAGGCCTTCTCGACGGAGCTGCCGCGCGGGCCAATCAATAAATCAACATGAGCAACCTCGTTGCCTTCGCCAACGAGCGACTCACCGACACATACGCCACTGATCTTGGGCATGAACTTACCTCCACTCAGCTGTGCTGAGATGACTTCCCCGTGATGCGGGTCAGCGGTAAGCCGAGGAAAGCGCCAGGCTGAACGCGCTTAGCTCAGTTAGAGCCACGCGACGACCCCACGGGGCAGTCAAGTCAGATACCTATCGCTTCTGTGGGCGGAGAATAACAGCTGACCCTGACCAGGGCACCTCGAAAGAGGGCCAAGGAACCCCGCTGCCCGCAATCCCTGATTTAGACCTGCTCGATTTCGAGCGTGGTTTGCACCTTATTCACAACCCCGCCACCGAGGCGTCAGCCCTGATCCCCCAATTCCGCGTCGCAGGCTGCCTCTGCATTGGCAACCGCGCGATAACTACTCTTCTTCGTCCTTCAGCTTGCGCTCCTCCTCAAGCTTCCGACGCGACCCCGCTTCACTTTCCATGAGGCGCGCAGAAAGATCGGAGAGGCGGTTAACTTCGGCTTCGAGCGTGCACCGCTCGGCACCGGACCGATAGTCGTTGTTTTCCAATCGGCGGCGGGCCTCGTTGTAAGCCGCATTCTGCTCCAGAGTGAGACCCGGAAGCGTGGCGTATAGCCAGCCGGCGGCGCCCTTCTTCTCCTTCCCGACATGGCGGCCAACGTTGAGCGGCTCGACTGACGTCCGAAAGTGGCCCATGGCCGTCCTCGGTTGACGGCCGTCGAAGACAGCGTTCGCGGTTGGTGCGCACGAACGAACCCGCTTCGCGCATCGCTCGGTCAGACGAGCACCCCTACTTGCAGGTCCACATGAGGCCGCGATCGAAGTGGAAATGATTGGCGTGCGCGGCGTTGAAATCAGGCCCGAGCGCCACCCGGAAGTATCGGCATGCCCGCCGATGTGCCTCGCGCAGGAAATCGCTTTCGGGACCTTTGCGTTTCCAGTCCTTGAGCACCGAGATCGAGCGCCCGTCCGCGAGCGTGAAGCCCGAGATGTCGATGGCGTTCGCGCTGGCATGCTGGCTGCGCACGCCCTTCCAGAACGGATTGCCGACGATGTTGCGGCAATCGTAGGTCCCCATGTCGCCGAGCCGCACGACCTCTTGTCCGAACATCTCCTTGGCGAGCGGCTGAACCTCGTGCTCCACCCAGAGCGTCAGCGCCGCCGCCATCTCGCACGTGAGAGGC